>Ga0335074_10004754_pt1 | contig 18734 bp, 17 predicted proteins | sample Lox_Sample_23_FD_206715 | JGI IMG/M metagenome (GOLD analysis project Ga0335074, IMG submission 206715) | Soil microbial communities from Loxahatchee National Wildlife Refuge, Florida, United States - Lox_Sample_2.3 | ecosystem: Environmental > Terrestrial > Soil > Wetlands | place: USA... | reverse complement strand
AGCCCGAGTTTTGCCCACCACCAGGCACAGGTACGGCGTGTTCAGATGCCGAGGTCTAGCCCGGGTGGATCACCCGCGGTTACGGCCGCCAGACCCAGCCATGGCGCTGGACCCGGATATGCCTCGGCCCCTGACCAGAAGCTGGTCAGGGGCCGATAAGCATCAACTCAGGAGGCCGCGTCGCCCGTCTTGGTCGTAAGCCTGCCGGTCTCGTCCTGGATCTCCACCGCGATCTTGGCGAGAGCCTCGGCGTGCTTACGGTTGTGATGGGCGCAGAACAGCAACTCGCCCGAGCCGGGAAGAAGCACGCGTACGTACGCGGGAGCTCCGCACCGATCACACAAGTCGAGCGCGGTCAGCGGCCTCGTTGGGGCAGTTGGGGCAATTGCTCCGGACATAAGTCGCCTCCTCGCCTCGGGGACGGTGCCGGTCAACCAGTCTGGTTAACCACAAGTACCGGGGGGACCCCGGCCCTTGACGGCTTCGTCGCCGACAGCCCGTCCGACCCTGTGATCTCCTACGCATCACAACACCCCGTCGGCTCTTTGTCATCCCCCCTCGGCGAGGAGTATGCCGAGGGCGAACATTCTGCTTTGCCCGGCCGCGGTGCGGACTGCCGGTTTAAGTCGATACAAGGTATTTGAGAGGTAATGGATATATGTCCAACGGCGTGGTGGCGCGGAGAGCGACTCGCCGCCAGCTAGTCTGCCTTCAGAGGCCCTGCCGGTGACGTCAGCCGGTCGAGCTGCCCATCCAGGTCCTGCCCAGGGAGCACTTTGTGACCGCCGTCAGCACCGAATCGGCCAGCGCAGCGCCAGCCAGGTCTGCTGGCGCTAGGTCAGCGAGCCCCCGGTCAGCGAGCCCCCGGTCAGCGAGCCCTCGGTCGGCGAGCCCCCGGTCAGCCGATCGTCGGTCAGCCGGCACCGGGCCAGCCGGCGCGGGGTCAGCGAGCACCGGGTCAGCGAGCACCGGGTCAGCGAGCACCGGGTCAGCCAGCAGCGGGCACGCTGGCCCGGTACAAGCGAGCGCCGACGGGTATACCGCGCGTCACCTGACTGTGCTCGAGGGCCTGGACGCCGTCCGCAAGCGACCGGGCATGTACATCGGCTCTACCGACGGTCGCGGGCTGGCCCAGTGCCTGGGCGAGATCTTCGACAACTCGGTGGACGAGGCCCTGGCAGGCGCCTGCTCGCATATTGCGGTCACGCTGCACGCGGACGGCTCCGCTGAGGTCATCGACGACGGCCGCGGCATCCCGGTCGACACCGAGCCGAAGACGGGGCTGACTGGGGTCGAGCTGATCATGACCCGCCTGCATGCGGGCGGCAAATTCGGCGGCGGCTCGTACACCGCGTCCGGCGGGCTGCACGGCGTCGGCGCCTCTGTCGTCAACGCGCTCTCCGCCCGGCTCGATATCTGGGTGGAGAAGGCTGGCTACGAGTGGTCGATGAGCTTCCGGCGCGGGGTGCCGGGGGTCTTCACCGGGGACGGACCCGGCGCGCCGTTCACGCCCAGGTCAGGGCTGCACAAAGGCCCAAGGGTGGCCAAGACTGCTACTGGCACCAGGACGCGGTTCTGGCCGGACCGGCAGATCTTCGTACCCGGTGCGGACTGGCAGTTCCGCTGGCTCGTGCAGCAGGCCCGGCAGACCGCCTATCTGGTACCCGGGCTGACCATCCGGGTGACAGACGAGCGGCCGCATCGTCAGCAGCCTGAGGACGTTCCGGTCGAGGACGCGACGTCGGAGTCCGGTCCCGCGGGGCGGTCGGCGGAGTTCAGGTTTGCCGGCGGTATCAGCGAGTTCTGCGCGCACCTGTCGACCGGCGACCCGGTGACCGACGTGGTCCGGATCACCGGGAGCGGCCAGTTCACCGAGACGGTTCCGGTGCTCGACGACGCGGGTCACCTGACCCCGACTGAGGTCGAGCGGCAGCTTGACGTCGATGTGGCCATGCTGTGGGACACCGGATACGAGACGACGGTGCGCTCGTTCGTGAACGTGGTCCCGACGGCCAAGGGCGGGACGCACGTCAACGGCTTCGAGCGCGCCATCGTCAGGACCCTGAATGAGCAGCTCAGAGCCACCCGGCTGCTGAAAGCCGACGACGATCCGGTGATCAAGGAGGATGTGCTCGAAGGTCTCACCGCAGTCGTCTCGGTCCGCTTGCCGGAGCCTCAGTTCGAAGGTCAGACCAAAGAGGTCCTCGGCACCCCGGCGGCCACGAAGATCGTCACCCAGGTCGTCTCCGGCGAACTGGCGAACTTCCTGGAGGGCCGGATCCGCGGGAGCAAGCCGCAGGCACGGGCTGTGCTCGAGAAGGTTGCCGCAGCCGCCAGGACCCGGGTCGCCGCCAGGGAACACCGCGAGAACCAGCGGCGCAGGTCGCAGCTCGCCAGTTCCGCGCTGCCGGCGAAGCTAGTCGACTGCCGGTCCGCTGACGACCGGAGCGAGCTGTTCATCGTCGAGGGCGACTCCGCGCTCGGCACGGCTAAGAATGCGCGGGACTCCGAGTTCCAGGCTCTGCTGCCGATCCGGGGCAAGATCCTCAACGTGCAGAAGGCATCGCTGTCCGACATGCTGAAGAACGCCGAGTGCGCGGCCATCATCCAGGTGCTCGGGGCCGGCTCGGGAAGCTCCTTCGATCTGGATTCTGCGCGCTACCAGCGAGTGATCTTCATGGCCGACGCGGACGTGGACGGCGCGCACATCCGGACCCTGCTGCTCACTCTGTTCCACCGCTACATGCGGCCGATGGTCGAGGCTGGCCGCGTGTTCGCTGCGGTGCCGCCGCTGCACCGGATCGAGCTGACCAGCCCTCGCAAGGGCCAGGAGCGCTACATCTACACCTACAGCGACGCTCAGCTGCAGCGCGCGCTGCTGGAACTGGAGCGGAAGGGCCAGCGCTTCAAGGAACCCCCGCAGCGATACAAGGGCCTTGGTGAGATGGACGCGCGGCAGCTGGCCGAGACGACGATGGACCCGCGCCACCGGGTGCTGCGCCGGATCAGGATCGAGGACGCGGAGTCGGCGGAGCAGATGTTCGACTTGCTGATGGGCAGTGAGGTCGGACCGCGCCGGGAGTTCATCGCGGCCGGAGCGACGGAACTCGATCCGGCCCGCATCGACACCTGACCCCGCCAGCCAGCTCTGGAATCCCGGCTGACGCGAGCCGGGCGTGGTGCCGCTCGGCTCAGTGGAGCCGAGCGGCACCATCCCGTAGCGCCCCGCTGGTGGCTCGCCCGGCCCGCTGCCGGGGAGCCAGCGAGCATGTCAGGCGGTGCCGGAGCTGCCTGAGCTGCGCTGGCTGCTCCCTGTCGGCGAGCCGCCCATATGCGTGCAGTGGTGCGTTGCGGCCGGCCGGGTTCCGCTGGACGCTGAGCTGCTCGACCCCGAACTCGGCGAGGCGGAGGAACTCGGCGAAGACGACGCCGACGTTGTCCGTGTCGTCGTTGTTCCAGCCGTGCTTGCGCCGTCGGCCGACGCGAGTGCCACGCCAGTTGCTCCCGCGCCGAGCCCGGCAGCGATCGCACCCGTGATGATCAGCCGCCGGACGCGGCTCCCTGCTGTGGAAACCATGAGGGCTTCCTCCCTTCCCGGCCGGCCACGGGTGGTGGCCGGCCTGTCGTCAGCAGGAAGCCTGCGTTGTCAGCCTCTTTCGGCGCCTAGACGACGCTCTCCGGGCGCTATGAGGTCGGTGGCGTCAGCCGGCCGGGACGGTGCCGCCCACTGCCGCTAGCGGCTGCAGGACCCGCTCGCCAGAGCCGTCGCGGCGGCCAACCGGAGCCGGCAGGTCCACCGGCGTGCCCGCCTCGGTGGCACCGCGGGCAGGTCCGGGCCCGGCCCAGGCGAGCACGAGCACATCCTCGCCCTTGAGGAACCGGTGGCACCGGACGCCGCCGGTGCCGCGACCTTTCGGCGGGTACTCAGCGTACGGCGTGACCTTCACCGTCGCGGCCGTCGCGCCGGGCAGTGCGCCGGCGGCTCCGGCGACCGTGATCACCACGGGCTCCGCCGCCGTCCCGGCATCGTTCGCGGACTGGGATGCCGATGGACTGACGGCACCGAACCAGACCACGCTGGCCCGCGGCGCGAGGCGGATGCCCGCCATGCCAGCGGCCGCACGCCCCTGCGGGCGCACCGACGCCGCCTGGAAGCGCAGCAGCTGCGCGTCACTGGTGATGAACACCAGGTCCTGATCCTCGCTGGCGAGCTGTACCGCGCCGACGACGCTGTCTCCGTCGCGGAGCGCGATGACGTCGAACTCGGTGGCGTTCAGCGGGTAATCCGGGGTGACCCGCTTCACGACGCCCTGGGCGGTGCCGATGGCAAGCCCGACCCCGCCGCCGACCCCGCTGCCAGCGCCGTCGGCGAACCCGGCACTGGCACCGTCGGCTGCGACGATCGCCACGACGGTCTCGCCCGGCGCAGTCGTGACGAACTCGCTCAGCGGCGCGCCGCCGGACAGCGCTGGGGAGTGGGCGCTCGGCGGCAGCGCCGGCAGCTCGAGCACGCCGAGCCTGATCAGCCGTCCGGCCGATGTGATGACGCCGAACGTGCCGCGCGCGGTGGAGTCGACCGACGACACGATCACGTCATGCGCGGCGCGGCCCGCCGCGCTGCGGCCGGCCCCGCTGCGGCCGGCCCCGCCGCGGCCGGCCCCGGCAGGACCAGCACCAGCACCGTCGCGGCCCGAGGGAGCGGACAACGGGGCTGGCGAACCGCCCCGTTTCCCGTCGTCATCCTCGAGCGGTAGCGTGTCCTGCGCCGGTGCGGACTGCCGGGCCGCCGTGCGGGCCAGCAAGCCGGCCGACGACAGCAGAACGGTGCACGGGTCATCGGCGACTTCAAGCGGCACCGCCGCGGACCGAGCGGTGGCACCGCTGCCCTCCAGCAGCACGGTGCGGCGCGGAGTCGCGAACTTCTCACTGACCTCAGCCAGCTCGCCGCTGACCAGCTCACGCAGGCGGGGTTCGGACTCCAGGATCGCGGTGAGGTCGGCGATCTCGGTCTCCAGCGTGTCCCGCTCCCGTTCCAGCTCGAGCCGGTCAAAGCGGGTGAGCCGACGGAGCGGGGTGTCGAGGATGTACTGCGCCTGGATCTCAGTCAGGTCGAAGACGCTCATCAGCCGCTCTTTGGCCGCGGCGGCATCGTCGCTGGTCCGGATGACCTGAATGACCTCGTCGATGTTGAGCAGCGCAATGATGAGGCCGTCGACCAGGTGCAGCCGGTCCGCGCGCTTGGCTCGCCGGAACTCGCAGCGGCGCCGGACGGTCTCCAGCCGGAAGTCGACGTAGATCTGCAGGAGCTCGCGCAGCCCGAGCACCTGCGGCCTGCCATCCACGAGCGCGACGTTGTTAATGCCGAACGTGTCCTCCATCGGCGTCAGCCGGTAGAGCTCGTCCAGCACCGCCTCGGGAACGAAGCCGGAGCGCACCTCGATGACGAGGCGCAGCCCGTGCTTCATGTCGGTGAGGTCCTTGAGGTCGGCCACCCCGTTCAGCTTCCGGGCCTGGACCAGATCCTTGATCCGGCTGATGACACGCTCAGGGCCGACGCCGTACGGCAGCTCGGTGACGATGATCCCGGTCCGGCGCGGCGTGATCTTCTCGACCCGTGCCGTCGCTCTGGTGCGGAACAGCCCGCGCCCGGTCTCGTACGCCTCGCGAATGCCATCCAGGCCGACGATCTTCCCGCCGGTCGGCAGGTCCGGTCCGGGCACGAACCGCATGAGCGTCTCGAGGTCGGCATCCGGGTTGGCGATGAGGTGCCGCGCAGCCGCCACCACCTCGCCCAGGTTGTGCGGGGCCATGTTGGTCGCCATTCCGACCGCGATCCCCGATGCACCGTTGACAAGCAAGTTCGGGAACGCAGCCGGCAGAACCCCGGGCTGCATCAGAGTGCTGTCGTAGTTGGGAACGAAATCGACGGTGTCCTCGCCGAGCGAGTCGGTCATGGCCGTCGCGGCCTCTGCCATCCGCGCCTCGGTGTAGCGGTAGGCGGCGGGCCCGTCGTCCGGCGAGCCAAAGTTGCCGTGCCCGTCCACCAGCGGCAGCCGCATCGCCCAGGGCTGATGCATGCGCACCATCGCGTCGTAGATCGCACCGTCGCCGTGCGGGTGCAGCCGGCCCATCACCGCACCGACGACCTGAGCGCACTTCACGTAGGCGCGGTCCGGCCGCAGCCCCATCTCGCTCATCTGGAACAGGATCCGGCGCTGCACCGGCTTGAGCCCGTCCCGGGCGTCCGGCAGCGCGCGCTGGTAGATCACCGAGTACGCGTACTCCAGGTAGCTGGTACGCATCTCGTCGGTGACGTCGATATCGACGATGTTCTCCTCGAACTCGGCATCGTCGGTGTCGCCGGCTGCGCCGCGTCCCGAGCCGCCCCGTCCGGAACCGGTGCCGCCGCGCCCGCGGCTGCCTGCCGTCGAAGAAGTTGTCGTGGTGCGTCTGGCCATGGCGCCATTGTGCCGCCCCGGCACCGGGGATGGGCCGCGCCACACAGGTCGAGGCGGGTGCTATCCGTGCTAGTGCGGAACCGCTGGTTCCGGCACAACGTCTGAGAACTGCGGACCGGCGCGAGCGAGCACAGACATTGGCGCCGCCGCGATTCCGGCAAGAACGGCATACCTGCGCCCAGGAGGTCGCGTGGCTAACTTACGGAGAGGTGCTGAGCTGCCGCGGGCGACGGTCTCGTCGGACCACGCCAGCCGGCGGACGTTCCTCAAGGGGGCCGGCCTGGCCGGCGCGGTCGGCCTCGGCGCTCCGCTGCTCGGCAGCGTTAGCGCGACGGCGGCCCGGGCTGCGGCTGCGGCCCCGGCTGCGACTGCGGCCCCGGCTGCGACTGCGGGGACACTGATCTACGGCATCAACGACGAGAACTACGCTGCCTTCACAAGCGACAATCCGGCCGGCTTTCAGTACAGCTACCGCGCGTATGACGACACAGTCTGGGAGAGCACGTCGGACGTGCCCAAGACGTGGATCACCGATAATCCGACGCACTTCGTCAACTGGAGCATGCGGCCCAACCTGCAGAAGCTGCTGGCCGGGCAGTTCGATAAGCAGATCATCGACTTGCTGGCGACTGCTCCCAACAACGCGGAGCTGACGATGTGGCATGAGGCGGCTGCGCTGCCTAATTGCGGTCCGGGCAACGAGTACGCGGTCTACGCCCCGCCGAACGGGACTAAGGGCAACTGGATGACCGCGGCTAAGCTGCGGGCTGGCCATGAGCACATGCGGAACCTCTGCGCCGGTCACAAGAACAGCGCCGGCGGACACGTGACCTATGGCCAGATTTTCATCGGGCCGGCCTACCAGCATCAGGTGGGTGACTGGATCGCCCCGAACCTCTACTGGTACGGCTACGACATCTACGACAACAAGATCTACTGGGAAAACCCGGATGCTGCCGATCCCGCGAAGACGGTGCTGAATCAGTCGGCCATTGATACGCGGCTGACAAGCAACAAGAACTTTCTTGATGGCATTGCCAAGGGCTACAAGTTCCACATCACCGAGACGAACTCGCACGTCATCCAGCACCGCAAGAACTGGGCACTGTTCCTGTCGGAGTGGATGTCCAGCAACGGCGGCTACCGGTTCGAGTGGTTCTACCATGCCGGCGGCAAGCTGTCCGGGCCCTACTCAGCACTGGAGCCAAGCACGCGAAAGTACATCGCGGAGAAGATCATCCCGGTCTACGGCAAGCGGACCTAGCGCGCCGCGCGATCCGTTGTCATGTTCAATGGGGGCATGACCGGGTCGGCGCTTCCTGACGAGAGCGGACCGGACCTGATGCTGCCGTTCGGCCCGATCCCTGATGAGGCTGGCAGGGACGTGGTTCTGTCGGCTGAGCAGGCGGACGCGGTTCTTGCCTACTGCCGCGCCATGGGGACCAGGTTTGGCTGTCCCGGCTACCTCCGCTACCTGTTCGGGCTGCCCGTCAACGAGGCACTGGTGTCGGGGTATCAGATGACGCAGCGCGCATTGCGAGAGACCACTCCGCATGCCTGTGCCGAGGAGATAGCCCGCACCGCGCGTGAGCTTCTGTCGAGTCTTGGTGATGGTGGCGAGCAGGACTGCAGCGTCCTCGATCTATTCGCCGGCGTCGGGCAGATGGCGTACTCGTACGCGAAGGCGGGCTGCCGCGTCCATGCGATCGACAACGAACGCACGACGGTGGAGATTGCCGTGCGCAACATGGCGCACGCCGGTCTGGCAGCGGTGGTCGACTACCAGCTCGCCGATGGGCCTGCGACGCTGGCGCGGGCCGTCAGCAGCCGGCAGCGATTCTCTGTAGTGCATCTTGATCCGCCGTGGCGAGGCACCTATCAATACGATCTGGACCGGCCTTTCACGCTCGAGGGTCTCGCTGCCGACATGCGCGAGCTCGTCAGGCTGGGCCTTGAGAGCGCCCGTCTCGTGGTCATCAACCTGCCGCACAACGCGTCGCGGTCGCAGATCGCTGACCTTGCCCGCCTAGTCGGCAGCAACGTGCTCGTTGAGTACCTTTACGTCGCGGACTTTCCAGCCTCCTTCGGTCAGGCCCCTGCCTACTTCTTCGGTCAGTCGGATGGCGGTCACGACCGGACAGCCGGGTACCAGGAGCGGCGTCAGCGGCTGACGGTCTATGGAGAGCGAGCTAGCTGAATAGTCGGCCGCCCGCGCTCAGGTCGCGGAGAAGCCTCCGTCCACCCGGATCATCTGGCCGGTCACGTAGTCACTGGCAGCACTGGCCAGGAACACGGCCGCGCCGGCGAAGTCGCCCGGCAGGCCGTTGCGGCCCACCATGGTGCGGGCAGCGAGCGCCTCGAGCCGGACCGGGTCTGCCGATACCTCGGCTGTCAGCGGCGTCACCACGAAGCCCGGGCAGATCGCGTTGCAGCACACCCCGCGCCGCGCCCAGGCTTCGGACTGGGACCTCGTCAGCGACGCCACGCCGCCTTTGGCCGCGCCGTAGCCGCCGCTGTTCCCGAACGCCCGGTCGGCTTGCTGTGAGGTGATGTTGATGATGCGGCCCCAGCCGCGGTCGGCCATCTGCGGCCCGAACCGCTGTCCCAGCAGGAACGGCGCCGTCAGGTTTACCGCGAGAAGCTCGTCCCACTGCCCGGCGGTGAGCTCGGCGAGCGGCGGGCGGAGGTTCAGCCCGGCGCAGTTAACCAGGATGTCCGGCGGACCGAACGGCTCCTCGGCCTGCCCGGCCGCCCAGTCCACGGCTTCGCGGTCGGACAGGTCGGCGCTCACGGTCGACGCTTTGCACCCGGCACGCATCAGTTCCCCGGCTGCATCCGTCAGTCTGTCTCGGTCACGGGCGATGATGACGACTGCCGCGCCGGCCTGACCGAGCGCGCCCGCTACGCCGCGGCCGATGCCGGAATTGCCGCCGGTGACGACCGCGACCCGCCCGCGGAGCGAGAACAGCTGATCAAGATAGGACGCCATGTGCCCACCCTATGGAGGCTTCATCGTTGCGCCATGATCAGTTAGAGTCTGGAGTGACGCATGATCAGATGTCCGGATACGCGCGGGACGGGCGATGCGGCTGCGACTATGGGCGATCGGGGCAGCGAGCTTAATCGCGGTGCTCGCCGTTCCGGCTGCCGCACAGGCGAGCGTGGGCGTCGGTATCCAGCCCGGTCCGGTGCGGCTGAGCGGCGCGGCGCATCCGGGGAACAGCTACTCGCTGCCGGCGGTGCTCGTCGTCAACACCGGCACGTTCGACGAATCCGTCGCCGTCAAGGTCGAGCGGATCTCTGCCGGCACCGGGCGGACGGTGCCGTCATCCTGGGTCCAGGCCAGCGATGCAAGCGTCCGCCTGGCGCCTAACCAGTCCGCGCGCGTGCCGCTGCAACTCGGGGTGCCTGCATCGGCCAAGCCGGGGCGCTATTTCAGCGATGTGGTCGTGACCGCGGGCAGTCCGAGTTCGGTCGGCGGCGCGGGTTTCGCGGCCGGTGCGGCAACCGACCTGGAGTTCACCGTGGCAGCGGGCGGGGCACCGGTGCCGTGGTTCACCATGCCTGGCTGGGTGCTGGTGGCAGTCCTCGTCATGCTGCTGCTCGCTGGCACGGCTGTTGCCGCGCGCAGGTCGGGTCTGCGCATCAGGATCGACCGCGAGCCAGTCGGCCGCGCGCTAATGGCAGGCAGGCGCACCGTGCGGCGAGTGCTGCCTCTGCTGGCGGTGCCCGTGGCGGCGATCGGGATTGCCAGCTGCGGCATCACGAGCTCCCCGCCGCAGGGTTCCAGTGGCGGGTCGAGCATCACGCTGTACCTGACGACCGTCTCGTACGTCCGCTCGGTGCAGGTGAGTCCGTCGAGCGGGAAGCTCACGGCCTGCACTGGCGGCAGTGCGTCAGACGACACGCTGTCGACCGCGAAGAGCCTTGGCTTCCCGAATGGACGCTGTTATTTCCCTGGTACCGAGCTGATCGCAAGCACCGGAATCACGATCGTCAACAACGGGATTGCGGCCAGCGTCGATACCTCGGTCTCGGATGCCAGCCCGGTGAGCGGCGGGAACACCGACGACTGGAGCCCGTGCAATGGCGGGAGTCATCCGGCCGTGTCCTGCACCGGTGCGCATCACTTGCCGGGGTCTGACCAGTACCAGCTGCTGAACTTCAACCAGTACCGCCAGATGAACAAGGTCGGCCTGTCCGGCACGGTGGCATGCGACCGCCTGTTCACGCCTGGTCGCAGCTGCTTTGCCCATCACGGCAGCCAGATGGATGAGGGCGTGGAGTTCATCGGCCCGTCGACGACGACTGATTTCGCCACGCGGTGGAAGCTCACGGTCACCTGGTATGCGGTTCCCTGAGACCGGGCGCGGGGTCTCGTCAGGGTTAAATCGGGGACTTCCCGCATGGTTGCAGGCTGGCTGCGCCGAGACACTGGACGCGTCTTGCTTCGTCGAGAGAAAGCCGGCAACGACATGTACCAGGACGACGACGAGAGCCGCCTTGACGCGGCCGGGTACCTGGCCGAGCACGACCCGCACACCGCTGCCGAGGCGCTCTCCGGCCTTGCCTGTGACGGGCTGGTAGCCGATGAGGTGCGGCTGTCGGCGGCCGAGCTGCTGGCGACGGTCGCCCGTGGTGCTGCGGCTTCGGCCTGCCTGGTCATCGCATGTGACGCGTCGGTGGGCGATGAGGTGCGGTTGTCGGCGGCCGAGCTGCTTGCCGCCGTGGCGCCCGGTGCCGCGGCACCAGCCTGCCTGTCGATTGCTCGCGACGGCGGGGTGAGCGACGAGGTGCGACTATCCGCCGCCGAACTGCTTGCCGCTGTGGCGCCTGGTGCCGCCGCACCGGCCTGCGTGGCGATCGCCCGGGACCGTTCGGTCGGCGACGAGGTGCGTCATTCGGCGGCTGAGCAGCTTGCGGCTCTCCGCGTCTGAGGGCCAGCCAGCAGCGCCCTAGTCAGCACTGGCTTAGTGAGCCCGTCTCAGCTAGCACCGCGCTGAAGCTGCCACGCTGCGTCCAGGGCGTCCTCGACGGCACCGGCGTCGGCGCGTGCGAGAGCGGCGACCACCATCATGTGCCGGACGAATCGGTCCGGGACACTGAACGTCTCGGGGAACTGCCGCACCAGCGAGTCGCGGTAATCGAAATCCGCCCGGATGACGAGGTCGTCGTGATCAAGCATGCGGGCCACGAGCCTGCCGTGATAGCGCCACTCCGGGAGTCCGTCCCGGACGCGGCAGCGCACGCCGTCTAGCTCCCCGGCCAGCCGGGTCACGTCGGCGACATCCATGCTCGCGGGCGGGCTAGAGCAGCGGGCGAGCACCGACCAGGCCGAGCGCGCTGGCTGCGAGGCGGCAGCCGCTGGAGAGTGCCTCGCCGGGCGGCTTCTTGTCCAGCCATGACGGCAGGAAGCCTGCGATGAACGCGTCGCCCGCGCCGGTGCCGTCCACGACGCGCTCGATCGGGGGAGCGCTGACCCTGATCGGGTCGGGGCGCCCGCCCGCGTACATCATGGCGCCCTCGGTGCCGAGCCTCATGACCACCAGCGGATACCAGGCGTTCAGTACCCGGGCGGCCTGGCTCGGATCGTCGCGCCCGGTCAGCACCTTCCCCTGGTCAGGATCCACGAACAGCAGCGTGGCGCCGTTAGTGAGCTGCAGGAACGGCTCGGCGCCCACCCGGCCGAGCGGGGCCGACGACGCGCCGTCGACTGAGATCGTCATCCCTGCCCGGTCGGCGTGACTCATCGCCGCCAGGACGGCAGCCCGCGACCCATGGTTCAGCAGCGTGTAACCGGACACGTGCAGGTGGCTGCCGGGCGTGAACAGGTCCTTCGGCAGATCGTCCGGGGAGAGCGCGGCGTTCGCGCCGGGGTCCGACAGCATCGTGTGATCGCCTTTGTGGGTGACCATGACGACGCAGGTGCCGGTCGGGCGCTCCGGGTCCATGACGAGGCGGGCGTCGACGCCATAGCCCATCAGTTCCATGTCCCGGTTGCGTCCGGCGATGTCCGCACCGCGACGGCCGACGAAGGCGACCTCGGCGCCGTCTGCGGCCAGCCAGGCGGCGATGTTCGCGCCAGAGCCGCCACCATGCATCGTGACGGTTGCCGGAGTATCACTTCCCCTGGCCAGGGCCACAGCCGCATGCGCGACTGTGTCCGTCATGAGGTCACCAACGACGACAACGCGCGTCAATGTCGTCACCACCTTGATCAACATGCTGCGTCAGGACCAGCGGGTGGAGATTCGCCCTGATCGGAGCTAGTGCATAGAACTTAACAGTTTCCCAGGCCCGGCTTGTGCCGTTCGCGGTCGCCGGCCGACTGCGGGCACCCTCGCAGCGCTGCTCTGGCCCGGCTCAGCCCGGAAGTGCCTGGACCCGGCCCGCGACGACCAGCAGGTTCTCCTCGGACTCCGCGGCGAGGCGCTGATTCAGCCAGCCGAGCTGGTCCCGGAACACGCGCCCCGCCGGGTAGGGCGGCACCAGGCCGGAGCCGACCTGGTCAGTGACCGCGACAACGCGGGCTCTGGTCTGCCGCCACGCGTCAATCAGATCGTCGATGCGGGCCTGGACCACAAGGGCGGGATCCGCGTCGGCGCGCTGGGCGACCGTGGCCGCGGCCGCCGACCCGGATGCCCACGTTCCCGCCTCGTCCATGATCCCGGCCAGCCAGGTGCCGATGCCGTCGATCAGCACCACGCCGGACTCCCGCCGCAGCCAACCCGCGATGTCCAGGCTCTCGACGGTCTGCCACCAGGCGGGGCGGCGGGCCCGGTGTCTGGCGACCCGATCCGCCCATTCGGTGTCCGGCTCGCCGTCTGGCCCGGCCCAGCTGTCAGGTACGGCGGCACCGGCTGCGGCGCCATCAGCGCCGGCACCGGCGGCACCGGCCCAGGGCCCGGCCGCCAGGTAAGTGACCGCGGGCTCGGCCGCGAGGCGCAGTTCCGCCTCGGTCGACTTGCCTGACCTGGCGCCGCCGATGATCAGCGTCCGGTGCGCCATCCCGCTCCCGGTGCGGTGCGGCGCAGCGCTCGCTGACCGCAGCTCGATACCGTCCCGGCCGGGCGTGACACGCCACAGTGCGCAACGACGGGCAAACTCGCGCTCCGATCTGACCCGGTGGTCGGCGAACAGTGCCGCCACGACTGTCCGGTCCTGCACCAGCCCGCTGCGGCGGAGCCGCCCGAGCTGGAGCGGGCTGGCGAGCAGGTCGAGCAGGGCGATGTCGTACGGAGCAGCAGCATCAGGATCGGGTTGTGGCACCTGGCCGGGGCCCGTCGCGAGCAGCAGGCGGTCGCCGCCCTGGCCGCTGATCTCAATACCGCCTGGCAGCCGGGTGATGCGATGCGCCGGGGTGGCGGACGGCACCGTTTCCATCCCGGTGGGCCAGCCGAGTCTGACCTCCAGCATGCCGTCCACCAGCACCTGGCCGGGTCGGCGGCGGATGCCTTCGGACGTCGCGCGCAGGCACGACGCGCAGCGGCAGCCCTCTTCGGGCCAGCCGCGCTCGCCGCCGGTGCCGACGAGGAGCACGTGCACTGCCTGTCCTGGTGGGTGATCGCGGGTTGGTTACGATGGGCCCGCTGGAGCCGGCCTTGATCCTAGCTAGGAAGGCGTGCGATGACCTGGAGCTGGCAGCTGGAGAAGGAGGACGGCACTGCCGTCGTGATCCGCGAGCTGGCCAGGGAGACCTTCTCGAGCCAGGGCGATGCCGAGAGCTGGCTTGGCGAGCACTGGCCTGCGCTGCTCAAGGCAGGCGTTGACCAGGTCACGCTGACCGAGGACGGCAGGGTCGAGTACGGCCCGATGAGCCTGCACCCGGCGCAGGAGTAGCCCGCCGCCGTCAGGTCTGGTCTCCGCCGCTGTGTCCGGCTTACCTGGCTCAGTGGTCTCAGCCCTGGATGCGCAGGCGAGGGCTCGACGTCAGGTCCGGATCGGTGACAACGTGACCGCTCAGGATTTCATCGATGCGCGTGAGCACGGCCGGCTCGAGGTGAACGCCGGAGGCCTTCGCGTTCTCGTGGACTTGCTCGGGGCGGCTGGCACCGACGATGGCCGCCGACACCACCGGGTTCTGCAGGATCCAGGCCACCGCCAGCTGCGCCATCGTCAGGCCCACCTCGTCGGCGACCGGCCGCAGTAGCTGCACGCTGGTGAGCAGGTCTTCGGTCAGCAGCCGGGTGATGAACTTCGACCCGGCTTCGTCGGTGGCTCGCGAGCTGGGCGGCGGCGCGCTGCCGGGCAGGTACTTACCGGTCAGAACGCCCTGGGCGATGGGGGAGAAGACGATCTGCCCGATGCCCTCGCGTTCGCTGAGCGGGATCAGCTCAGACTCAATCACGCGCCAGAGCATGTTGTACTGGGGCTGGTTCGAGACGATCCGGTCCAGGCCCATCTGGTCGGCGAGCTTGAGGGCGGCGGCGATCTCCTCGGCCCGCCACTCGGATACGCCGATGTAGAGCACCTTCCCCTGGCGGACGAGATCGTCGAACGCGCGCAGGGTTTCCTCGAGCGGCGTCCCGTGGTCATACCGGTGCGCCTGGTAGAGGTCGATGTAGTCGGTCTGCAAGCGCCGGAGGGAGCCGGCCGCCGACTCCATGATGTGCTTGCGGGACAGGCCGCGCTCGTTGGCGCCAGGCCCGGTTGGCCAGAACACCTTCGTGCAGATCTCGAGGGACTCGCGCCGCTGGCCCTGCAGCGCATTGCCGAGCACCGACTCAGCCTTGGTCTGCGCGTAGGCATCCGCGGTGTCAAAGGTGCTGATGCCTTCGTCCAGCGCCGCGGCGACGCAGGCGAGAGCGGCGTCCTCCTCGACCTGCGAGCCGTGAGTGATCCAGTTACCGTAGGCGATCTCGCTGAGTTTCAGGCCGCTGCGGCCGACATGTCGGTGCTCCATGGCCAGCCAACCTAGCGGGCCGCCGGGTCCTCGCGCCGGCGCGGGTCAGCCAGGGTCAGATCTTGTCGCCGCGCTGCACCCTGGGCTTCGGAATCCGCAGCCGCCGCATCTGGACGCCGCGCATCATTGTGTACGCCATGACGCCCTTAGTGCTCTTGTCCGGGAATCGCTCCGCGGCCAGCTTTTTCACTCTTCCGCCGACAAAGTAGCCCTCGACGACGATCGCCACCAGAAGCACCACCACGACCGCGTCCGCGAGCATCTTGGTGGCAGTGCCGGGCAGGACCAGCAGCACGATCAGCAGGACCACCATGACCATGTAGTACTCGCCGACGCCCCGGCGCGAGTCCACGACGTCCCTGGCCAGCGCACGCACCGGGCCGCGATCCTTGGGCGGAAATGCCCACTCCTCGCCCCGCTGCAAAGCCTGCTGCTGACGGGCGCGATCGGAGCGGTCCCGCTGCCTGGTCTGCTTTGCGGCGGTCTTCCGGTCGGAAGGCGGCAGGTAGGGGCCACGGCGGCTGGACTGAGCGTCGCTGCGCTTGGGCGTGGGCTTGCCCTTGGCCGGGGTCAGGCCAGGCCGGGTGCGCACACCGTCGTCGCTGGCGGAATCCTGATCGGCAGTGAAGCCAGGCGCCTGGCCGGGATCGTCGGCCACGGGCGCGTCGCTGGAACGTCGTCGGAACACCCTCACAGCCTACCGGGACGAACGAGGCAGATACGTGCTACACGCTCCCGGTCCGGCGGGCCGTCAGGCAATGCCGGGCAGGCTATATTGGCCCTGGATTTGGCCGGGCCCCGTGCCGGTCCGTGATGACGGTTCCGCCAGGCACGTCGTAGGCTGTTGGGAAAGATCTGCCGGCAATTGACCGTTGCTCTCATCGGCGGCAGTCCGCGCGTGCGGACGCGCCTGCGCAGCGGGATTTCCGATTGAGGGGATGGTCGCGCCCATGGGCGTCATGAAGCGGGTCACGATGGTCTTCCGGGCAAAGGCCAATAAGGCGCTCGATCGGATGGAAGACCCGCGCGAGACCCTGGATTACTCTTATCAGACTCAGCTTGAGTTGCTGCAGAAGGTGCGTCGCGGGGTTGCCGACGTGGCCACGTCGCGCAAGCGGGTTGAACTCCAGATCAACCAGTTGCAGCAGCAGATGGATAAGTACAACCGGCAGGCAAAGGACTCGCTGGCGGCTGGTCGCGAGGATCTCGCTCGTGAGGCGCTGACCCGCAAGGCCGGGGTCCAGACCCAGTTGGACGACCTGCGGACGCAATATGAGTCGCTCCAGGCTGAGGAGGAGAAGCTCAGCCAGGCGTCGCAGCGGCTGCAGGCAAAGGTGGATGCCTTCCGCACCAGGAAGGAGACCATCAAGGCGACCTACACGGCCGCCGAGGCACAGACTCGGATCAATGAGGCCTTCAGCGGCATTTCCGAAGAAATGGGCGATGTGGGCCTGGCTATCCAGCGTGCTGAGGACAAGACCGCGCAGATGCGCGCCCGGGCGGGCGCGCTGGACGAGCTGATGGCATCGGGCGCGCTCGACGACATGGTCGGCGGGCCGCACGACGACATTCAGGCCGAGCTTGACCGGATGGGTGCCGGCCACGGTGTTGACCACGAACTTGAGCAGATGAAGGCCGAGCTCGCGCAGAATGCTCCACGCCAGATCGCGAACTCGGCGGCTGGCTCCACGGACGGGGACAGCGCCCAGTCGGCCACCGCCGTTCCGCCGGGCGCGGTGCCGGCCGGTGATGCCACGCAAGCGGGTGACCAGGAATGATCGTCCGCATTCTGGGTGAGGGCCAGCTTGAGGTGCCGGAGTCGATGCACGCTGAGCTGAACCAGCTCGACGTGGCGCTGGAGTCCGCGGTCGATGCGGACGACGAGGCGAGCTACCGGTCGGCGCTGACCGCTCTGCTGACGCGGGTGCGGGAGGTCGGCTCGCCCACCGATGCCGACGATCTGCGGCCGTCCGAGCTCATCGTTCCGCAGGAAGACGCCACCATCGACGAGGTCCGCAAGCTGCTGACCGACGAAGGCCTGATCCCCGGTTAGCTGGCGGGCGGGCCGCCCTCCTCGACTAGTTAGTCGCTTTAGTCGCGCCGCGGTCAGTGGCTCCGCCGGGTCGGCGCGGGCGCCGGGAACGACCGCGACCGCTTAGCCGTTGTAGTAGTTGGTGCTGCCAGCGCAGGCAGCAACAGCCGGTTAAGGGCAGGGCGCGGTCCCTGCCCTCTGCACTGTGCAGCATCGGGTGTAATGAAGTGAGAGGGCGGCAAAGCAGCCGTCCTGGAAAAGGGAGGCGGCGCCGATGGCGCGCACTCGCTACAGGTCCGACCCCGGACTGATCGCCCGGATGGGCCTTACCATGTTCCTGCTTGGCCTGGTATTCGTGGCCTTCGGGGTCGGCCTGGTCTACCTGATCGCCTTCGCGAGCTCGTACCGGCACGGCGGCAGCGGTGTCTCCTCGCTCAGCGGCGACTCCATCATCGTCTTCGCGCTGATCATCGGTGTCGGCAGCGCTCTGGTGTCCTACTTCTGGTCGGACAAGATTGCCCTGCGCACGTCGCGTGCACACCTCGTCGGACCGAATGACTCGCCGGAGGCCCGCCGGCTGCACGAGATCGTCGACCGGCTATGTGCGCTGGCCGACATGCCCAAGCCCAGGATCGCGATCGCGCCGACGCAGATGCCGAACGCATTCGCGACCGGGCGCAACAGCAAGACGGCCGTGCTCTGCGCGACGCAGGGCATCCTGGACCCCCGCAGGCTGACCAACGAGGAGCTCGAGGGTGTTATCGCCCACGAGATGTCGCACGTCGCCCACCGGGACGTCGCGGTCATGACAGTTGCCTCGTTCCTCGGCATCATCGCGGCGCTGATGGTCCGGATGGCGTTCTACGGCGAGCTGTTCGGCGGCCGGGGCCGGAGCAACAACCAGGCGACAGCCATCCTGCTGCCGCTCATGATGCTGCTCAGCATCATCACCTACGTGGTCAGCTTCTTGCTGATCAGGATGCTGTCGAGGTACCGCGAGCTGGCCGCTGACCGGTCCGGCGCGCTACTGACCGGTCAGCCGTCCGCGCTGGCCAGCGCCCTGGTGAAGGTGTCCGGCGACATGGCGAAGATCCCGACGAGGGACCTGCGCGCCGCTGAGCCCCTGAACGCGTTCTACTTCACCCCCGCGCTGCGGCCCGGTCAGGGGCTGGCGAACGTCTTCTCCACCCACCCGTCGCTGCAGAAGCGGCTGACTCAGCTGGAGAAGATCTCGAAGCAGCTCGGCCAGCAGCAGCTGCACTAGCAGGCGGGAGAGCGGCGCCACGCCGGACTGCGGCGGGTGCTGCGAGGAGGTAGCAGGTGGGGTTCCTCGATGCTCTGC
>Ga0335074_10004753_pt1 | contig 18736 bp, 13 predicted proteins | sample Lox_Sample_23_FD_206715 | JGI IMG/M metagenome (GOLD analysis project Ga0335074, IMG submission 206715) | Soil microbial communities from Loxahatchee National Wildlife Refuge, Florida, United States - Lox_Sample_2.3 | ecosystem: Environmental > Terrestrial > Soil > Wetlands | place: USA... | reverse complement strand
AGCTGGTTGTCGCGTGCCATCCCGAAGCAGAGCCTGATCGTCGCCGCCAGGATGGACAGGCAGCAGACGAAGATGGCCGCGGAGACCACGAACAGGTACAGCGTCGCGAAGCCGGTAGAGAAGTTCGCCTCGATGATCTGCGCGGGCCCGTACCCGTCCTTGACCGCGGTACCCAGATTCGGGATCGCCACGAGCGTGGCCAGCAGGAACACGCCGCCGATGATGAACGCGCCGATGACCGAGTACAGCACCGCCTTGGGCGCGGCCCGGCGCGGGTCGCGGGTCTCCTCGGCGAGAGTGGACGCGGTGTCGAAGCCGTAGATCACGAACAGGCTCATGAACATCGCGGCGAGGAACGAGCTCGGCCCGACGTGGAAGCCCGCGCTGTTGGTCACCACGTGGAAGCCCTGGTGGTTGTGGAACGCCAGCAGCACGAGCGCGAACACGAACATGCCGAGGATCTCGAAGATCACGCCGGTGTTGTTGATGACCGCGACAAGCCGTACGCCGTAGATGTTCAGGATCGCGATGACGACCAGCGTGATGAGCGCGACGACCAGCTGGGTGTCCAGGCTGGCGCCGTTCAGTGAGTGCCAGCCGAGCCCGTTCAGCGCGGGGATCAGTGCCAGTGGCAGCGTCGCCACGACCGCGGTGACGGTCAGGATGCCGGCGAACAGGTAGATCCAGCCGGTGAACCAGGAGTAGCTGCGGCTCGCGAGGTACTTCGTCCACTGGAAGACCGAGCCGGCCACCGGGAAGTGGCTGGAGACCTCGGCGAAGTTCAGTGCGACGATGAACTGGCCGAGTGCCACGACCGGCCAGGTCCAGATGAATACTCCGCCGAGGGTAGTCAGGCCGAGCGCGAACAGCGTGAAGATGCCGGTCGACGGCGAGATGTAGCTGAAAGCGACAGCGAACGAGCTGAACGGCCCTAGTGAACGCTTGAGTTCCTGCTTATAGCCGAAGCGGGCTAGGTCAGCGGAGTCCCGCTCGTGCCCGCCGGGTATTTCGGTGCCGGTGCTCATTGAGGGGCCTCCCCTTTACAGCCGACGGGACTGCCGTTTGGGGCGAAAGCGTACGTCTGCGACAGTAAACTGTCTAGACCTTTTTGCGGACGGAATGGTAAAACTCGCAATAGGTTCAGACAATTAAGGATGCGGAGGCGGTCCGCGCGGAACCCGACGACCTCTTCGACCGGACAGCGAGCCTGGCCCTGCGGCCGCGTACGGTGCACGCACTGCCCGGAGGACTGACCAACCGCAACTACAAGGTGACGACGCCTGACGGCAGCTTTGTCGCCCGCATCTCCGGTGCGGGCAGCGAACTGCTCGCGATCGACCGGGATTGCGAGTACCGGAACTCGGTGGCCGCGGCAGCCGCTGGCGCGGGACCGCCGGTCGTGGAGTACCGCCCGCAGGACAGCATGCTGATCATCGGCTACATCGAGGGGCGCACGCTCGGCAGCGCGGACGTGGCCGAGCCCCGCACGATCATGCGGATCGCACGGGCATGCCGCCGGCTGCACCAGGGCCAGAGGTTCGGCAACGACTTCGACATGTTCGCCATCCAGCGGCGGTACCTGGCGGTGGCACGATCCCGCGGATTCCGCATCCCGGCGGGGTACGAGGACCTGCTGCCGCACTTCGACGCGATCGCGGCGGCGCTGACCGCATCGGACCGCGACGGCACGGTCCCGTGCAACAACGACCTGCTGCCGGCCAACCTCATCGACGACGGCGACCGTATCTGGCTGATCGACTACGAATACTCGGGCAACAACGATGCCTGCTTCGAGCTGGGCAACATCGCGGCCGAGGCCCACCTCGGCGAGGAGGGCCTGGTGGCGCTCGTCACCGCCTACTACGGGCGGCCGAGGCCAGGCAAAGTCGCCAGAGCCCGGCTGCTCGGCCTGGCCGGCATGTACGGCTGGACCCTGTGGGGCGCGATCCAGCATGCCGCTAGCCTGATCGAGTTCGACTTCTGGTCCTGGGCGATGGAACGGTTCGAGGGCGCTGCCGCTGGTTTCACGGCGTCGAGCTTCGGCGGACTGCTCGAGGCCGTCCAGCTTCCCGACCCGGACCGGGCCACACAACCAAGCCAGCACAGGGGATCCTGCCAGCATGACGGCTGAGCCTGCACAGCTGCCCGGCCGCGCCCGGGTCGTGATCATCGGCGGAGGCGTGATCGGCGCCAGCGTCGCGTACCACCTGGCCCTGATGGGCTGGACCGATGTGCTGCTGCTCGAGCAGGGGCAGCTGTCGTGCGGCACTACCTGGCACGCGGCGGGCCTGGTCGGGCAGCTGCGCGCCACCGAAAACGGCACACGGCTGGTGCAGTACTCCACGGAGCTGTACGAGAGGCTGGAAGAGGAGACTGGCCTGAGCGCCGGCTTCCGCCGCTGCGGTGGCGTGACCGTCGCCAGAACTCACGATCGCATGGTGCAGCTGCGCCGGACCGCCGCGACCGCGGAGGCCTACCAGCTGGACTGCGAGCTGATCACGCCCGCGCAGGCCCGCGACCGGTACCCGATCATGGCGGCCGACGACATCGTGGGGGCGATCTGGCTGCCGGGCGACGGCAGGGCGAATCCCACCGACCTGACCGCGGCGCTGGCCAGGGGCGCGCGCAACCGGGGCGTGCTGATCCGCGAGCGGGTCCGGGTGACCGGCATCCGCACGCGAGCGGGCGCCGTTACCGGGGTCCGCACCGACCAGGGCGACATCGAGGCGGAGGTGGTCGTCAACTGCGCCGGCCAGTGGGCCAAGCAGGTCGGCGCGCTGTGCGGGGTAACGGTGCCGCTGCATTCCGCCGAGCACTTCTACGTGGTGACCGAGCGGATCGACGGGGCGCACCGCGACCTGCCGGTGCTGCGTGACCCGGACGGCTACACCTACTTCAAGGAAGAAGTCGGCGGGCTGGTCGTCGGCGGATTCGAGCCGGAGGCCAAGCCGTGGATCGCGCCGGACGAGCTGCCCTACCCGTTCGAGTTCCGGCTGCTCGACGAGGACTGGGACCACTTCGCGATCCTCATGGACAGCGCCATATCGCGGATACCCGTGCTCGCCGAGACCGGCATCAAGAAGTTCTACAACGGCCCGGAGAGCTTCACCCCCGACAACCAGTTCATCCTCGGTGAGGCGCCAGAGCTGCGGAACTTCTTCGTGGGGGCAGGCTTCAACTCCGTCGGCATCGCGTCCGCGGGCGGCGCCGGGCAGGCGCTGGCGGAGTGGATCATCGAGGGTGAGCCGAGCCTCGACCTGTCCGCGGTGGACATCCGGCGCTTCGCCCGGTTCAACGGCAACAACCAGTGGCTGCACGACCGGGTCAGCGAGGTCCTGGGCCTGCATTACGCCGTCCCCTGGCCGAATCGCGAGCTCGCCACCGCACGGCCGTTCCGGCGATCCCCGGCGTATCACCTGCTCAAGCAGGCCAACGCCTGCTTCGGCAGCCGGATGGGCTGGGAGCGCGCGAACTACTTCGCGCCGCCGGGCCAGGACGCGGCTATCGAGTACGGCTGGGGCCAGCAGAACTGGCAGCCCTGGTCCAGCGCCGAGCAACGGGCCGCCCGCGGCAGCGTCGCCCTGTTCGATCAGACGAGCTTCTCCAAGTACCTGGTCACCGGCCCGGACGCCGAGCAGGCACTGCAGTGGCTGTGCACGGCCGACGTCGGGGTCGAGCCTGGCCGCACCGTCTATACCGGGATGCTGAACGCGCGCGGCACCTATGAGGCCGACATCACCGTCACCAGGCTTAGCACCGATGAGTTCCTGCTGGTCAGCAGCGCGGCCACCACCGAGCGCGACAAGGACCACATCACCGCGCGGATGCCGGCCGGCTGCCACGCCTCGCTCGTCGACGTCACCTCCGCCTACGCCGTCTACGGCGTGATGGGGCCACGGTCCCGCGAACTCCTGGCCCGGCTTTCCCGCAGCGATTTCAGCGACCAGGCGTTCCCGTTCAGCACCAGCCGCGAGATCGACCTCGGCTATGCCACGGTCCGCGCGACCAGGATCACTTACGTGGGCGAGCTCGGCTGGGAGCTGTACGTCCCCACGGAATTCGCGGTGGGAGCCTACGAGGACCTGATGGCCGCCGGCGCCGGCCTCGGCCTGGTGAACGCGGGCTATTACGCCATCGAATCGATGCGGCTGGAGAAGGCCTACCGGGCCTTTGGCCGCGAGCTGACCGCGGACTACAACCCGGTCGAGGCAGGCTTGACATTCGCGTGCAAGCTCCAGACGAGCATCTCGTTCCTCGGCCGGGAGGCGGTCGAGAAAGCGCGGGCCGACGGCCCTCGGCGCAGGCTGGTCTCGCTGGTACTGCCCGACCCGGACGTCATGATCTGGGGTGGTGAGCTCGTGCTGCGAAACGGGATCGCTGTCGGCCAGGTCACCTCGGGCGCCTGGGGCGAAGCCGTCCGGGGCTGCGTGGGCTTGGCCTACATCCGGCACCCGGACGGAGACGTGCTGATCCGCGATATGGTGCGCGCGGGCTCTTATGAGGTGAACGTGGGCGGCCGGCTCTATCCGGCGACCGTTCACCTCCGCCCGCCGTACGATCCTGAAGGGGAGCGGGTAAAAGGCCGGGAACCGTAACTGCTTAACAGGGCCGGCTGCTGCTGGCGGACCCTGGCAGGCCATGGCCCATTTGCCGAGAAATATGCATAATGAGCACCGTCCTAGGTGTCGAGGTCGCGCTCGATCTGGTCAGGATCTGGTCGAGTTAGTGAGGGCAACTTGTGATCAGCCCCCGCGGTCCGCTGGCGACCCGCCGGATGACCGCGCACTGGGTCGTGCTGGCAGCCGCCGCGCTGACGACACTAGTTGCGGCCGGGGTGGCCGCCGCGCTGGCGGTGTTCGCCGGGCAGGCCCTGCCGCTGGCCGTGCAGCATGACCTGGTTACCGCACCGGACACGACTCTGTCGATGAATGCGCTGGTGAGCAGCCCCAGCCAGGCGGTCCAGGGCAGCGCGACGCTGCGGGCGCAGATCGCCGCGGCGATGCCGGGCATTCCGTTCGGCCTCCAGGAGGCGTTCTGGTCCGCTCCGCTGGGACTCGTTCCTGGCGCGCTTCCCGCGACGCCGGCGAATGCCGGCCAGGGCAACACGGCGCTGCTGCAGGCAGCCTCGATGAAGGAGATCGCCAGCCACGCGGTGCTCGTCGCCGGGCGGTGGCCGACGACCTCAGGTGACACCCGGCCGGGAGCGATCCCCGCCGCCTTGCCCGCCTCGGCGGCAGCACTGCTGCACGTCTCCGCGGGAGACGTGCTGCGACTGCGCGACCAAGGCTCGAACGCCCTGGTCAGTTTTGACATCACCGGTGTCTTCACGCGGCGCCAAGGATCCAGCGCAGCGAACTCGTACTGGAATCTCAGCTACATCCCGGCCGGGGGCATGTCCACTCAGTCCGGGTCCACCACGTATGGTCCCCTTGTCGTGAGCCAGGCGGCATTCGGGACGGCGCTCACGATCAGCAGCGGGTCGTGGGTGGGGCAGCCCGACATGACCGCCTTCTCCGAGAGCGACCTCGACCCGATAGCCGCGAACCTCACCAGCCTGTCGAAGTCGCTGCCGACCGCGAGCTTCCTCAACGGCGCTCAGCTAACCACGAGCCTGCCGTCGGTGCTGTCCGGCGCGGACAGCGACCTGGTGGTCGCCCGGTCGGTGCTGGTGATCAGTGCCCTGCAGCTTCTGGTCCTGACCGTCGCGGCACTGCTCGCGGTCGCCCGGCTGCTGGCCGCCCAGCGGGAGGGCGAGACCGCGCTGCTGGTCGCGCGCGGCGCGACCCGCTCGCAGCTCACCCGGCTCACGGCCGCGGAGGTGGTCCCGCTCTCGGCGCTGGTGTCCATCGCCGGCGCGATCGCCGGGGTCTGGCTCGCCAGCGCGCTTGCGGGTACGGGATCGCTGGGGGCGGCTGGCATCCGGCTGGCGGACCGGCCGGGAAGCTGGCTCGACGCGACCGCGGCGGCGCTCGTCGTCGCGGTCATCGCCGTGGCCGCGTTGCTCGCTCCTGGACCGGCGCCCAGTCCCACTGCCGCACGGGTCCGGCGTGGCAGGCAGGCCATGGTGGCAGGGGTGGCGCGGGCCGGCCTGGACATAGCCCTTGTGGTACTCGCGGTGCTGGCAGGCTGGCAGCTGCGTCAGTACTCCGCGGCGAGCAATGGCGGGACCGCGGGGATCGATCCGGTGCTCGCGCTGGCGCCCGCGCTCGCGCTGGCCGCCGGAAGCGTCGTCATGCTGCGCCTGCTTCCGCTGGCTGCCCGGACAACGGACCGGCTGGCCGCCCGGGGCAAGGGCCTGGTGGCCTCGCTGGCCGGCTGGCAGTTCAGCAGGATGCCGATCCGGCAGGGTAGCGCCGCGCTGCTGCTGATCATGGCGGTTGCCGCTGGCACGCTCGCGCTCGCGCAGCACCAGAGCTGGACCCGGTCGGCTTCTGACCAGGCTGTCTTCGCCACTGGCGGCGACGTCCAGGTCAACCTGCCCGCCCAGCTCGAGCCTGGCGGCGTGGGTGCCGTTACCGGTGCGCGAGGCGTGACGCACTCGCTGGCGGTGGCGGCCGACATCCAGGCGAGTCCCGGCGAGGTGATCGCGGTCGACTCAGCCCAGGCCCCACAGGTCGCCAGGCTGCGCGGCGATGAGTCGCGGCTGCCCGCAGCCAGCCTGTTCCGCGCGATCACGCCATCCGGCGGCCCGCCGGGAGCGGTGCTGCCGGCACCCCAGCCCGGCGCACGGGCCGGGACGATCCGGTTCGCCGCCGCGCTCGGCCCGCATCCGCCGGTGTCTCCTGGAGGCGGCCGCGCGCTGGCGGCCCAGCTCGGGCCGGTCACCGTGACCCTGACCGTCCTCGACGCGACGGGGTCCGCGTACCAGGTCGCCGCCGGGACGCTGGTCGCGGACGGGCTCCCCCACCTGCTCGTCGCGTCCCTTGGCGGCAATAAGGCGCGCTACCCGCTGCGGGTGGCTGCGATCACGGCCACGTACCTGATGCCCCTGCGCGCCGCACCGTCATTGGCGCTCACCGTCAGCGGCCTGCCGCTGGCCGGCTGGACGGGCGACGCCAGCTCGCCTGCCCTGGACGACTTTCTGGCGAGCCAGGGCAGCCTGCCGCCGCCGAGCGCCCCGCCGGGCCGCGTGTCAGGGCACAGCACGAGCCGGGCCGCGACGTTCACCTTTAACTCGGGCTATGGGCAAGACATCACAGGCGGGGCGGCAACCCCGTCGGCCGCAGCGTTCCCCGCGCAACTGGTGCTTCTTCCCCCGGCTGCCCGGGTAGCGGCCATCCCGGCCATCGCGACCGGGGCATTCATGGACGCGAACGGCGCGGTGATCGGCTCGGTCGTGCCCGTCTCCGTCGAGGGAGAGACGGTCCCGCTGCGCATCGTGGCTGAGGTGACATCGTTCCCGACTGTCACGGCACCGGGCGGCGCGCTCATCACCGATCTCGGCAGCGTCCAGGAGTACCTTGTCCGGCAGTCCGCTCCCACGCTGCCGGTCACTCAGTGGTGGCTGGCCACCGCCAACGGAAGCGTCCCTCCGGCGTTGACGGCCAGCGCTCCCGCTGGTGCGGACATCACCAGCGCGGCGGGGCTGGCCGCGGCCGTCACCAGTGACCCGCTGTCCGCAGCGCCGCAGCTGGCCCTGCTAGCGATGGCCGCGGCGGCGGCGCTGCTCGCTACCACGGGGTTCTGGGTGTCGATCGCGGCCGACGTGCGCCAGCGCCGCACCGAGGTGGCGCTGCTCGCCGCGCTCGGCGTGACCCGGCGCGGGGCAGCCTTGCAGCTGTGCCTGGAAAAGCTGCTGCTCAGCCTGCCGTCCTGCGCCCTCGGGGTGCTGCTCGGCCTGCTCGTGGCCCGGCTGATCGTGCCCGCCGTCACGCTCACCCCGACGGCGCAGCAGCCGACGCCGCCCGCCATCACGCAGTACGACCTGCCGCAGGCTATCGCGCTCGCGCTCGCCGTGGCGGTGCTGCCCGCGGCATTCGCCGTGCTCGCCGCCACGCGCCGGCCTGACCCCGCCGCCGAGCTTCGCGCCGCGGAGGGCGCATGAGCGTCCTGCGCCGGGTGACTGGCATGGGGATCGCGGCAAGTCTCGCGCTCGCGCTCCTGGCCGGAGGCTGCGTGCTTGCCGCCACTGCCGGTCCCCGGGAGGCACAGGCGACGGGACTGCTCGGTGTGCAGCAGATGATGAACGGCCTGCCGCAGGTCGAAAAGACCATCGTGGTCGCGACCAACTACCAGTCGGTCGACAGCGCCCTCCAGGGCGTTTTCCAGCAGGTGAGTCTTACCCCGGCCAACCTTGAGGACGTCACCGCCCAGCTGCACCGCGACTTCGGCGGCGGCCCCCTGCCCCTGGCCCCGCGGTCGGCGGACTGGGCGGCCATGACGTCGGGCCCGCGCGGCGTGATCAGCACGCTGCCCGCTCTCCAGGGGATCCCGGCGCAGGTGGAGGTCACCTACCCGTACCCGGCCGCCGGTCACATGCGCCTGGTGGCCGGCAGCATGCCGGGCACTTCCCCCCCAAGCGGCATCCAGGTCGTGGTCACCGCGCAGACGGCCAGCGCGTGGGGACTGCGACCCGGCTCTCAGGTGTCGGTCAACGCCCCCTTGCAGACGACGATCTCCGGAAACGGACCGCCGAACCCGGCTTTCAAGCTGAACCTCGACGTCACCGGGATCGTCGAGCCCACGGATCCGGATTCCTCGTTCTGGAAGGCCGATCCGCTGCTAGCGGCACCGAACCTTTACGTGAGCCAGAGCAAGCTGTGGGAGGGCGCGTTCATCGCGGATCCTGGCGAGATCGCCATGATGCAGGAGATCTTCGGCCTGGCAGGCCTGAACATCCGGTGGGACCTTCCGGTAGCCACCACCGGGCTGCGTGCCCAGGCCCCGGTCCTGTACAGCGAGATGAAGCAGTTCACGCTCCAGACTCCCCAGCTGACCGGGCCCCTGGCGCCGATGTCGAACGCGCTGAGCACGTCGTCTGCCCTGCTCGGGCCGCTGGCGACGCTGGTCGCGGTCTCGAATGGCGTGAACGTCCTGTTGTGGATGGTCTATGTGGGCCTAGCGGTGGCGGGCGTCGTGATGATGCTTCTCGCCGCCCGGATGGTCGCGGCCCGCAGGTCCGCGGAGATGTCCGTGCGGCGGGCACGCGGAACGTCACTGGCGGACCTGTTCTGGCGCGGGTCTCTCGGCGCGGCGGTGGCCTGCGTGCCGGCCGCTGCGCTGGCCTGGGCGCTCGCCGTGCTTCTCGTCCCTGGCCCTGGCCCCACAGGCTGGGTCGCCTGGTGGCCGGGCATCGCGACGCTAGCAGTCGCCATCGTGGGTCCAGGGGCGGCGGCGGCCTGGCAGCACCGCCTGCCGCGCCGCAGGCGGTCCGGGGGGCGGGAACGCGCACGATGGCGCAGACGCTGGGTGACCAGAGTGGTCTTCGAGGTCACCGCCTGCGCCGCGGCCATCGGAGGCATTGTCGTCTTCCATCAGCAGGGTGGTGCCGGCGACCTGTATACAAGCGCGGCTCCGCTGCTCGTCGCGATCCCGGCCGTGATCGTGGTCCTGCGGCTGTACCAATTGCTGCTTCGCGGGCTGGCGCGGGCATCGGCTCGTCAGCGCGGCGCCATCGGCTTCCTCGCTCTCAACCGCGCCGCCCAGGCCAGCGCCACGCTCGCGCTCCCGGCCATCACGCTCGTTCTCACCCTCACCGTGGCCGCGTTCACCATCATGTTGCGGGATGCGGTGGTTCGCGGCGAGATTGCGGCGTCATGGCAGGAAACCGGTGCTGACGTGGCTATCACTTATTCACCAGGCTTCGAGGCGAGCCCCTCGGCCACCAGGGCGTTCGCCGCGGTGCCAGGCGTCCAGCACGCCGCGACGGCCCTGGAACTCCCGTTGGACCTCACCGGCGGCGAGCGGGTGACTGCGATCGCTGTCGACCCGGCCAGCTACGCGGCCCTCGTGGCGTCAACGGAGGGCTACTCCCCCGTCAATTCCGCCCTGCTCACGCAGGCGCCCGGCCAGGCAGCCGTCCCGGTGCTGGCGTCTCCGGGAGCCGCCGCCATCCTCGGCGGGCAACGAAGCGTCCCGATCGCCGCGCAGCAGGGCCTGCCCGCGCTCCGGGTCCGGGTTTCCGGCGAGCTGCAGTCCACCCCGGCGCTGCCAGACGGCGGGACATTCCTGGTGCTGCCGCTGTCGGCGATCGGGGGCGCCGGCGCGCCGGTCAACGTGATGCTGCTCACGGGGCCCTCAATCGACATTGCCAGGATCCACGCCGTGCAAGCGGCCATGCCCGGCGCTGACGACCTGACCATCACCACCCGGTCCCAGGTGCTGCATGAGCTAACCGGAGCACCGCTGCAGCACGGCACGTTCGTTATCTTCACCCTGGCCATCGTGTGCGCCCTCGCGCTTGCGCTGGCCGTCATGCTGCTTGAGCTGGCACTCAGCACCGCAGACCGGGAGCTGACCATGGCGAAGCTGGCCACAATGGGGCTCGATGAACGGCAGCGCATCCGGCTCTCGGTGCTTGAGGTGCTCCCGGCGATCGCCGCCTCGGCTGCGGCGGCGGTCGCGTGCGCCATCGCGCTGCCGAGGCTGGTGGCCCCGGCGATTAACTTGTCCGCGTTCACCCAGTCTCAGGCGACGGTGCCGCTGCGCCCGGACTTCGCGTCGTTCCTGCTCCCGCTGGCAGGACTTCTCGTCGTCACCGTCATCGCGCTCGCCTACGAGATCAGGTCGCGGCGCGGCCGCGTCGCCGCGACCCTGCGGGCATGAGGAGGAAGAGTTGAGCGACTCCATGGCAGCGGCCTCGCTGGACGAACTGCACTCAGAGGCCCGGCAGGGCGGGCACACCGAGCTCGGTGCGGGCGCGCTGATCGTCTGCGACCGGCTGGTCCGCATCTACCAGGCCGAGGGCATCGAGGTGCAGGCGCTGCAGGGCCTTGACCTCGTCGTCGAGCGCTCCGAGCTGACGGCCCTGGTCGGGGCGTCCGGCAGCGGCAAGTCCACGCTGGTGAACATCCTGGCCGGGCTTGACACCCCGACGGCCGGATCAGTCCGGGTGGGCGGCCATGACCTCGCAGCCATGTCCGCCCGGCAGCGGCTCGCCTACCGGCGAAGTACCGTGGGCTTCATCTGGCAGCAGACGTCACGGAACCTGCTGCCCTACCTGACGGCGGCACAGAACGTGGACCTGCCGATGAAGCTGGCGGGCCAGGGCAGGAAGGCCCGCCATGCACGAGCGGCCGAGCTTCTCGCGGCACTGGGCGTGGCGCACTGCACGCGACGCCGCCCCGACCAGATGTCGGGCGGCGAGCAGCAGCGGGTCGCGATCGCCGCCGCGATCGCCAACAAGCCAAGCGTCCTGCTGGCGGACGAGCCAACGGGGGAGCTGGACAGCGTGACCGCTGAGTCGGTCTTCGCCGCGCTCAAGACGGCCAACACCGACCTCGGCGTGACCGTCCTGGTCGTGACCCACGACCCCGGGGTCTCCTCGAACGTCCGGCGGGTCATCGCGATCAGGGACGGCCGGACCAGCACCGAGACCTTGCGACGCGACCACGGTGACGGATCGGCTCTGGGGCACGCCATCGAGTACGCCGTGCTGGACCGGGCCGGGCGGCTCCAGCTACCGCGCGATATGACCGACACGCTTGGCATGCGCGACCGCGTGCGGCTGGAGCTAGAGCCCGACCACATCGGGGTCTGGCCCGACCAGCGCGCCAAGGCTCAAGCCGGTCCGGACCGCGCCGGATCCTCCCCGGCCGCTGCCCTGGAGGCTGACACGTGACGCCGGTCCGAGGGCGTGACCGCGCTGCTCGCCACCCACGACCCCACCCTGATGGACATCGCCGACTCGGTCCTGCCCCTGACCGACGGCACGATCCTGCAGGAAAGCCAGGCGTGGCGCGTGCGCCTCAGGCCGGCACCTGGCGGCCGGGCTCGGACGCGTCGCTCCAGGTCGACAGGGCCCTCACCAGGGCGCGGACGAGGCGGTCGAAGCTGCGGTCGACGTCGGCCCGGAAGGCGAAACCGTAGTTGGCCTCCAGGGAGACGAATCCGTGCAGGGCGGCCCGGTAGGCCCGGATGGCGTCGACGGCGTCGTCACCGTCGAGGCCGTAGCCGTCCATCACCGCCACCAGCACCGTGATGGTCCGGCGGGACACCTCTTCGTGCTCGGCGTCGCCGGGGGCCGCGCCTCGCTCGGCGGCCTGGTAGCGGCCCGGATGGGCCAGCGCCCAGCCGCGCCAGGCGTGCGCCATCGCGACCAGGGCGTCGTCGCGCGCCCGGCCGATGGCGGCCCGGCCCAGCACGTCGGCGAGCTCAGCCTTCCCCCGCATGGAGATGAGCCGCTGGAGGGCGTCGATGCTGGCGACGTGCTTGTACAGCGACGGCTGGCGCACCCCGAGGCGCGCGGCGAGAGCCGCCAGGGTGAGCTGGTCCAGCCCCACCTCGTCGGCCAGCTCGGCCGCCTCGGCGACCACCCGGTCAGTGTTCAGCCCGGCCCTAGGCACGAGCGGCCGATCTGAGGAAGGCGAGTCTGAGCGCGACCACCTGGTCAGGGTACTGGTCGTGCGGGCAGCGCCCGGCGTCCTCAGGCAAGGACACGGTTCCGGATGAAGCTCGTGGTGAGCACGGCGACCTCATCGGGGCACTGCGCGTGAACATAGTGCCCGCCCCCCTTGATCATCGCGACGGCACCGAGTCCGGCGGGCAGTGCGGCGACGATCCCCTCGGCCTCGGCCTGGGGGTCGGCCCAGTCGGGGTCCTCGGTGCCCATGATGACCAGGGCCGGGCAGGAGATGCGGGGCAGCGCGGCGCCCGCGTCGGCCGGGGAGCTCTTCATCGTCTTGAGGAACTCGGCCATCCGGCCGGGTTCGGACAGCTTGGCCCGCAGCGCCGCCATGTAGACGGCGTAGTCGTCCGGCTTTTCCGGATAGGCCAGGTCCAGGTAGCGCATCCACATCGTCGGGCTGTGCAGCATCATCACGCCTGTCAGGTACAGCGTGCCGCGGCGGTAGCGCCGGACCCGCACGATCCCGCCCAGGCTGTACTGCACCTTGCGGGTGAACGGGCCGATCTCGACGACGCCGCTGACCAGGTCGGGCGCCGTCGCGGCGGCAATGGTGGCGGCCCCGCCCGACAGGGAGTGCCCGACGATGACGGCCGGGCCGCCCAGGTGGCTGATCAGCGCGACCAGGTCCCCGGCGACGTCGGTGCGGGAGATCGACTTCCAGTCACCCTCGCTTGACTCGCCGTGCCCGCGCATGTCCGCCGCCGCGACCCGGAATCCGGCCCGCACCAGTTCCGGTACCAGGAACCGGAAGGCCTGGCGGCGGTCCCCGATGCCGTGCGACAGCACGACCAGCGGTCCCTCCCCCGCCACGTCGTAAGCGATCCGCGGGCCGCCCGTGATGTCGAGAAACTCGGTCATGTCGCCCTCCAGAAGGCTACTTATATTAGCTATTAGGCTAACTCTTATAGCTTGGCATTTCAAGGGGCGGGCGGATCGCCTGGCTTGACAGAGAGCGACTAAGTGACCACGATATGTAAGCAGATAAACACGGGCGATCCCTGACACACTCGTGCGAACCGGACGTGAGTGGCTCGGGCGGACAGGTGGAGGCTGCCATGGACGTGACCGGCATACGCAGGCGGCCGCGGCGGCGGCTCGTCGGCGTTGCCGTCTCGCTGGCGCTGGCGGCGGCCGTGGGCGGGACGGCGGCGTTCCTGATGCGCGCGCACGCGAGCAGCGCCAATGCCGCGGCCACTACGGCAAGCGGCGTGCCCAAGGACAGCGTGTCCGGCAGCCTGGTGAGCCCGCCCGCGGTCAGCAAGGTCGCCGCCTCCGGCGACACCGTCGTCGCGGTGGGCGCACAGGACTCCGCGATCCCGTCCTTCAGCGTCTCGACCGACGGGGGCCGCACCTGGACCCCGGCGTTCATGGGCAGTCAGGCCGGTCCTGTCACCGGCCATCCGGCGACGACTGTGGCGGGCGGCCCCGGCGGCTGGGTGGGGCTCGGGCCGCAAGCCATCTGGGTCAGTCCCGACGGCATGAACTGGACGCTGGTCTCCGCCCACGGGCTCGCGGGACCCGGGGAGACGATCACCGGCCTGGCGAAAGACAGCTGGGGGTACCTTGCCACCGGGACCGCCCAGTCGGGTACCGGCCTTGTGTGGACCAGCCCGACCGGGCTGAACTGGCACAGGTTCACGGCGGCCCAGTTCGGTCTCGTGAATGTCCCTGGCGAACAAGTCTTCGCGATGACGGACGCCGCCTCCGACTGGAACGTGACGCTCATCGTCGGGTCCGCGAACAAGGACGGCAAGACCTGCGCGTACGTGTGGCGCAGCCTGGACAAGGGCGCTGCCTGGCGCACGGTGGTGGTCCCTCAGACCAACGGCGCGGGCTGGTCGTTCACCGGGCTGGCGGGTGACGCGGGTCATTTCATCGCGGTGCGGCCGGGCGCGACCGCCGGCGGCCTCGCCGACGCCGTCGTCTACACCTCCGATGACGCTGTGAACTGGCACTTCGCCACGACGATCACCGGCTCCGCCGGATTCACGCCCCGGCAGGTGACGGCCGGCTCGGGCGGCACCGGCCGCTTCGTGGTGACCGGCCGGGACCGGCAAGGGCATACGGTCGCCTACACCAGCACCGACAACGGAGCCAGGTGGGTGCAAAGCCACGGCTTCGGCGTGCTCCCCTCGGCCTGAGCAGGACTAGCAGAGCCGGCCAGGACGGACGGCCGCGGCGAGAGCGGTCCGGTCCTCATAAGGCTGCACAGTTCCGGGCTGGACAGCCAGGTCCTGGCGGCGGACCCGGATAGTGACGATCGCGATCAGGAGGGCGAGCAGCCCGATCCCCGCGGCGACAACGAACGCGCGGGAAAAGCCGGCCGTCAGCGCGTGATAGTAGACCGGCGCAGGCGGGGGGTGCCCGGCTTTGGCAATGGCTGGCCCGCCTTGGCGGCGGCCGCGACCTGAGTCCGGACGCTGTCGGCGACGGTGGTCCAGGCGACGGTGCCGAGCAGCGCGAGCCCGATCGCGCCGCCGACCTGCTGGGCCGTGTTGAGCAGGCTGGAGGCGACACCGGAGTCCTGCTCGGCTACCTTGTGCAGGGCGACCAGGGCCAGCGGGACGAACACCAGGCCGAGCCCGAACGAGCTCACGATCTGCGGGCCGAGCAGATCGCCAGCGTAGCTGGAGTGCTCGGTCAGCCGGGAGAACCAGAACATCCCGCCCGCGACCATGGCGGCGCCGGTCACGATCAGCGGCCGCGGGCCGATCCGCGGCACCAGCCGCGAGGCCAGCCCGGAGGCGATCACGACCCCGACGGCGAACGGCAGGCAGGCGATGCCCGCCCGGATCGCGCTGTAGCCGAGCACGGTCTGGATGAACAAGGTGAGGAAGAAGAACAGGCCGAACAGCCCGGTGGCGACGCACAGCATGATCAGGTAGGCACCCGACCTGTTGCGGTCGGCCAGCACCCGCATCGGGAGCAGCGGACGCGAGCTGCGCATTTCGATCAGCACGAACGCCACGAGAAGCGCCACGGACGTGGTCAGCGACGCCAGCACCTGCGTGTCACCCCAGTGCGACACCCCGTCGGACCCGGTGGCTGCCTTGGACAGGCCGTAGACCAGCAGCGCGATGCCGCCGGTGCCCGTGACCGCGCCGGCCACGTCGACGCGGCCCGGCCGGCGGGGCGATTCGGACAGCACGCGCGGCGCCGCGGCCGCCACCACGATCCCGATCGGGACGTTGACGAACAGCACCCACCGCCACGACGCATAGGTGGTCAGGATGCCGCCCAGCAGCAGGCCCGCCGCGCTGCCGGCGCCGGCCATCGCCGCGTAGACACCGAACGCCCTGTTGCGTTCCCCGCCTTCGGGAAAGTTGGTGGTGATCAGCGCCAGCGCGGTCGGCGCGATCACCGCGCCGCCAGCGCCCTGGACCGCCCTCGCCGTGAGCAGCCACGCCTGGCTGGTGGCGAACCCGCCGAACAGGGACGCCGCGGAGAACAGCAGCAGCCGCCGAAGGTGACCGCGTAGGCGTTCACCACCGGCGACCAGGGCCACCCCTGTACCAGGCCTACACGATCAACGTGAACCAGAACGAGCCGCTGGCCATCAACGTGAGCGGCGGAACACCTCGGTCCCGGCACCGTCGGCCAGCCCTTCGCGCAGAACTTCTTCCTCAGCGGCGGGGCAGGCGGCGCGGCACGACCGGGCCGCCTGCCCGGCATCGTCAGCCGCTGGTGGCCAGGATCACGTCTGACGCCTTGATCACGGCGCTGACTTCGCTGCCTTCCTTCAGGCCGAGCTGGCGGACTGCCTCGACGGTGATCGAGGCCACCAGGCGGACGCCGTTGGCGTCGAGTTCAACGTTGGCTATGGCCTCGCCGGCGTGGATGGCGGTGACGCGGGCCGGGATCTGGTTACGTGCACTGAGCTTCATGACCTGTTCCTGTCGATGGTTATCGCGGATACGTCGTGATGGCGGCCGGGCTGAGACACACCCACAGGTCGCCGCCTTCGTCGAGCTTGAGATGATCGACCGCCGCGGGCAGGACCTCCGCCGTGATCGCCGGTGTCCCGTCGACGCGGACTCGCACCCGGTCGCCCATGAGATCAACCGCGCTGACCCGCCCTCGCCAGGTGTTCACCCCCTCTCCTGCTGGCCCTCCTTCCGGCCGTTCCCTGGACACCGCCACCGCAGCGGGCGCGATGACGGCGAACGTGGGGCCGGCCGCGGCTCTGGCACAGGTGAGCCGGCTGGCACCGTCCAGGTCCAGGACGGTGCCGTGCCCCGTCCCCCGCAGCAGGTTGACGCCGGTCAGGTCGGCCACGTAAGCGGACCTGGGCCTGGCGGTCACCTCGGCGGGGGTTCCCGTCTGCACGACCGCGCCGGCCTCGATCACGATCATCCGGTCGCCGAGGGCGACGGCGTCGAGCAGGTCGTGCGTGACCAGGATGTTCGCGGCGCTCGACTGCAACGATGCCAGCCGCCAGCGGGATCGAGATCACCCCCGCGGGGCTAGCCCGGCGGGGGTGGTACTGCCTCCTGGCAAGGGAAAGGCTGGCGAGGGAAAGGGAGGCCTTCCGCCCGGTTACAGGCCGCCCGGTTACAGGCGGGAGGTGAGCTCGGCCACGATGTCGGCCGCCGGCTGCGGCTGTCTCGCGAGCGCGACGCTCTGCCCGGCCCACATCGAGAGCGCTTCGATGTCCCCGGTGGTCCCGGTCATCGGCGGCGCCGGCTCGTAACGGACGATCGCCTCGCCGGAGGCGAAGTGCGCGATCACGTCGCCCGCTCCTGGCCGCTGCGCGAGCGGAGGGCGGCCCGCCGCCTCCCACGCGTCCGCGGTCGAGTTGCGGAGCGCGCGGTGCGGAGAATCGGGCCACCCGACCGAGTACAGGTTGGGGTACCGCTGCGCGTCGGTCTCGGCGGCGGCTAGCAGGCGACGCCGGTAGTCCTCGTGGATCGGCATCTCCTCAGCCAGCAGGAAGCGCGTGCCCAGCCACGCGGCCTGGGCGCCCAGGGCGAGCACCGCGGCGACGCCGCGAGCGTCACCGATCCCGCCGGCCGCGATCACCGGCACCGGCGCGACCGCGTCCACCACGGCGGGCACCAGCGGCAGGGTCGCGACGGTCCCCCACACGTGGCCGCCGGCCTCCCAGCCCTGCGCGACGATCACGTCCACGCCGGACGCGACCGCCCGCCGCGCCTCCTCGGCCGTGCCGACCGTATGCAGGACAATCCCCCCGGCGTCGTGCACGCGCTGGACGTAGCCGGCTGGATCACCCATGAAAAACGAGACGATCCGCAAGCCGGCCTCCAGGGCCTGGTCAAGACGACGGTGACGATCTTCGGTGAGAACGAGGTTGCCGCAGAACGGCCGCGAGGTCAGCGCCGCCGTCTCGCGGACCACCGCTCCGACGTCGTCGGACCACGTCAGCGTCAGCATGCCGAGCGCTCCGGCATCCGAGACGGCCGCGGCGAGCCGGGGAACCGCGACCATGGGCGCCAGGACTACCGGCTGTTCGATCCCGAGCAACTCGCACACCGGTGTGCGCACCGCGGTCACCCCTTGCCCGGCTCGATATACGACGTCGGCATCGATCCGGGAGCTTTCCGGTCCCAGCCGTGGAAGTGCGAGAAGTCGCCCGCGTCCCATTCTTCGCGGAGACCCGGGGTGCTCAGGTCCCAGTCCGGGCGGATCTCGCTCGTGGCGGTACGCAGGTCACGCCACAGGTCGTAGAACGACGGGCGCCCCCAGAACCAGTAGCCGTTATAGACACTGTGCACGACCAGCCCCGGCTTGAGCACCAGCGTGTGCGGGATCATCGGGTTGTGCTCGGGGTCGGTGTACTCCTGGATGTCGAGGTCCTGCTGGACGGTCCGGCCGGGATCGGACAGGAAGGTCCACTGGGCGCCCACCGACGCGCGAAACTCCTGCAGGGTGTGGTGGTCGTCGGTGGCGATAGTGGCGACCTGGGTGTAGGCCACGGCGATCTTCGGGTAGTTGGCTGCCAGCTCGAGGTGCTGCTGGTGCTCTTTGGGGCAGTAGTTGCCGCGCGCCAGGGTGAGGACCAGCGGATCGCTGCCCTGAAGCTCGCTGAGCGTGCGCACCGTGCCGGTGTGGTCCGGGAGGGAGTAATCGGGGAAGGTGCCGCCAGGCCTGATGTCAGGACGCATCGGATGACCGCCTCTCACAGCTGTCTATGGATTGTCTGGTCAGCGAACC
>Ga0335074_10004751_pt1 | contig 18739 bp, 16 predicted proteins | sample Lox_Sample_23_FD_206715 | JGI IMG/M metagenome (GOLD analysis project Ga0335074, IMG submission 206715) | Soil microbial communities from Loxahatchee National Wildlife Refuge, Florida, United States - Lox_Sample_2.3 | ecosystem: Environmental > Terrestrial > Soil > Wetlands | place: USA... | reverse complement strand
ACATCCCCGATGGCCAACCCGGAGAGAACCGGGAGATTCACTGCCGAAACGCAGCCCATTCGCTGATAGGCCAAGACGCAGTGCCCGCCAAGGGTGGTGGTTATAACCCGCTGTGAGCCTCTGTGATGGACCGCAAGGTTGGAGCATCAGCTCGAGGGTGGTTCCGGCTGGCAGGTGCCGTGTCAGCCCCTGCCTTGTGGGGCGATCCTGTGTCGAGCATGGGCATAGACCAGCGCGTACACGGGTGAGGAGAACGTTGAGCTCGCAGATGTTCGCGCACGTCGGACATCCTCCCGCGATTCCCGCACGGCCCGACTTGTAGGTGATCTTCTGCATTGCGTTTCGACCTGAGAGGGAAGGGAATTCAGTTGGGGCTAGGCCCCGCCTTGGTGCCACTCCGCTCCCCTCATGCTGTAAAGGCCGCTTCGCGCCGCTGACGCGGTGGCCGTACGGCCAGCCTTGACAGCGGGGAGCTGCGCGGCCATTTCGGGGCATCCCCTTTTTCTCAGAAAAATGGGGATTTTTCTGAGGCTGGAAGAGCCAAACCAACGTTGGTATCACAGCCGTGGGATGTGCCAGGCGGAAGCTCTTCGCCTGCGCCGACGCCCGATGAGCGCAGAAATCAGCAACTGCTCTTTGAATGGCGCAGCCAGAAAGCAGAGGGCAGCCAGGAACGTTCTGAGTGGGTGGCGCCGCGGAGGCGGGGAGTAACAATATGGAGCCATAGTGATGTCCTTTACTGATTGCCGTTCGAAGCACTCAGGGGCCGCACCTTGAGTGCGGGGCCCTGAGCTGCGGGAAGCTGAATCTGGATACCATTCTTTTGGTAGACAGTCGTAGTGAGCGGGGCTGCTGTCTGAAAGCGCAACAGGGTCTCAGGCTTCAATTCAATCTGACCGCCAGAGGTGATCGCGTTGGCGCCGAGACCCAGCGCCCCACCGCTGGCGGCTCCGATCGCTGCGCCGGTCCCTCCTCCGGCGAGCGCGTCAATGATGGCGCCGGCCGCGGCCCCGCCTCCGGTCTTGGCCGCGGTATTGGTGCCACGTCCTTTGCCGTTGCTGGACAGGTACTCGGTGAGAATGGCGACATCCTGAGGCTGGTTCTGCGGCTGCGGTAACCGGATGGTCGTAAGCTCAAGGGCAAGCTCGGCGGCGGAAACGAAATGACCTGGCGGCTTGGCAGAGACGACGCGGCCGAGAATGGGTGTCCCGGACGGGATCGCAATCGCACCATCCGCGTAGACAGGGGCGGTTACGGTGCCGTGGAACTGGTCATCGGCTTTCGCGGTCTTGGTGGTGATCGCATCCGATAGACGCACCTCGATGTAGGTGTTAACCGGAATGGTGACGGTCTTCTTGGTTACGGAGCCGTCTTGCGGGTGCGCCGCAGGGGTGAGCTGCTGCGTCTGGGCTCCGCTGGGATTGGCAAGGGCAGGGAGATGTCCCGCCGACGCGCTGGAGCTGGTGACTTCCAGATTGTTGAGGACAGTCTTAACACCGTTGACCTGGCCCACCTCCATAGAGGCCAGCACCTTGTCTCCTTCACTTGAGACGGTGCCGGTGAGCGTGACCATGCCATGCGAGACCTTGGGCACAATCACGAGGCCGCGGAACGCCTTTTCATTCTCGAGGACGGCGGATACGTCATGCAGCACCTTGGCATCGGTTGGGGTCTGTTGTGCCGTCGCCGAGGTCAGCACGATTGAGCTGACGACGAGGGCAAGGGCTGCGTGCACGAGGGGGGTCTTCATCGCATGGCTCCAGTGGGTAGGGAAGTGCAAGGCACTTTTTTATAACGAAACTACGAGGCTGCGAGTCACAGTGAGAGCCCCTGGCTGATATCACGGTCGCCCATGCTAGAGCTCCGGCTCAGATCGTTGCCATGTTCTTGCGGCAAGGCATGACTGTGCCCGGTGGGCAGCGCGTGGTCGAGAGCGGTTTCGCGGCTGATTGGGTTTTTGTCGCGGTCGTAAAACTGACCGGTCGGCCCGTCGATATGGACGTACTGCTCCGTCTGACGGTACTGGTAGCTCTGAACGGTGCCGTTCTCGCCGGTCCATTTGAAGCCGTCGACGGTATTGATATCGACGGCCTGCGTAACCGGATCCCATTGCCGCCTGTCAAGGGCGCTTGGTTCCAACGCGGCAATATGCTGCTCGGGGGTTAAGTGTGGGCGCTCGTGAACGGAATCCGATAGCTCCGCAACGTATTTCAGAGCTGCCATAGGAATTTGTTCCCCATTCCGCTCCCAATGCTTGAGTTCAAGATTCTGTTCGATCCACGCTCGATCCAGGCCTGCGGCGCGGCCCTGATAAATCTCCTGAATATCCTGAAGAATGACTTCGCGGGGAAGCTGCGCGGCGTACATTGATCCGGGCAGCTCGTGGATACGAACAAAACGGTCGAGTTCTTCTTGTGCCTGGCGGGGGTCCATGGCTGGCTCCTTGGTGTGGGGCTGAGGATTGGCCGTGAGATTCACGGCCGAGGTCTTGGTTACGTCGTGGCTGAGGTTCTGGCCGAGTGAGGCCGCGTCGTTGGTGAAAATGTGCGCGTCGTGCGAAGCGCGGGAGACGGAGACATACGCAAAACGTGTGTTGATCAACTCCGGGTGCGTGTTGCTGTCGATATTCACCAAGACGCGCTCGGCGGTGAGTCCCTGCGAGCTATGGCTGGTCACGGCGTAGCCATGATCGAAATGACGCATCTCCTTCGGGTCAAAAGAGACGGTCTTGTCGTTGTCCAGGCGGACCTTGAACTGTCCATCTTTGTCGATCCGCTCGATGGTGCCCAGGTCGCGGTTGGCGACGCCGAGTTCCCGATTGGGAGCGGTGAATTGCAGGCGGTCACCGACTGCAAACTCGCGCTCGATCTCCCGATATGCGACGATTCCGCGCAGGCGGGATGGGTCATAGGTCACCTGCTCGCCGTCCGGCTTTTGGACAGTGAGCAGGTTTTCCTTGGGATTGATGGCGACCACCTGGGCATAGCTGCGGCGCTCGATGTCCAGCTCTTTGCTTCCGCGCTGGTAGTGCAGAACGTCATCCACTTGGTAGCGAGCTGCCCAAGCACGTTCGGCTCCGGTCATATCGGAGCGCAGCGTGAGTACGCGCATGGAATGATCGGCGCGGTCCAACGTGCCGAGGGCCTGCAACTCGCCGCGGACGGCCTGGTTGATGTCGCGCCGAGAAGCATTATCCGGCGAGACGATGATGGTGTTGTCGGGCTTCGCCGCGTAGCTTTTGGCGATGGCCTCGATGCGCTGTTGCGGGTCGGGAATCTCAGTGACGCGGCCTTGCTGTTGGAGCAAGGAAACCCCTTGGGCGGTTTCGTTTCTGGAAAAGTGCTCGACGGCTTTCAGTAGCTCGGGGTCTTTCTGGCGCATGATCTGGTCAAGCTGCGCGGTGCGCATCCCAGCCTGCTGCAATTGCTCGAAGGGCTTTCCGGCATCGACCCCCTGATGCTGGCGGGTATCGCCGATGAGCAACACTTTGTCGTCCGGCCCCAGGCGGTACAGAAACTCGCGCACCTGCCTGGTGCTGGCAAGACTCGATTCATCGACCATATACAAGTGCCTGCGCGAGGGGTCCTCCGCAACCTGCTGCTGGCCGCCTCGGGCGAGGAAGCCTTGCAAGGTGTCGGCGGAGATCCCCGCATCGCGGAGCTGCTGTGCGGCGCGAGAGGTCGGGGCGAAGCCCTCGACCGCGTAGCCATTCTGTTCGGCTCCCTGGCGAATGGCCTCTAGTACCGTGGTCTTGCCCGAGCCGGCTACGCCTCGCAACCCGTGCATCTGGTCCTTTGAGATCAGAACCTGCTGGATAGCTTCGCGCTGCGCCGGGTTGAGCTGCGGGCGGGTGTCCACGAGCGCAGCGGCCTGCTCCCTGGACATGATCTCGGGAGCCTGATTCTGACGCCGCTGCATCCAGTGCAACACGTCAAACTCGGCGCGGATGGTCTCCTGGGTCGTGAATTGTCGGCCCGTGTCGTGCTTCTCTCCGGGCACGCTCTGAAACTCGCCGGAGGCGACACGCGCCTCGAAGTTGGCGCGCACCTGGCCGTAGGTAGTATCCCCCATGCCGCGCCGCAAGGCGTCGCGGAAGAGGTCTCGTTCGTCGACCACAGCCTCCCGCTCGAAGTTGCGATCGCGGGCGTAGCTCACGGCCTCTTGCGCGCGGTGCTTCCCGGCCTCCGGGCTGCGCTCCTGAGTGCTCGTAAGGGTCTGGCTGTTGGTCTGGCTGAGGGCGCGCTCCCGCGCCTCGGCCACAATCTTGTCGGCCTGATTCCCAAACTCGGCGGCTAGTTGCCGGTGCGCGGCCAGGACTTCGCCGGGGGACAGAATCTCTTTTTTGTCGCGCGTCGAGTGGGCAGCGATCTGCGCCGATTCGTGGCCCTGGTAGCCGCTCCGCTCCAGATACTCGCGTATCTGCTGCGAGCGCGGGCTGGAGGCGTCCAGGTACTCCTGCGAATATCCCTTGATCTCTGGCGCGCCACTGCGCCCGGCCTCGATCGCATAACCGAGATTGCGGAGCCGGTAGGTGAGCTCGGCCTGATAGACAGCCGTAGCGAACTGTTGCGAGTCGAACAAGCCCTGCGGCTGAAGGGCGCGTGTGCTTCCATCCTCGCGCTCAGTCACATTGAAAATGACGGTGTGAGTATGGAGTTGAGGGGCGGCGTAGCCGTCCACCGGGCGGGCGGTGTCGTGCTCGAACTTGGCGGCGACAAACCTCCCGGTAGTCTCGCCAGGGTGGTTGCCGCCAATCCGCGCCTGAGTGTAACGCTCCAGTTCATTCAGCGCGACGTCGACGGCCTCCCGGTGGGCTTCCCGTACCCGCACATCGCCGCCAACGAGGGCGGTCAAGGAGACGGATTTAGGCGCTGAAAAGGTAGCATCCCAACCGGCGCGATGCTCGACCGGAGCGACGATCTGGCCGTCCGTGGCTTGATACTGCTGCACCGCCCGGTGGCGCACCAATTGTTCTTCGGTGTGCGGGTGCTGGCCTTCCGTCAGCCGGGCAAACTCGTTGGCTCCCACGGCACCGGCGAGACCGTACTTCTCGGCCAACTTGCCGTGCCATTCACCTTGAACAGTCTCCCCGTGTTTCCAGTAATTCTGTTCCGGGGCGATGAACTCTTTGGAGTGATACGTCTGCGCCTGACCCGCACTGAGCGGCTTGGAAATTGTCAGCATAGTTATCGACTAACCCCCTATGTGTATGCCGGGGGCTTGGTCGCTGTTGACCTCTTTCAACAGTTGCCCTGGGTCGGGAATCTCTTCGCGGAAGGGAAGGCCGGTTTGCTGCTCCGGCTGGTTCGCGGGCACCCGATTCGGCTTCTTCGCAGCCGCCCCGTTGGGGGAATGAGCCGGTACTGGAAACGGGAGATTCCCGTCTGCCGTTTGCTGTGATTTCTCCTCCAGCGGCTTGCTGAGGTCGGCGAACGGCGAGCGCCGCAAAGCGGCGGCAGCTGTTGTTGCACCTCTCAGGTTTTTCGGATCATAGGTGAGCTTGTCGTCCGGCAATTCTCGCGCGTCAAACGCTGTCGCGTCTCCCTCAATATCCAGGTAAGGAAACGAGAAGCCGGTCACATAGTTTTCGTATTTCATGAAGGCGTGGAGGTCGGGTAGTCCTGAGATCTCCGACTCCATAACTACGGGCTCGATCTGCCGGTCCAGGGTGAAGTTCTTGCCTGACCGCGAGCCGTCGAAGCGGGTCTCTTTCATCCGCTCGATCTCCACCTTGCCGATGCCCTGACTGACCCACTCGCCGGCTTTTGGCTCCTTGGTCTTCAGGTAAATGCTGGTCGATGGCTGCGACAACATCACCTCGGCGAGATGGCCGTAGATCACCTCAAGCTGGGCCTTCCCCTGGAAGCCCATGATGATGGGATTGTTACTCTTCCGGTTCTCCGTAAGGGCGGTGTGGAACTGAGGAAGACGCTGCAGGCTGGCGAGTTCATCGAGCACAAACCAGACCCGTTTCTGGCCAGCTTTGGGCTCATTGAGCAACCGCAGAACGAGCATGTCAATCCACACGCTCTGCAGTGGACGTAGCGCCTCCCGCTCTGCCGGGAGCGACGTAATAAAGATCCATCCCTGCCGGGTTTCTGCCCACTCCGTTGCGGTCCACTCTCCATTGCCAGCCCCTTTTTGCGGCAACAGCCGGAGACTCTTTGCAACCTTACTCAGCGACGCGAGGACGCCCACTCTTTGCGGGCTAGCGGTCCGATCGATGTAATTCGCAACTTCCGTCCCTGCTACCCGATGATCGATTTCCTTCGGATCACTCATCCATTGGATAAGCTCCTGCGGGGTCGGTCCGTAGCGGAGCAGATGCGCAAAGATCTGCTGTGGGATCTCAATGAAAAATTCCCCCTTCTTATCCTGCGGCGGCTGAAAGAGTGAGACCGCAATCGCATCTGCCTCGGAACTTCTTCTCAACTCCTCGGCTGGCCCCCAGTAAGGGCAGCGCTTGTCGAGCGGGTTGAGGATTACATCGCCACGCTTGGCGTCGTAGAAGCGCCGCGTGAACTCCAATGCCGGGTCGTAAATGATCGCGGAATCGCCCCGGCCTCGAATCTGCCGGAGCATCTGGAGGATGATCGTCGTCTTCCCGGCTCCAGTGTCTGCAATGATCTGGATATGCTGAGCCTCGGCCTTCGCCGGGATGCGAAGCAGCTCCTTCATGCCGTCCGTTTTGATGCCGATTCCATCGCCCTGCACCTTCTTGTTGAACTGCTTCGGAGTCAGCCGCTCCGGGCCTCTAAGCCTGCGCCCGTACTTCATTTCCTTGCGCCGTTTGATGTCGCGGGGGATGGCAAACGGGAGCTGTAGGACGAGCCCCGCGAGGCCGAAGAGCAGCGGCAATCGGAAGATGGTCCAGAGGTTGTCGCCAGCATAAACGGCGTTCTGGAAGTAAGCATTCAGGGGCTTGTTGAGGTAGGGAATTTTCGGCCCACGGTAGAGATATCGGAGGCCAGCGGCGCGTGCTTTGGGGGACAGCTGAAGCGGCAGATGCTTACCGCCCGGCTCCGGTGTCGTTCCCTCGGATACGTCTTCTTCCAACGCCAGCCGGGAACGCATATTGCCGTCCATGACGGCCAGAAGCTGGTATTGATCGGTCTGGTGCATGGCGCCAACAACGGCCGAGCGGACGTAGTAGGGAAGATAAAACTGCTGCAAGGGCGTGAGCGCGAAGCTGAATCGCAGGTACAGAAACAAGCCTGTCGCTACGACCGAGAGGAAGATCGCGCCGTAGCTGTAAATCGGGCTGTGCGGCGGCCAGATGATCGACTCTTTCCTGCCCCATTGCATCGCCATTTATCTGTTCTCCAACTCCTGCTGCACCTTGAGCGCGAGCTGTTTCTTGACCTTCTGAATCTCCGTCAGCATCGCCTCGAAGACATCCGGTGTGAGCGGCTTTTCGCCGTTCAACTGAGGCTTCAAAAGATTCACAAGTAACAGCCGCACGCCGATGATTTCGCTAAGAAGTGGGTCCGCCTTGGGCGGACCCGCTTCCTTCGTAAGCTCGGCTAAGATGAGCTGTCGGATGACCCCCGCAGGGGTCTCCTGCCGCCGCGCGGCAAGTGCCTCAAGGTCTCTAAGCTCCTTAGCGCTGAGCTTGGTGGCGACTGTTTTTAGCCGGTAAGTCGACCGCTGTGCCGCCCTCGCTGCTATGTCTTGTTCATCAAGAAGTGGCATGTTTTCCCCCCTGTCCGGTGGTGGTTTACCTGGGTTTACTCGGGTTTCCCTAAGTAAACCCAGGCTTTGCAAGTCGCTAATCCTGAAAGGCCCGTCGCTAGGTTTACCAGCGTTTACCTAGCGCGACCCTACGAGGGGTGGAGTGTCATCATTTCTTCCGGTGCGCAGCACCGTGCCTGCACCACCGCGAATGTCAAGGGCAAACGAACTACGCACGCGTCACCGCGGATGCTGAGGTTTTTGCTGCTCTGCGCCCCTTCACGGCACCATTGCTTGAACCCTTCACGCGCAACGAATGCGGCACCGCATTTGCTGCCTCACTCGCGAGGAATTGCTGAAACTCTTTATCCTTGGAGAACACGTAGTCGAGAGCCTTATTCACCACGTCGTCAGCAGTCGCGTGGATGAAGGCAGCGTACTTGTCCACGGTAGAGGCGGTTGACTGTTCAAGTGTGATGGTGGCGGTCAGCTTCTTAATCTGCTGAACTTCAAGTAGGGGCATCCTTAAACTCCTGTCAGTGTTGAGTGGATAAAAGAACTCTCTGGAACGAGCGAATAAACCGTGTCACAGTCGTACATTTTCAACTCGCGGTTATAACCCTTGATGTGGGCTATCTCACCCACCTTGCGGCCATCTGCGTAACGCTTCACTTGCACCACGTAATCGACCGAATCTCCGATCTCGGCGGCAAGGTCATCGCGAGTTGCTTGTTGGTGGGCGCGCATCGCCAACTCTCCGAAACGGCGCAGCGCTTTGACCGGCGAATTCGCATGAATGGTCGCCATCGAACCACCGTGGCCGGTGTTGAAGGAATCGAGTAGCGTCCGCGCCTCCTCGCCGCGCACCTCGCCCAAGATGATGCGGTCGGGCCTCCACCGCAACGCAGCCTTGAGCAACGTATTGAAATCAACTTGGCCTTTGAGCGTTTCCGTCTGGCACTCAGCGGCCAGGAGATTCGGTTTCGAAATGCGAAGCTCGGCGGTGTCTTCGATGACAATAATGCGCTCGTTCTCGGGGATGAAATCAGTCAACGCATTGAGCAGCGTCGTCTTGCCTGAGCCGGTCCCGCCGCTTATCAGCAGCGTCATACCGTCCTGCACCTGCAAGCGCAGAAACTCGGCCATCTCCTCCGTTAAAGAACCGGCTTGAATCAGGTCAGAAATCGTGAACCTCTGTTTGCGAAACTTGCGGATCGTGACCGCTGGGCCGGGGCGCACAACCGGGGGCAGCACCGCCGCTAAGCGGCTGCCGTCCGGGAGCTGCGCATTCAACAGCAGGTGCTCCTCGTCCAGCCTCTTGCCTAGCTGGTTGGCGATGACTTCAAGCCCCGTCGTGAGGGCTTGCGAATCGAAGCGAACTTCCGTCGCGCCCTCCATCTTTCCCTTGCGCTCGAACCACCAAACGCCATCGGGATTGCCCATAATCTCGCTCACACTGTCGTCCAAAAGCAGCGATTCAATCGGCCGAAAGAAGGGAAGTATCAGGTCAAAACTCATCGTTGTTCTCCTTTGCTCTCGGTCTCAGTCGAACGCCTGGTCAACGCGGAAACGGATGAGTGTCAGACCCAGCGGATTGACGGCCAGCTCGGTGTTCTTCACGTTGTCCCGAAAGACGTAGGTCACACTTGCGGTCCATCGCTCACGCTTGATCTCACTGTGATCTGCGGGGTTGGTGTATACCTTCTCGAACTCGATACGCGCCGCATAGGGCGACTGCCGGAGGTCGTCCAGAATCACATTCTTGATCTCTACATCGACGTAGGGCAGTGAGCTGTCTTTGATGTAGGTCTGGATGATGTTGTCCTTGCGCTCCTGGTCGATCACCGCGCGCTGCACGTCGCTGTTGAGGAAGTACAGCGCATTGGTCTGGTCGCGCTCGATGGTGAAGCGATTGCGGCTGAAATAAAGCTCCGCCCAGCGCGATAGATAATACTTGTTCTCCGCCTCCTGCGGCCTGTACTGGTAGTTGCGATAGTCGATGGCTTCAGCGCGTCCCACGTCGTTGATACGGATAATCATCGGCTTCATGGAAGCAAGCGCCTTCTGGCTTTTGAAAATCAGGCCGGCAAGGGTGAGGCAGACCACGCCCAGCACAAGGATCGTGATCTTGAGGTAGGTGTTCATCACCAACGGGTCGCCGTACTGCTCCAGATAACGCTCCGCGGCGCGGGTAATCTCGGGGGTTGGCTTCGTCGCCATGCTCATCGCTGGGCCTCTCAGGAGAATTTTTTTACGCCCTCAGCAGCAAGGCAGTGGCGATGCCCATGCCGCCATCGTGACCGCCGTGGCTGCCCGAGAAGAGCGTCATGGTCATGGCGGGAATCTTGAACAGGATGTACACGTTCACGAGGAAGAGGATGATGAGTCCTGGCAGGTGCGTCACCATCGTGATCGGGTCCAGCGTAAAGAGCGTTGTTAAGTAGGTCGTGTAGATGTGACTAAGAACACTGAGGGTCGCAGCAGCAATCACTTTGTAGAACGCAAACCCCATAAACGCGCGGAGCCAACCCCAAAAGAGGAAATCCAGTTTGCTGAAGACGAGAAATGGAATGAAGACCGGTCCAACCAGCCCAATGATGGTCATCCCAATCGCTCCGTAGGCAATGATGGCAATGATGGTTGCGCTCAGAAGCGAAAGGACGAGCTGCACGATGAGAAAGACGAGCGCATAATACGGTGACGACAGCGCCTTTGGGATGCCGCTGCCAAGCGGCTGTTGTGCGTTATGGAGGGTGTTGAAAATTGTCGTCACGCTATCGCTGCCAATGATCGTGACGAGGTACTGTGCGCCACCGTTGATGAAGCCTCTCAGGGAATAACCGACGCCGGGGATGGTGCCGTCGTAGAACTTCACCATGACGTACGCGAAGGTGATGAGCATGAAGAAATTCAAGAATTTCCCCATGCTGAAGCCCGGCCCCCCTTGCGCGGAGGCAAGCGACTCTTGCACGCCGAACCAGACGAGCATAATGGTGGCCAGAGCAATACACATGTGGAGGCCGAGAGCGGTAACAGTCGGGGCGCTAGTCGCCGTGAGCGAGTCGCACCCGGAAGTAATCAAATTCAGTAGATCCATAACCTAGTTCCTCGTGATCGGTGATCTGGCTAATATTGCAAGGCTTGAGCCGCACCGTTCGACAAGGGTGCAATCGTCGTCCTGTAGTCCTGGTCGTACGCGGTTGCGTCCTGAAATCCGGCCTTCATGGCGTCCTGCTGCTGCTTCAGTGCAATCATTTGCTGCAACGCAATGGCCTGATTGATCTGGTTTGCTTCCTGCTGCTGCCGCAGCTGAAGAACCATCGCCTGGTTCATGCGCTGCAAAGTGGCCATGTCGGTTTGCTGGGAGGGGTCGAGCGAATGGCTTGCCGACTCGAGCGCAGAAATGTCCTGCTCCCGTTGGATCTCATTCGCTCGCATGGTGCCGAGGGTCTGGAGATTGCTTTCAGTGATGGAATCGTTCAGGTCACTGGTCGCGCCTTGCGCGGCGATCTGCTGCTGTGCTGCAGGGCTCAGTGTGCCGTATTGGGGAACCATCCCAGTTCGAGGAACGCTGGCGAACTGGTAGGCATAATGAGCGTTCATCCCGGTGTTGGCAGAATTCATCACCTGCTGGGAATTGCCGTAGGTGTTAGCAGCCCGATTCAGTAACATCCAGTAGGTGGAAGGCGATATGTAGGACTGGTAAAGACTCTGCGGCGCAATCGACATCTGACGCGCGAGGTTGTAGGCGGCGATCGCGTTGTTTGCCAGCTTCACCGTGTTCGTGAAGATCTGCTGCCCTTGTGCGATCTGCTGGATCGCGTGGCTGGATTGGGTGGGATCGAAGACGACGCCTGAGCCAAACTGCGCCTGAGCTGCAGTCGCTCCGGTAATGAGCGATAGCACTGCGGTGGTAAAGAGGAAGCGTTTCATGTTCGTTCTCCTTTACGGCTAAAGTTGGTTGCGGTTAGAACTGCACCGTTACTTTCGTACGAAAAACGACGATATTCTGATGTGCGGACTTCACTTGGACGCGGCTGCGGCCAACTGCTGCTGGAGCTTATCTGCCTTCGCAGATTCAGCGGTGCATTTGTCACTGTGCTTCTTTTCTTCTGAGGGGTCTGTCTTCAGCTTGGCGGCATTCTTGGGCGCGTTGGGGTCGTAGCTGAGCGCTGCCGCCGCTCCATTGTCCATCGGAGCAACGCAATCTGTGTAGTACTGCTTGTAGGCTTCGGCATATTCAGTCTGTAGCCGGGCCGCCATATGTTGCTTGCTCTCGCATCCAGTAAGAGCAATGCTTCCGAGAATCAGGACGATAGTGGTGATGGTGCGGTGCATGGAGAACTCCTTAAAAAGTCTGCGGGATGGTGTGATTGCTGTAGGCCGGCAGCAGCATGTCCTGGGTGAAATACACCTTCACCCGATGTCCTTCCCGAATGGTGATCGTGGGCGGTATCTGCATGAAACGGTCGAGGATGGTGGTAGCCGACTGCGAAACACTGGACGCGGCGCCGGTAGTGAACACCTGCGAACCGCTGCCGGTGAGGGCTCCGCCGCCCTGCTCGATCTGCGCTGCCCCGGCAATGACGCCCAGCGCGATAGAGGTGCCGAAGATTTCGAGGTAGTGGTTGTTTACCTTGTCCTTCAGCCCTTCTTCGCCGATCTGGTCGAGGCCGTGGAACTGGTCAAGGTCCACGGAGTAGCCATCCGGCATAATCATGCGGTGGAAGACCACCGCCATGCGGCGCTGCTGGCCGAAACCCACGGAACCAATCTTCTTCGCTTCGCCAAGAACAACCGTCCCCTCGGGCACGATGACGTGTTGATGGTCGTGCGAATAGACCGGGTTTGAAACCAGCACCTTGACCGGGCCGGGCGCGTCGCCGTCCAGCCGGTTCATCAAAACCGTGTCCATCGTAGTGCCCTCGTACAGCACGTAGGGCTGGCCTACCGCCGAGTCGACGTTGACCTCAAGAGGTCGCTTCGGCCCCTGCCCTTCCCCGGCTGGCTCGCCAGCGGCGCGCGGGGCGATCAAGCTACTATTGGGGTTTGATGGCTGCTGCTGCTGATAACCCGCTGGCGCGACGTTTTCCTGCCCTGGCTGTGCCTGCCCTTGTGCAAGCGAAGAGTCCGCAGCGCGCGAATACGCAAGATTCGACGCAAACCGGGCGTTGTAGGCCAGTTCCCGGTCCTTGGCGGCAAGCTGCCGCGCCTGCTCCTGCTCCGGAGTGAGTTGCTGCGCCTGCGGATTTTGCTGCTGCATCTGCGGGGTGCAAACCTGACCGGGCACACATCCGAAGTAGCGACCGCCGGGGGCGTAATCAGGATTCCCTCCATATGCGGCCTGTTGCGCCGGGGTCGCACTCCCGAGCGCGGGATCGCCACCCATCGCCGCCGCTGCTGCGGCCTGTTGCTGTTCCTTTTGCCGCTCAGCCTGAAGCTGGTTCTTCAGATCCTGCACGTTGTTGTCGGTGTTGTCCTGCACCATCGGCTGTGGCGGCTGGCCTTTTCCTGCCGCCTGCTGGCCGGGTCCCTTTTTGCCTGACGAGCTGAAAATGGCCGCCACGATGACGAGCAGTGCAGCGCCCAGATACACAAGCGTCTTGAGATTCCTTTGCAGAACCCCCTTGGGCTCGTCCTTGCTGCGCCGGAGCTCCGGTTCGGCATGGGTGTTGGCGGCAAAGTTGTTATCGGCCATCGCGGTTATCCCTTCCCGTTATCCCTTTCGCGTAAACTCCATGCGCTTCTTGCCCAACTCGACATAGCCGTTGTCCATGACCTTCGGAATGATGTAAGTGCCTTCGCGGAGGTCGTAGCTGATGAGGTTGGGCTTGCCGTCCCTGATCTCGTAGACGGAGAACTTCTCGGGCGCATTGGTCTTGATGTAGGTGAATTTGTCGTCGTGATAGATCGACTGGATGTCGAACGGTGCTTCATTCGCCTTGAATGCGTAGTCGAATTTTAGCTGCACCGGGTAAGCGCTCTTGTACTCGTCTACCGCCTGTGTCACGTGCGACTGGAGCGCGGCAAGCTGCTCCTGCGACTGCTCCAGTTGCGCGGCCGGCACAAATTGCGCCGGACCACTGGAGGCGACGATGGCGGAGCGGTCCGCGGGCTGGATGATCACCTTGAGGTCCGGCTCTCCCGCAGACGCGGAGACATCCTGCAGGGTGAAACTGTAGATATTGCCCTTGTCGGTAATGAGGTTGAGGTTGGAGCTGATGCCGGCCTTGGCCGGATGCACAAAGCAAAAATTGCCAACAACATCCACAATCCAGAAATCTTTGTCTCCAGTCGCGGCCTCCATGATCTTCTCGGTCGCGGGAACCACGATCAGGGTGGTGTACTTCATCTTGGCGCGGATGGGAATGATGTCCTGGGAGTGATATTGCACGGTGCGGGCCGACTCCTGAGCGACGGCAACGATGGAGGAGAGAACCAGGGCGACCCCGGCGGTGATTTTCAGGCGGTGCATACGATGGCTCCTTTAGCGGGTGGGGTGGGGTTCGAGGTAGCAACGGCCAGCTTTTGAGGCTTGAATGGGTAATCCTGAGCGAGACGGCGCAGCCCTTCCGCAATACCGAAGCGCGCGAAGTAATCGCGCTTCTTGAGGTTGTCGCGGGCGTTGTTGGTCGCCATCCAGTGCGAGACGGAATCGACGTTCAGCTGCACTTTTTTCGAGCTCTGCGACTTACGGATGAGCATCTGTCCCGGGGGCACCAGGCCAGCGATCAAGTCCAGTTCCGTATCGTTCAAATGGAAGGCTTCGCGGTAAAGCTCCCGGTTCATCTCCGGGTTGGCAAGGAAGATTTTGGTAGGGCAACTCTCGGAGACAATCGGCAACAAGCCCGAATCCTCGAATTCCTTGAGGGATTGGGTGGCGAGGATCATGGCGCCGTTGTGCTTACGCCAGGTCTTCTGTGCTTGCACCACGTAGTTGCGGATGGTCTCGTTTTTGACGAACAGCCAAGCCTCGTCGAGCAGAAACACCTTGAACGTCGCCAGCTTCGCCGGGTTCGTGATCTCATCGGTGGCGCGGTGCAGCACGTAAAACAGCAGCGGCTCCAGGACCTCCGGCGCATCGTCCCAACCGTGGAAGTTGAAGGTCTGGAAGCGGGAGAAGGAGAGCGTGTCAGCGACGTTATCGAAGAGAAAGCCGTACTGCCCGCCCTTGGTCCAGCGGTGCAGGCGCTCCTTCAGCTCCCCGATGATGTTGGCGAAGTTCGAGAGGGTGCGTTGCTCCGGCTCCAGCACATACAGGCGCTCGATGGCATCCCATAACTTGCGCTCTTCCTTGAAGTCCATCCGGTAACGCTGGCCGTCGCCCTCGATGAGCACCCGGAAAAAGGAAAAGAGAAACTGAAAGTTCTCTTTGCTGGGCGGGAGCGAAAAGGGATTGATAGTGAAGTCCCGCGATTCTTGCCCGACATTCAAATACGAGCCGCCGAAGATGGATGTGAGCGACTGGAAGCTGCCGCCGATATCGAAGATGAAGGTGAGCGGGCTGTATTTCTGGGCGTTCTGCAAAACGAAGTTGCAGAAGTAGCTTTTGCCACTGCCCGTCATTCCAAGAATGAGAGTGTGTGCGACCTCCCCGTTATGTAAGTTGAGGAAGTACGGGGTGGCGTTGTCAGTCTCAAGCACAGCGAGATACTCGGCGTCCAAATGTGCATTGCGTCTCTCGCCGGCGAGGATCGTGAACAGAAATGACAGGTCCGCGTAGTTGGTGTTCAGCAGATAGAGTTTGCGGAGGTTCTGGGCGTAGTTGCCCGGCACGGTGGCAAAGTACGCGTTGAGCTGGTTGTAGGTCTCGGCAAAGAGGTTGCCGTCGGCGTTGGTGAACACACCGGTGAACTCGCCGACGAGCTGATCGAGCTCGCCCTTGGTCGCCCCGTACATCACAATCGTGAGCGAGAAATCGCCCAGCGATTGACCATCGCCCAGGGCGCGCAGGCAGTCGCCAAGATTCTCGATGTCGGCCTGTTTCGATTCGTCGACCAGCACATCCCGGGGGTTGACCTTGGTGGTGTCGTTGCTCATCTGTGAGACAAAGCCGGTTTTGCTGATGTTGAAGTGGCGGCGGCGCTTGTTGACTTCCTTGCGGGCCTTGCTGTTGGAGACGGGCGTCCACTCCGTGACCACGTAGAAGTTAGCCGGGATCTTCAGCAGTTGATCGAGGACCAGAGGCCGGGTCTCCGTCATAGCCTCTTTCATGGTGAGCACGCGCACGATGTGATCGCCGACGCGCAGGTGATCGCGCTCCCCCTCGATGTTGGAATTGACAACCTGGTAATCGAGAAACTGCGTGTTCTGCGGCTTGCCTGCTATCCGCCAGTCGTCGTAATTGAGCAAGCGGCGGAAGAATCGCAACTGCCCTTGCTGGTCGAGCACTTCAATATGCATGAGGTCGTTGAGCTGGCAGGTGAAGACCTTCACTCTCTGGTCCAGGCGTCCCAAATCCTGCTCGATCTGCGACCGCAGCAGCACCTTCATGCTGTTGTTGGTGAACTGCGCCTTTAGCTCTCCCCACGCGCCGGCTGGATCCCGGAGGAACTGGGTGAGAGCGGCGCTGACGCCGCTCTTCGACCTCGACCCTTCGAGCACGACGGCATAGAAGATTTCGATCTGATACAGGTGGTCGCGCTTGGCCTCAAAGAACTGTCGCCGCTGCTCGTTGGCAGCCTCGACCACCGGGTCGTCGTAGTGGGCGAAGGGTATGTGGGGGCGGTTCGATTTGAAGAGGTATTGGTAGAGGTGGAAGCCGGGGCCGAAGACTTTGAGCGCGGCCTCCAGACGCTTCACGGCATACTCCTGGGCCGCGTGGTCGAGGCTTTCGTAGTCCACGCCGGAAACACTCAGCACAACGCCCAGGTCGCCACTCTTGGTCAGGAAAGTGGTCTCATTCCAGAATCCGTACAGGTTGATGTGATCGTTTAGCGCAGCCGTTTCTTTCCACGGCTTGATGACTTTATCGAGACGCAGCATCAGCGGATCTCCACGCGAGGCACTTGCTGCTTGGCAGCGTCGTAACGGGGTTTGTAGCGTTCAGATTTGGCGAGGATGCGAAGAAAGGCAGGGTCGCTGTTGGTGACCCACTGGCCGAAAGCGAAGCCGCCGATGAAGACCGCGAGTCCAGCAAGGATGGAGTTGAAGAGATTGAAGGCGCCGACTGCGGCGACGCATAGGAGGTAAAACAGCGTGCGCTCTACGCCCAAATAGGTAAGGGGCTTATGCAGGCTCTTGAAGACGCGGTTGGATCGGAATTTCGGTTGCGATTCTGCCATAAGCCCCCCGGTTGTCGAGCGGTGAGACATAAGCGACGAGCTGGCCAGAGAGAGCGGTTAAACGCCCCAAAGCCAGGTGAGGACATTGGCGGCGAGAACAGCAATGCCGGTACCAGCGGCAACGCCGGCGAGAGCCTTTTTTGCTCCCGGTTCCCCATGAGCAAAACCGTAGCCGCCGATCACGATTGCGATCAGGCTTGCAACCTTGGCGACGGTTCCGGTGAAGAGGGTCTGTAGCGAAGTGAATCCGTTGTCGAAGGGTGACCCGCCTGCTTGAGCGTGGGCCACGAGAGGAAGCAGGAGCAGCATTGCGCAGAGATACGCAATGCGAACTGCCTGCCCTCGTTTGGTGGGAGGAAAAAACAACTTGCGAGAAGCCATGGGGGACGACTCCTTGGACTGTTAACGAATTGGTTATTAATCGCTAGATGGTCAATCTAGCGATAGGCAATCGTCAGCGAACTCATGGATTTTGTCAAGAGGATGTGCAGTATTTTTGATGCAGAATTTTTTGTGCGGAACTCGGCGCTCACACTTCGCGCACACGCGACAGAATGCGCGCGAATTTTGAGCTGCTGGTTGTTAGCGTGAATGTGGATGCACGTCGAAGCGCCATCGGATGCCCGGCGGACACGAAAGACTGTCCTGCTTGCACCCCGATTCTGCGCACCCCCTATGGGTAATTCAGCCCGCGGAACGATACGCAAATGGGGTGGCACTACGTTCACCACATCCGGATTGTTTCGAGCTGCGAGTGTGTCGCTTGGCTGCAACTCAGGTCGAGCGGCCAGCGCGTTTACCATCGCGGTGAGACTACCGATTTGACGGGGGGCAGAACGCAAATAACGCCTGCAGCAAGTGATGTTCCAATCCATCCGAAGTGGAAGTATCTGGATTGCTTGGACTAGCGGCTGTAGCACCAGAATCAAGGTGGCGAAGTTTCACGAGAGAGGAAAATATTACACCCCGTCGGGATCCAGTCGGTCCGTCGATGACAATGCGCCGGTGTGCGAGATTCTCACCGAAGCACTCGGGTATTTGCGCTCCGCGCCGAGTTGGTTTCGGCCACGATCCGTTCTGACGTGCCTCTCGGCGACTGACCATCACCCGCTGTCACTTCGTGTTGTCCGTGATCCACACGTGAACCCGGAAGATTGGAGGTCCTGAGGTCCTGCGGTGAGCCTGGATCACTCGCTGAGCGCATCGGCGATAATGGCCAACTGACCGACGTCGCGGCTCGGATTCCGGGAATACTTTTCCTGCCGCAAACCTCAACGACGAATATCGGATGACGCTCGATGAGTTTCTGACACGCTTCGAGTGTCTTGCACAAACCATCGACGCCGTTGATGAGGCTGCGCGTAACGACTACCATTTGGCATCCTTTCATGACCTGGATCGGTACCGTTATGTCGGCATCGCCAGGTTTCGGGAAGCTAACGATGGTTGCAATTGCCCGGACCCTGGGGCGTTTCCCGGTACCGATCCTGAAAATGACGCCGAAGTGTTTACTCCTATATAACTTCCGGATCGGCTATTGTCGTTAGCACATAATATGTCCGCTGTTTTAAGCAAGTGAAATGTCCGCATAGCGGGCGGTGAGGATGGAGGCCATGCGAGAGAGCATGGAGATCTATCCGAGGACCGCGGCGGAGCGGGCGATGAAGTTATACGAAGTGCTGTTGAGAGCCTCGGCGGGGAAGATCAAGTGGTGGCAGGCAGCGGAGTTGGTGGGCATCAGCGAGCGTCAGCTGCGTCGATGGCGGAAGCGGCTGGAGGAGCAT
>Ga0335074_10004749_pt1 | contig 18749 bp, 17 predicted proteins | sample Lox_Sample_23_FD_206715 | JGI IMG/M metagenome (GOLD analysis project Ga0335074, IMG submission 206715) | Soil microbial communities from Loxahatchee National Wildlife Refuge, Florida, United States - Lox_Sample_2.3 | ecosystem: Environmental > Terrestrial > Soil > Wetlands | place: USA... | reverse complement strand
GGGGAAGGGGATAACGCCTGAGGGCCTGCGGGCGGCGCGGCGGCTTGCGGGAGGGGAACGGAGGCCCGGAGCATCGTTCCGCCCGAGTGCGGGCTGGTGATGTCCAGCGTGCCGCCGATCGCCCCTATCCGATCGCTCAGCCCGGTGAGGCCGCTGGTTTCCGGCCCGGGATGCGCCCCGCCGATCCCGTCGTCCCGTACCTCGACGACGCACCGGTCAGCTGCGACTTCCAGCCGTACCCAGGCGCGTGTAGCCTGCGCGTGCTTGACGATGTTGGTCAGCGCTTCGGAGCAGAAGAAGTAAAGGCTGGCCTCGATGGAAGCCGGCAGCCTGATGCCGGGCACGTCGATCTCGGCGGGAACGGCGACCCGGTCGGCCAGGGCACGGACGGCCGGGGCCAGGCCATGCTGGGTGAGGACCGCGGGATGCAGGCCCGCAGCGAGCTCGCGCAGGTCCTCGATTCCGCGCCTGGTGTCCTCGATGGCCTGGCCGACAAGTTCCCTGGCCCGATGCGGAGCCGACTGGAAGCACTGCTCGGCCAGCTGAAGGTTGATAAGGGTGGCGACCAGATGCTGCTGGGCGCCGTCGTGCAGGTCCCTGGTAAGGCGCTGACGCGCAGCGTCCGAGGTGGCGACCAGCCGCGCCCGCGACGCGATCAGCTCCTGCTCGGCACGCTGGCGGTCGGCGATGTCGCGCACGTAGGCGGTGAAGGCCGCCTCCCCGGGCAGGCCGACCCGGGTGACGGCCACCTCGGCCGGGAACTCGGTGCCATCGGCACGCATGGCCGGCATCTCGATCCGGCGGTCCAGGATGGTGCTCTGCCCGGTCTCCAGGTAGCGGGTGAGGGCGCGCCTGTGTGCCTCCCGCAGCGACGGCGGCACGATTTTCTCCGCAAGATCACGGCCGAGTACCTCGTAGGCCCGGTAGCCGAAAGTGTGCTCAAAGGCGCTGTTCACGTACGTCACCCGGCCGTGCTGGTCAATACTGATGACAGCGTCGAGAGCGGCTTCGAGGATGGCGCGTTGCCGGGCCTCGCTCACGGCGAGCACGGACGCCCGCGTCTCGGCGACCTCTCGTTCCCGATCCGCCTGGCCTCGCAGTTCGGCCTCGGAAACACTGGCCAGCCGGGCGAGCTCAACGCTGAGCACGGTGGCGGCGTGCTCGAGTGCCGCCAGGTCAGTCTCGGTCGCGGAGCGAGCGGGATCAACGAGGGCGATGACGCTCAGGACGTCGGCCTGCGGCATGGCCGGCATGAGCCAGGCACGCCGGCGGTAGATCGCGCGGCGCGTGGTTCGCAGCGAGCGGATGATCTCCTCCCACTGTCCAGGCTCCCGGTTCACCAGGCGGTGATCACCGGGCATCTGGCCAGCGGTCATGCGGGTATCACCTTGCGCGCCCACGATGAGCACGGGGAAACCAGTCAGCTGATGCAGGGTCGCGGCGATTCCGGCCTGCCCGCCGCTGGCGACGATGCCGGTCAGGCTGCGGTGGATCTCCATAAGCCTGGCCAGGGTCGCGACCGTCCCCTCGAGCTCCGTGTTCAGCGCGGCAATCTGGCTGAGCCTGGATCGTTCTGCCGCAATGGACTCCTGGCTGGCGATGACGGTGCCGCACAGCTGCGCGAGGACCGACAAGAGGAAGGTCTCCTGGTCCGACAGATCCTCGCTGCCGGTGACGATCAGGAAGACCTGCTCGCGCGAAAACGGAGAGGAAACGGGGAACGCCCAGCACGCGGCGGAGCCTTTCATGTCGAGCCGGGTGATCCCGGTGAGGCCAGCCAGGAGTCCCCCGACGTCCTCAGGGGCCCGCTCGAAATAATCTCCCGACCTGCTGGGGTGCCAGGCGACGGCGCGGTGGGAAGCGGCGATGGACGGAACGGCCGTGGTGACGAGCCGCATGGCCTGGGCAGGAGTAGACACCTGGGCCAGGATCAGCGACAGGCTGAGAACGGAATTGACCGACGACACCAGCCGGCTGAGATCTGGAGCTGCGCCGTCGCCCGGGCCAAGGTACTGCGTTGGCGGCATCGGCTATCCGGGAAGCAGGTCTGCCTGGTAGTGCGGGTTGCCGATGACGATGCCGTTGACGTAAACCCGCGGATGCGTCTTGAGCACGTACATGACCGTGTCGCCATCGAACAGGTCAAGGTCGTAAAGGCAGAAGAAGAAGTGCGGGTAGTCGGGGACGATCTTGTTCAGCTCCGACTCCGCAGCAAACCACTCCTTGATGTCAACGCCGTTCCTGACGATGAAGCTCTCGTCCCCGACGCCCCGGAAGCCGTGATACCCGTCAGCGGCCGCCTCCCGGGCCATCCTCTCCATGTTGCGGATGAACGCGTCCTTGGAGAAGGAGCCGTCCGGCATGTACGCCTCGTCCTCGGTGAGGACGTGCAGCATTCCCTCTCGCGCCACCAGCCGGGGAGGAACCCTGCCGTGCACGGAGGACGGCTGATCGACCATGGCGAAGACCTTGTTCCCCGCCTGCAGGCCCTCCGCTATGTAATCGACGACGATGTCGTCGAGGACGTTCCGGCTGCTGCTGTAGAAGGCGCACACGTGGTCACCGGGAACGAAACCCAGACCCGGATCTCGCGCTGCTGGGGCCGTCATGGGTTTCCTTCCCGCCTGGTGAGAGAAGTCTAACCTGGCCACCCCCGCATCCGCTCGTCCGTCTGCGTGCGGCGCGTGCTCCCCGCTGGAAGCCGTTGGCATTGCCTGCGCTGGAGGAATAGCGTGGCGGCGTGGGCCAGCCTGAGCGGATCCGGGTCATCGTGGGCGAGGATCAGCCCTTCATCAGGGAGGGAATCGTGCACGTCCTCCAGGAGGGCGGATTCGACGTAGTCGGCGCTACGGGCGACGCAGGCGACCTGGTACGGCTGGCTGGCGTGTACGGCCCGGATGTGGTCATCGCCGATATCCAGATGCCGCCGGATCATACCGATGACGGGCTCCGGGCGGCCCTTCAGATCCGGGCCGACCGTCCGGGAGCAGGTGTCCTGATCCTGTCCCAGTTCCTGGAAGACAGCTACGCGTTCGATCTCGTGGCCGACGGCGCGCGAGGCGTCGGCTACCTGCTGAAGGAGAAGGTCGGCGACCTGGGCATGTTCACCGACGCCGTCCGCCGCGTCGCCAGCGGCGGGTCGGTGCTCGACCCTGACGTGGTGGCGCGACTGGTCGGCCGCAAGCGGCACGCGAATCCGCTCGATGCCCTGACGCCGCGAGAGAGGCAGGTGCTGGCGCTGATCGCGGAGGGCCGCTCCAATAACGGCATCGCGCACGAACTGGTGGTTACGGTAGCCGCCGTGGAAAGGCACGTGACCAGCATCTTCGACAAGCTCGGCCTGCATCAGTCAGCAGAGGCGCATCGTCGCGTCCTGGCCGTGCTCACCTACCTGCGGGCCTGACCCCGGCCCGTTATCCGGGTCCAGTACCGGGCTCAGGCGGCGAAAAGCGCCCGGAGGTCGGCAGTAGCAAGCTCCTGCTTGGGCACGAACGCAACCGCAGCCGAGGTCGCCATGACCTGGGGCGGAGCACAGTCGGCGTCGGTTGAGGTCAGCACGATCCTCGCCACCGGGCAGGCGGCGGCTAGCGAGGCCGCCACCATAAAGCCGTCCGGTCCGGGAAGGTTGACGTCCAGCAGGATCCCGTCCGGGCATCTCCCGGCCACGGCGGCCAGCGCCTGTGTCCCGTCCGCAGCCACGTCGAAGAGCTCGAAGCCATAGGCAGCGAGCAGCTCTGCCGCGACCGCGCGGAAACGCGGGCTGTCGTCGACGACCAGGATCTGGTACCCCACATAGGGATGATGGCGGCCGGCAGGCGAGCCGGCAATCGGGTGAACCCCACAATCGGAATCCTCGGCGTGGGGGAAACCCCATGTGCTCTGCGGGAGTTCCTGAGCCCAGACGCTGAAGAGTGCTCCATTGGTTCGCGAGTACATCCCGGCCAGGCTGGTCTTGATGGAGCTCGTCCGTTGCCTCATAGCCGTCCGCCGGCGCCTGCGCAGCGGCGTGAGCCCCAGATCGGCGGTGAGCGATCTGAAGGAGTTGTCGATCATGCTACACGGACGTCGTACCGAGTGTGGCGTGCTGGACGGGCTGCTGGAAGGGGTACGTGGCGGGCGCGGCGCTGCGCTCGTGGTGCGGGGCGAGGCCGGGGTGGGCAAGACGGCGTTGCTCGACTACGCGGTCGAGTCGGCACCGGATCTGAGGCCCATGCGCGCGGCCGGGGTGGAATCGGAGACGGAGCTCGCGTTCGCCGGGCTGCATCAGCTGTGCGGGCCCATGCTTGACGGGCTGGGGCGGCTGCCCGGCCCGCAGCGAAATGCCCTCCGGGTCGCCTTCGGCCTGGAGGCAGGTCCCGCACCGGATCGTTTCCTGGTTGGCCTGGCGGTGCTGAGCCTGCTGTCGGAGGTGGCTGGGCGCCGACCGCTGGTGTGCGTGGTGGATGACGTGCAGTGGCTGGACCGGGCCTCGGTACAGGTTCTGGCGTTCGCGGCCCGCCGGCTGCTGGCCGAGGCCGTGCTGCTGATATTCGCCGCCCGCGAGCCGGATGCTGATCTGGACGGGCTACCCCAGCTCGTGGTGGAGGGCCTGCGCCATGGCGACGCGCGGGAGCTGCTGGGTTCGGTGGTCCGATGGCCACTGGATGAGCGGGTGGCTGACCGGATGGTGGCCGAGACGCGCGGTAACCCGCTGGCGCTGCTTGAGCTGCCGCGCGGGCGTTCGCCGGCCGAGCTGGCTGGTGGCTTCGGGCTGCCGGAGGCACTGCCAGGGCCGGACCGGATCCACGAGAACTTGACCAGGCGGATCGGTAGCCTGCCCGAACAGACCCGCCTGCTGCTGGCGGTCGCGGCGGCCGATCCCACCGGTGACCCGGCGCTCGTGCGCGGGGCCGCCGGACGCCTGGGACTGGGCGTCGAGGTGGCCGAGCAGGCGGAGGAAGCCGAGCTCCTCGATATCGGGGGAATCCGAGGACAGGTTGTGTTCCGTCAGCCGCTGATGCGCGCCGCGGCCTACCGGGCGGTCTCGCGTGGCGATCGCCGGAAGGTGCACGCCGCGCTGGCGGAGGTGACCGACGCGCAGGCTGATCCCGACCGGCGGGCCTGGCACCTGGCGCAGGCCATGTCAGGTCCCGACGAGGAGGTCGCGGCGCAGCTCGAGCGGTCGGCCGGCCGGGCGCGGGCCCGCGGGGGCCTGGCCGCAGCCGCGGCCTTCCTGGAACGTTCGATGGTGCTGACGGCCGAGCCGGGCCGCCGAGCCGAGCGCATGCTGGCGGCGGCGCAGGCCAACATCCAGGCTGGCGCGTTCGGTAAGGCTCTCGACTTGCTGGTCAGGGCGGAGACCGGGCCGCTTGATGAGTTCTCCAGCGCCCGGATGGACCTGCTCCGCGGGCAGATCGCGTTCTCTTCGGGCCGGGGCAGTGACGCTCCCCCACTGCTGCTCAAAGCGGCTAAGCGGCTCGAGCCGCTCGACCTCGACATGGCGCGCGAGACCTATATGAGCGCGTGGATGGCCGCCCTGTTCGCAGGGCGTTTCGCGGGGGCCGGTGATCTGGCTGAGGTCTCCCAGGCCGCGCGGGCCCTGCCCCGCCCAGCGCGCCCTCCGGGCCTGGCCGACCGGGTACTCGACGGCCTGGCGCTGCTGGTCACCGAAGGACCGGCCGTGGCAGCACCGGCCCTGCAGCGAGCCGCGAGCGCTTTCGCCAGCGCAGACATCTCGGCCGAAGAAGGGATCCGGTGGGGCTGGCTGGGTCAGGCGGCCGCCAGCGCGTTGTGGGACGACGTCCGCTGGCGGACGATCCTGGCCCGGCAGGTCCAGCTCGCCCGTGACGCCGGCGCACTCGACCAGCTGCCCATCGGCCTGGGCTCTCTGGGCACAGATGCGGCCTGGCGCGGCGACTTCGCGGCGGCCGCGGCCCTGATCGCGGAGACCGCCGCCGTCTGCGCGGCAACCGGGGCTCGTCGTGCGCCATTCGCCGCGATGCTGGTGGCGTCTCTGCGGGGTGACCAGGCCGAGGCTGCCCCGCTGATCGAGGCCACCATCAGCGAGGCCGAAGCCAGGGGCCAGGGATTCGCGACGACCTATGCGTACTGGGCGGCCGCGATCTTGAACAACGGCCTGGGCCGCTACGCCGACGCGCTGGCGGCGGCCCGGTACGCCAGCCAGGAGACGCCGGCGCTCTATATGTCCATGTGGGCGCTTCCCGAACTGGTCGAGGCCGCAGCGCGCTGCGGCCTCGACCAGCTGGCCGCCGAGGCTCTCGAGCGGCTGGCGGAAACGACGCGGCCCGGAGGCACTGATTTCGGCCTGGGCATCGAGGCTCGCTCACGTGCGCTGGTGAGCGAGGGCGCGGCCGCCGAAGGGCTCTATCGCGAGGCTATCGACCGGCTCGGCCGTACCCAGCTCCGCCCGGAACTCGCCCGGGCTCATCTGCTCTACGGCGAGTGGCTGCGCCGCGCGGGCAGACGCATAGACGCACGCGAGCAGCTCCGCGAGGCCTACGAGATGCTGACCGTGATGGGGATCGGGGGGTTCGCGGAGCGCGCCCACCGCGAGCTGCTGGCCACCGGGGAGAACGTGCGCAAGCGGAGGCTCGAGACGGTGGGCGATCTCACCGCGCAGGAGGCGCAGATCGCTCGGCTTGCCCGTGACGGGCTGTCGAATCCGGAGATCAGCACCCAGCTGTTCCTCAGCCCGCGCACCGTCGAGTGGCACCTGCGCAAGGTCTTCGCCAAGCTCGAGATCAGCTCGCGCAGGCAACTCCGCGGAGCCCTGCCTGACGCCGGGCGGCCGACCATGTCCACCGCCGACGGCGGGCGATGAGCGGGCCGGCCCGGTACCGCGCGCTCGCGGGCTTCGTCGCGGCCAGCCCGGTCTTCGTGGCGATCTTCGTCGCGCTCACCCTCAGCGCTTTCCACCATGCCGCGCATCACGTCATTGGCCCGGTCCCGGTCCGGCTGCTGCACCAGTCGCCCTGCCCGGTACTCACCATCGCCTGATCGCGCTGGCGGGGATCGGGCGCCGGGGATGGTTGACTGCTAGGGCTACATGAGTAGAGTTAGCGCTCGTGCAGCGTAACCGCCCCCCATCCGCGCAGGCGATCAGCGTCCTGCGGGCGCTGGCGGCCGATCCGGCGCAGTGGCGCTACGGCTATGACCTGGCCGCCGAGGTGCACCTGAAGTCCGGCTCGCTATACCCGATGCTGATCCGGCTCGCCGAGCGAGGCCTGCTCGAGACGTCCTGGGAGCCGGGCCAGGGAAGCCGACCGCCCCGCCATCTGTACCGGCTGAGCCTGGCCGGCCGGGAGTATGTGGCGGCGCTGCCCGCCGCTCGGCCCGGCCAGGCCATTCCGTACCCGCACCACCGCTGGAGTGAGGCGTAATGGCCAAAGCGCTTGTCTTCATGATGTGCCCGGTAGGCATCGGGGTGGCACTGCTCATACGCTATGCCCGGGCCGTCCCGGCCGGCCCGGGGGCGCGCGATGACGTGCCCATACGGCTGCTGGGGTGGGCGGCCGGCCTGCTGTCCGCCCAGCGCGAAGAGTGGGGCCGGGCGATGCTCGGCGAGTTGGACAACATCGACGGCCGGGGCCAGCGGTGGCGCTTCGCGGTCGGCTGCACGGGCGCCACGCTGCTGCTGGCGCCCTGGGGCCGGGCCGCGGCGGCGGTGTGGGCGATGACCGCGGCCGCGGCCGGCGCCGCCGGCGTGTACGTCGCCGTGGCCCTCCGGTACCGGCTGGGCGGCGGCGACTGGGTGTTCGCGGCGATCGCGCTGGTGTTCCTGGCCAGCTTCACCCTCGCCGGGGCGACCCTGCTGCGCCGCCCCGGGGTCGCCCTTCCCGGGCTGTTCGGCGGCCTGCTCGTCGCCCTGGCCTGGCTGGCGCTGTCCGGATTCACCTTCTACGGAATCATCGCCCCGATAACCGCGCCGTGGTCGCCGCTGCTGGCGGAGGTCGCGGTGCCCGTGCTGGTGGGGGTGGCCGGCACGGTGTGGGCCGGCAGCGCCGTCGCCGGCCGGCGCATCGCCCGGCTGGCCGCCGTCAGCGCCGGCCTGGGCCTGTACCTGTACGGGATCATCGCGGTCGCGGTGCTCGGCACCGGCGGGCCGCCAGGGGACCCGGGTGCGACCGTCAGCAACACCGTCGGCGACCGGCTCGGCAACGACCTGATCTTCTACCTGGTGGTTATCCCGCTGGTGACCGCGACGATCGGCTGGGCCGCCGCCGCGGCCACCGCCCGCGTCCGGCCGCGCCTGGCCACCAGCGCGGTCCCGGTGCCGTTGACGGCGGCCGGGTCAGCGGTCCGGGTCAGAAGCTGGCGCCGGACCGCGTGGCTCCTGCTGCTGTGTGCCGGAGTGGCATCAGCTGCGTTCCTGGCCGTCGCCAGCGGGCTCAGGGGCTTAGCAGGTAACAGGTCGAGGACCAGGTCGTCGCGTGGCTGCGAACAGCAGATCAGCACGCTGCCGTCGGCGGGGTCATCGACCGGGGCGGGGGCATAGCGGACTGTTCCGGATATGAGGGCCGTCTCGCAGGTGTGGCACACTCCGGTGCGGCATGACCAGCGCACCGGTACGTCGCAGGCTTCGGCGAACTCGAGCAGGCTGGCGTAGCCGGGGTCCCAGCGCACGCTCAGGTCGCTGCGCGCGAACGCGACCAGGGGGCCGCTGCCTGGCTGGCCGGCGGGCGGGTGTGGCCGGCGGGCGGCCACAGGTGCGATGCCGGGTGTCTGGGCGGGCCCGGGGCCGAAGACCTCGGTCCGGATGCGGGCCGCCTGGATACCGGCCACGGCCAGGGCAGCGGACAGGTCGGCCATGAAGGCGGGGGGTCCGCACAGGTAGGCATCGGCGTCGCCGGGCAGGTCCAGCGCGGCCAGGACCGGCGCCGACAGGCGTCCCGCCGTGTCGTAGTCGCGGCCCTGGATGTCATCGGGGCCCGGGCTGCTGTAGCAGATGTGCCGGTGCGCACCGGGAAGCGCGGCCAGCAGGGCGCGGGATTCCGCGGCGAACGGCTCATCGGCGCGGCGGCGCGCGCCGTGCAGCCACCAGATGTCCCGGGTGGACCGGGCAGCGGCCAGCGCGTGCAGCATGGCCAGCACTGGCGTCGCCCCGACACCCGCGCTGATCAGCAGAACCGGCGCCTGGCCCGGGCGCAGGGTAAAGGTGCCGCGCGGCGCGGCTGTCTCCAGCACGTCACCCGCCCGCACCCGGGTATGCAGGAACTGGCTGGCGGCGCCGTGTTCCTCCCGCTTGACACTGATGCGGTAGTCGCGGGCCCCCGGGGGCCCCGACAGCGAGTAGCTGCGCAGCAGCGGCCGCCCGGCGGGGTCAGGGTGCAGGCGCAGGGTCAGGAACTGCCCGGGCAGGGCGGCCGGCACGCTCCCGCCCCCGGGATCGGCCAGGTGGATGGAGATCACCGTCTCGCTCTCCCGGTCTATTCCGGTCACGGCGAGCGGCCGGAACCCCGGCCACGCCGGCGGCGGGCTCGTTTCGGCCAGGCCCGCGTTGCCGGCGGCCTGCCCCGGCTGGTCGAGCATCTCGGTGAACGAGGCTTTCCACCCGCCGCTCAGCGCCGGGATGCGCAGCGCGCGCAGCAGTTGCTGCCGGGGATGCCCGGGCAGGTACAGCAGGGCGTCCATCTGCGCGACCGTCATGGCCTCCGGGCCGGAGGCAAGCTTGATAATCTCCTGCCCGGCCTCCACCGCACCTTCGGTCAGCACGCGGAAATAGAACCCGGGCCGGTGATGCGAAACCAGCAGGGCGGGAATCTGGGGATCATCCATCCGGATACCCACCCGGAAGCAGGTGACCCGCGGCTGGGTCACCTCGAAAACCGCGGCGCCGATCTGGTACCGGTCGCCGATGCACACTTGGTCGTCGGCCAGTCCCTGGACGGTGAAATTCTCCCCGAACTGCCCGTAGGTGAAGTCATCCCGGCCCAGCTGGTCCTGCCAGTACCGGTAGGACTCGATCTGGTAGACGAACACCGCCCGCTGCTCGCCGCCGTGCCCGGCCAGATCTCCCTGCCCGTCACCGTCGATATTGAGCCGCCGCACCATCCGCGGCCCGGTGACCGGCTTCTTCCACACCGCCGTATGGACCGTCTTGCCGTGCCAGGTCACGTCCTGCGGCATCCCCACATTGACCGCCAGCAGAGCGCCGGCCCGCTGCCCCGAAGTCACCACCAGCTCACCTTCTCACGCAAGCGGTTTGCGGTCCTTGCCGGAGCTCGCGCCCCGGATCCGGGCGACGAACGCGGCGGCCACTGCTACCCATGCGGCCAAGGCCACCCAGAGCATGAACCGGCCGGGTGGTTCCATGAATGCGAGGTGGACGACCTTGCGTCACGCGAATCTGCCGGTTAGCGAACCTGGGCCCGCAAGAACTTCCCGGTTCGCTCGGTGGCCTCGGCTGCCTCGGGGGTGCCGAGCATGATCGGGTAGACGTGGGGCAGGCCCTCGCCGATCTCCAGGGTGACGTCGACCCCGGCGTCGGCTGCCGCTGCGGCCAGGCGTTCGGAATCGCTGAGCAGCAGGTCGGCCGTACCGACCTGGATGAGCAGCGGCGGGAGCCCAGCTAGCGAGGCGAACAGCGGCGACGCCAGGGGCGTCTTGGGGTCAGCCCCGGCCAGGTAATCGGCGGCGAGCTGACGGAGCAAGGCGGGGGTGGAGAACGGATCCTGATCGACGCGCTCGGTCATCGAGGCTCCCGAGCTGGTCAGGTCAACCGTCGGGGACATCAGCACGGCGGCCGCGGGCAATGCCTCCCCCACGTCACGCGTGGCCACCAGCAGGGCGACGGCGAGCCCGCCGCCGGCCGAGTCGCCGGCCACCGCTATCGACCCTGCGCTCAGGCCCTGGCCGGTACGGAGCCAGCGCCATGTGGTCAGGATGTCGTCGATGGCGGCGGGGAAGGGATGCTCGGGAGCCAGGCGATATTCAGGGAACAGCACCCGCATCCGGCTGGCCCGTCCCAGCCGGGCGGCCAGCTCGCCGTCGCTGCGAAGCGACCCGAGCTCGAAACCTCCGCCGTGCAGGAACAGCAGCACCCGGCCGGCATCCGCTCCAGGGGCGGCCAGCCAGTGGGCTGGCACCCCGCCAGCGGTCACCTCACTCACCAGCACATCGTCAGGTACCGGATGAATGCGGCCCGCGGGGGCGAAGGCGGCGCGGCGCTCTTCCAGTGACGGCGGGGCCTGGCTGGCACTGGCCTGCTGCTGGTCCTTGAGGGCGTCGATCACGTCCTGCATTTCCTGGCTCGGCATGTCGCCATCTCCTTAACAGGCGGGAGGTGAGCTCGGCCACGATATCCGCCGCTGGCTGTGACTCCCTCGCGAGTGCCACGCCCTGCCCGGCCCACATCGAGAGCGCCTCGATGTCACCCGTGGTCCCGACCATCGGCGGCGCCGGCTCGTACCGGACGATCGCTTCGCCGGAGGCGAAGTGCGCGATCACGTCGCCCTGTCCTGGCCGCTGGGCGAGCGGGGGGCGGCCCGCGGCCTCCCACGCGTCGGCGGTCGAGTTGCGCAGCGCGCGGTGCGGGGAGTCGGGCCACCCGACCGAGTACAGGTTGGGGTACCGCTGCGGATCGGTCTCTACCGCCGCTATCAGGCGGCGCCGGTAGTCCTCGTGGATCGGCATCTCCTCGGCCAGCAGGAACCGGGTGCCCAGCCATGCCGCCTGGGCACCCAGGGCGAGCACCGCGGCGACGCCGCGAGCATCACCGATCCCGCCCGCCGCGATCACCGGCACCGGCGCCACCGCGTCCACCACCGCTGGCACCAGCGGAAGTGTCGCGATGGTGCCCCAGACGTGCCCGCCGGCCTCCCAGCCCTGCGCGACGATCACGTCCACGCCGGACGCGACGGCCCGCCGTGCTTCCTCGGCCGTGCCCACCGTGTGCATGACGATGCCCCCGGCGTCGTGGACCTGCTGGATGTAGCTGCTGGGATCACCCAGGAAAAACGACACGATCCGCAAGCCGGCGTCAAGGGCCGCCTCAAGGCGACGGTGACGGTCTTCGGTGAGAACGAGGTTGCCGCAGAACGGCCGCGCGGTCAGCGCCGCGGTGTCCCGGATCACGGCTCCGACGTCTTCTGACCACGTCAGCGTCAGCATGCCGAGCGCGCCGGCATTCGAAACCGCCGCGGCCAGCCGGGGAACCGCAACCATGGGCGCCAGGACTATCGGCTGTTCAATCCCGAGCAGCTCGCATACCGGCGTGCGCACCGAGGTCACGCCTTGCTCGCTTCGACATACGACGTCGGCCTCGACCCGGGGGACCGCCGGTCCCAGCCGTGGAACTTCGAGTAGTCGCCGGCGTCCCAGGCTTCGCGGAGGCCCGGGGTGCTCAGATCCCAGTCCGGGCGGATCTCGCTGCTGGCGGCGCGCAGGTCACGCCACAGGTCGTAGAACGACGGGCGGCCCCAGAACCAGTAGCCGTTATAGACACTGTGGACGACCAGCCCCGGCTTGAGCACCAGGGTATGCGGGATCATGGGGTTGTGCTCGGGGTCGGTGTACTCGGCGATGTCCAGGTCCTGCTGGACGGTCCGGCCGGGATCGGACAGGAAGGTCCACTGGGCGCCCACCGACGCGCGGAACTCTTGCAGGGTGTGATGGTCGTCGGTGGCGATCGTGGCGATCTGGGTGTAGGCCACCGCGATCTTGGGGTAGTTGGCCGCCAGCTCAAGATGCTGCTGGTGCTCTTTGGGACAGTAGTTGCCGCGCGCCAGGGTGAGGATCAGCGGATCGCGGCCCTGAAGCTCGCTGAGCGTATGCACCGTGCCGGTCTGGTCCGGGAGAGAGTAATCAGGGAAGACGCCGCCAGGTCTGATGTCAGGACGCATGGCACCTATCGTCGCATCCGGGCCGTCCCGTCGCGCCCGTGACCACCCCTGGCCGGTACCTTGGCCGCGTACCAGGGAGGCGGCGGGGAGTCGTCGAACGACACGATCTCGGCTCGGCTGGGCCTGGCTGACGTCACCGGGCGGCCGTGGCGAGCCACCGCTCGACGCTGCGCACATAGGCCGGGACTAGTTGTGCCTGGGTCCGGTAGGCCAGCACCAGGGACGCCGCCCGGCTGCGGTCGTGCCCGCGCAGCCGCAGCACCGCGTAGCCGAGCATGACCGAGCGGCGCCTGCCCGCGGTGCAGTGGATAAGCACTCCCGCCTGCGGCTGTTCATCCAGCACCCGCGCGGCGAAGAGGGCTGCCGGCGCCCACACCTCGGGCCTCTGGCGCAGGCCGTGATCCTGCATCGGCGCGTGCGCGACCCGCCCGGGGCCGAACGCCGCCTGCTCGGCCGCCAGATCCCCGGACCACCGCACCTGCGCCCGCGGCCGGCAGTTGACGACGTGCGTCACGCCGTGCTCGGCCAGGAAGGCCACTGTCCGGGCCGACGGCACGCCGCTGATCGCGATGCGCTCGTCCCCGATCCAGCTCAGCGTCGGACGGTCGGCATCTGGCCCGGGCATCCCGCTCGGGCGCGGCCGACGTGCGCGCACGCTCCGCAGCACATCCATGCCAGCCCTCCGGTATCACCGTAATACAGCCCCCAGGCACCGGTGGCAAGCTGTCCGTAAACCGGAAACCGCCTCCTAGGCCGGCGAGGCGGAGGCAATGGGGGGCACTCGCACTTCCTCGATGTGGGCGACGTACGCGCCCGAGACGACCGTGTACAGGAACTGGCCCGCCGGGCCCTGGCCGACCGGTGAGTTGACCAGGACCACCAGTTCCATGTTCAGCGGCAGGAAGAACGCCACGCCCTGTTCCCGGTGACCGGAGTTGTCGTTCCAGATGCCGTTCTTGGCGTAGTAGGGCCCGAGCGGAGTCTGGACCGACCAGTCGATACCGAAGCCGTCGTCCAGCATGGTCTGTGCCTGGGCGGTGCTGACGATGGTCCCGCCGCGCCGGAAGGTCGCCATGACCTTGAGCAGCTCGTCGACCGACATGTGCCATGCGGCCCCGCCGGCCATTGACGTCAGGTCGCCGGAATTCCAGCCGTTCCCGCTCACCGGGAAGTTGTAGGCCAGGGCGTCCGCCGCGTCATGGGTGAAATCCGGTCCGGTCACGCCCGCGGGCGCGAAGACCTGGCTCGCCGCGTACGACGCGTAGGCGTTGATCGTGATGAGGTCCCAGAAGATATCGGTGAATTCGGGGCCGAACAGCCAGCCCAGCCAGGGCGGCAGGGTCCAGTCCACGGGGATGTTGCCGTTGATCGTGGCGAGCAGGATCCGGCACAACCCGAAGTTCATGTTCTGGTAGGAGTACTCGCCTCTATGTGTCGTCCCGGCGGCGATCTGCGACTTCATCCACTCGAAATCCGACCGGGAGTTGGTGGCTCCGAACGCCAGTCCCGAGGTGTGCGTCATCAGCTCCGCGAAGGTGATCTGGCTGACGTTCTGGCCCTTGACCCAGTACCCGGGCAGGTAATCGATGATCGGCGTGCTGGGCGGGATCCCGGCCGCGCCCAGGAGCCTGGTCATCGCGACCGCGGTCACGATCTTGCTCAGGCTCGCGACGTGCATCCGGGTATCCGGCGTCCAGTCCTCGCTGCCGTCCTGCGGCTCCTTCGCCCAGTTCTGGTCGGCCAGCGCGATCGTCGAGCCGTTCTCGGTCAGCCGGATCGAATAGCCCGCGACGTTACCGGTCAGCTGCTCCTCCAGCGCGCGGATAAACCCGGTCGCGTCGAAGCGGTAGAACACCGGGACCGGCGGCGGCGGCCAGACGAGATGCTCGACCGGCACGCCCTCGCGGCCCCGGTCGGAGGTCACTCCCAGCAGATAGTCCGGCCACATCACATGGGCCCGCACCGCTGCCTCGTCGATGTCCACGCCGCGGATCTGATCCAGCGCGGCGGCCAGCCCTCCTTCTCGTTCGTCCATCTCTTCTCCCCTTCCGCTCGTCCCCGGGCAGAGTCGGCCGCCTCGGCTGTCAAAGGGACGGAGCCGCCGGCGCGGTGCCTGATACATCAGCCGGCAGGGCCGGAATCTCGCCCGGAAGGGCACCGGCAGGCGGCGGCTGCTCGTCCGGTCAGGTGGGCCAGGCGACGCCGACGGCGACGGCGACCGGAATCGCTTCGTCGAAGGCATCGAAGAAGTAGTCCGCGTGCCGGTGCCGCAGGCCTAGGCAGGCTGCGACGGGGCCTGGTCCGCGCTCGCGCGGGTGCCGCGCCGGATCTGGGCGTTCAGCTCGCCGCCCACCAGGACGGCCACCCCCGCCAGGTAGAGCCAGAACAGCAGGATGACCACTCCGGCCAGCGCGCCGTAGGTCTTGCCGTATGAGCCGAACTTGCTCACGTAGAACGAGAAGCCGAGCGAGGCGACCAGGAAGATGATCGCGCTGGCCAGGCCGCCTGGGCTGAACCACTGCCAGCGCGGCGAGCCGTGATTGGGCGCGTAGTAGTCGTAGAACGAGAACAGCAGGGTGATCAGCACGATCGTCAGCAGCCAGCGGACGACGTTCCACACGATCAGGAAGGCGGTATGCCCGAAGGACAGGTGACCTTCGATTCCCGTGCCGATCGGCGCGCCGAACACGATCAGTGCCGCCGCGGCACCGCCCAGGATGACGGTCGCCAGCATGAGCGGGATGGTCCGCAGCCGCTTGGCCACGAACTTGGGGTCAGCTACGTCGTAGGCGACGTTGAGGCCGGTCTCCAGCGCTGCCATTCCTCCCGAGGCGGCCCACAGCGCCACCACTATGCCCAGGATCAGCGCGGTGACCGATCCGGCGGACGACTTGCTGGTGGCGCTGTTCACGGCCTGGGTGAAGACCCCGGATGCCCCGGGCGGCAGGGCCTTGTCCAGGCCATTGACCAGCCGGTGCACCGTGCCCGATCCGAGATGGAGCAGGCTGGTCAGGCCGAGCAGCGCGATAAGCGCCGGGAACAGCGCGAGGAACCAGTGGTAGGCCAGGCTCGCCGCCGTCATGCTGCAGCGGTCCCGGACGTACTTCTTGCCGGTCGCTTTCAGGGTGCCGCGCCAGCCGGACCCCGCGGTCTCAAGCCGGGCGGCTGCGCCGGAAGGCGCCTGACGCTGCGCCGGGATCGCCTCGGCTCCCGGGGCCGGCACGTTCTGCGCACGGTTTGGCTCGGCCATTTCACGCCCCCGATCAAACGGTGGCCTTCATCATCCACCGGACTGAGTTACTGCGCTTAGCACGCCTGCGGCCCGGCGCTGATCATGGCGGGATGCTCGGGCCCCGGACGTCCTGACTGTCACTACCGTCCGCGACCAGCGCTAAACATAGCAGCGGCGGGAGCAGTAGCGACCATGGTGCCCGGCCTGAATCGAGTCACGCCCGGTAACTGACGGCCGCCGCGCCGCCTGGGTGCGACGGCATGTGGTACATCAGGGGTACAGGTCGATGTCCACGACGGGAAGGGAGCGACGGTGAGCGAGGCACAAGCGGAATCGGGCGGCCCGAACCGCACTCCGCGCAGTGAGATCCGGCCGGCTGTCTCGGCCAACCGCAACAAGGAACCCGTGCTCCTGCTGGACCTGTCGACCAGCATGGACTGGGGCGCCGCGGACGAGTACGGCCCGGAATGGCCCGATTCCGGCAGCCGCCGGGCCATCGTCATCGCGGCCCTGCACGGCCTGGTCCGGGTCCTGGAGCAGGAGGACAGCGAGGCCGCCGCCGAGCAGGCCGACGGCAGTGACGAGCTCGGCGGCCTGATGACCCATGGGTTCGCCAACCACCACGTCGAGATCGGCGACCTCAACTCCAGCAACATCGAACGCAGGCTGAACGAGATCAAATGGGGCGGCAAGACCTACATCATGCCGGCCTGGAAGGCGGCACTGGCGGATTACGACGAGGAGTTCGGCGACCGGGATCCCGACGAGCAGCCGACCATGCTCACCGTCGTGGTCACCGACGGAGAGGCCGACGACTGGAGGGAGTTCGAGCCGGTCCTGGAGAAGGCCAGCGCCAAGCGGGTGTTCGTGGTCGCGATCGTGGGCCACGGCCGCAAGCACGACGCTACTCTGGCGGCCTACCAGCAGGCGGCCAGGAAGAACGCCGCCCAGGATAAGTTCGGCAAGGTGCACGTGGAAGTCGTTTCGTTCGACGCCGTGACCAATCCCGAGGAAATCGCGTCCGACCTGATAACGCTGGTCAGCTAGGCCCGCCGCGGGGAAGGTACATTGCCTGGACCAGCGCTGTGCTGGCCACGGCAGGCTTCCGGGAGGGCGAGTGGAGTCCCTGCGGTCCGGCGACCCGGTCCAGGTGGGCGATTACCGTTTGCTCGGGCGCCTGGGCGAAGGCGGGATGGGGTCGGTTTTCCTGGGCGTGACGCCCGGCGGCCGGCAGGTCGCGGTCAAGGTCATGCGGCCCGACCTGGCCAGCGACCCGGAGTTCCGGTACCGGTTCGCGCGAGAGGCCGACGCGGCCTACTCCGTCGGCGGGTTCTACTCCGCGCAGCTGGTCGACGCCGAACCCGACGACATCCGGCCCTGGATGGCCTCGGCGTATATTCCCGGGCCTTCGCTCTCGGAGGTGGTCGCCAGCACGGGCCCGCTCGACCCCGACGCGGTGTGCCGCCTGGGCGCGGCCCTGGCGGAGTGCCTGATCGCCATCCACGAGCGGGAGCTCATCCACCGCGATCTCAAGCCGAGCAACGTCATCATGTCCGACGACGGGCCCGGGTCATCGACTTCGGCATCGTCCGTCCGGCGCGGGCCACCTCGCTCACGACGACCGGCACCGTCATCGGCAGCGACCCGTACATGTCGCCGGAGCACCTGAGCGGGAAGGGGGTGGTGCCCGAGAGCGACATCTTCAGCCTCGGCGGCGTCCTCACCTACGCCGCGACCGGCCACGGCCCGTTCGACGCGACCTATAAAGAGCAGATCGAAACGCGCATCCTGACCCGCCCGCCGGACCTCACGCCGCTGACCGGAGGGCTGCGGGAGATCCTCGGCGCCTGCCTGGAGAAGCCGCCGACACGAAGCTGAACCTGATCCTGTGGGACACCGCCACCTGGACGCCGATCAGGCCGCCAGTCTCCCTCAGGGCGACCTCGGGCGAGGACGGCTGGCTGGGAGCCATCGCATTCTCCCCCGATAGCCGGCTCCTCACATCACTCGGCTACCACTACGGGCTGCGCGAAAGCGTTCTGACCGGACGCCACCTGGCGTGGGTCTGGAATATCGCTGACCTATGGCTGCCACCTGCACCGCTTGAATTGCCCGGTAGAGACCCTCTGATCTCCCCTGGCGGCCGACCAGGGCCCGTCCTTCTCCGTCCGCGACCTGACCGCGGGCCGGACCATCAGGGCATCCCGGGATGCCGGGCAGGACGAATTCAAGGCCATCGCGTTCTCCCCGGACAGCCGCCTGCTGGCCAGTTCCGGGGCACGACCGTGCGGATCTGGACCCTGCCGGACGCATAGCCGCCCGGAAGGGCGCCTTCGCCGGCTGCGCTCGGGCCGGGCGGCGCGTGCGGCGGGCTCCGGGCACGAACCCGGGCCCGTTCTGAATAATGAAAGATTTTTGACGAACGGGCCGTGGTGCGTGCCGTCAGCGAGCCTGGACCGGGATGCCGGTCAGGGCGGTGAGGCGCCTGGCGAACGCGGGCCCGGAGATCAGCCACGGATGGCCGCCGCGCGGGCCGGCCAGGCCCTGGTGTACCCAGCTGGACACCTCGACCAGCGCGCGTAGGCAGATCACGCCCTGGTGCCACCTCAGCTCGCCGGCCTCGGCCGCCAGCCGCGCCGGGGAACTGCCCGACCTGCTCCGGCGCGCCCGGCTGCTCC
>Ga0335074_10004748_pt1 | contig 18757 bp, 14 predicted proteins | sample Lox_Sample_23_FD_206715 | JGI IMG/M metagenome (GOLD analysis project Ga0335074, IMG submission 206715) | Soil microbial communities from Loxahatchee National Wildlife Refuge, Florida, United States - Lox_Sample_2.3 | ecosystem: Environmental > Terrestrial > Soil > Wetlands | place: USA... | reverse complement strand
GAGTCGGCCCGTTTCCCACTGGCACATCACGTGGCAGTACTCGTGCAGCATCAGCTCGGGGTTCTCGAAAAAGCTGGCGGCGCTCCCGCGCAGATAGATCCGCCGGCGGCGCGTCGTGGCGATCGCCCGCACGTGCAGCCACGCGAGCAGGGAATGCTCGACAACCCGCACTGCGGCGAGCGCAGCCGCGTGGCCTGGAAAGAGCTCGACGAGGGCCGCCTGCACGGGCGGCGGCGGGCGCACGGCACGGCCGAGGGCGAGTCGCATCGGCGATAGCTTACTGAGGTTCCCAGGCTGCTGCGGCCCGCTTTTCGGCGCGGTGTTACGGCCCGGTGGTCCGTCCGCGAGGCAGAGGGGCTCAGGTATCGCCGTTCAACTCCCGGTACAACCAGGCACGCGCCTTCAGCCAGTCGCGCTGCACCGTACGCAGCGACACACCGAGGATGCGCGCCGTCTCCTCCTCACCGTAACCGGCGAAGAAGCGGCACTCGACGAGCTCCGCGAGTCGCGGCTGCAGCGCTCCCAACCTGTCGAGCGCCTCATCGAGCGCGACCAGCCCGGCATCCGTGTCGACGGAGAACTCCGCCGCGTGCGAGAGCGTCACATGTAAGCCGCCACCACCGCGCTTTTCGGCGATCCGGGCCTGTGCGTAGTTGATGAGGGCATGGCGCATCGCGAGGGCTGCCGCGCGCAGGAAGTGCACCTCGTCCACGAAGCTGCGGCTCTGTCCCATGCGCAGATAAGCCTCGTGCACCAGCGCGGTGGTCTGCAGCGTCGGCCCCGCCCCGACGCGCGCCCGCGTGCGCTGCGCCATCGCGCGCAGCTGCTCGTAGAAGGGCGGCAGCAGGTCCGCGGCGATACGTCTCACCTCCCCGGGCGCCGTGCTGGCGGCGAGGCGCGTGAAAGCCTCCGCTGGCAGAACCTCAGTGGTGGTCATTTGCGCGGATTCTAGCGAAAGCCGCCTTGCTGCGACGCAGCGCAGCCGCCCCCGGGCACCGACGCGAGCTGGGTAGCGATCGGCAGCCGGGCGCGGGGCGTGGCGGGTTCGAGTTGCCAATTTGGTTCTGTAGTTGTAGACCATCCGCGGGGGAGCAGGATCATGAGAAGAACGACGCGGCGCCTGGCGGGCATCGGCGCGTTCGGATGCGGCGCGCAGGTAGCCGCTGCTCCTTTGCTTTGCCGCAGGCTGCTGGGCGCCGCGCTGCCCCTCGCTATCGCGCTCGCGCCTGCGGTCGGCGCGCAGAGCCTCGCGGACCGGCTGAAAGCGGTGCAGAGCGGTCAGGCCGATCACCCGCGGGCGCAGCTGCCCGTCTTCAAGGCGCTCAGCGCAGCGGGCGCAGCCCCCGCGATTCCGATGGTGAAGGGCCTGGTCGTGGTCACGGCGATCAACATGCCGCCCGCAGGCGATTACGAATCAATCAAGAGCATCGTGGAGGTCTCCTCCGACGCCGTGCAGCTCAACTATTCAGCCAATCGGCCGACGCTGCAGGACAAGCGGCTGTTCGATCGACCGAAGGATCTCGGGCAGGCCGACCCCATGCACGAGTTCCCCGACAAGGTCTCCTGTCGGCGCACGATAGATCTCGCGGACCTGCAGAAGGCCGCCGCCTACAGCGAGTACTTCTGCGGCCACCAGGTCTCGAGCGAGCACTTTCCGGGCACTACCTCCATCAGCACCTCCACCGCGGTGCTGGAGCAATTGCGTGCAGGGCAAAGCGTCGCATTTCATTTCGCGAGCAACGACTTTTTTGCCGCCTTTGCACAGCTCGGCGCACAGCTGACGGGCGAGAAGCCAACCGGTCCGCAGCTCACCAGCTACGCCGGGCAGATGATGTACACCTGCAACTTGCACCGCGTCGGCACGAGCGACGTTGCAGTCCCGGTGCTGCTCAACGACAAGCCCGTCGACCTGCCGGCGGTGCACGCCATGTGCACGCTCGGCGATCAGGAGGCGCATTTCTTCTGGCTCGATCAGCCGGCCAACCCCGTGACGCTCGGCTTCTCGACGCAGGAAGGCCTGCTCGAAGTCGTCAAGATCACGACGCCTCCGGCGGGCAGCCGTGCCGCGGGCAGTGCTCCGCAGGCGAGTGGCTCCGCGGCGGGCGGCGCCGCAGCGCTCGCGCAGGCCCTCGCCGATCGCAAGCCGGTGCGCATCTACGGCATCTACTTCGACTTCAACAGCGCGACCATCAAGCCCGAGTCCGAGCCCGTGCTGCACGAGATCGTCGCGGTCATGCAGCAGCATCCCGACTGGAAGCTGAGCGTCAGTGGGTTCACCGACAACATCGGCGGCGACAAGTCCAATCTCGCGCTCTCACAGCGGCGCTCCGCTGCCGTAAAGGCTGCGCTGGTGTCGCGCTTCAAGATCGATGCGAGCCGGCTCGTGACGGCAGGCTACGGCGCATCCTCACCCGTCGACACCAACGACACGCTCGAAGGCCGCGCGCGCAACCGCCGCGTCGAGCTGCAGCGCGTCTGATCCTTCGCCCCCCACCACCACCCTTACCCACGAAAACGGCGAGCTCCCCATGACAATCCTCAAACTCTCCCTGCGTAGCGGTGCGTCGCCGACCGGCGGCTCGGCAATCGCGCTCATCGCCCTCGGCGCAGTGGCACTCGTCGGTCTCGGCGCAAGCGCCGCGGCCCGTGCCGATGCCAGCTACCAGCAGACCACGCAGATCAGCGGCGGCTCGCTCGTCGACACCCTCAGATCGGTGCCGTTCATGGGCGGGCGGCTGCAGAAGCTCTTCGACCCGATCAACACGCTGACGCTGATGCAGGGAAACAAGCTGGCGACGATCTCCGCGCACTCCACGCAGATCATCGACATCGACCAGGAGACGATCACGCACATCGATAACGAGAAGAAGACCTATTCCGTGATCACGTTCGCGCAGATGCGGGAAGCCTTCAAGAGCATGCCGCAGAAGATCGCCGAGGCGCAAAGTCACGCGCAGGCCGGGCAACAGCAGTCGGCGGCGGGGCAGCAGAAGGCCCCCAACCTGCAGGTGACGTTCGATGTGTCGAGCGAGGACCCCGGCAGCTCGAAGCTCGTGAATGGCTTGCTGGCGACGGAGCACATCGTCACGCTCAAGACCCACGTCACCAACCTCGATGCACCGCCCAGCGATCCGGGCCGCACGGTCACCTACACGTTCGTTAACGACAGCTGGACGGCCCCCGAACCCGTGCAGGTGAAGCAGATCCACGAGTTCTACGAGCGCTACGGCAAGGCGCTCATGAAGGGAGTCGATGCCTCCGAGCTCATGAGGTCGGTGCAGCCCGCCGTGTCGAACGCCTCGCTCGGCGCGCTGTTCGGTGGCAAGCCGGGCATGGGGGATGCCTTCACGGAGATGTCGAAGAAAATGGCGGAGGAGCAGAGAAAGCGCAAAGGCGCGTTCGAAGTCATGACCGTCATGCGCATGGGTGGAGAGGCGATGGTCGCGACGCCCGGCGCAGGCATGCCTTCCTCGTCGGCGGCCGCCTCCTCGAGCAGCAGCAACTCGATGGGCCAGGTGGCTGCGCAGGTGGCGACCAACAGCGGCACCGAGATCGCCGCGGATCAGACCAGCCGCCTCGGCATGTTCGGCTCGGTGCTCGGCCGCAACGTGCTCGGCGCATTCCATCGAGGCGGCTCGAGCTCCTCCAGCAGCAACGCATCTGCAGCCTCGGCTGCCTCCGCGGCCTCGAGCGCCTCGATGGCGAGTGCCGTGCTCTTCGAGACCGTCTCGCAGAAATCGCAGTTCTCCACCGAGAGCGTCCCGGCGGAGGCCTTCCAGGTTCCCGCGGGGTACACCAAGGTCGACGACAAGCTCTTCGGTCAGGGCTGAGCGAGCGGCTCGGCCGGCCAGGGGAAAGCGACGTGAAGACTCGGCAGTCTCGACGGCGCCGCTGCGCCGCCCTCGCGTGCACGGCAGTCGCGACCGCCGTGGCCACCCAGCTGACGGGGTGCGCCAAGCGCGCGCCCCCCTCGCCGCAGGCCGCCCTCGCGGCCATCGATACCGCCACCCCCTCGACCTTCGGCAGCAGCGACTGGGTGCGCCAGCAGATCGCGAGCGAGCGCAACGTGCGGGTCGATGGCAACGGCAGCTTCGCGCACGTGGTCCTCAAGCCCGAGGTCAAGACCATCGACCGAGCGCAGGTGGATGCGTCGCTGCAGGGCGTGAGCAGCGATGGGCACGGCGCGGTGTTCCTCAATGCCTCCCCCGAGATCCGCGCCCTCAAAGCCGGCGACGTGATGCTGGTGAGAAATGCCTTCGCGGCCAGGATCCTCGCCGCCGAGACCGATGGGACGCAAACGGTCCTCATCATCGATCAGGCACGCATCGTCGATGTGGTGCAAAGTGGCGAGATTCATCTGCTGCCGGCGATCTCTTTCCACGGCCCGCGCAGCGCCTCGCTGGACACGACCCCTGTGCGCCGCGCCAGCTGGCTCGATGCGCTGCTGCCTGCCGCTGAGGCGCAGCCGGCGCCGACCTACAACAATCCGCCGCTCACGACCAGCGATGTCGCCAAGGACCTGCAGAGCAGCCTCACCGCCTCGATCCTCTCGGGCTGGAAGCTCGAGCGCTGGTCGGTCGTCGCCGGGGAGAACGTGGCGACGCTCTCGACGCGGCTCACCAAGGACACGAACGGGTTCAAGGCCGCCATCGCCATGGACGGCACCGTGAGCGACTTCCAGTTCATCTCGGATCTCAAGATCCCGATGCCGCCCGATACGATCTCCTCGGGCGTCAGTCACATGAGCGGGCACTTTCACTTCGTGTGGCAGATCGGCAAGGGCACGCCCGGCGTGTGGGCGCAGGAGGACAAGTTGCGCCTGCCTGCCGGCATCACCATCTCGCTCGCCCCGGTGCTCGAGGGCATGCCGCTCACGCTCGACATCAGCTCCGCGTTCCTCATTCATCCGGCGCTCACCGGCGGCAACGAGTATTCGATGGGAGGCTTCAACATCGATTGGGTCGGCAGCCAGAGTCAGCTAGCGCAGAAATTCAGCGATCAGCTCGATCCGAGCGGTACGGTCGGCCTGAGCTTTCAAATCACCGACGACGCCAACGTCTCGCCCGTCGCGCCCAATGCCATGGTCATCTCCTTCTGCGCCCCGCGCGTGGAGCTGAAGTACGGCCTCATGGGCGCGTATGCCGCCAACTCCCTGCTGAAGACCGTGGCGACGGTGATCGACAACACCGTCTCGAGCATCGCCAAAAAGCTCCTCTCGCCGACCACCTACGCAAAGCTCGCCGCCTCGCCGATCGCGCACATGACGGCGAGCAACGCCCTCGCATCGAACGCCGATGTCTACGCTCAGGTGATCCATACCGAGGGCGTTACCCATTCGTCGAACCTGTCGCTGGCGCCGTGCACCAAGATCGAGCTGAAGGTCACGGGCCAGATCGGCGGGGAGATGCAGCTCTTCAACCTGACACCAAACGCCAAGAAGACGGTTGACACCTTCGACAAGACCTACACGGAGTGGCGGCCGGGCAGCCAGTTCTGCAAGTCGGTATGAGCCAGCCCCCGGCGCGAGATCCCCATGCAGACGAGCGCTCCCCGCACTGATTCGTGGTCCGCCGAGCAGCGCCGGCAGATCGACGAGCTCCTCGATGAGCTGCTCGACCTGCCCGAGAGCGCGCGGCTCGCCGCACTGAGGCGTCGGCAGCTCACCGAGCCCGCGGTGCTGGCGGAGGTCGAGAGCCTGCTGCGCGCGGCGCAAGCTTCCGTCAACTTCCTGCGCGCACCGGCCGCCGCACCCTCCGAGACGCTCCTCGAGCACGACATCCCGGAGGGCGCCCGCATCGGCCCCTGGCGCATCGTGCGGCTCATCGGCCGTGGCGGCATGGGCGAGGTCTACGAGGCGCTGCGCGCTCACGCAGACTTCGAGCAGCGTGTCGCCATCAAGCTGCTGCGCGAGGATGCCACCGCGCAACTCGGGCGTTTTCATGCCGAGCGGCAGATCCTGGCGCGCCTCGAGCATCCGGGAATTGCGCGACTCTACGATGGCGGCATCGCTCCCGACGGCCGGCCTTTCATGGCGATGGAGCTCGTCGAAGGCCGGCCCATCACGCAATACTGCGAGGAGGAGCGGCTCGATCTGACGGGCCGCCTGAAGCTCTTCTTGCGCGTCTGCGAGGCGGTCGCCTACGCGCACCGCAACCTCGTCGTGCACCGCGACCTCAAGGCCTCCAATATCCTCATCGGCCCGGATGGCACGGTGAAGCTGCTCGATTTCGGCATCGCAAAGCTTCTCGATCAGAACTTCCTGCGCACGCGCACCGCCTTCGCGCCGCTCACGCCGGTGTGCGCCTCCCCCGAGCAGCTCTCTGGAGCGCCGATCACCACCGCCACCGACGTTTACGCCCTCGGCGTGCTGCTGTTCGAGCTCATGACCGGCCAGCACCCGTGGTTTCAGGCCGGGGACTCGGTGCTCGCCGCGCTGCGGGCCGTGCTGCAACGGCCTGCCCCACTGGCGAGCCGCAGCGCCGCGGCCGCTGCCACTGCCCCTCTGCCGGCCCGACAGCTGCGCGGGGATATCGATGCCGTGATCGCCAAGGCGCTGCGGGCAGATCCGCAGCACCGCTACACCTCCGTCGATGCCCTGCAGGCCGATGTGGGGCGCGTGCTCGAGGGCGAGCCGGTGGAGGCACGCCGCGGAGCCCGCTTCTACGTGCTCGGTCGCATGCTCCGGCGCTACCAATGGCTCGCGGCGGGCGTCGCCGCCGTACTCGTGTCACTCGCCGTCGGGCTCGGCGTGGCCGCGTGGCAGGCCGACCGGGCGCGCACGGAGCGCGACATCGCCCGGCGCGACGCGGCGCGCGAGGAGGCCGTCCGCGACAGTCTCACCAAGCTGTTTCGCTCGGCCATCCAGGATCGCGGCGCCGGAACCACGAGCGCCAAGGACATGCTGGATGCCAGTGCGCAACACCTGCTGCGCGAGTACCGCGCCGACCCGCAGCTCTCCGGTCAGATCGTGCTGACACTGGCCGATCTCTACGGTGCGCTCGAGGACCCGAACGGCATGGCGGCGCTGCTCGAGAGCTTTCTCGCAGCCCAGGGCGCGCGAGCCGACCCCGTGGTCGTGGCCGATGCGCGCCAGAAGCTCGCGGGTGTCGCGCTGCTGGAGGGAGACACCGCCAAGGCACGCACGCTGCTCGATCAGGCGGACGCCTATTGGCGCCGCGCACCTCAGTCGGGTGCCGAGGAACAGCTCGAGGGGCTGTCGATTCGGGCGCGGCTGCTGCGCATGACGGGAGACCTGGCCGGCTCGATCGCGCTCAGCCACCGCGCCATCGAGCGTCGCATCGCGCTCTTCGGTCGAGACCACCGCGAGACTGCGTTGCTGTACAACTCGCTCGCCATCTCGCTTGCCAGCGCGAGCCGCTTGGGCGAGGCCCTGGAGGCCTACCGCCAGACGCTCGACATCTATCGCGCGCTCGGCCTTGCCGACGGTCTCGATGCGCAGATCGTTCTCGGCAACGTGGGCACGCTCGAGCTGCGCACTGGCGATGTGCGCAGCGCTCTGACGACGCTCGCCGGAGCCATCGAGCGCGAGCGGGCGCTCGCGGGGGATTCGGCCGCCGTGGCGGCCGCCTCGGGCTATTACGGCAAGGCGCTCCTGATCACGCACCAGGTGCAGGCCGCGCTCACCACGCTGCGGGGTGCCGTCGCCAGCGCGGAGCACTATGCCGGGGCGGCGAGCCCGGTTGCCATTCAGGATCGGCTCTACCTCGCCGAGGCACAGAGCGCCGCGGGCGATCTCAGCGGTGCGCGTCAGACGCTCTCGGCCGCGCAAGCGGCGGCCCACTTTCCTCCGAGCGGTCCGGTGGGACTGCGGCTGCAGCTCGCCGCCGCGCAGCTTGCGCTGGCCAGCGGCCGCGCCACCGAAGCGCAGACGACACTGTCGCCACTCATCGAGCGGCTGCGGACCGCCGGGGCGGCTGCCCGCTTCCCGCTGACGCAGGCGCTCCCAACGCTCGCCGAAGCGGAGATCCGGCTCTCTCAGCCGGCGCTGGCGGTCAAGGCGCTGCGCGAGGAGCTGACACTGCTCGGCTCCGACGTCGAGCGCGACTGGGAGCTCGCGCTGGCCCGTGAGCGCCTGGCCGAGGCCCTTCCGCAAAGCGCCGCCGACGAGGCCGTCTCGTTGCTGCAAAGTGCGGTGAAGGGGCTCGAAGCGCAGCTGGGACCGAGCGATCCTGAGACCTTGCGCGCGCGCGCGGCGCTGCGCAGCCGCCAGCGGCCGAGTTGAGTCAGCTCTTGCGGCGCGCGAGCTTCGCTCAGATCTGGCACGCCTTGATGGGCGGGTCGAGCACTTGGCGCGTGCGGTTGAAGATCTCTTTCTTTCCGCTGAGCTTGTTCTGCACCCATTTCTGCACGGCAGGAAGCGGAATCAGCAGAACCTTCGTCTCGATGCCGACGTGGCCGACGGCGTTGTAAGTGATGCGTTTGCAGGCCGGCATCAAGCCCACGCCGAGGGCAGACGCCTGGGTCATCGTCAGCACGTGTACCGTGTCGACGTAAACGATGCTGCTCGCGGCGATCACGTCCAGCCCGACACCGACGCGCGGCAGCTGCACGGCGAGCACGACGGCCGAGGTGCCGAGGCTCAGCCCCTGATGATCGGTCAGTTCCGGCAAGGGGCCGATGATCGAGCCGATGTCGCCGAATCCATTGCTGGCCGAATAGCTGAAGCCGCTCTGGTCATCGAAATCGTAGCTGCCGGTGAAGGCCATGGTCGCATTCTTGCCGGCGAGATCCACGGTCAGCAGGAAGTCGCCACCCACTTGTATGACGAAGGGGATGCCGTATACCGGCATGGGAATATTCATCGAGGCCGGTATGTGCATCACCGGGATCTTCAGGCCCTTGTTTCCGCCCTGACCGAGCCGACCTACGAACTGGGCGGTCACGTGCCCTTTGAGGTTCTTGAACTGCACGCGGGCGGCATCCACGTTTCCCTGCTTGAGCTGATAGAGGCCACTGGCGCTGAAGCCGCTCACCTGCGCCTGGACTTTGAAGCGCACGTCGACATTCTCCGAGACGATATCGAACAGATGCTTGGTGAGCGCATTGCCTCCCCCACCCCCCTCGCTGGCCCGTGCTTCGAGGGTGAGATTCACGGCGCCATTGGCGGCGGGAGCATACGCCAGCGTGTACTCCACGCCATTCGCGCTGCCGCTGTAAGTCAATCCGCCCGAGCTCTGCTCGACGTTTCCCGGAGCGGGAGTCTCCGGCGTGCTCCCGCCGCTGCCTGACGGACCGCCCGCGTACCGGACAGGCACGAGCCCGGTCGGGCGCCACGTGGAAGTCGTCGCGGGAGGGGAGGCGGCTGCGTCATCCGTGCGCGAAAGCACGAAGTTCTGCACGGGGACCGGCGCCTCGAACTCGATGCGCGCATCCGGAATCGCCTCGTTGAGGCTGACCGGATCCGTGCGCACCGTGGTGATGCCACCCTGGGTCTCTACCGCAAGCACCTTGCGCACGGCGAGATCCCAGATCCAGAGGATACTGCCGGCGCGCAGCTTTGCCACCGCGGGCTCCGCCGCGCTCAACACGAAGGTTGCGCCATCCGGAGTCACGCGCAGCAGTGAGCGCATGGCGGCCGCGCGGTCGATCGCAACCGTCGCGGGGTTCCACCGCACCTCGAATCGCGATGGCTTGACCTCCTGCACGCTCGCCAGATAGCCACGCAGCGCCCGGGCATCCTCACCACTCAGGATGTGCTCGGACCATGCCGCGGCGCTCGGCCTATCCGCGAGGGCAGGCGCCATCTCGCCCGTGTGGCTCCTCGAGTGGCCGCAGGCCGCAAGCAAAATGGCGCTCAGCAATGCCAGCGGTGCCGCACGACGCATGGCGATGATCGGCCACCGGATCATGGGGCACGCTCCGTGAGCCGGCGCGCCGCATCGAGCCTGCGCTGCAGGTCGGGCGCCGCGGCGGCGCTGGCCGGATTGCTCGCGAGCGTCGCCACGAGCTGCTGCATCCGATCGAGCGCCAGTGTCAGCCCGACACGGGTGGCCCGCTGGCGCAGCGCGCTTTGCAAGCCCGGATCGGCGTCGAGCTCGGTATAGCCCAATGTCTGCGCCTTGCCGATGAGGTCGCGCAGCACGGCCACCGCGCGCTGCGCATTGGCCGGGGACCTCAGGCTGCCGCGGGTGAACTGCTCGACCTGCGGCAGGCTGCTCGCGAAGCGGCGCAGCGCCTCGGCCTGACGGGCGTTGCGCGGGTGCCGCTGATGCATGATCGCCTGTGCCGCCCCCATCATCGCAAACGGCGCGAGCGCGGCGTGCGTCAGCAAAGGCTGATTAGCCAGCCCTCCGCCGGCCAGCGCCGCAAAGAGCGTCACGCCCGAGAGCCCGTGTACCCAGTGCATGATGCTGCCCTCGACTCGCCATACGAATCCGAGAATCGATCGCAGTGGCATCAGCGCCAGCAGTGCGGCTGCGCCGAGCGGCAGGTACCCCTGTGAGGCATGGCCGCCTGCGGCGTCATGCTCATAGATGAGGCCGAGCATCGCAGCCCCGCCGAGCGCCAGTGTGTTGATCGAGAGATGCCACAGCAGCCCCCGACCGGGGCGCCGCGGCGGGGCGCTCAGGCCGCCCGGTAGGCCGGCCGGCGAGAGGATGTCGTTCATTGCCGCGGTGCTCCTCATGGGCTGGCGCAGGGTCGGGTCAGCTCGACACGGCGGTTGCGCGCGCGACCCTGCGGTGTTGTGTTGCTCTCGACTGGCCGCGCGAGTCCCCAGCCCTTCGCGCTCAGCCGTTGCGCAGCCACGCCGTAGCGCTGCACGAGCGCGTTGCGAACCGCCTCGGCCCGCTGCTCCGACAGTTTCTGGTTGTATTGCGCAGAGCCGATGTTGTCGGTGTGGCCTTCGATCGTCAGCTGAGCGTCTCGGCTCGCGTTGATCAGCGCGGCCACCTGCTTGAGCATCGGTTCGGACTCGTCGAGCAGCTCGGCGCTGCCCGAGTTGAAATAGATGCCATGAAGCTCAACGCGGCAGCTCGCCCCCGCGAGCTCCTTTGCCATCTCCGGTGCCGCATCGGTCGTCCAGTCGATGCGGGTGACGAGATCGCTTCCCGAGCCCATCGTCCAGTGGAGTGTCACCGGCCAGTCGGGATTGTCGAGCCACCAGATCTCGACCTTCATCGGCGCTTCCTGGCCGAAGCTGAACGCGCCCGCCGCATGTACCGCGGGCAGGCTGACGCGCGTACCGTTCACCAGCACCGGCACCTGGACATCGGCGGACTCGACCCGATGCAGCGTCCCGCGGTAGTAGTGGCGTGTCGAGCTTTCGAGCAGGCCGAACAGCGCTGCCGGGTTGGCAATCGCCGGTACGCCCGCCGTGGACTGTCCGGCTCCCGAGCGGGCCTGCGCGGCTGGACCCCCGGGGGCCTTGCCGGAGAAGGCGAGCTTGGCGAGCGGATCATCGCCGCCGGCGGAATAGGTGCCGATGACGAAGGGAACATCCGTGCCACTCTTGAGCGCCAGCAGCACGCGCCGCGAGGTCTCGACGAACGTTTGCCCCGGATAGTCCTGAGGGTCGGTGCTCGCATAGAGCAGCGTCATTCGCGAGGACTGCTCGAGGTCCTCGCGGCGCACGTGCCGCGGCCAGTTGAATTTGCTGGCGAGGGCATCGAGGCGCGCATTGCCGGGGGCGCTCATCTTGATCTTGTAGGTAAGCCCCTCCGCCGCGACGCTCGACAGCGTGAAATGGTCCTCGGTATCCAGATAGCCGAAGCTCTGGCCGCTCCCAACAACCGTTGCGAACACGGTGTTGGTCAGAACGAGGCCCATGCGCGGCTTGATGTCGCTGGCATCGAGCGCCCGAGCCGCAAGGCTCACGCTCATCAGCGCTGCGGCGAGCAGCGCCGCCGCGGTAGCGCGCGCTGCCCTCTCTGTCCCGCGAGCACCTCCCCTCGTCTGAGCGTCCATGCCGGTCATTCGACGGAGGATCCGCGCAGCGGCCGCTCGGTGAAGCCCTGCGGAATCGCGAACTTGTCCGCGGGCAGGTGCTGCGCCTCGGCGGAGGTGAGCACGTGCTCGCGGTCGGCACTTTGCGAGGCGGAACCGAATTCCCAGCTCACGGGAAAGCCGTTCAGCTTGCCGAACCAGGCCATCCGCTGTGCCTGGGGACCCGGCATGCCTGCCAGAATGACGCTCGCCGTCTCCGCGGCCTTCTTCATGGCGAGCTCGAGCTCATCACCCGCCGGCAGTCCCGGCGCGGGCACCACGCAGTAGGAGCCGTGGACCGAGGAACTCTGGCTCTCCTCCCAGATGTGGCAGGCATAGCCGCCCTTGCGATCGCTGCGGCCGGTGTCGGTGAATGTCGGCGCGCTGGCAGCGGCGCGCTGCGCCAGTTGTGCCTGCAGCATGGCGCGCCGCTCCGGGGGCAGATTGGCCATCATCGCGCTGAGGCGCGCATTACCGGCGCCCATCATCTGCGCAAGACTCTGCTGGTCGATGCGCGTGAACGTTCTCTGCAAGGGTCGGATCTGCCAGATCACCCCGTCGCGCACGATGTAGACACCGTCGACGTTGCCCTGAGGATCCAAAGAGTCGATCCGCATCATGCCGTCCTGGGCGTAGTAGATCTCGTTGGGCAGCAGCTTGCCGGATGCGTCCTTGATGCTCACTTTGAGCACAGCGCCTGCGTGGGCCAGGGCGCTCAGGAGCAAAGACAGCAGCAGCGCGGAGACTTTGAGCTTCATGAGGATTCCCTCGTTGACGGTCGTTTGAGGTGGGCGGTGGTACCGCGCGGCCGCTGCGCGCAGCCCCTACAGCTTGGCGAGCGCGGCGGCGACGAGCGCCTTTGCCTTGTCGGGATCGTTCATACGGTCGTTGACCTTGACTTCGACATCGCGCTTGACCGCGACGAAGTGCAGCCCGTCGTCGCTCACCGACTCGGCGGGATCGGAGCCCGCGGACCGGCCGGCGCTGGCGGCGCTCGCGGCGGTGCCGCTCGCGCTCTGCTGGGTGGGATCCGCCAGGAGCCGCGTATCCTCGGGCAGATTCATCCCCATCTTGCGTGCCTGATCGACGGCCGCCTGATTGGTGAAGGCGATGCCGACACCGTGCACGTGACGATCGGAGCGCCAGTCGTGATAGCCGCCGCGCCAGCGGAGCACGAGCTCGTACTGCTGCAGCGGGGCGATCTCGTAGTTGCAGCCGTCCTGTCCGGAAGCGGTGGGCTGCTTGGGCAGCGGCCCGAGGATGGCCTCGACCTCCGCTCGGGTCAGCAGCCTGCAGGCATCGATGCGCTGCGGTCGCGTCTTGTCGAAGCTTTTCGCCGCCGCGACGGCTGCACCACCGTCGATCGCTAGCGGATGATCGAAGCGCCGGTACGCCGCATCGACCAGGTCTGCCGCCTGTCGCAAGGAGGCGGCCGATGCGGTGAAGTCGATGGTGATGAGGGCATCGCCGCGCAGCGCCTGAAAGATACAGCAGTTGAGCGGCATCAAGGAGGCTTCATCCCACTCCCCGGTGACCTCGCTGCCGTCCTCGAGCTTGAGGGTCTTGCGCACCTCCTTCTGCAGGTCGGCATCGCCAGCGCCGTTCTTCATCAGATTCCTGACCATGCCGGACATCGAGTAGACCTTGCTGCCGCCCTCGCGCACGACCTGAAAGGTGATGTAGCGGTAGTTGTCGGTCTCATAGACGCAGGTATCCCCGCTGGGGACCGGCATCGCGGGCCCGTTCACCGCGCGATAGGGAGGCAGCGCCAGCGTACCGAGCACCGCCTCGACCTCTTTCGGCTCGAGGAGGTTGCAGGGATCGTCGCTCCGGGTGAATTCATTGGTTGCCGACTTGGCAAAGGGCGGCGCAGCGGCGGCAGGCGGGGCAGCTGTGTCGGGCGGCTGGGTCGGTGACTTGCTGCAGCCCGCGAGCGCACTGCCGGCGAGAGCCATCAGCGCCAGCCAATCTCGGCAACGGACGTGAGACATGACGGCCCTCCCCCATCGAGCGCTCGCCGCTCAAGCTCTGCGCTCTCAAAGGAGAAAACCGAAATCGTCCGGCAAACCCGCCATGGCGCGCAGGTCAGGAGCTGCTGCGGTGCGTGCAGCGATGGGCACCGCACGCGAGTCAGCGTGTGGCGCAAGCTCTCTGTTGTAGCGCCCGCCGGGTTCTTCTCGGCAAGCCTGCTTGGTGCATACTGGATGCGCCGCGGCGCCCTGCCTCAGGACCCAGTAAGACAATGACGCCCTTTTCGGGGAGGCCCCCAATGAACCCAAAGATCGCCCTCACGACCGCCTGCGTCGCCGCCATGCTCCTGGTCAGCGCAAGTGTTGCCGAAGAGCCTGTGGCAACGGCGGTGCTCGCAGTCGTCGGCGCCCCGCCGGCGAGCGCGGTGATCGGGGACGCACGGCATTGCCCTACGAAAGTTGCGCCACTTGCAAAAGTTGGCAGCGACAAAGTCGAATATCCGCTCTCTACGAGTGAACCCGCCTCTATTACGCTGACCGCCATGCGAGGAGGGAACGTTTGTGGCGGCAGCCTGTACGTCGTGCCTGAGGCCGGCTCGGACTACGCGGTGCGCTTGACGCCCGGCCCACTCTGCGCGGCACAACTGTTTCGGCTCGATCCTCATGCACAGCCGCACGTGCAGCTGCTGCAGACAGACAATCACCCAGAGCTCAACGAGGTGATTTGCGCCATGCAACATGGCTCCGCCGGTGCGAGCCGCCTCTCCGTCGGCCGCAACGCACGCATCAAGAATGTCCGCGTCGAAGTCGGCACTGGTGGGTCCTGCGGCAAGTTTGCTGCCCTATCGCAGAGCGATTCCGGAGTTGAACTGGCGTCCGGCGTGAAGCTATGGGTTCAGCTCAAGTTCCGCAGCGAAGCGAAGCCCTACTCCGACAATGGAGGAATGGGCATCGCGTTCAGTTCGTGCAAGGTGAACTTTGCGTTCACGCCGATCGCCGGGTCTGCATACCTCATTGATTCGGGCAGCAATCAGGTCCACTGTGATGCGCGATTGCTGAAGGCGGATGCCGACGGCAGCATCGCCGTGACGCCGGTTGAGCGGGTGAGCGATTCCAACTGCAAGCCGTCGAATTGAATGCTGGCCCGGCCCGGGCTATTTTCCGATGCAGAAGCTCGAGAAGATCCGCTCGAGAAGGTCCTCCGTAGTGAACTCCCCGGTGATCTCGCCGAGCGCGAGCTGCGCCTGTCGCAGCTCCTCGGCCACGAGCTCGCCCGCGCGGCGCTCGATGAGCTCGCGACCGGCCGCCTCCATGTGCTCGCGCGCGCGGGCGAGCGCTTCGAGGTGGCGCGCACGAGCGCAGATCGTTCCCGCCTCGAGCGACTGATAGCCGACACATGCTTTCAAATGCGCGCGCAGCACGTCGAGCCCTTCTCCGGTCAGGGCGGACAGTGAGATGCGAGGCGGTCCCGAGAGCGTATCCGCGAGCACGATGCCGCGCGCCAGGTCGCACTTGTTGAGCACGATCGTCACCGGCACGTCGGGCGGCAGCCGCGCGCGCTCCTCGGTGTAGGCGCGCCCATCCGGGTCCGCCGCCGCATCGATGACGAACAGCACGCGGTCCGCGCGGCGCATCTCGGCGTGCGCACGGCGGATGCCTTCCTCCTCCACCTCATCGCGCGCCTCGCGCAGGCCGGCGGTGTCCAGCACATGCAGCGGCATGCCATCGAGATGTATGCGCTCGCGCAGCACGTCACGCGTGGTGCCCGGTATCGGCGTCACGATCGCGGCCTCGTAACCCGCGAGGCGATTGAGCAGGCTCGACTTGCCGGCGTTCGGCCGGCCGGCGATCACGATGGCGATCCCATCGCGCAGCAGCCGGCCCTGCTGCGCGCTCTGCACGACCGCGGCGAAGTGCTCGCGCACGCTCGCCAGCCGCTCGGCAAGCTGCGCATCGGCCAGAAAGTCGATCTCCTCCTCCGGAAAGTCGATGGCCGCCTCCACGTACGTGCGCAGCTCCGTGACGGCCTCGACGAGGCCCTGGACCATCGCCGAGAACTCCCCCTGCAGCGAGCGCATCGCCGCTCGGGCAGCCATCCTCGAACCGGCCTCGATCAGATCGGCGATCGCCTCGGCCTGCGTGAGATCGAGCTTGTCGTTGAGGAAGGCGCGCTCGGTGAACTCCCCGGGCCGCGCACGCCGCGCGCCGAGCTCGAGCGCCCGTGAGGTGATGAGCTCGAGCACCACGGGGCCGCCGTGGCCCTGCATCTCCACCACGTGCTCGCCGGTATAGGAGTGCGGAGCGGGGAAGAAAAGCGCGATCCCCGCATCGAGCGGCTGGCCGTCGGTGCCGAGAAAGCGGGCAAAGGTGGCGCGGCGCGCGGGCGGCAGCTCCCCGAGCATGATCGCGGCGATCTCAGGTGCCTTGGGTCCGGAGAGCCGCACGATGCCGATGCCCCCCAGGCCGGGCGCCGTCGCCGCCGCCACGATCGTATCTGGACGCGCCATGGGCGCGAGCTTACACCCGCCTGCGGGAGCGAGCGCAGAGGGCCGCGAGGCGGCCGCCGCTAGCGTGCCGCGCTCAGCTCTTGCCGGCGCTCGCCGCCGCGATGCGCCGGTTGATGTTCCACTGCTGCGCGATCGACAGAATGGTGTTCGTCACCCAGTAGAGCACCAGGCCCGCCGGGAAGAAGGCGAACATCACCGACATCGCGAGCGGCATGATCATCATCACGCGCGCCTGCACCGGATCGGGCGGCGCGGGATTCAACTTGTACTGCACGAACATGGCGCCGGCCATGATGAGCGGCAGGATGAAATAGGGATCGCGCGAGGAGAGGTCCTGGATCCAGCCGAAGAAGGGAGCCTGGCGCATCTCCACGCTCTCGAGCAGCACCCAGTAGAAGGCGATGAAGACCGGGATCTGGATGATCGTCGGCAGACAGCCAGTGAGTGGATTCACCTTCTCGCGCTGATAGAGCTCCATCATCGCGCGACCCTGCTTCTCACGATCGTCCTTGTAGGTCTCCTGGATCGTCTTGATGCGTGGCGCGAGCGCCTTCATCTTCGCCATGGAGCGGCCGCTCGTCTCGGAGAGCGGATAGAAGAGCAGCTTGAGCAGGAAGGTGACGCAGATGATCGCGACGCCCCAGTTGTGCGTAAGTCCGTGCACGAAGGAGAGCGCTTTGAACAGCGGCCTGGCGAGGATGGTCAGGCGCCCATAGTCGGACACGAGGGTGAGCGTCGGGCTCACGGCCTCGAGCTGCGAGTGCAGCTTCGGCCCTACGAACAGCTTGTCCTCGAAGGTCTGCGTGGCAGCTGGTGCAACCACGGCCAGCGGTCCGAGAACCGTCAGCGCGTAGAGGTTGTCCTGGACATTGAGCGTGATCTGGTCGAGCTGATTGGGCGCCGGCACCGCGGCACTCACGAAATGATGCTGAGGCGCGGCGATCCAGGCGTCGCGTGCGTCGAGCGCGAGGTGGTGGTTGCTCTCGGTGGTGAGCGGTAGCGTACGGTACTTGGTGCCGTCGTAGATCGCCGGCCCGTGAAAGGCGTAGCTTTCCACGTTGAAATACGAGCGCTTGGTGGGCGGATCGTTGCGCAGGATCTGCACATAGGGCGCAGCCTGCCAGGGCGCGTCCGAGTGATTCTCGACCGTCTGCTGCAGCTCGATCCCGTAGTCACCGCGACGGAAGACGAATTTCTTGACGACGCTGACGCCGTGGCCGTCGCTCCAGGTGAGGGGCACCACGAGCTCGCGGGCGCCCGCAGACAGTTGATACTCGGAGGCGGAGCTGGTGAAGCTGGCGTTCTGCGTCGGGTGCGGACCCGGCCCGGTGAGGCCCGACTGCATCACGTAAATGGAATCGGGATTGTCGTGGTTTTCGAGCTCGACGGGCTCCGGCTGTCCTTTGACGCGCGGATACTTGAGCAGCTTCGCGCTGACGAGCGTGCCGCCACGCAGGCTGAACCGCACATCGAGCACGTCCGTGCGCACGTGGATCGTGGTCCCGACTGCAGTTGCTCCGGCAGCGGTACCCGCGGGCAAACTGGGGCCCGTGCCGGCCGATGATGAGGCGGACGCCCCCGCGGCGCCCGCCGCAGGGGTTGCGCTGCTCGTGCCCGGCACTCCCGCGCTAGGGGCGGAGGCGCTCGCGCCACCCTGGGATACCTGCGGAACGGACTCCCCCAGCGCAGGGGTGCCCGAGCTGCTCGCATGCGCGCCTGCCACGGGGACCGTGGTCGGCTGCAGATCGTAGTCCTTGTACCAGGCCTGATAGTTGAGCCACAGCGCGATGCCGAGCACGGCCCACAGGAAGATGCGAATCGAGTTGCTGCTAGTCATGATGATGCCGGTACGCGTGCGAGGCGGATCGCCCCGACAGCAGCGGCACCGGGTCGTAGCCGCCGGGATGCCAGGGGTGACAGCGGGCGATGCGCCGCAGCGCCAGCCAGCCGCCGCGCACCAACCCGAAGCGCTCGAGCGCCTCGAGCGCGTAGTGCGAGCAAGAGGGATGGAAGCGACAAGTCGGCCCGGAAAGCGGACTCAGTGTCCACTGATAAAGGCGGATCAGCCAGGCGGCGAGGCGGTGCATTGCTCCTTCACTTTATCCCACAACGCCTCGAGGCTCGCGCGCAACTCACCGCTCGGGACCCCGCGGGCTCGCGCCCGAGCACTGACCACCAGGTCGCAGGCGGGCAGCTCGCGCTGACGGTGTCGGAACGACTCGCGCACCAGGCGCCGGATACGATTGCGCTGCACGGCGTTACCGACCGCCTTGGCGGCCACCGACAGCCCGAGCCGCGGACCACCCGCTGCGTTCGTGCGCGCGATAACGACGAAGA
>Ga0335074_10004747_pt1 | contig 18759 bp, 16 predicted proteins | sample Lox_Sample_23_FD_206715 | JGI IMG/M metagenome (GOLD analysis project Ga0335074, IMG submission 206715) | Soil microbial communities from Loxahatchee National Wildlife Refuge, Florida, United States - Lox_Sample_2.3 | ecosystem: Environmental > Terrestrial > Soil > Wetlands | place: USA... | reverse complement strand
ATAAGGCGCGGTCGGCAGCGTGTTGGTGAAAACGCACACGGTCGACATGTCGATCAGCTTGATGTCGTACATGCCGGGCAGGCAGCGGGTGAAATTCTGCGTCGGGATGTTGGCGCCGACCGCGCCCACATAGGCGCCGAGATTGCCGACATTGCGTACGCGCAGCGCCAGAAATTTTCCCTTGTCGTCGAGCGCCAGTTCGGCCTCCGAATAGATGTCGCGCGCCTGATTGTCGGACAGGAACGCTTCCGAGCGCGTCGACATCCAGTGAATCGGCCGGCTGAATTTCTTGGCGCCGATCAGGAGCGCGATGTTTTCCGGATACGCTCCGGTTTTCAGCCCGAACGCGCCGCCGACATCCTCGGTGACGACGTGAACGCGCTCCGGCGGCAGCTTCAAGATGCCGAGAATGTTCTCGCGCATGGCGCCGGCGCCCTGCGAGCAGGTGCGGGTCGTATAGGTATCGGTCGCCGGATCGTAGCTCGCGGTGGCGCCGCGCGGCTCCATCGAATTGGTCAGCATGCGCTGATTGAAGAACGCCACCTTGGCGACGTGCTTGGCCGCGGCGAAAGCGGCGTCGACCGCCTTGGTATTGGCTTCGGGGTTGGGGTTGGGGCCCGGCCAGTCGACCGCGACATTGCCGGGGGCCTGCGGCCACAGCTGCGGCGCGCCGTCGCGCAGCGCCGCGCGGGCGTCGGTCACCGGCGTCAGTTCCTCATACTCGACCGCAAGGAGTTCGGCGGCGTCCTGGGCCGCCGCCGCGGTCTCGGCGACAACCATCGCCACCGGTTCGCCGATATGCATGACGCGGTCGGTGGCAAGCGCCGGCCGGTGCGGCATGACCAGCGTGGTGCCGTTGCGTCCGGGCACCGGCGGATGGCGGCCGATGCTGCCGACACCCTCGAAATCCGCGCCCGTCAGCACCCCAATGACGCCGGGCGCCTTGGCGGCCTCCGCCACGTCGACGCGCAGGATCTTGGCGAAGGCATGCGGCGACCGCACGAAACAGGCATAGGCCTGGTTCGGCAACGGCGCATCGGCAATGTAACGGCCCTGGCCGCGAATGAGCGCGTTGTCTTCGACGCGGCCGTGGAACGGCGCGTGCTGGTCGGTTTCTGAATGCGTCTTGGCGTCCATGCTGCTTCCGAATGTGCTTGGGAGGGGGTTCGCCTGGCGGTTTCGGGCCTCTTTATAACCAAAACCGCAGCAAGCTAAAGGGACTTTCCGCCCGCGCCGCGCACCGGCCTGACATCTCTTGCGCGGCTATGTCGGTTGCGTGCACAACACGTCCCTTTCGTCCAGGGAGGGGAAAGGACAATGCCGCGCACCATCGACACTCATACGCACGTGCTCGACGACGACGTCATCAAAATCCTGCAGAAGGAAATCCCGCGGCTCGGCCTCAAGCTCGCGCCCTACGACGCCGACAACAGCGTGATCGAGGTCGCCGGGGTGCCGTACCGGCCGTTTCCGCGCGGCGGCCATGACATCGAGCGGCGCCTCAAGGACATGGACGCGACCGCGGTCGAGATGCACGTGCTGTCGGGCGCGCCGCAGACCTGGCTGTACGGCCAGGAGGCCGCGGTCGGCGTCGCCGCATCGATGATTCAGAACGACGGCATCGCTCGTCTGGTCAAACAAAAACCCGACCGCTTCTGCGGCATCGCCACTCTGCCGATGCAGGCGCCCGACAAGGCGGCCGAAGAGCTGCGCCGCGCCATGAAAACGCTCGGGCTCCGCGGCGCGATGGTCGGCTCCAATGTCGGCGGCAAGAATCTCGACGATCCGAGCTTCGAGCCGCTATGGGCGGCGGCCTCCGAACTCGATGCCTTCTTCATGATCCATCCCGGCAATGTCGCCGGCGCCGACCGGCTGCGCTCGTATTATCTCGGCAATCTGATCGGCAATCCGCTCGACACCACCATTGCGGCGGCCTGCCTGATCTTCGGCGGCGTGCTCGAGCGCTACCCGACCTTCAAACCGGTGATGGTGCACGGCGGCGGCTTCATTCCCTATCAGGGCGGCCGCTGGGTCCACGGCTGGCACGTGCGGCCTGAGCCCAAAGTGCATCTCAAACACTCGCCGGAAGAATATCTGCAGCGTTTCCGCTACGACACCATCTGCCACTCCAAGGCCTCACTCGAATTTCTCATCGGGCTGGCCGGCGCCGACCGCGTTTTTCTGGGCAGCGATTATCCCTACGACATGGGCATGATGGATTCCGTGCAGCACGTGCGCGGACTTGATATTCCGGCTGCCGACCGCGACGCTATACTGGGCAAACATGCCGAAACGCTGCTCGCTCTTTGAACAAACGCTAACGGAGCGCGTTTAAAACGCGTTGGCGGCCACATTTCCTGCCGCGGCAACCGATTCGCACGGAGGCGATCATGAGCATTGGCAATGACAGATCAGAACGCATGTCTCGGCGCGCGGTCTTGAGGCACAGCGCGCTTGCACTCGGGGCCGCGGCAGGCGGACTGGCGGCAGACCGCGCGGTTGCCCAGACCAAGATCAGCCAGGCTTCCGCCAAATATCAGACGCAGCCGAAAGGCCAGCAGCGCTGCGACAACTGCGTGAACTTCCAGCCGCCGAACGCCTGCAAGTTCGTCCAGGGCGACATCAGCCCGAGCGGCTGGTGCCTGCTCTATGCGGCGAAGACCTGAACCGGCACCAGAATATACCTCTCACGCATAGCTCGCCCCGGCGGCGATACCCTTCGGCAAAAAAAGTCTGTAAGGGCTGCCGGCGGCGAATGCCGTCATTGCGAGGAGCGAAGCGACGAAGCAATCCAGGTCCTTCAGCGCCGGCTGGATTGCTTCGCTTCGCTCGCAATGACGAGGCTCGGAATGCTGCGCCCCGATACGTTTGCGCTCACACTGCTGCTGGCGGCACTGACCGGGCTCGGCCCGATGTCGTCCGACATGTACGTGCCGTCGCTGCCGGCGATCAGCCATGCCCTGCACGTGCCGATCGCGCAGGTGCAGCTGACGATTTCCAGCTATCTGATCGGCTTCGCCACCGGCCAGATCGTTTATGGGCCGATCTCCGACCGCCTCGGCCGCAAGCCGGTGCTGCTGGCGGCGATCGGCGTCTACGGCCTCGGCAGCGTGCTGTGCGCCACCACGCAATCGATCGACGCGCTGATCGTCGCGCGCTTCGTGCAGGCGCTTGGCGGCGCCGGCGCCATCGTGCTGGCACGCGCCGTGGTGCGCGACCTTTATTCCGGCGTGCGCGCCGGGCGCGAACTGTCGCTGATGGGCTCGATCCAGGCTTTCGCGCCGATCATGGCGCCGCTCATCGGCGGCGCACTGCAAACGGTGCTCGGCTGGCACGCAAGCTTCATCCTGTTGGTCATTGTAGCCGTGGCCGCCGGCACCGCCACGGCGCGGCTGCTTCCGGAGACGCTGCGCAAGCGCACGCCGGCGCCGCTGTCGGTTGCCGCCATGGGCGGCCTCTACGGCTCGGTGCTGGCCCATAAGAGCTTCCTCGCCCACCTCGCCATCATGACCACGACCTTTGTCGGTCTTTACGCCTGGGTGTCCGGCGCCTCGATCGTCATTCAGGGCGTCTATGGCCTGTCGCCGCTGGCGTTCGGCATGACCTACGCGGTCGGCTCAATGGGCTACATGCTCGGCACCCACATCGCGGTACGCATTGTCATGCGGCTCGGGCTTGGCCCGATGATCGGTATCGGCAGCGCGATCATGGCGGCGGGCGGACTGCTTATGGCCGCAGTCGTGGCGTCGGGCCTCAGCGGCGTCGCCTGGCTGGTGGCGTCGATGACGATCTATCTCACCGGCATGGGACTTGCCATGCCGCAGACCATGGCGGCGGCGCTGACGCCGTTTCCCGACCGCGCCGGAACGGCGTCATCATTGCTCGGCTTTTCCCAGCAGGCCTGCGGCGCCATAGCCGCCGCCGCCATCGGCGCCTATCTCGGCCGCTCGGCCTGGCCGGTGGCCGGCACCATCGCGGCGATGGGCTGTCTGGCGTTCGTCATCTGGGCGACGACCCGGCGGGTGCGGGCCGCGGCGCATTGATGGCTCACTCCGCCTTGATGTGCGCGAATGCGACCACCTTGGCCCACTTCGCAGAATCGTCGGCGATGAACTTGCCGAATGCGGCGGCCGATCCCGGCATCGGGCTGCCGCCCAGTTTGGCAAACTGCTCCTTGATCGTCGCATCCGCCAGCGCCACGTTGATTTGTTTGTTCAGCACTTCGACGATCGGCGCCGGCGTGTTCTTCGGCGCGCACAGACCCCACCACGCGCTCGCCTCGTAGCCCGGCACGAATTCGCTCACCGTCGGCACCTCGGGCAAGGCGGCGGCACGCGCCGCTGAGGTCACGGCCAGGGCGCGCAGTTTGCCGGCGTGAAGGTGTCCGATCGCATCCGGCAATGGACTGAACTCCACCTGGACCCGGCCGCCCATGAGATCGATCAGCGCCGGCGCACCGCCATGATACGGGACGTGAACCATATCAATGCCGGTCATCATCTTGAACAACTCGCCGGCGACGTGGCTCGCGGTACCGATCCCCGGCGACGCCATGGTCAGCTTGCCGGGATTGGATTTGGCGTAGGCGATGAACTCCGGCACCGTCTTGGCCGGCACCGACGGATTGACCACCATGACCAATGGCACGACGCTGATGCCCGCGATCGGCGTCATATCCGAAGGGAAATGAAAGTTCGGATTGGGATGGAGCGTAGCGTTGATCGAATTGGCGACGCTGGCGATCAGCAGCATGTAGCCGTCGGGCGCCGCCTGTACCAGCGCGGAGGCGGCAATATCGCCGCCGGCGCCCGGCCGGTTCTCGATCAGGAATGTCTGGCCGAGCGCGGCGGAGACCCGCGGCATTATCAGGCGCGCGAAGATGTCCGCTGCGCCTCCTGGCGGGAAACCGACGATGACGTGGACCGGCCGCGTCGGATAATCGAGCGCCGATGCGGCGCGAGAAAGCATCGGCAGCCCGGCGGCCACCGCGGCCAGATGCAGGAAAGCTCTGCGTTGCATTGTCATCGCCATCTCGCCGATTTCCTCGTTGGCTTCGTGCCGGGTCGCGGACGTTAAACCCGCGCTCTCCAGACTGGCAACCGCCACTTCGGGAAGCAGCATAATCGGTGCGTTCGGCTGCCGGAGCAACTTGCAGAAGCGAGCGGACCGCATATGCTGGCCGCCGCACGGGATGGATGCTAAACGCATCCGATATGACTCTTGCCGGGCAGTTCTTTTCAGGTCAGGGAGACCGTTCGATGCCCCACAGCAGATTGGTCCTGGCCACCGTCGGCGCGCTGTTGGCGGGCGTGGCTCAGAGCGCGGCGCGCGTGACGGCGCCGCAGGTGCCGACGGCGCTGGTCGAGGACGTCAAAAGCGCCACCGCCGGGGTGGAATTCATGGACTATGTCGGCAGCGGCCAGATCATCAAGCTTGGGCCGCGCGACACTTTGGTTCTCAGCTACCTCCAGTCTTGTGAGCAAGAGACCATCACCGGCGGCACGGTGATCGTGGGCACCCAACAAAGCGACGTCAAAGGCGGCGCGGTTGCCCGGACCGTGGCGCCCTGCGACGGCGGCAACATCCGGCTGAGCGAGGCCGAGGCGAGCAAAAGCGCGGCAAGCGCGTTCCGCCTGCAGAGCGCCGAGACCGAAATAACGCTCTACGCGCAGGCGCCGGCGGTCCAGTTCCCCAAGATGCTGGCGCGCCAGGATCGCACGCTGACGATCAGAAGGGTCGGTCGCCCGGGCGAACGCTATGCCATCAAGATCAACGACGCGAGCGCCGCGGCCGGCTTCTTCGATCTTGCCAAGATCAATCTCAGTCTGGCGCGCGGCGGAATTTACCTGGCGAGCCTCGGCGGTCAGAACGTACCATTCCGCATCGCCGCCGATGCCGCGTCGGGCCCGGCGCCGATCGCCAGCCGGCTGTTGCGCTTCGAGTAACGGCGGCGCGCATCTGGACCTCCATGGACCCGGTGCGCCGGCGCGCGGCGGCGGTTGGCGCCGTCATTGCCTTGGGCGCCGGACTCCTGGCGGCCTCGCCGGCGCTCGACGGATTGCGCGGCTGGTCGATCGACGTCCTCACCATGCTGCGCTGGCGCGCCTTCGGCGATTTGCATGCGCCGGCGTCGTCGCCGGCTGTCGTGGTCGCGCTTGACGAGGAAACCTTCAGGACGCCGCCGTTCGCCGGCAGTCCGAGCGTCACCTGGACGCCCGAGATCGGCCAAGTGCTGAGCGCGATCGTCGACGGCGGCGCCAAGGTCATAGGCTTCGACATCGTCTTTCCCACCTCGATCGAACAATCGGCGGTGCCGTTCGGCGACGAAACCCTGGGCAGCCGCCTGCACGGCTTCGATCGCGACTATCTGCGCGCGCTGGCGCTTGGGGCACGCGCCGGCAAGGTCGTGCTCGGCGAAGTGCAGAATCAGGACAGCCCGGTGCTGCCCTCGCCGGGCCAGCGCGCCGCGGTCGGCTTCAGCCGCAACATCCGCCCGCTCAATGTCTACAGCGATCCCGACGGCATCATCCGCCGCGTGCCGCTGACGTTCACGGTCGACGGCAAGCCGGTCCCCTCGATGGCCGCGGAACTCGCGGCACGCGCCGGCGGCGCCGCGCCATCGGCGAGGATCGCCAAAGCCGGCGCCGTGGCCGGAACGATCACGCTCAATTTCGCGGCCGGCGCCGAGGACATCCCGACCTATTCGTTCGCCGATCTTGCCGCCTGCGCCGCCAAGCACGACAACGATTTCTTCCACCGCTATTTCGACGGCAAGGTCGTGGTGTTCGGCACGGTGCTGGACATCGAGGACCGCAAGATCACATCCGCGCGTTTTGCCGCGGCGCGTGAAGGCGCGCCCGGGGCTCGTTGTGCGCTGACGGCACAGGCCGCGCAACAAACCTTCATCCGCGATTCGATATCCGGGGTGTATGTCCAGGCCACCGCAGTCGACAATCTCATTCGCGGCGACGTGCTGACCGAGTTCGGCCGCACCGGCACCGGCATCGCTTCGCTGCTGCTCGCGGCGCTTGCGGTTACCGCCGCGCTGGTGCTCGGGCCGACTGCGGCGGCGTTGAGCTTTCTCGGCATTGCGGCGGTCTGGACCGCCGGCGCGACGGTCGCCTTCCGCTATGCGTTGGTAGTGCCTCTGGTCGAGCCGCTCCTGACCGCGGTCGCCGCTCTCGCCATCACCATCGGCTATCGCCTCGTCGTCACCGATCGCATCATGGCGGCGCAGGCGGCGCAACGGCGCGCCCACGAGGCCGAGATGGCGAGCGCCGCGGCCATCCAGCGCGCCATGCTGCCCGGCGCCGGACAAAGCGATTACGCCGAAGGCAGGCTCGACATCTTCGCCCACATGATACCGGCGCGCGAAGTCGGCGGCGATCTCTACGACATCGTCAAACTCGACGGCGGCCGGGCCATGGTTTCGATCGGTGACGTCTGCGGCAAGGGCGTACCGGCCTCGCTGTTCATGGCGATCACGCAAACCATCATGCGGCTGGTGGTCCGCTTCGATCGGGACCTGCAGGCCGAAATCAACAGCGCCAACAACCTGCTTGCCGCCGACAACCGAGAACAAATGTTCACCACCCTGTTCTGCGGCCTGTTTGACGTGACCTCCGGCACGATGACCTATTGCAACTGCGGCCACAATCCGCCGCTCGTGCTGCGCAAAAGCGCCGAGACATTCGAAGCCTTGAAAGCGTGCGGTCCCCCGCTCGGAGTGCTCGAAGACAGCAACTACGCGCCGCGCTCGATCGCGCTGGCGGCGGGCGACATTCTGGTGCTCTACACCGACGGCGTGACCGAGGCCGAAGACATCCGGCAGGCCATGTTCGGGTCGAAGCGGCTCGAACAAGCGGTGCTCGAAATGCGCGGCGCGCCCGCGCGCCAGGTGGTGGAGCACGTGATCGAGCGCGTCACCGAATTCGCCAAGGGCGCCGTGCAGTCCGACGACATCACCTGCGTGGCGGTCGTTTGTTCTTGAATGGGGCCACTGCGACGCGCCGTTTCAGCCGGAGGCGGCGGCGCCGCGCTCGATTTGCAAAAAGTCGGCAAGCCCGGCGGCATCGATGACTTCGGCGACGGCATCGACCGGGTTGAGCAGGACGAACCGCCCGCCGCGGCGCCGGATCGCCTTGGATGCCGACACCAGGTGGCGCAAGCCCATCGAAGCGATGAAGGTGACGCCCGCCATGTCCACCGACAGATCGCGCTTGCTGCCCGAAAGCGTGGCGAGCGGCAGCGCAATGACGTCGGCGCCGGCAATATCGAGACGGCCGGTCAACGTCAGCGTTGCCGACGATCCCGCCTCATGAACATCGATTTTCATGGGCTCCCTCAACCAGTGCGGCCAACAGCGATGTTACAGTTTTTTGACAGCCCCTCAACCGGAAACCGACTTTCGGCTCGCAACACTGAAAGTCGCCGGCGGCGCCGCTGGGCACCGCGCGTCCCAAATGCACTGAAGAATTCGTCTGCGCCCAATCCGCCTCGTTGGTATCATAGGCGTCGAGCGGGCTGACAAGCTGCCGCCGCACCAAGGGGGAAATCGCCGTGAAAGTCTTATCCTATAGCCACCGCGGCCGGCACGGCGTCGGCGTCGTTGCCGGCAATACTGGCGTCATCGCCCTGGCCAACGCCGCGCCCGAACTGCCGCACGATCTCCGCCAGATTCTGCAGATCGACCCGACGCTGGCGCGCGTGCGCGCCGCGGCCGCCGGCAAGTCGGCCGATCTGTCGCTCGACGACATCGCCTTCGATCCGGTGATCCGCGAGCCGCACGCCACCTGGGCGCTGGCGCTGAACTACAAGCTCCACATCGAGGAGACCGGGCTCACGACGTCGCAAACCTATCCGCAGATTTTCATGCGCATGCCGATCTGTCAGGTCGGCCACAAGGAGGCGCTGTGGGCGCCCAACAAAAAGATCGCCGAAGCCTACGACTACGAGGGCGAGCTGGCGGTGATCATCGGCAAGCCCGGCCGCTTCATCAAACGCGATGATGCTTTCGCCCATGTCGCCGGCTATTCATGCTACAATGAAGGCTCGGTGCGCGAATATCAGGGCCACAACCGCCAATTCGGCCTGGGCAAGAATTTCGAGCGTTCCGGCAGCTTCGGGCCGTGGCTGGTGACGCCGGACGAGTTCGGCGATCCCGCCGACCACACGCTGATCACCCGATTGAACGGCATCGAGCGCCAGCACGCCAAAATCTCCGGCCTGCTGTTCGATATACCGCGGCTGATCGAATATCTGTCCGAAGGCTATACGCTGCAGCCCGGCGACGTGATCGTTAGCGGCTCGCCCGGCGCGCTGCCGCTGCGGCCCGGCGAACAGCCGGAAAAGCCGGTCGGCCGCGTCATCGTCGCCGGCCAACTGCACATGCGCCCGGGCGATGTCTGCGAGGTCGAGGTCGACGGCATCGGCACCTTGTCGAACCCGGTGATCGAGGATCCGACGCCGACGGGGTGAGCGCTTTCGCTCATCCCACAGTGCGAAAAGGAGCGGAGCTTATCGACTCCCGGTCAGCCACGCGATCTGAACAGAGCGTTATGGTTTTCGCTATACCGCTCTAACCTGGTCTTGCTACTCGGGCAGGCCGGCCTGTCTCAGGCCTTCGACGAACTTGGCGAAATCCTCCGGTCCACGAATCGGGTGCCGCTCCCGGAGATTGGAAATGTGCAAGGCGGGATCGATGCGGCGCAGATGCTGCATCGCCTGCCGGGCTTCCTTTACGCGTCCGGCCAGCGCCCTTACGGCGGCCAAAACCCCGACGGCGGGAAGATAGTTTGGCTCGGCGCGAAATGGCGGTTCGGCCCAGGACAACGCTTCCTCGTAACGTCCCGCCAGCATGTGCGCGAACGCGGTCCCCACCTGCATGTGATACATGATCGGATCGAGCGGACTCAGGCGCATGGCGTTGGCATGGTGCTCGATCGCCACGTCCGGCTCGCCGCGATAGGCGCGCAGCCAACCGCTCAGCGTCCACGCCGGCGCCAGATTCGCATTGAGAACGAGCGCGCGATCGAGAAACACGACGCCGCTGTCGAGATCGCCCCCGACAAACGCGAGGGCATGTCCGCCACGCGCAAGCGCGATCGCGTCATCCTTGCCCAGCTCCACGGCCCGTCGGGCCAACCGGGCGGCTTCGGCGCTCTCCTGCGTCTGGTCGATCATCCAACCATTCATCTTGCGCCAGGCGTAGCACCACGCCGCCATGCCGTAGGCCGCGGCGAAATCGGGATCGAATTCGATTGCCCGACTGAACAGCCGCAACGCCTCTTCGTTGGCCTCCCGGTTGCGCTGATAAAAGCTTGCCATCGCGCGCAGGAAGTAGTCATAGGCGTCGAGGCTCTCGGTCGGCTTGCACTGGGCGCGCTCGATTTCGGCCTGCTCCAGCTTGGGCAGAATCGCGCCGACGACGCACGTGGTCATCTGATCCTGCAGATCGAAAATGTCCTTGAGGTCGCCGTCGAAGCGATCCGAAGAGATATGCACTCCGCTCGTCGCGTCGATCAGCTGCCCGGTCAGCCGCACGCGGTTTGCGGCCTTGCGCACGCTGCCCTCCAGCACATAGCGGACCCCGAGTTCGCGGCCCACCTGCTTCACATCCACGGCGCGGCCCTTATAGGTGAAGCTCGAATTTCGCGCGATCACGAACAGCCGGCGCATCCGCGACAGAGCACCGATGACATCCTCGACCACGCCGTCGGCGAAATAGTCCTGCTCGGGATCGCCGCTCATGTTCTGGAACGGCAGCACGGCGATCGAGGGGCGGTCGGGCAAAGCCGGCGCGAGCCGCGGCGGCCCGGACCCGTGTTCGAGCCGGCCCTCCGCGACATGCGTCTCCTGCAGCCGCACGGTGCCGACAAAGCGGACGCCTTTTCGCGGCAGTGTCCGGATCAGCCGCTGATCCTTGCCGGTGTCGTTGATCGCGGATCGAGCCGCATTGATGCGATTGCTCAGAGCCGATTCCGAAATGGCCCGGCCGTTCCAGATCGCCTCGACGAGATCGTCCTTGCTGACGACCCGTCCACGATTCGCAATCAGGAATTCGATGAGGTCGAATACCTGCGGTTCAACGGGGACGAGCACCGCGCCGCGCCGCAGCTCGCGCCGGGTGGTGTCGATAACATGGTCTTCAAATTGATAGATCAAGTTATCGATTCCAGTGACTTCAGCCTCGAAGGTCAGCAAGTTTACCACAGCCCCGCTAGGGGAAAATGGAGGAATCCCTCGATGAAAATTACGAACTTCCTCAAGTGTATGGGCCCGGGTTCTGGCATCGTGTGCGCCGGACATGGCGGTTTAGGAGGCGAATATGTCGAAACGATTGGCGATTTTGCTTCTCGCGGCGAGCCTTGTTACTCCCGCGTTTGTCCACGCGCAGCAACCGCGACCAAATCCGGCATCGCAGCCGGCAACCGCAGCCATTTCCGCTGAGGACACCGCCGCCTATTTCGACGCGCGCATCGCGGCGGTAAAAGTCGGGCTTGAGCTCACGCCGGCACAGGAAAAAGCCTGGCCTGCCGTCGAGGCGCTACTCCGCGATATGCAGAAGCGTCGCGCCGAACTCCTTATTCAAGAGCGCAACGCAGCCGCTGCCGATCCTGCCGGAGCGCGGGACGTCATCGTGCTGCTGCGCCGCCGCGCCGATGCCATGGTGGAGACCGCGGCGGATCTGAAGCGCCTCGCGGACACGGCTGAGCCTCTCTTCAAGTTGCTTGGCGACAGTCAGAAGAACCGGTTTCTCGTGCTTCTGGCCGGGTTAAGAACCTAGGTCTCTCTGCCCGGATCGTTGCACGACACGGCCTAAGCTGAAGCACTGCATGGAGGAGGTAAAATGTCTTCTCGCATTCGCAATTCGCTCAATGCCGGCGTTGCCGTGCTCATCGTCGGTGCAGCGGCAATCACGCTTGCGCCGATTCCCGCCGCGGCCTTCTCTCTGGGCGGCTTCGGGCATGAGGGCGGTTTCGGTGGCAGCCACATGGGCGGTCAAATGGGCAGCCATGGCCTCGGGAGCATGGGCAGCCACGGCAACGGGCACATGGACCGCAGCATGCATAGTACTCATACCGGCAAGTTCCCGTCCGAGAAGACCGGCAAGACCGAATCTGGCAAGGACAAGACCTCGTCCCGCAAGGTTTCGTCCGACAGGACTTCATCTGACAAGAAAAAGTTCACATCCGACAACGACAAGAGCAAGGCCACGTCCGACAACAAGACCTCGTCCGACAAGACAGCCGACGACCGTGACGATGGGTTCGATCGCGGCTCGCTACACGCCGACATCTCCTCGATACCGCCGGAAATCCTCCTCTGGGCGGTGGAACCACCGCCGCAGTCGTTCGATTTTCGCGCGATGGACGTCACGATCGGCAGGCAATATTATGGGGAAAGAGGCGATATGGTCATCTACTTCGGACCGCGTGACAATCTACGTTCAATCAGTGGCGAGGGGGTCCCAATTTTCGATTGGAGCAATGGAGAAGCTCCAAGGCAGGTCGTTCCCAGTACCTTCTCGGAGCCAATTTTGCCGCAGCCGGACATTGGCCAGGCCGTCTTCTCACATGTAATTGATAATTTTAACTCGACGACAACCAATGACTACCTGGCGGAGTGGGCGTACTCGGCTCGCACGACGTCCACCGGCGATCCGTGGCCGTCGGCTTACACTACAGAGTTGGGCGACGGGGTTATGCCAACCATATCGGCCGAAGACCTTTCGCCTGACATCCTCTCAATTCCAATTGTGCCTTTAACAACGGATGCAGCCGGTGTGATGTGATTGTGGCGCGGTTTACGCACGCGATGCCGGAGGATCGCGATTTGAACGTTGCCTGGGTTCAAGGCGAGTTTTGCGCGAAGCCGCACAAAGAACAGAGGGGCAGATGAAACTGCGAGATATATTGAACGCCGCCATTGGCGTGTTGACCATTCTGTTCGCCGGCATGAATCCATTCCGGGTCATTGCCATCGCGGTGACTGCAAGTACGGTAATCTTTTGCGCCGGCACGGCACACAGCCAAAACAACAGCCAAGACTATCCGACCAGGCCGGTGCGCGTCGTTGTCGGGTTCCCGGCGGGCGGCGGCGTTGACGTCCCGGCGCGTTTAATTTCGCGCTGGCTGTCGCAACGGCTTGGCCAGCAGTTCTTCGTCGAAAACCGCGTCGGTGGCGGCGGCAACATCGCGGCCGAGACGGTCATCCGCGCCCCAGCCGACGGCTATACCCTGCTGCTGGTGAGCACCACCAATGCCATCAACCCGGCGCTGTACCCGGACCTTAAATTCGATTTCATTCACGACATCGCGCCGATCGCCGGCATCTACCGTGTGCCCTTTGCGATGGGTGTCAGTCCGTCATTGCCGTGCAAGACCGTGAACGAACTGATCGCCTACGCGAAGGCCAATCCCGGCAAGATCAACGTAGGATCGCCCGGGCTTGGCACGCCGCAGTTCGTCACCGGCGAGTTGTTCAAGATGATGACCGGGGTCGACATCGTTCTTGTGAATTATCGCGAGCCGGGGACGATGCTGGCCGATCTCCTCGGCGGCCAGATCCAGGTGATGCTCGAAAACCTCGCGGTCTCGATGCCCAATATCAAGGCTGGCAAGTTTCGCGCCCTGGCAGTGACGTCGGCGGCGCGCGCCGACGCGTTACCGGACGTCCCGACGGTAGGCGAGTCCGTGCCAGGCTTTGTGGCGAACGGATGGACCGGTATTGGGGCACCCCGCGGAACTCCGCCCCAGATCATCGCCAAACTCAATCGCGAGATCAATGCGGCCTTGGCCGATCCCGACATGCGGGAAAAATTCGCCAATCTCGGCGTCACGCTGTTGCCGGGGTCGTCGGCGGACTTCGCCAAACACATCGCCGAGGAAACCGACAAGTGGGCAAAGGTGGTAAAGTTTTCCGGCGCGAGGATCGAGTGAGCGCAGCCAAACAGCGGCTGCGTTCTGGAGCTGGAGGTTCGACCGATGTCGACGCAAGGCTATGTGCTTGATCCCGACGGCGGCGACCATCTCGTGCGCAGCGGCGCCCAGACGGCGCAGCGAAACGGCGCGTGCGCTCCAGCCGGCGGCGGAAGCTTTTTCATCAAGGTCGACCCGACACGCGGCTCTGGCGCGATGTCGCTCGGCACTCAGCATCTACCGATCGGAACGGGCATCCGCGTCCATCGGCACCTTGATGCGGACGAAGTGCTGTTCGTCCTCGACGGTGCGGGCTTCGGCATCCTGGGCGATACGCACACTCCGCTTGCCAAGGGTTCATGCATGTACGTTCCCAAAGGCGCCTGGCACGGCATCGAGAATCCGCACAGCGACCTCTGGCTGCTCTGGGTCGTCACCCCTGCGGGCCTGGAGCGCATGATGCGCGAAGTGGCGAGCCCTGTCGGGTCACCGCCGCGGCAGCTGACGCTCGAACAATTAAATGAGATTGCGCAAAGGCACGGCCAGGAATTCAGATAGAGAGCCCGGGCTGCATGCCGCAGCCTGGCACGCTGTGCTACCCTGCATGTCGCTTCCGCCTACGCGCTCCGCGCTTCGGCGGAAGTGAACTCCGAAGCTCGCACGGCGAGCGAACGGGGCGCGCTCATGCGGGCTGGTTTCGCCTTGATTCGCGCGCCCCGATCCGAAAACGTCCGCATTCACCGCAACTTAACCGCAAAGGCAAGCGGCGAAGGATGGACCCGATGGCGATCAGGCCCGGCCCACAACGCGTTGGCGGAGCACGCCGGTGATTTCGTTTGCGCCACGCGCGCAGCGCTGGCTTCCATCCTGTCGCCGAGCGCGGGTGCCTTGCGCGAGCCGCCTCAGGCACGACACGCATTCGTCGATGGTGTCGGCGACAAAACCGGAGTCGCCGTGGGCGACCATTTCCGTCTGCGCCGGACGATCGAGCGCGACCGATCGTGATGGTCAGTTGCTCGCCGGCGCGGAATAAAAGGCAAGGGGTCTCACCCGCCGAACTACACCGCAGCCGCGAGCGTCGCGCATTGATCGTCCAATGACCGCCGCGAGAGACGATTTCTCGCGAGCCAAGAACCATCACGGAATATCATGGGGTCATCGACCATGGACAGGACTGCGCGCTCAACCTGCGGCTGGTGATAGTCGTGGCCAGCGAGCCACCCGTCGGCTTTGACAATCCTTGTGCATGCCAAGATGTCGCGCCGAACCGCCTCGTAACTGTGGTCCGCATCGATGTAGCACATATCGAATTCGGCACCGAACTGAGCGAGGGCCTCGGGACTCTTGCCGCGACAGAGTTCAAGATGAGGATAACCGGCGCACCGGTCGACGAACTCTTGAAATGAACTCGCGTTCCCCCACGGGTCGACGGCGACGACACGTGCCGCAGTCAACAGGAACAATTCCGTCGATACGCCCCTGTCGCATCCGATCTCGATCACAGTCCTCGGCTTGGCGCGCACGATAAGTTCAGCAAGTCCGGGCAGAAAGTTGTGCACATCGGCAGTGTCGCCCGGATAGGCACATCTCCTGGTCGTGAGCAGCTCCTCGACGCGCGCTTTCTGAAATTGGCGGAATGTCGGCACGGTCGTTCTTTTTCGAACGTCGTGACTCTGACTGCTCTGGCGGTCGAGGCGCGCAGTAACGAGCGGCTCCCGGGAGGCAGCCAAACGAGGCATAATTTTCGGCTGCCGGCCACTATCGAGTTCGGCGACTTTGCGGGCGATAGCCGGATTTGCACGCATCAGCCGGACACGTTCCGCCAGGCGTTCCCCCTTCAATGCGAATGGGAAGTTGAAGCTGTCATGGAACATGAAGTGCCGCGAGTCATCGGACGGTCGCGTGCATTCAATTGAAAACTGCGACGCAAGCGTTTCGGGTGCCCACTTGAATCCAGCTTCTTCGAGTGCCGGTCGGTAGACACGGCCGATAAGATGATCTTCCTGACTCAGCGACAGCGGAAATCGTTCGTTGTTCGCCTGCAGGAAACGCATAAGCGATTGCGAACGCAATGCGCAGCCATTACCGACATTGAGGTTATCGTCGTACCACCACGGCGCTCCGACATAGTCGTATTGAAGAAATTCGTCGGTCCAGCAACGTGCGTCGACAATCCAGGAATCCCACTGAATATTTATCGCCCATTTGGTCTGAATGTGATCCGGCAATTCGTACCACATGAAATGGGAGCACTCGGCGATGTTTGGCCATTTCGGCACTTTGACCCAACGGGCCCCTGCGACTTTGATCGGCTCGTCCGAAAATATGATCGCATCACCGAATTCGACATCACGGAGCGAGTCTTCCATAGCGAGACGCGCAAGCTCGTGGCACTGCGTGTCGATCATGACCAGTGTTATGTCTGGTAAGCGCAATTTCATGATGGCCCTCGGGAAGGAACCGCCCCCGGAGCCTCTGCTCAATACGGTTAACGGCTCATTAACGCGTAGCGCAATTGGCTGGCAGGCCGGGGCGGGTGGACGCCGCGGCAGACCTCGATGATGCGCTTCTTCTGCGACCACACCATCACCGGCGGATTAGCGCGTTGGCGCTCAACGCCAAGATCAAGCAGTCGTTTGCAGAGTGCCTCCCACCCTCCGCTACCGCGTGGGCGGGAGGAAAAATGATTCCCGCTCTCGCAACGCCGGGAAAACCTAATGCACCACGATGGTGGTGGCGCCTAGACCTTCCTCCTCCACCAGGCCGAACAGCACGCTGGCGTTCGCCGGCTGCAGCCGCACGCAGCCGTGCGACACCGGCCGGCCCAGATAGGCGGTCTCGTAGGTACCGTGAATGGCAATGCCGCCGCGGAAGAAAATCGAATGCGGCATCGGCGAGTTATAATATTTGCGCGAGAACCAGCGCGCCGCCAGGCGTTGCGGATGATAGACCCCGCCCGGGGTCGGCAGGCCGCGGCGGCCGGTCGAGACCGCCCACTCATAGCGCGGCACGCCGTCGACGATGACTTCCATGGTTTGTGTCGCGCGGCTGATCTGCACGACGATGGCAGCGTTGGCGTGGTCGACAGCGGAGAGAAGGACGAACAGCGCGGCCGTGGCGCCCGCGCAAAGCAAGCGACGCATTGCAACCCCTCAACAGCCCTCGCCGCATCCGCGCTTGCATTTGCGCCCCGTACCGAAACTTGTAAAGAGGATGACGTGACGAAAGTTAATTGGAAGCGATCAACCGCACCGTTCCGGTCGGACGGCGACGGCGCAAGCGGCGGCGCTGGTAACCGCCCACACCGGAAGCGTCGTCTCCAGGAGCCGCGAGGAAGACGCAGGTAAATGTCATCGCTTCGCCAAAGGCGATTGTTTAAAATACCGCGATGTCCTCATTCGATCTGTTGACCATCGGTCATTCCAACATTCCGGCTGATCGGTTCATCGGTCTATTGCGCGGCGCCGGTGCCGATGCTGTCGCCGACGTGCGCTCGACGCCGGCGTCGCGATTCTGTCCATGGTTCTCCGGCAAGAACCTGGCCGCGCGCTTGCAGCAGGAAGGCATGGTCTATGCCGCGTTCGGCGACGCGCTCGGCGGCCGTCCGCGCGACGCTAGTCTTTATTGCGACGGTATCGCCGATTACGAGGCCATGGTGAAGCAGCCGGGATTTCACGCCGGCCTTGACCGCTTGCTGGAAATCGCGGCGCAATGCCGGGTTTGCCTGATGTGCGCCGAACGCGAACCGCTCGATTGCCATCGCTGCCTGCTGGTGGCGCGCGCGCTCGCCGAGCGCGGGGTTACGGTCGGACACATCCTGCACGATGGCGTCATCGAAGCGCACGATGCCACCGAGCGGCGGCTGCTGGCGCTGTGCGGCGGCGGCGACGACTTGTTCACTGGACAGGCCGAACGACTCGCGGCAGCGTATCGACGCCGCGCGCGGGCCGTCGCGTATCGGGCGAAGGCCAATGCCAAAGGGGCGAAGGGGGCAAAGGGGGCGAACCTGGCAGCGGGGATGCGATGATGTCTGACGTTATGCGCCGTTGTTTGATCCTGCTCGTTGCCGGCATCGGCCCGGCATTGGCGCAGGGCTCGGGCACGCCGGTTCCACGCGCCGCCAGCACTATCGACACGACGCCGCCGGGCACGCTCAACCCGAAGCCGCTGCCGCCGCTGGTGCATCCCGACGCGAAAACCCCGGCCAAGGAACTGTTCGCCCGCAAGCTGACGCCGTCTCCGGGCCCGGCGCGCGCCATCGGCAGTTATGCCGACGGCTGCATGGAAGGCGCCGAACAGCTGCCGATCACCGGACCGGACTGGCAGGTGATGCGGCTGTCGCGCAATCGCAACTGGGGCAATCCGGAGTTGATCCAGTTCATCGAGCGCCTCGGCGCCAACGCCAAGAAGGCCGGCTGGAACGGACTGTTGATCGGCGACATGGCGCAGCCGCGCGGCGGCCCGATGATCAGCGGCCATGCCAGTCATCAGATCGGGCTCGACGTCGATATCTGGTTCACGCCGATGCCGGATCACGTCATGTCGCGCGAGGAGCGCGAGATGGACGGCGCCGTCAACATGGTCGAGCCGAGCGGGCTTGCGGTCGATCCGAAGCTGTGGACGCCGACGCGAACCGCGCTGGTGAAGGCCGCCGCCGAGGACCCCAAGGTCGTGCGCATCTTCGTCAACGCGGCGATCAAGAAGGAAATGTGCAGCGAAGCCGGCAAGGATCGCGCCTGGCTCGCCAAGGTGCGGCCGTGGTGGGGCCATGCCGAGCATTTCCACGTCCGGCTCGTCTGTCCGCCCGACAGCCCGCAATGCAAGGACCAGCCGCCGGTGC
>Ga0335074_10004745_pt1 | contig 18763 bp, 16 predicted proteins | sample Lox_Sample_23_FD_206715 | JGI IMG/M metagenome (GOLD analysis project Ga0335074, IMG submission 206715) | Soil microbial communities from Loxahatchee National Wildlife Refuge, Florida, United States - Lox_Sample_2.3 | ecosystem: Environmental > Terrestrial > Soil > Wetlands | place: USA... | reverse complement strand
TTGCGCCGCCGCACCCACGCGCCCAGCACGCGACGCTCATCCTCAGTCAGCTCAACAGGAGCAAGCTTCGGGCTCGGCACCACCGAAGCCTACCAACTGCATAATAACTTCGGACTCAGGACACTAGCCCTGGCTTTTCACGAAGCCTGACCGCTGAGTGGTGCGTCTGGACGAAAAAATGCTCCTGAACTGGGACAATAAGGATTGTCGAGGTCCTTACCGGTCCAGTCCAAGGAGCACTTTCTACGTGAACGCTACCGCATGGTCTCGTGGTCTTGAAGTTGCCGGCGGCGGCACGGGCGTCGTGTCGCACGCGGGCCCGGTCCTGCTGCGCCAGCTCACCGACCGGACGGGCCTGACGGCCGCCCTGTCGGCGGCGCTGCCGTCGCCGGACGGCGGCCTGGACCGGGGCCGGGTCTTCGCCGACCTGGCCTGCGCGATCGCCGACGGCGCCCGCGTGATCAGCGACTTCCGGGTCATGGGCGACCAGGATGAGGTCTTCGGCCAGGTCGCGTCGGTCCCGACCGCGTGGCGGACGCTGAAGGAGGCCGCCGCCGGCGGGGACCGCACCCGGCGGAAGATCACCGCCGCGATAAGTAAGGCGCGGCGTTACGCCTGGTCGCAGGTCATCGCCCGGCACGGGCAACTGCCTGCGGTCCAGGTCGCGGACCGCCAGCTGGAGGGCATCACCTGCATCCGCCTGGACGCCACCGTCGTGCCCGCCCACAGTGACAAGGAGCAGGCCGAGCCGAATTTCAAGGGATCCGGCCATCATCCCGTCCTGGCCGAATGCGATAACGTGCGCGAGCCGCTCGCGTGGATGATGCGGCCGGGCTCGGCCGGGTCGAACACGGCCGCGGACCACCTGGCGCTTCTCGACGAGGCGATCGCGGCGCTCCCGCCGCAGTTCCGCCGGAAGCTCATGGTCACCTGCGACGGCGCGGGCGCGAGCCATGACCTGGTGAAACGCCTGGACGAGCTCGCGGGCCGCCGTGGGTGCGAACTCGTGTACTCCGTCGGCTGGGCGCTGGCCGGACGGGAGAAAACCGCGCTCAGGCTCGTCCCGGAGACCGCGTGGGAAGCTGCGATCGACGCGAAGGGAGAAGTTCGCGAGCGCCGGTCCGATGAGGCCTGCGGGAACGGCAGATGCGGGCACCGGGCCTGCTGGATCGAGGAAGCGCACGTCACCGAGCTGACCGGGCTCCTGCGCAAGGGCCCGGACGGCGACCGGCTGCAGGCCTGGCCCAAGAGCATGCGGGTCTTCGCCCGCCGCGAGCGCCCCCATCCCGGCGCGCAGCTCACCTTGCTCGAAGCCGCCGACGGGTGGCGTTACACGCTGTGGGCGACGAACCTGCCCGAGGACACGAGGGGCTGGCGCGGCCAGTGCGCTTACATCGACGCAGGCCACCGCGTCCACGCCCGCGTCGAGGACCATCCGCACCGGGAAGGACACCGGGCTCGGCCATTTCCCGTCCCGCGACTACGGGCTGAACAAGGCCTGGCTGGACGCGTCGATGACCGCCTGCATCCTGCTGTCCTGGCTCCGGCACCTCGCCCTCGACGGCAAGCTCGCGAGAGCAGAGCCCAAGACCCTGCGCTACCGCCTCTTCCACGCAGCCGCCCGGCTCGTGCGCGGCGGGCGCCGCAAGACCCTCAAGATAGCCGCCGGCTGGCCCTGGGCCACCGCGATCATCACCGCCTGGAATCGTATCCAGGCCCTCCCGCACCCAACCTGACCAGCGAGAACCGTCCCTGCAATCAAGGAAAGGAGAACCGGGGCTGTGGAACCTCCGGTTACCCGGCCCGACAGCCGGGCCGTCAGCGTGCCCCGACACCGAAAAACCGCTCCCGGAGGCGCTCGTCGCGCCGTTCAGACAGGCACCTCAGCAGCGTGAAAGATCGGGGCTAGGGTCGACCTTGGAGCGTGTCAAGCGCCCCAAATGGCCTGCCACCCATCCGTCTGGAATGGACACGGCCGTAGGAAACCACGCGTCCATGAGGTTCGCTTCGGTGAAATTCGTGTTCGCGAGCCTCGCGGTGGAGAGGTCAGCTTTCGTGAGGTCCGCGCCGGCCAGGATGGCGTCTGTGAGGTTAGCCTCGCGCATCATCGCTTCGGCGAGGTCCGCGCCAGAGAGGTCCGTTTGGATCAGGTTCGCGCTGGTCAGGTTCGCACCGCGGAGGTAGGCACCCGCAAGGACTGCGACCATCAGATTGGCGCGAGTGAGGTCCGCCTTCTGAAAGTGCGCGCCGGTGAGGTCGGCGCCAGGCATGAACGCGTCCGGGAGCTTTGCATCGGTGAAGCCCGCGCCACACAGTTTCGCGCCGCTGAAGTCAACTTCTGGGAGCTCCGCGCTACGGAATTGCGCTCCGTCAAGCTTCGCCTGGTTGGCGAAGACACGCGTTAGATTCGTCCAGCGCAGGTTCGCGCCGTCAAGCTGCGCGCCGCTGAGGTTCGCTCCACGGAGGTCGATTTGGCCGCCGTCGTATTCCGTGGTGCGCCGTCCGATGACGGTCATGGCAGCTTGGACGTTCGGGCGGGTAGAACGCCCGGGCAGCGCAGTCCCGTGAGTAGGCAGCGGCCATGGCTCGCGGGAGTGCTCGCGGACGAACGCTGCCAGCACTTCCATCACGGTCGGGTGGTCCCTCGCTGAGTCTCGGGCGATGCGTTCCAGGGCGTAGATGCCGCCGATCCGCACGTCAAGCTTCTCGGATCCGAGCTGCTCGATCGCCCTGGCATAGCGCTCAGTCACTTGCCCTTGCTCGGTCAGCTGAACTGTCCGCTGCGCGAAGATCGAGTTCCGGGCAGTGAAGACCAGCGCCCCCGCGGCGAACACGCCCGCGCCCAGCGTCAGCAGCTGGGTCCGCACCGCCTCCCGTGCCATCTGCAGCTGTCGCACGCTGCGCTCCGGCCATGACGCCGACGTCATGAGCAGCGATCAGATCAGTGATGGGCCAAACGATCGCGGCAGCTGCAGTGATCCCGATAAGCGCAGATCCTATGAGCACCAACGCACGATGCCTGCGCCACAGCAAATCAATACCTGATGTCACGGCAAGACGGTACGTCCAATCCCCCAGACCTTGACCATTCTCAGCAAATTCACTGTCGGAACCGTCTCAACGCGTCAGCGCGCGTGCAAGGCGGTGTGCCCGCAATCGAGTTCGATTGATCCGCGCATGCCGCCGACCGAGTGATCTTACGACAGGCGGCCTCGCCATCATGCGGCTTGCCGTCCACAGCGGGAGGGCTGACCCGGATCATAAGCGCGCCATCATGCTCGCCGCCGACGCCGGGGCGCGCAGACCCGGGCCGGACCCAGATGGTGATCCACACCACTCCAGTGTGGTGACCCGCAGGCTCGCGGCAGCGCTCATTCCGGTTACCGCTGGAGGTGGCATGGCAGGGGCTCCAGGCATGCCGATCCAGCGGGCCGCAGAATCTGGCCATTGCCCCGGCGGGCTGGGCGCGGCAGGGGAAGCTGGTTCGCACACTTCGGTATTGCCAGAAGACAATCAATAGCTGTGGTGCTCTCGTCCGTGCGGCGTCTCGCCGGTGCGTGACTTACTGCGGGCTCGCCGCCTCAGCAAGGCATCGCATGGCCCTGGCAGCGCTGGATCGACGCTTTCACCACACCGAGGCCACGGCGTTCGCCGCGCTGCCGGACCGCCTGACCCGGCCGGTGGTCGGCAGGCGTCACGGACTGGTGTCCTGACTCGCCAGCCGGGCCAGTCCAGCGGACGGCCTGCGATTCCTCGACACATGAGCTAGAACCGTCTCTTACACGCAGACTCTTGAATTTCCATTTTCCCTGGTCCTCGACCTTTTCTGCTTGTCTTCGCTCAATGCATCCGCCTGACGTTCCGATCTTGATCGTGCTCCTTGCCACCATGATCACAGCCGCGCAGACCGTTGCATTAATTAAATGATCATGGTCGGTTCCGCGGCGACGGAAGCGATGAGGTGGAGGCAGCGAATGGCCGTGGTCGTCACCGTGGCGAAGGGCTACGACCTCGACTACGTATGGAAAAACCAAGGCCAGCCCGGGCCGGAGCGGAGTACCGGCGGGTATTACATCAATGCTGCTCAGGCGGGAGAGCCGCCGGGCCGATGGTGGGGCCCAGGGGCGGCCGCGCTCGGCCTAGGCCCAGGCAAGGTGGTGGAGCGCAAGCCTTACAAGGCGGTCTACGAGCAGATCGACCCCCGTACCGGCGAGAAGCTCGGCAGGCCACGCGGCAGCTACGCGAAGTACACGGACCATCTCGCCCGGCTGACGGCGGCCGAGCCGCATGCGACCGCCGAACGGCGCATCGAACTGGAACGGCAAGCAGCCCAGGCAACCCGCCAGCCCGCCGCCTACACCGACGTGACTATCTCGTTCAGCAAGTCGATCTCTGTACTGCACGCTTCGATCCGGGAGAACGCGAGGCGGGCGCGGCTAGCAGGCGACGAGCGGACAGCGGCGTACTGGACTGGGCAGGAGGAGAAGTTCCAAGCCCTCCTGCACCGGGCGAACCTCGCTGCGCTTGAGTATGCGCAGCGGTGGGCCGGCGTAACCCGCACCGGTTATCACGGCACCCGGTTCGACGGCACGGAGCCGGGCCGGTTCGAGGAGGCAGGCCTGATCGTGACCTCGTGGCTGCAGGGCACTAGCCGCGACGGTGATCCGCAGGATCACATCCACAACCAGATCGCGCGGATCACGCGCACCGTGCGTGATGGCAAGTGGCGGGCTCACGACACCGCCACCCTGCGCTCGATCATCGGCGCCCTGCAGGCGGTGGCCGCCACCGCGGCGGAATGCGAGCTGACACGCGAGTTCGGCGTGGAGTGGGTTTCGCGTGCCGACGGGCGCGGCAACGAAATCCAAGGGATCACGCAGGCGCAGATGGACGCTTACTCCACGCGCACTGTGGCGGTGAAGGAGAAGGAGCGCGAGCTCGCGCAAGCGTGGGAGCGCCGGCATGGTCGCGCGCCGAACTCGCGCGAGCTGTTGTACATCGCTCAGGACGCAACGCTCCAGTCACGCAAGAGCAAGGAAGCAGGCGAGATCGACTGGGACGCGCTCGTCGCGCGGTGGGACGCCACGATCGGCGGCGAACTGGCAAGCATCGCCGCCGCAGTGTCGAACGCCGCGAATCCGGATGGGCAGGCAACAGCCGACGCAGACCCAGACCCAGCCACCCCTGGACTAGGCGGACCGGGACCAGCAGACCCACTGCCCCATGAGGCTCAAGTACGGGTCGTGCGCAAGGCACTGGCTCTGGTGTCGCAGAAGAAGTCCACCTGGACCAGGCACGAGCTGATCAAGCAGCTCGCGCTGGTGATGCCCGCCCAGACCCGGCAAATGGCCCCCGCGGCCGCGCGGACGCTGCTACTCGACCTGGCGGACAAGGCACTGTCGGGGGGCATCGAGCCGGTCGTCTCGCTCGAGGCACCGCAATGGCCGCCGCTGCCTGACTCGCTGCGCCGCGACCTGGACGGCCGCAGCGTCTACACGCGACCAGGCGCCGAACGTTACGCCACCACCGCGCAGCTGTCGGCCGAGGAGCGGCTGGTCGCGCAAGCTCAAACGCAAGGCGCGCCGCACCTGCGGCCCGAACAAGCGGCGCGGCGGCTCGGCGCAGACGCCGGGTTGCTCGAAGCTCAGCTGCGCGAACGCGCGGACCGCGCGCGCGAGTATGTCACGCAACGCGGCCTTCGCCTCGACCAGGCCGCGGCCGTCTACCACGTGCTCACCTCCAGCCGGACGGTAGAGGTAGTCGTCGGGCCCGCAGGCACCGGCAAGACCCGCGCGCTCGCGGCCGCCGCGCAGACCTGGGCCAAGCCGGGCGGGCCGGGACGCGTGTTCGGGACCGCTACTTCCCAGAACGCTACGAACGAGCTCCGCAAGACTGGCGTCCCAGCAGCGGCGAACACTACCCGGCTGCTGGCCGACCTCGATCACGGCCGCATTCCCGCGGGCTCGCTCATCGTGGTGGACGAGAGCTCGATGGTCTCGATGACCCACCTGTCGGCCATCGTCGGCTACGCGGCCAGGAACGGCTGCAAGGTGGTTCTCGCCGGCGACCAGGAGCAGCTCGCCGCGGTCGAGGGCGGCGGCGCGATGATGCTGCTCGCTGGCCGGCTGGGATACGTCCAGCTGGCCGAGCCCGTCCGGTTCACCCAGGCCTGGGAACGAGACGCCTCGCTGCGTCTGCGCCAGGGCGACGCGACCGCGCTGGACGACTACGACCAGCACGGCCGCATTAACGGCGCCATACCCGAGGAGGCCATGGACCAGGCCGCCCGGTCCTACGTAGCCAGCTACCTGACCGGCCACAACGTGATCCTCATCGCCGCCGACTGGGCACGCTGCCGGGAACTGTCCGCCCGGATCCGCGACGACCTCATCCACCTGGGCCTGGTCGACGCCACCCGATCGGTGCAGATCGCCGAAGGCGCCACCGCCAGCGCCGGTGACCTGATCATTTGCCGCCACAACGAGCACGCCATCGAAGCGGGCGAGCCCGGCCGGGCCCTGGCCAACGGCGACATCCTGCGGGTCGAGGCCATCACTAGCCGCGGCGTCATGGTTCGCCGCATGCTCGACCCCGACCCGAGGACCGGGCAGCGGCGGTTCACCGGCCAGGCCTTCGCCTACCCTGGCTACCGGACCTGTGATCTGGCGTATGCGATCACCGGGCACGCCGCCCAGGGCGCAACCGTGCACACGGCGATAGCGCTGGTCTCCGGCACCGAAGACCGCCAATGGCTGTACCCGGCGATGACCCGTGGCACCGACACCAACATGGCGTTCGTGTTCACCACTCCCGCCCGGCCAGCCGACCCGCAGCCCGGCACCCGCCCCGCACCCGAGCTCAGCCGCTACGCCCGCGCACAGCTCGAACGACGCGGGCACTTGCCCGCAGCGGCCAGCCCCAGCCCTGCCTTCGTGGACCCACGGGAGCCGATCGCGGTGCTGGCCGACGTGCTGGAACGCGACGGCGGCGAGCCATCCGCTTCCGAGACCCGGCGACGCAGCCTGTCCAACGCTGATCATCTCGCCGCCCTGAACGCTCAGTGGACCGCCGAAACACGCGACGCACAGGACACCAGGTACCGGGTTCTCGTCACCGCCGCGCTCCCAGCCTCCTACCAGCAGGAACTCTCACCGCAGGCGCGATGGCTGTTCCGGACCCTGCGAACCGCCGAACTGGCCGGACTCGACCCGGGCGAAGTCGTCCGGGCGGCCATCGAGTCCCGCGACCTCACCGGCGCCCGCGACGTCGCCAGCGTCATCGACGCCCGCATCCGCCCGCGCGTCTGCCCGCTCCTCCCCCAGCCGCCAGGCCCATGGTCCGATCGCGTGCCGCTGCTACCCGACCCGGAGCACCACCAGCACCTGGTTGAGCTCGCGGCCATGATGGACGACCGCAAGCAGCGGATCGGCGAGTTCGCCGCCGACAACGCACTCCCATGGGCAATTACCGCTCTCGGCCCTGTGCCCGAAGATCCGGCTGCCCGGCAGCAATGGCAGCACGCCGCGTCATCAATCGGCGCCTACCGGGAAACCTACGGCTACAACCATCCCGTCGATCCGATCGGCCCCGAACCAACCCGCGACGCACCCGACCAGCGCGCCGCCTGGCACGAAGCCTTCACCGCTCTCGGCCCGGTCGACGAGCCCGACGTCCGCGGCATGCCCGACGTCCGCCTGTGGCTCATCCGCGACACCTACACCGCCGAAACCCAGTGGGCGCCACGCCACGTCGGCCGCGAACTGCGCCTCGTCCGGCTCGGCGCCCATAACGCCAGGCTGAACACAACCCTCCAGCACGCCGAAGCCCAGGCGGCCCGCAAGAACAACGACCACGACCGCGCTGCTCGCCACGAGCACTGGGCAGCCAGCTACCAGGCGATGCGCGACCACTACCGCAACCTAGAAGACACCTTCGCCAAGACCATGGACGACCGCCGCGAGTGGGAACAAGCTACCCGGCACTCCCGCCGCCTCGCCGTCGCAGCCGACGCCGAACTGCACCGACGTCACCCCGGCGAGCGGATCGAGCCTCTGCAATCAGCCGAACCCGAGACCGTCACCGATCTCCAGCGCCAGGACCTGGTCCTGGCTCCAGGTCAGAACATCGGCGAGACGGCCGAATGGATCAAAAACCTCACCGCCCAGCGGCAGGCGTTCCACGACCAGATCGAAGAACGCCAAACGCTCACCGTCCCCAGCGAAGACCCGGACTGGGAAGACCTAGGCCGAGCCTTCCCATCGAGCCGCACCCCAGAACGAGACGCAATCCTGCAGCCACCCAAGCCATCGATCACGCCATCTGCCAAGGTCCTCGAATTGGCTCGCGAGCGAGACGCCTCGCTGGAAGCCGCCGACTAACGTCAGGCCATGCCGCATCATGAATCGAGAGGAGGTGCGAGCGATGCCCGCGATAGAAATCCCCGACCCACTCCCGCCCGGGATCACCCTGCCCCGCGACGTCATCGAGTTCGCCATCGGCCGGCACCTCGAGGAGTTCGGCGACCACAGCCTGGTCGCACGCACCTGGCACTGGATACTTTACGGAGGCAGATCAGGCCCGATCAGCCATATGGACTGGTCGCAGTTCGACGGCGAGGGTCCACCGTCGGCGGCCACCCTGGCGACTGAGAGCACCGCAGACCAGCCGCCACTGCTTGTCCAGGCATCGTGGGCCGAGCTCAACACAGCCCGGTTTGTTTGCTGGTGGTGCACAGCGAACCCCGAGGACGAGGTTCCACTCCGATTCCACACCTCGATCCCCGCACCCGTCCCGGCGGTCACCGACGGCGCGTCTGTCGCAATCACCATGCCTGAGACGCGTGATGGTGGACGTCAATGGTGACTCGACGTTGAGGACGTCAGCTGCGTTCCGATTCCAGATAAGCCGGATCAAAGAATCCGCTGACCAGATGCGGGTCGGCATGCTCATTCGCTTTTCCTGGCCCGTAAAGTAATACAGCAGACGCCAGGCGTCCGCTCCGCGGACCACTTTCCCGATTCGCGGGCGTGTTCTCCGCACTTGCCGGGGGCCTGCTGCAGCTGCTGTCCCCGCATCTCGCCGCCGATGACGGGCGGCTGAATCCCGCGGTGGTCAAGCCGTACGTGGTGCGGCGGCTGAAGGACGACGTGGCCCGCGGAGACCCGCCCCGGCCGATCAGCCGCCGCCATCCGCCGCAGCCGATCGTGGTGGCGCCCACGGCGCGGGAGAAGGAAATCCACCAGCGGCTGCGCGGCCACAGCAGGCGGATGCTCCGCGCGCTGCGCGGCACCGACTCCTACCACGTGCAGGCGTTCGCCCTGGAAGTACTGCGTAAGCGGGCGCTGTCCAGCCCCGCCTGCGCCGATGCGCCGACGCCGCGGTGCGTGGCGAGACACTACCGCTGCCGCCGCGCAGGCCAACCGTATACACGGCGCCGAAGCGCCATCTGCGTGATCGGCTCACGGATGACCAAGTCGAAAGCCTGGTAGCGAGGTATCAGAGCGGTGCCCTACGGCGCGACCTTGCAGAGCAGTTCAGCATCAGCTTGAGCAGTGTGGCTCGAGTCCTTCGACAGCATGAAGCCCTCCGCAGGCGGCATAAAGGAATGCCTACCGAACCGGCCGGGTAGGCGCGCTTGCCCACCGAGGTATCTCGTGGCAAGCGGGCGGAGCAGTTCGTCGGCGTCGGCCAACACCACTGATCTTGCAGTGCAGTACAAGGAAGAGTTCGACGCCTATCCCTGGGACCATCCCTGGCCATCGTGCCTGCCTGTTCCAGGTGGCGCGGGCCGCTGCTTCTGCCAGACGGGAGTGCCGCGGGACCACCGCCGCAGAGCGGTAGGTTCCCGAACACCTGTGGCACACGGGCGACCGGTGAGTGGTCGGACTTGCCTGGAAGGGCTGCAACTCGCAGCAAACCCCAAGCTGAGCCGGGCCGCTGGGTGGCTTGGGTCTGCAATCGACCTGATCAACGTGCCCGCGCCGCTTGGGAACGCTCAATCTGCCTGACCACGCCGGTGGTGTTGAGGCGGAACCGGGCCATCTCAGGGGTGACTGAGTATGTGCGTGCGATCTCATCAACGCCCAGGCCGCGTCGTATGGCCTGCAGCAGGAGCGGCCGCGGCAGGAGGAGCGTGCCCCCGAGCGTCGTGGCTTCCTCTTCTTGGTCTGTCCGGCACGTCCGAAACGGCAACCCGGCCACTTCGCGTATCTCGGACAGTGTGTGTCCCAGCAGCAGATGGGATAGCTCGTGGGCCACGTCACTCTGCTGCCGGGCCGGCGAGCGGAGCGGATTGAAGACGATGACCGATTTGCCATCAAGCTCGAACGTGCAGGCTGAGAAAGCGAAGGCCTGAATACGCTCCAGTTCGACGAGCCGCTCGATGTCGACGAGATCAGCCGCCGAGACCACCTCGGCCTTACGTGCGCGCGCTGCCTCCGCCAGTGGGAGCGGATCACCGGCGCCAATGCCGAGGTCGGTGCGGATTGCGACGGAGACCCGTTCGGCCTCCGAGCGGAAGCCTCGTCGCACAGTCATATCCGTCCAGAGTCTTCCAAGGCCGCCCGCATGTCCCTGATAAGCGAGGCGAGACGCTCTGGCACCCCCGGCCTCATGACGGACGCGGCGCGCAGGTGGACGGCCATGGGCTCCAGCGACTGCGTCCGGGCCCGATCGGCGAGGGCTTGGTACATGCTCCGCATGACCGAGGCAATCTGCTCGGCGGCGTCGGGGCTCAGGGCGGGATCGGTGATGAGGTGCTCGATCGCCTCGTCCAGAGGCGTCTGACTCCGGCGGGTCACCGGAGCGAAGAACTCCGCCGGACTGACGCCGAGCCAGGCGCACAGGCTGGTGAAGGACGCCAGGTCGGGCTGTGCTCCGGCCTCCACGCGGCTAAGGGTCGAGAAGCTGACCCGAGCGGATGCCGCGGCCTGGCGGATGGACAGCTCGTCTCTGATGCGCCTCTCGCGAAGCAGGCGGCCGAGTTCGGCGACAGCCAGTTCAGGGGGCTGGCCGTCGGACAAATCATCACGCGAGAGCCGTTTCGGCACGTCAATGAATGTAGCAGCTAAGCGGCGGCGTTTCACGCGTGGCCTGCCTCCGGTTCAGCTATAGTTGCTCTGCAACTTCACTGAAACAGCCTCGATCCAAGTACAGGAGGACCGACATGGCAGCCGACCAGACCGCCGTCGCATCGTCCACGGCCGAAGCCGGGGACGGCCACGAGTACAAGATCATCGTCGATACCGTCGAGCAGACAGTCCACCACGCCCGGGTGACGTGGGCGGAAGTCGTCGAGTTCGCCTATCCGGGCCAGTCGGAGAACCCGCAGTACGTCTTCAAGGTGCAGTACGAAGACGCGGCCAGCCATCCTTCCTCTGGCACCCTCGTCAAGGGCGGCCACGTCGAGGTCAAGCACCATGGGACCACGTTCAGTGTCCTTCGATCCGTGGTCTCGTAGCGCCGACCTGGAGCGGCTGATCGCCGCCGGGTTCGAACTTGAACTCACCGGCGACGGCTACCTCCTCGTCGGCAACGTCCCTTACCTGGACGAGCACCGCTCAGTCCAGCGGGGCACGGTGGTCACCAAGCTCGAACTGAACGGTGACGTCACGGTCAACCCGGTCGCCGACCACGTCGCCTACTTCATCGGGTCAACACCGTTCCGCTGGAACGGCGAGCAGCTCACGCCTCTGGCAAGCGCCAACCTTCACCTTGCCGATGGGCGCGCGGCCGGGTTCTCCATGTCTCTGAAGTGCGCAACGGCCGACCGCTATCCCGATTACTTCGAGAAGGTCACAGCCCACGTCCAGAACATCGAGGAGGAGGCCAGGCAGGCCGACCCTGCCGCAACCTCCCGGACATTCGGACCATCCGTCATCAACAGGGACGACTGGCCATTCGAATACGCCGACACCGCCAGCGGACGCGCAGGCATTGGCGCGGTGAACGCACGCCTCGCCGGCCAGCGGATCGCCATCATCGGCCTGGGCGGGACCGGCTCGTACATCCTCGACCAGGTGGCCAAATGCCCGGTCAGCGAGATCCACCTCTACGATGGCGACCGGTTCTCCAGCCACACCGCGTTCCGGGCACCTGGCGCAGCCAGTCTCGAGGAGGTTCGACTCGGCGACCTCAAGGTCGACCGTTACAAGGACCTCTACTCCAAGCAGAAGCGGAAGATTACGGCGCACGGCTACTACATCGATGCGACCAACGTCGCCGAGCTAGCTACCGTCGACTTCGTCTTCCTGGCCATGGAAGGCGGAGCGACCAAGCGCACGATCGTTGATGCACTGGAGCGGATGGACAAGCCGTTCGTGAACGCCAGCCTCGGGGTCAAGAAGACGCGCGCCGGTGACCAGCTGCAAGCCATCGTCGAGGTGAACGGCAGCACGACCGGTAACCGCACCAGCTTCCGCGACAAGGTGGACTTCGGCGAACTGGACGAGGATGACCCCTACATGGAGAACATCCAGGTCGCTGATCTCAACGCGCTCAACGCTGCCATGGCCGTCCTGTGGTGGAAGAAATGGGCAGGCATATACGTCAGCAGCAAGCAGCCGTTCTGGCTACTGATCGACACGTACCTCGACGGGCTGTACACGGACCGCGCCTGATGGCCAGAGTCACGGAGATCAGCTACACGTTTGTGGACTCGGCCCCACAGACGCTGGAACCCGCCAGGATCTACATCTCCACCAGATACCGGGCGATCGTTCATCTCTGCCTGTGCGGATGCGGCGAGAAGGTTCTTCTCAACCTCGATCCGGACGGCTGGAGCTTTACCTTCGACGGCCGGTCGATCTCGATTCACGATTCAGTTGGCAACGTCGGCATGCCCTGCCGATCCCACTACATCGTCCGCAGGAACCGCGTCGTATGGCTGCCGCCCCTCTCCGCAGTCGACCCGCAGGCAGCACTCGACACGAAGCGGCACGAGGAGCCGATCCAGACGCCACCGCCAAAGCGGCTTGCTCGATGGTTCGACCGGCTCCGCAGACCGCCGCGGGACGGCTAAGTACCGCGGCGATAGTCAGGAGCATCAGAGGCGTGCCCGGCCAGAAGGCTACTGTCCGGTCGCAGCAGTCACCTCGATGCCGGCCACCTGTGCCGAGCCGACGACGCCGGTAAAGTCGATAGCGATCTCGCCATCAGTGACCTTCACAGTCTGAGACTCGGTCAGCGCAGTGTAGGGGCCGACACGGGAAGAGATGTCGAAATTAGAGAGCCACGGGACCCCGTTGACGGCCACGTTGAAGACACGGCAGCCGGGCTTCAGGCAGTTCGGGTAGATCTCGCCGAAGTCGAGTTGCAGCTGGTAGAGACCGTTGGCCACCGGCAGCTTGTAGCTGAAGCTCGTGCCGTACCGCTCATCCTGATAGATGGCCGGGATGCTGGTACCGCTGATGGTCTTCCCGGCTGCCTGGTCGTCGGTGGCCCCGCCGCTGTAGTCAGTATCTGCCAGCCAGGCGTTGGCCCCGCTGCCAGAGGCGCCGCCGCCGGCGTTGATGCGGAAAGGCACCTTCAGATCACCGGTGCCTGGGCTACCACCCCCACCGCCGGAGCCAGAACCACCACCAGATCCGCCGCCGCCACCACTGGTGCCGTCGTTGCTCGCCACGGTGACGTTGAAATTGTGGACGGTCAGTCCTTGGCCGCCAACCCAAGGCTCAAAGCCGGCCTCGACGTCAATGAGGTAGTCGGTGCTCGGCAGGTAATGTCGGTTGACAGCGTCCGCAGCAAACGGGCCTAAGTCCAGGCTAGTGACCGAGTCGACCGGCTTGACGGCAACGTACGAGACGGTGCCGCCGTTATTGCCGTACCAGACATTGAACTCGATCCCGTCGATAGTCGTGGTGGCCACGACGCCGCCGGCTGGCTGGATCGAACCGTTGTGGTCGAGCCAGATCATCATCTCAAGACCCGTCGAGTTATTGGTCGTCGACGGGGCGGGGCGGGGTTCCCCTGAAAGCGTGGACACTTCGAATTGGCTGATCTTGCCTGTCCGTACTTCCTGATAGCTGCCATGTTGCGCCGGCGCGCAGGGCCTGTCCAGGGAGGGACGACCTGGACAGGGACGAGCACCGGCCGATAATGGGGCGGCGGAGAAGCGCGGGCATCTCAGGCCGCCCGTTCTCGCAGTGCCTGCTCATAGCCGGCCGGGGACAGCATGCCCAGTGCGGAGTGCCCCCGCCGGGTGTTGTAGTCCTCGATCCAGTCGCTGACCCGGGCCCGGGCTGCTGCCCTGGTAGCGAAGTGCTCCACCGAGCGCAGCTCGAATTCCAGGGTCGAGTGCCAGGACTCGATGACCGCGTTGTCCAGCGCGGAGCCGGGCCGGCCCATCGACTGGCGCACCCCCAGCCGCTGGCAGGCCTGGCGGACCAGGCCCGCGGTGTACTCGCTGCCCTGATCGGTGTGCAGAATGACGCCGGGCACCTGCCCGCCGCGCACCGCCACGGCCATGGCGAGCGCACCATAGGCCAGCTGCGCATCATGGTGCTCGCCCAGCGCGAACCCGAGCACCCGCCGCGAGGCCATGTCCAGCACGCTGGCCATTCTGTGGAATCAGAATTGTGATGGTTGTTCGGTTTTGTCGTGCCGGACGTTCACGATCGGGAGCGTGGTCACGGTTGGCCGGGAGCCGATCTGGTGCGGTGTGGCGCCTGACGGGGTGGGGGTGTCGGTCAGCCGGGTGAGGAGGGTGTCGAGGGCGGCTTGGCCGTCTTCGACGGCGGCGCGCTCGTCGTCGGTGAGCGGGATGCTGGTGAGCATGCGCTGCAGGTTGTCCTTGGCTTCGAGCAGCTGGGCCTGGCTGGAGTCCTTGGGGGTGTAGAAGTCGCAGCGGGCGCAGGCCATCCGGTGCGGGCATTGCTCGAAGAAGGTGTAGGAGCAGTAGCCGTGGCCGAGGTCGTAGTGCTGCCAGGGCTGGCCGCCGGCGGCGGCTCCGGTGGTGACGGCGTCGCGGTCGATGAGGACCTCGATGGTGCGGATGTTGCGGGCGAAGTACCCGGCCTGTGTGTAGGCCTTGGTCAGCGTGGCCGGGGTGATCTTCGCGTAGTGCTGGGTGGAGGCGGGGTCGCGGTGGCCGAGCCAGGCCTGCAGCTCGAACAGGGTCATCGGCTCCTTGGCGTTGTAGAGCTGGCTGGCGATGGTGGACCGGGCCCGGTGGCTGGTGATCTTGCCGCGGACGTCGGCGTCGGGGACGCCGGCTTTGGTGCAGAGCGCCGGGATGAGCGCGCGGTTGATGTAGTCGCGGGCGACCGGGTGGGCGCGGACGCAGAACAGGATGTCGGCGTGCTCGCTGGTCTTGCGGTCCAGCCGGGGCGGCTGGACCGGGCGCAGTGCCTGCCAGGCCTCGATGGCCTGCCCGACGATCGGGTCGACAGGTTTGGTGAACGCGGTGCCGGTCTTGTGCACGGGCACGTCCAGCAGGCAGACCGCATCCTCGGCAAGGACGTCGGCCGCGTCGCTGGCGATGGGCTGCCCGTCGTGCTGCCAGCGGATGCAGCCGACCCGCAGCCTGCAGATCTCGTCGCTGCGCAGGCCGGAGAACAGCCAGGTGAGCGTGACCGCCCGGAGCAGCTCGATCGGGTAGTAGGAGTCCGCGCAGCCGGGCAGGTCGGCGGGCTGCAGGTTGAGCCCGGCCCACATCAGCTTGGCCCACACGTCGTCGGCGATCACCCTTGGGCTGGTGGCGATCAGCGCGCTGACGCTGCGGGGGACGGCGAGCGCCCGGGTGGGGTCGAACCGGCGGCCGATCCATTCCCATTCCTGCAGGTCGCGGAAGAACGTGCGGGTCGCGCCGAGGATGTGGGCCTTGCTGCGCGGCAGGATCGGCTTGCCAGCCCGGGCCTGGATGTGGTCGTGCCGCTGGACGTAGTCGCCGACGGCCATCCGGTCGACGGCAGCGACCCAGGCGGCGCAGGTCTGCCGGGTCCACTGGCCCGGCTCGGTGATCTGGGGATGCTCGGCGGCCAGCCACCGCCCCGCCTTGGCCATGATGGTGCGCACGATCGCACGGACCCGGGGTGACAGCGGGGAGGTGGCGTGCCAGCGCTCGATCCAGGCGGCCCAGTGCGGGCTGGTCCCGTCGATGCCCGGGGCGTTGTTCCGTCCGGGGCGCACCGGCGGGTCGCAGTAGCCCAGCGAGGCGCACGCCCGCTGCAGCGCGTAGATCATCTCCTGGTAGCGCCCGGTATTGGCCGGGTGAGCGCGCAGTACCGTGAACGCCTCGGTGGTCAGGTCCTCCAGCCGAGGGCTGTGGTTGATCAGCATGGCCTGGCTGAAGATGCCGCGCAGCCGGTGCTTGACCCGCAGCGGGTTCTGGTAACCCCACTGATCCAGGATGCCGGCGGCCTGCTGGATCGACGCCTCGACCGGCTGGTCGCCGAAGACCAGGCAGGCCAGGTGCAGCCTGTTGAAGTTGCCCAGCTGGTGGAAGCTGGTGAACCCGCCCAGCAGGTATGCCAGGGCGGCCAGGAACGGGCGGACCGTCCGCTCGGTGGGCAGCGTCCGTGCAGCGAGGAATTCCCCGGCGCTGGATCCGCCCAGCCTGGCCCACTCCCACTGCGTCCAGCCCCAGTAGGAGTGGCCGGTCTCCGCGCAGTGCTGCAAGACGATCGCGGCGGCCTGCGCCCCGGCGCGCTTGAAACAGACGTCATCGTCATGGTGCAAGACGGCCCGCGCCGCATCCAGCGGCTCGACCAGGCGGGCTATCGCCCTCCAGTGCCGTGCGGTCCGGCGCGGGATGCCGGTCGCCCGGTTGCGGCGCAGGCCCACCGGGCCGATCGCCGCGATGGCGGCGGCCTCGCCGTCCAGCAGCCCGGCACGGCGATCCCAGCCGCTCGTGTCAATGAGGAATGCCCAGGCCAGGTGGCCGAAATCTGGCTGGCTGGTTACCGCCGGGACGGCACTCACGCCCCGCCTCCCGCCAGGCCGGCGGGAACCTCGGTGAGCATGCCCACCCGCCAGGCATGGATCTGGCCCATCGAGGAATTCAGTTTCGCGGCCAGTTCCCGGCCGGACAGGTGAATGTACTGCAAGGTCGAGTCGGTGCTGCGATGCCCGGCGAAGGTAGCGATCGCATGCACCTCCCAGCCCATCCGGGCCAGGTCGGTCAGGCACAGATGCCGGGTCGTGTGGGTGGAAAAGCGCGGCACGTCAGCTGCCAGCGCCACCCGGCGGACCACCTTCGACCACGACCACAAGCTCAGCGGTTCGGCGTGGTTGCGCCGCGACTCCGACAAGAACAGCCCGCCGCGGGCCCGGCTGACCACCGCCCGGTGCCGCAGATACTCGCCCAGCAGCACCCCAGTCGGCGCCGAGTACGGCACCACCCGCTCCCGCCGGGTCTTGGTAGTCTCCGCCCGCACCCGCAGCGTGCGGTGCGCCGGGTCCAGGTCATCGGTGCGCAGCGAGCACAGCTCCTCCCGGCGCAGCGCCGCGTCATAAGCCAGCGCCAGCATCACCCGGTTACGGACCGGCTCGACGCGGAAGACCTCCAGCACCCGCAGCCACTCGGCCTCGCTGGGAATCCATGGCAGCTTGACCATCCGGGGCACCAGCGCCCGCCCCGTGCCCGCGGCACCGCCGAAGCGCCGCCCAGGGGTATAGCGACCGCGGCCCACCGGGTTGGACTCGCGGACCCCCTCCTCCACCAGGAAGTCATAGAACAGCCGCACCGGCACCAGCCGCTGCTGCAGCGTGGCGTTCGCCAGCCCGGCGCCCGAGTCCAGCGCCACCACATTCACACCTCGGCGGCTGGGCCTGGTCCGCAACTCCCGCACGAACGCGGCGACCTCGGCCCGCGTCGCGGCCACCGGCTCGACCCCGCTCCGCTCGCACGCCTCCAGGAACTCCGCCAGCCCCCGGGCATAAGCATCGATCGTGCGCGGTGCCCGCCCAAGATCAGTCCAGATACTCAGCCACTCGGCCGCCCGCTCATGCCGCCCCAGCACAGGCCACTTGCCCAGCAACGCCGTCGCAGCCATCCCCCGCAAGGCCTCCGTCCCCCGTGGCATGCCGAGACGCTACCGAGTACAGCCCTGCGCAGACACGACGACACGCAGAGTGATTCCACGTAACTGATAGGTAAAGCTTGCCCTCGCCTGTGGCGATCTCGGTCCCGTCGCCATACCACTTGCAGTTGAGCCTGGCCGCCGTAAAGTCGCGCTTGACCAGGTCCGGCGCCCGCCACCGGCCCCGGCCCGGCCGGGTCGTGGACTTGCGCCGCTTCTTGCGCCGTGCCGCCAGGCGCTGCTCGCGCATCAGCGCAGCCACGGTGTTCTCACTCACCCGCCACCCGGCATCGCGCAGGTCAGCGGTGATCCGCGGCGACCCGTACTTGCCCTCATGCAGGGCGAACAGTCGCGCCACCTCCGCTGCCAGCCGCACCCGGCGCTGCGCCCGTGGCCCTAACGTCCCGCTCTGCCACTTGTAAAACCAGGACCGGGATACACCCAGCGCCCGGCAGGCGACCGCGTGCGGGATCTGGTGCTCATCCCTCTGAGCTGCGATCAAGGCGGCCACCGCTACCGTCCCATCGCGTCCTTGACCCAGAGGGCCACCGAGCGTTTGAGGCATCACGTTCCATCGCCAGCTCGGCGTTCTCACGTCGCAGCCGGGCCAGCTCCGAACGCTCATCCTCGCTCAGCACCCCATCGCCCTCACCACGGCGCCGCTTATCAGCGTTGAGTCGGGTCGCCGGGGGCATTTCAGCCCCCGGCTCCCACGGATCGGAGCGTGAACCTCTCGGTTCACTCCG
>Ga0335074_10004743_pt1 | contig 18766 bp, 18 predicted proteins | sample Lox_Sample_23_FD_206715 | JGI IMG/M metagenome (GOLD analysis project Ga0335074, IMG submission 206715) | Soil microbial communities from Loxahatchee National Wildlife Refuge, Florida, United States - Lox_Sample_2.3 | ecosystem: Environmental > Terrestrial > Soil > Wetlands | place: USA... | reverse complement strand
GCCGATGGACGTGCTGGCCGGTGACGCCGCCGGAATGCGGTCCGGCTGCCGTGGCAGCGGTCCCGGCGAAGATCGTGAGCGCGGCGAGCGGGAGCAGAGCGCGGACCGACCACACCTCGAGTCGATCCTTCGACGGCCGGCGCGACCCCGGCTCGAACGTGCTCCGCCAGGCCAGCGCCACCGCGGCCACCAGGATGATCAGCGAGAGGCTGAAGTGAGCCATCACGAACCCCGGAGCGAGGTGGTTGAGGACCGTGAAACCCCCGAGCACTGCTTGCGCCACCACGCCGAGGGGGAGCAGCACGGCCAGGATCGCCAGATCCCGCCGGAACGGGCGCCGCGTGAACGCCAGCGCGGCGGCGACCACCGTGATGACCCCGACGATCGCCGACACCGCCCGGTTGCCGAACTCGATTAGGGCGTGCGAGCTGAGCGGCGGGAGCGGCGTCCCCCCGCATTTCGGCCAGTTGGCGCAGCCCAAGCCCGAGTCGGTCAGCCGCACCGCCGCCCCCGTCATCACGATGAGGGTCAGCGCGGCCAGCGAGACATAGGCAACACGGCGGTACTGGGCTGGCGTTACGGCAAGGCGGTCGAGCACTCAGACTAAGTATGCCGCGCGGCCCCTGGATCGTCAGCGCCGGTCAGCCGAGCCGCGAAGCGGCTAGGCAAAGCCGAGCTAACCGAACATCCTCTCCAGATCGGCCACGGCTGGGAAGCCCGGGCTGATCAGATCGTCCATCGGCTTATAGATGAAGGAGTGCGGATAGCCACGTTCGATAAACGTCGCTTCGGCGAGATGCGCCGCCGGGTTGCGGCGCTCGCCATCGAGATCGTGGGCCTCCATCCTTATCTCCGAGATCCGCGCCAGGCAGTCCGGCGGGGTGCTGTACAGGACGTCGTACTCAGCGCCTTCGATGTCGAGCTTCAGTAGATCAACCCCGTCGAGGCCGTCGCGCTGCATGATCCCTGCCAGCGTAAAGGCGGGCACGGTGACACTTCGCGCACCGAACGAGGGTGCGATGAGGCTGGGGAAGAAGAGGTCCTCCCCGTCCACGTAGAGCTCAGCATGTCCGCTGTCGGCGGCGACCGCGGCATTGCGGCACTCCACGTTGACCTGGTTCAGCGCGACGTTCGCGACGAGGAGGGCGTAGGCGCTGGGCATGGCTCGTACGCGACGATCCGAGCGCCGGGCGCAGTGGCTGCCGCGTACACCGCGAATACCCCCGTGCTCGAGCCCAGATCGAGCACCGTGGCGCCAGCGCGCACCGCTCCGTAGTCGCGTCGAAGGAAGGTCTCAATGATCGGCACATGGTCGACGCCGCGCCCGATCCGCAATCGCACCCCATTGCGGAAAGCATACGGTCGACGGGGCACCACCCCAAGCGCGTAGCCGGCCATGAACCGGGGCCAGCTGCGCACTTCGCGGCGCGCGAGTGGCAAGATCCTGAGCCGCCGCACTACTTTGCGCGGTGACCGGACGGAACGGCCCATCAGCCTCGCAGCCGGTGCTGCAACTCGTCAGCGCGCTCGACCGCGAGCCCGATCACTGAGCACGCGCGGCTGACATCGTCCTCGCTCATCGTCGTACCCGAAGGTAAGGTCACTACCCGGGCGCAGAGTGCCTCGGTCGCCGGCAAACAACCAGCTGTGGCTCGGTACGGCTCATGGCGGTGGCAGCCGGGATGGAAATACCGGCGGGCGAGGATGTTCTCAGCCTGGAGCACCGCGACCAGATCATCCCGGAGCCCTGGTGGAACCTCCAGCACCACGTAGTGGAAGTTGTGGTGGGCGTCGTAATCGACGAGCTTCACCCCGCTCACCCCGGCGAGCTCGTCCGCGTAGCGCCGGTGGTTGCGACGGTTCGCGTCGATGAATTCTGGGAGGGACTCAAGCGACGCGATTCCCATCGCCGCGGAAAGTTCGCTCATTTTGGCGTTCGTGCCGAGCATCCCCACGGTGTCGTAGTCGACGAAGCCAAAGTTGCGCATCCGCCGTAGCCGCTCGGCCAGGGCGCTGTCCCGGGTCAGCACCGCCCCGCCCTCGGCGGCGTTGGCCACCTTCGTAGCGTGGAAGCTCAGCACCTCTGAGCCCCCGAGCCCGGTGGTGCAGCCAAGCGCCTGCGCGGCGTCGAACAGCAGCGGCAGGCGGTGGGCGCGCGCAATCGCGACCAGCCGCTCGGCGTGGCCGGCACGGCCCCAGAGGTGAACCCCAATGATTCCGCCTGTGGCAGGCGTGATCGCGCGCTCAACCGCGGCCGGATCGAGCGTATGAGTGTCCAGATCGACCTCGCAGAACACGGGCGTCAGGCCGACCCAGCGCATGGCGTGAGCGGTGCCGATGAACGTGAACGACGGCATGATGACCTCGCCCGAGAATCCGAGTGCGACGGCAGCCAATTGGAGCCCCATCGTGCCGCTGCTGACGGCCACGCAGTGCTCGACCCCGGCCAGCTCGGCCACGCGCGCCTCAAACTCGTCGACGAGCGGCCCGTCGTTGGTCAGCCAGCGGCTCCGGATCACGCCGGAGATCAGGGACAGCACACGCTCCGGGTCCCCGATGTTCGGGCGCCCGACATGACGCGGCTCAGCGAACGCCGGTTCGCCACCGAAGATGGCTAGCTCAGCGAGGTCAGCCAGTTGCAATGGCATGGCCGATTCCGGTCAGGCCGAAGCCGTTTCCGTTGTAGAGGAGGTGCCAAACACCCCGGTGCTCGTACACGCTCGGGTAGGTGATCATGACGTCGTCGAAGCCGCATTTGGAGACATCGATGCCCGCCTCGTCGTCGAGGCGGTCCCACGACAGGCCATCGGCCGACTCCGCGTAGCCGATGCGGTAGCTCTGTCGCGGATCGTGACGATAGCCGCGGCTACCGCGATAGCAGAACCACATACGGTACCGGTCAGCAGCACGGACGACCCATGGACGTGCGTTGGACTCCTCCGGGTGCCGCGGCTCGATGCAGGTCAGATTCTCGCGCCGCCACTCGATGCCATCGTCGGATTCGCCGTACTTGATGACGTAGAGCGGCTCGGGTTGGCCGTCGACGGTTAGCCATCCGGTGGAGGACGCGTACCACATCCGCCAGAGTCCATTGTCCTTGAGGACAAACGGGCTGGCGGTGAAAAACGGCTCGTCCCGGGTGCGGTCGACGACCGGACCCTCGAACGGCCGCTCAAAGCTCACCCCGCCATCGCGGCTAATGGCCAAACCGACGGAGTTGCGGTACGGCACCGTCACGCCGCGATTCCAACCGATGTAGTACAGATACTTCTGGACCCCATTCTGGACGAGGCATGCGGGCATCGCCCCGCTGTCGTCGAAGGCCCCGAGCCGACCGAGGCCGAGCACCGGCCGGTCGTGAACGTAGAGTACATTCGAGGGATCGGCTGGATCCACTTCGATGAAGGCGACACGCGTACGTCCCTCGGGATCACGCGGTCCGAAGTAGATCCGCAGGCGGTCCTCGCCGATTTGGTCGGGGACGGGCACGCACGCGTGGTGCGCCATCCAGGGGAACTGGCCGTCAGCATGGAACACCACGCCCCGCTTGGACCAGCTCACTCCTATCCGCCCGACTTGTGCGAAAGGCTGAAGAGCCGGTCGCTTCGAACGTCGCTGGGCTTGGTTCCCTTGATCCTGTAGACCGAGAAGGGTTCGGTGTCGGCCATGATCGCGGTCCCGGCCCCGACTACTGTTTCAGGTGCGATCACGGTCTCATCTCGCACGGTGGCATTAACGCCGAAGAACGAATACGCACCAATCCGGCACGCACCCGAGATCACTACCTGCGACGTGATCATCACATGGTCCTCAATCACTGTGTGGTGTCCAATGTGGTTGCCACTCCACATCACGACGTTACGCCCAATGGTCACGTACGGCTGGATCGTGTTGTCCTCGAGGATGAAGCAGTTTTCACCACACGAGAAGTCGGGAAACGTTGTCGCCTTGGAGCTAACGTAGCTGACGATGTCGTAGCCCTTGGCTTTCGCCTCGGCCAGCTTGTCGGCGCGAGCGTGGTTTATCCGCTTGAAGCTGATCGGCACGAACATCGACACCTCCGAGGCTGGATACGCATGCTCCACGTCCTCCCAGGCCACGACGGGAAGCTCGTGGAGCGTGTCCTCGACGAGATAGTCGCGGTCGACAGTGAATGCCACGACGTCGTGCGGAGAGTCGTGCGTGAAGTAGAAGTGCGCAAGCTCGGCCCACTGGCCGACCCCGAACACAACGATGCCCTTGCTCATCAGGCAGCCATGGTATCGCCGCGGTAAGCAGGAAAGAACGAGCTCGGCTTTGTGCTGAGCGCGGCGTATCGCTCGCGGTCGAGGATCCGACCACAGAAATGGGCTGTACGGGTGCCCGAAGCCCACCCGGCTTTGAATCGCGTGAGGCCGTCGCTCTGCTCGTCGCGGAGGCCCGCCCCGGCGCCGAGCGACGCCCATTCCAGACCCTGGTCCGAGAACTCCTCGAGCGCCGCTGCCATCAGCGCGTACGAAGCATCAAGCTTGTAACCGCGGGAGCTGTAGGCGGCAAGATGCCAGTAGGCCACCCGGCGGTCGAGATACCAAAGCGTGGCTCCGACGGTGGCGCCGGACTCGCTCGCACGGAAGGCGATTATGCCCGGCACCGCCAGCTGGCGAGCAAACGATTCCGGCGAGAACGCCGAGATTCCCGTGATCTCGTGACGGCGGATCAGCTCCGAGTAAAGCGCTAGCCAGTCGTCTAGGAGATCCAATGGCGCCATGACGCGCTCGACAGCCACCTTGCGCTGCCCGCGGGCCGCGAAACGCTGGTGATGCGTGCTCGTCCTCCCGACAGGACTGGGACCCAGTTCCACCACGAGGTGCTCCTTGAACACGTGGCGCCGATCTGGGAAGACAGCGTCGAGCTGCTCCACCGTCCAATCACCGAACGGATCCGCGACGAGGCTAACGCAGATCAGATCCCGGGCCAGCACGTCGAGATCGGCGGCCAGACCCGACCAGTCCGTGCAGGCGAACAGGGGGTATGGTCCCATCGCATCGCGATGCGAGCCGCCCGGTATCGAGCGCACGAGCAGCGAGCCGTCGCTGCCTGGGAGGCGAAGCGGAACGCCGAATTCGCTCAGCGCCGCCGCGTAGGCCGGATGTCGGTAGCCGCCCGTCGTCAGAACGGGGACATCGTAGGCTGATCCCCTGATACCTTGCCCGCCTTGCCACCGGCGAAGCGCATCCCCCGTCCGGTCCGGGCAGCTCGCAACGCCGCCCAGCGGCTGTACGACACGTTCGTCGGCGTGCAAGAACTGAACGCGAGCGTCGAGACATTGGTGAGTGAGCTCGCGGTACTCGCTGCGAAACTCGAGGCGCTAAGCGACCGGACTCGAGCCGACCGGCAGACAATCGACGCGAACCATGCCGAAGCGCTCGAGATCCTCCGCCTCATTCACGACGACGAGCCGGCGAACCGCCAGCGCCTGTGGAGGATTCGGGAGACGCCGGAGTACGCCCGCGCGTTCGAGGAGCCCGAACCGCTGGTGAGCGTGTGCATAGCCACCTACACGAACACCGAGATGCTGCTGGAGCGAGCTTTGCCCTCGGTGCTCAGGCAGACCTACCAGCGCATTGAGGTCGTGGTTGTCGGGGACGCGGCCGCACCGGAGGTGGAGCGAGCAGTGAAGGGGGTTGGCGATCCGCGCGTGCGGTACGCAAACATGACCGTGCGAGGCCCCTACCCGGAGTCACAGGATCGGTTGTGGTACGTGGCCGGCGGCCCCCCGTCCAACGAGGCCATGCGGCTGGCGAAGGGACGTTGGATCGCGAGCATGGACGACGACGACGAGTCCACTCCCGACCGCGTCGAGCTGCTGCTGGGCGCCGCACGCGAGCGCAATCTGGAGTTCTGCTACGGCCGGATCGCGCGGCACGATCCGGATGGGGCAACGATGTTGCTTTGTGAGTTCCCTCCGGGATACGCCAAGGTCGGGCTGCAGGCATCGATCATGCACACCGACATGCGGTTCATCTGTGCGGAGCTCGGAGACGCGCTCTTCCGTGTCGTCGGCGACTGGTCACGCGTGCGCCGAATGCTGCGCATCGGCGTGCGGATGGGGATGATCGACGACGTCGTCCTTCACTACTACCCGGGCCTGCTCTGGAGAAGGACCGACGCCTAAACATCCGTGCCAGATCAAGTGGGGTATCACGACCGAAGGAGCGAACTGCTCCGGGACGATGGGTCCCCCGGCACCGGTCCGCCGGTATCAAGGCTGCAGCGCCCTCAGGTCGGCCTCAACCATCCGCTCGATGAGCCGCTCGATCGACACGGTGGGACGCCAGCCCAGAAGCCGTCGCGCCCGGGTCGAGTCGCCCACGCGAGGCGTTCCCTCGGCAGGGCGGACCAGGACCGCGTCGACGCTCAGGTGACCCTCCGCGCGCAGCCCGACGCCGGCGAAGGCGCGCTCGGCGAAGTCCGCCACTGTGTGCCCGACTCCGCTGGCGAGGATGTAGTCGTCTGGTTCGTTCCGCTGGAGCATCAGCCACGCTCCGAGGATCACGTCCAGGCGAACGACCAGTCGTGTACCGCACTCATGTCGCCGAGGTCCGCGCGCTCGGCGTATCCCAGCTTGATGGCCGTGTCCTCCCGCTCAAGGGCTCTCGGGAGCGGCGCCGAACATCGCGCCGAACAGCCGCGCCTGGCCGCACTAGGCGAATACGGCCTTCAGGAGAGTCGCGGTCGCGCCTGCAGCGCAGCGAGCGTCCCGGACGGATCCCGCCATGACTCGGGGACGAACGACGACGCTGCCGGGTGATACAGCTCGTCGGGGCGAGCCCAGGCCACGGTGCTCCGGAGGCTCTTTAAGTTGAGCAGATGCCCTCCGCAACCTCGATTCGGTCCCGTAGGTGCTCGGAGGCAACGAGAGGCTCGAACGGCGAACGCCTGATCATCCCAACCAAGTGGTAGCCGCGTTCCAAAAGAAGTTCGGCTAGAAGCGAGCAGTCCTGACTGGTGAGCCCGGTCATGAGCGCCGGCCTCGGGCTCCACACCGACGGCCACGCTACGGCTGATCAGCGCCGGCCTTCGCTTCCGACCCGGCACGAGCCAGCTCCGCACTGGCGACCTGACCTCCTCAGAGCAGCTGATAATCGGCGTCGACCATAGGCCGAATCAGCTCCTCGAAGCTTGTCCGTGGCTCCCGGCCGAGCTCGCGCCCGGCTTTCGAAGCGTCCCCGACCAGATGATCGACCTTCGCCGGCCGCTTCAGCGATTCGTCCCTAACGACGTGATCGTTGAAGCCCAATCCTGCCTGATCGAACGCAATTTCCACGCAATCGCGACCGAATGGGCCTTGCTCGTGGCGACGACGTAATACCCCGGCGAATCCTGCTGCAGCGTCATCTACATCGCTACCACGAAGTGGGGTGCATAGCCCCAAGTCTCGTTCGGCGTCGAGATTGGCGGGGAGAGCTTCTCGACGAGACCGAGCTTGATCGCGGCGGCGTGCCAGGTGATCTTGCGCGTCACGAACTCCAGCCCGCGGCGCGGCGATTCGTGGTTGAAGAGGGTCCTACTCGAGGCGTGAAGTTCGTAAGACTCGCAGTAGCAGACCGTGATGAAATGGCCGTAAACCTTGGCCGCGCCATACGGGGAGCGAGGGTAGAATGGCGTGAGCTCGTTCTGGGCACCTCCCAAACCTTTCCGAACATCTCGCTCGATGCGGTCTGGCAGAACGAGCTTCCGAGCAGACCTCACGCATCGCATCGAGCATCCGCGCCACTCCGACGCCGGTGAACTCGGCGGTCAGCGGCAGCTCGATCCACGAGACCGCCCCGAACTACATCGCAGCCAGGTTGTTGATCTCCGCCAGCTGAGCGATCCGAAGCGCGTCCACCAGTGACCGGTCCTCAAGCGGGTCGGCTTGATGGAGCGTGACCTGGTCGCGGAGGTGCTCGATCCGTTCGAACCGCTCCGTCGAGGAGCGGCGCACCATGCCGTGGACGTCGTACCCGTTCTCGAGGAGCACCTCGGCAAGATACGACCCGTCCTGGCCCGTGATCCCAGTAATGAACGCGGTGGGGCGCCCGGGCATGTGCCGGGAACCTAGCCGATGGGTCCGCTCGAGGGCCCTCGCGTGGCATCGCTCCACCCGTCGGCCCTCCTTCCGCGGATGGCGGCATATACAGTCTCCGTGGATCGAAGGCATGGAAACCGATCGCAGCATCTATCTGTCGCTGACAGAGCTAAGTCGCCGCTATCGCGCGGGACCGGATGGGACTCGCCACGGGCCTCTCACGGAGTACGAGCTGCGCTGCTTCAGTCAGCACGGCGAGGACGGCGCGATAGCGGAGATCCTGGCGCGAATAGGCTCAGGGGCCAACTGGTTTGTCGAGTTCGGGATAGAGAGCGGACGCGAAGGGAACTGCGTTTTCTTAGCTGATGTCCTCGATTGGACCGGACTGTTCCTCGAGGCCGACCAAGCTGATTATGATGATCTGGCCCGCAAGTACGCCGCAGCCGACCGAGTCACAACTGTGAACGCTGCAGTTACTCCCGAAAACGTCGAGGACGTCTTCGCCAATGCCGGCGTGCCGAGGGAGCCCGACGTCCTGTCGATTGACGTGGACGGGCCAGATTACTGGATCTGGGAGGCTCTCGAGGCGTACCGACCGCGTCTCGTAGTGATCGAGTACAACGCGCTTTTGCCAGCTGGGCGCGAGCTGGCCCAGTCACGCAGTCACGACGAGCCTTGGGCCGGAACCGACTTCTTCGGCGCGTCCCTGGATGCGCTATGCGCGCTCGGGGAGCGTAAGGGTTACCGACTCGTACATACCGATCTAGCCGGCGCCAATGCCTTCTTTGTGCGCAGCGATTTGGTCTCGGACAAGTTCCCACCGCCAGACCGGATCCCTCGCCGCCACGTCCCTAACTACTTCATGACGGGTTACCGCCATCCCCCCGACGATCGCCACCGGAGCTACTTCGACCTCGCCTCCGGGGAGGAGTGCGCCCAAGAGGGGACCGCACCCCAGCCCCCAAAGAGCGGACCACGAGCTGGGCCTGGCTTCCCGCCCATCGAGCCATCGAGAGGTTTAAGAGCGCTTACGCGGGAAGAGGCTCAGGCACTGGCTGCGCGCACCGACTTCACCTGGCACCAGCGGTTTGAGCTCGCTCCCGGCGTATTCACTCCGGGCGTCAGCGACGTTGGATTTCTCCTCCAAGCCGCTCAAATTCCCGAACGCCTCGACGGCGCGACGGTCCTTGACATCGGAACCACGAACGGAGGAGCAGCATTCGAGTGTGAACGGCGCGGGGCGAGTCGTGTCGTCGTCGTCGACATCGCCGACCCGGAATGGTTCGGATTCGCCGCGATCAAGGAAAGGCTTGGCTCGCGTGCGGAGCACGTTCAGGCAAGCATCTACGAGCTGCCCGCGCTCCTGCACGAGACGTTCGACGTCGTGCTGTTCTGGGGTGTCCTGTACCACCTCCGTCATCCCCTACTGGCGCTGGACAATGTTCGTCGGCTCGCTCGTGGGCACGTGTCCATCGAGACTGCCGTTGCCGATCACGAGCTCAACCAGGATTACCGCGAGCGCCCCGTCGCGCGCTTTTACCGCCGGGATGAGCTCGCCGGCGACAGTAGTAACTGGTTCGCGCCCACGGTGGCGGCACTCACGGACTGGTGCCAGTCTTGTGGGCTGTCACCGACCCACGTCGAGAGCTGGCCCAGGGGCGCACCGACCCGCGCGATGATCGTGTCCCTGACGAGAGAGCCTGAGTATCTGGCGCTGTCCTACGAACGACCGTTGACCTGCTCAGTGACTGGACACGGTGCACACTTCGGAAGTCTGGGATAGCAGGGTCCCCTGCCGATTCGCGGCGGGCCGAGGACGCGCAAGAGTCAATCGCGAACAGTCGCACCGTGGTCAGAATCGATGAGGGATGTCGCGCTGGTGGACGGGGTGCTGCAAAAATTGAGGACGTGACCGCCACCGAAGCGCCGCATCAGGCCGGAGGCCCGGTCGCAGCCAAAACCAGTCGGCCACGCTTGCGCCCCCAAGCATCGGGCGCGCTCGTTTGGGTGGTGGTGCCGCTCGCGATCGTGGCGTTGGCGTGGCAGCCCCTCGTCCTCGCTCCCGCGCCTGGGCTCGACCCGAGCTGGATGGCAGCCCTCGCCATGGCAGTCCACAACGGGATCGGCTTCGGTGACCACGCCGTCTTCAGTTACGGACCGCTTGGCTTTCTGCAGAACTCCACTCTCTGGTACAGCGGCCTGGGCATGGCCTCGTTCGCCTACGCCCTCTTGACTCGCTTCGCGCTCGGCATGGCTCTGTATTTCGGTGCGCGCCGATCTTTCGGTCCCGTACTCGCCTTCGTGTTTGCGGTCATCGTTGCAAGCGTGACTTACAACCAACCGTCAGAGTGGATCGTCGTCCTGATCGTGATGGTAGGTGCGGCAACGAGCGAGCTGAGCCGCCGCCGAGTGCTCCTCATAGCGACGGCAGCCGGAGCCGCGGCGGGTATCGAGCTCCTCGGCAAGACTTCAGTGGGTGTTGACCTGACCGTGATGACCGCGGTCTTCCTCATCAGTCTTCCGGGGCGCCGGCGCGATTATGCGTGCGCTGCCGTTAGTGCATTCGTGGGGGCTCTCATACTGGGCTGGGTGGCGAGCGGTCAGGACGTTGGCGCGCTTCCCGACTACGTGAAGTACTCGCTTCAGGTGATCTCGGGCTACTCGGCCGCGATGAGCACCGCCGCGGCGGGTCTCGGCTGGCAATCGACCGCCGCCATCGTCGCACTGGGCGTCGGGTTATGGGGGGCGTTACACACAACCAGGGATTCCCCACCGCGCCAACGGGTCGGCGTGGCGCTGGTTTGGATCGTGTACTGGTTCTTCATTTTCAAGGAAGGCTTCGTGCGGCACGATAGCGGCCACGCAAGCATCTTCTTCAACGCGATGCTCGGTGGCTTCCTCGCCTTTCGGTGGCGTCCGGAGTACCGACCGGCGGCGGTTGCCTGCGGCGCCTTGTTGCTCTCAGTGTCGCTGGCCGTAGTGGCACAGCCGCTGTCCACGGTGCTCGACCCGACAGCAAACGTCAGAATCATGGTTGATCAGCTTCGGGACGTGCTGGGGAGCAATCGGCGGTCGGCGATCATCGCGGCCGGACGCGCCGCGATCAAGGGTGCCGAGCCACTGGATCAACGGACCCTGGCGCTTCTCGGCAAGCACACAGTCGCCATATATCCAAGCGAAATCGCATTGGCCTGGGCCTATGGGCTGAACTGGGACCCGATTCCCGTGCTGCAGTCCTACACCGCCTACACGACCGGGCTTGATCGGCTCGATGCCAACTTTCTCGCATCGACAGATTCGCCACAGCGCATCCTCATCCAGCAGCCGATAAGCATCGATGGTCGGATCCTGTCCTTCGACGAGCCACTGACGAGCCGAGAGATGCTCTGCCGCTTCCGCGAGCTCTACGCGACTGAGTCGGTGGCCGTTCTAGCTCGTGGAGCCAACCGTTGCTCGGCGCCTACTCGGCTATCGACCGTCCACGCGCACTGGGGCCAGTTCGTCACGGTCCCGCCGCCACCTAATGACCATTCGCTTGTGTTCGTCCGAGTGTCGGGAGCCGGCCCCGCCGGGTTTGAGCGATTGAAGGCCTTGCTCGACAAGCCTGCCATCCGTCTGGTACTGATCAACGGACGGCCGAACCGCTTGATCACCGGTACGGCGAATGACGGCCTCCCGCTCCGGGCGAGCGCTGGGACCGACTTCACGCCACCCTTCAACGTCGCCGTGGACGCTCACACGATCTCAATCATCGAGCAGGGGACGATCCCGACCAGCGGGACGATCGTGTACTCGTTCTATGCCCAGTCATTCGATTCGGGACCGGCCGGACCCCATCGGCTCGGCTGAGCCGTATCGACGGCTATCTCCGGCCGTCGCCACAACCGCGAATTCGCCGGCAACGAAGCGGTCGCGCTCGACATTTCCTGTTCCATTTGGATGGAACACGAAGGCGGACGCAAATCCCGCCTCACGGCAGAGCTCGAGCGCAACTTCGGGAAATACGGGCCGCTGGTGACTCAGGTCGACCCAAAACGTCTTCAACGCCGGGAGTGAATGCGGATTGACCGTCTCAGCGATCAGCAAGCCGTCGTTAGTGAGCTTGTGCAGCGCGAGGGCAAGCAGCCGGCGAAGCTGGGTCTCCGTGAGGTGCTCGATCACCTGGGCCGTAAAGACGACTCCTAGGCTGCCATCCGGCTGCTGTTCGAGACACTCGAGGCCGTCCGCCTGAATTACGTCCGCATGACCTTTCTCGTGACAGCGAGCCACCATGCCGGCATCGGCGTCCACGCCGATGAACGGAATCCCGGCATCCCGGAGGAGGTCGAGCAACTCTCCCCGGCCGCAGCCGAAGTCGAACACCGGCTGCCGTTCGCCGATGATGGATAGATACCTGCGCTGCCGCTCGCGGATGAACTCCTCCGAGCCGCGGAAGACGTCCTCGAACGCCCGATATTCATCGTCGCCGGTGGAGCCGTCTGCCGTGTTGTACGCGAGGACGACCCCCGCCTCCGGTTCACGCCTCGTGACAAACGGCGTGCCTTCCATGAATGGGATCGCGTGGGTCTCCGCTTCGAGACGATCGATCCGTTCCACGAGGTAGTCGACGAGCTTTGCTCGCTCGTCCGCAGCCCGACGTTCGACGGCCACACGCCGCGTATCGCGGAGGTAGGTTTCCTCCATTCGAAGCTGGTCCGGCACTAGGTAATCGAGCGTCCGGTCGATGTTTTGGAGGGTCTCGAGCATTTCTGCGTTGACTGTCAGCTGATGAGCCGTGAACGGCTTGATGATCCGGAGCACCGCCTCCCGAAGCGCAGAGCGTGCGAAACCCCCAGGCTCGTATGGCGCTAACCCGCGCTCAACCCGATCGGCAAGGTCCGCGAGCGTGCTCGACTGCGGATAGAACGCCGCGCGACCCTCACGGGCAGCACGGGCCTGGACGCGGCGAAGGCGCGCTGTTATTTGCTGGCCGGCGGCTTCAGAAGAGTGGGTGCGGCGAATGTCGACGGCGGCGCGCCTGCCGCGCTCAAGCGACTCTTCACGATCGTCGAAGACCTCGCGCATGAGGCGCGCAGCATGCTGGACGTTTGGATTTGCCCACTCCCCATCCGGCGGATACGGCTCCGCTCCCTCGCCGATCGGGACGAGATCGTAGTCGACCAGGTAGCTGTTCCAGGCCGTCATGAAGTCCATGTTGCCCGAGTAGGACGTGGCAATCACCGGCTTGCCCAGGAACATTGCCTCTGCCATCGTGAGCCCGAATCCCTCGGACCGGTGAAGTGACACGTAGCAGTCACATGCCGCAGTCAAAGCGTTCTTCTCGTCAGGGGTCAGGTACTGCTCGATCAACTCAATGTCGGGACGATCCGCGATGGCCTGGTGAAGCTGCGCGTGTTGCAGCGCGTCGTGGTCAGCATTGATGCACTTGATTACGAGCTTTGCCCCTGACTCGGGGACAAAGGCCTGGCTGAAGGCCCGTACAAGCCCGAGTGGGTTCTTGCGCTCGAAGACGCTCAGATAGTCAAACGAGAACAGGAACACGAATTCGTCCGGCGAGAAGTTGAAGAGCTCGCGCCCCCTCGGAGGGGCTGCCGGCATCTCGATCGGAAGGGGGATTCGAATCACCGGCACCGTCGCCACCGACGAGACGGCGCGGGCCACGTGATGGCTGGGCGCCCAGACCTCATCGACGAGCGCGAATGCGTCCGCCCAGTCCCCTGGCGGAGTCGCGGTGACCTCCCAAAACCACAGCCCGATCGTGTAGCGCCCGGCGAAAAACTGCGAGCCGGCATGCTGGGCAAAGTCGGGAAGCGCGTCGGCATTCATGCAGACCAGGTTGATCGGGTACCGGGCGTTTCTGTGGTCCAGATAGGTGAATGGGTGTCCTTGCCGACTAAGCGGGACGGTGCGTCCGTGCAGTGGTAGGACCGGCACGCCGACCGCATCGAGGGCGTTGACCATTTGCCGTCCAGCCTCCCCTACTCCCAGCTCCGAGCGGAAGTACCCCACAACGTTGACCCCGAACGGCGGCTCCGATGGCGGTGCGGGGATTGCCGTGACGTCTAACGGCGGCGGCGCCACGGCGGGCGCTTCGGACGCCGGCAGCAACTGTTCCGGGAGGTCTAGCTCAGTCCGTCCGTGTTCCCACACCCACCTGAGGTAGTCGGCGCGGTCCGCTCCGGAGAGGTCCGGAAAGGCGCGCTGAAGATCGTCGCGCTGCTCGTAGATTTCGGCCAGCAGGCGCGTGATGCCAGGAGGGGAATCCTCGTCCTGCGCAGTCAACCAGGCGGCGAACGCTTCGTAGCCGGAAGCCTTGAGTGGAGAGCTGTGGAGCTCGCCGCGGTCTTCGCCCTTCCGGAACAGTCTGCGAAGAATCGGGTTGAATGAGGTACCGTCGGCCAACCGCCCCAAGTCGTACTCCCAGGCCTTGGCCATGCCGTATCCATCGGCGCCGAGGGCGGCCGCGTACTCGCGGCAAAGTTTGTCCAGCGCGGGACGCTCTTCGAGTTTGATGCGCGTCTGGTGCCGGCTCAGGGAGTCGGGTTTGCTGGGGTCAAACCCGCTGAAGTGGAAGAAAGCGAGCGGCCGGCCGTCGACGGTGTAGGACGCGCCGTCATGGTCCAGCTCGCGAGCGTGAAGATTCCAGTACGCGAGGTTGAACTCCGGATCGCGGACGATCGCGTAGTCCGGCATCAACCCCGGCACGAGGTCCATCCAGCGCTGGTCGACGAAATAGCCATACACTGGATCGACGCGGCAATCCCGTCGGAGCCGGTCCGACCACCAGTCGAGCAGCTGATCGGTTGCCGGGCTACCTGCCAGCGAGATGTAGCCAAGGTTGAAGACCCCGGCGATCATGATGTCGACCTGCGAAGGGTGCTCGCCGTCAAACGGGATTGGCACCGTGTTATGAGGAATCAGGACGAGCCTATGCTCAAGCGCCAGCTGCTCGAGGCGGTTCAGCGACCCGAATACTTGTATGTCCGGATCGAGGTACGTGATGGCCTGTGAGCCGCGGTCCAGCAGATGCCTGAGCAGCCATGGCTTGACCGCCGTAGAAAGCTCGAGCACGTCATAGCGAGCCGCCATGTGACCGAACTCTTCGCAGTCGAGATCCTCAGGCGCCACGAGCTCGAAGGGCTCCTTGCCGGGCTCCAGATAACCGTCCGCGTTATCGATGACCAGCACAAAGAACCGACCGTCCGCGTGATGCTCAGCGAACGAGCGCGCCAGAACGCGCGCGTGCGCGGCATAGTTCTTCGCAATGATCGTGCAGACGTCCATTCGCCTCCGCCCCGATTCTGGGTTGCCAGGAGCCGAGATTATCGGAGCACGCGGCTCCAGCCACGGACGTTAGGCCTGCGCGCCACACCAGGCGACGATCCGGCATAATCGCGCCCCTCGATGCGGCTTCTGATCACGGGCGGCGCCGGGTTCATCGGCGCGAACCTCGCGGTCGGGCTCGCCGGCCGCCATCGGGACTGGGAGGTCCAGGCGCTCGACAACCTTCGCCGCCGCGGCTCCGAACTTAACCTCCCGCGCCTGCGCGAGGCCGGCGTCGCGTTCATCCACGGTGATGTCAGGGAGCTCGACGACCTTTTGTCTATCGGTGATGTGGACACGCTCGTCGAGTGCTCGGCGGAGCCATCCGCCCTCGCCGGGTTTGACAGCAGCCCCGACTATGTCGTGAAGTCGAACCTGCTCGGCGCCTACAACTGCCTTGAGCTGGCACGGCGCCGGCGGGCTTATGTGTTGTTCATGTCGACGAGCCGGGTCTACCCGGTCGGCGCCCTCCGGAGGCTGGCATTTGAGGAGCATGAAAGCCGTTTCGAGCTCGTGACCGAACAGTCCTTCGCCGGTGTCGGCCCTGAGGGAATCTCAGAGGAGTTTCCGCTCGACGGTGCTAGGACGCTGTACGGATCGACGAAGCTCGCCGCCGAGCTGCTGATCGCGGAGTATCGGGACGCCTACGGGCTTCGGGCGGTGGTTGATCGGTGCGGCGTGATCGCAGGTCCCTGGCAGATGGGCAAGGTCGACCAGGGCGTGTTCACGTACTGGATGCTCGCCCACCACTTTCGCCGCCCGCTGCGATACATCGGATTTGGCGGTACCGGCAAACAGGTTCGCGACCTGCTGCACGTCGAGGATCTCCTTGAGCTGATCGATGAGCAGATCCAGTTTCCGGAGCGTTGGGACGGCACCAAGCTCAACGTCGGCGGCGGGCGCGAATGCAGCCTCTCGCTGCGAGAGACCACCGCGCTCTGCGCTGAGATCACTGGTAACGAGGTCGCGGTGGGCGGCGTCGCCGAGACCCGGCCCGGAGACGTTCCGATTTACGTCTCGGACTGTCGACAGCTGTTCGAACGCACCGCCTGGCGACCGAGACACAGCGCACGCGACGTGCTCCTCGACATCGAAAGCTGGCTCGCGGGGAATGAGGATGCGGTTCGACGCGCCCTATGAGATTGGGCGCCGCCCGACGACTAGAAACTGTTTGCCCAGCAGCCGCCAGGCCATCGGTATCCGCAAATATCGGCGGATGAGACTCGTGGATGGAGGCAACCTGCCGGTAAAGGAATACGGCAGGAACCGCGCATCGGCACGCTCGGGTTCGAATCCAGCCGTGTAGAGGTGCTCCTGGATCGCTAGGTGCGTGAAGATCAGCGTGTGATCCGCCATATCGAAATACTGCGCGGCGCAGTAGCGAAAATTGGGTCCCATGATCGCGATCCGGCCGCCGGGCTTGGTCGCCGTAAACATGCGTTCGAGGAAGCTTGCCACCGCCTCCTGAGTCGTTAGATGCTCCAGGAAGTTCGAGACGAAGATGCCCTCGAAATGGGCTGCCGGAAGTTCAGCTTCGAGTGCGTCCGCGATCACGACGCGGACGTCTGAGGCATACGTCCCCTCGGCATAGGCAACCCTATCCATGGCCCATCGCTCCGGCGCCGGGACCGCGTTGATGAACTCGCCCCGGCCCGCCGCCGGGTCAAGCACGACCTCGGGACGCCCGAGTCGCCCGTAAATATAGAGGGCAATCTCCCGCCAGACCGCTGCGCGGGCACCCTGGTCGACGTTGCGGAACCGATATTCGTAGAGACGCTGGTAGTCCATCGTGGCCTGAAGCCGCCTGCGGCGCATCAGCGCCCGCACGATAGCGGCTTCGTCCACGGCTCGGGCCCGCCGCTGCGGGCGCGATGCGTCTCACCTTGTGGTTGACTACCACGGATCATGCCGACGGCGATCGTCACAGGATCTGGTGGCCTGATCGGCTCCGAGTCGACGCAGCATTTCGTCGAGGCCGGTTATGACGTGGTCGGGCTCGAGAACGATATGCGCGCGCGGTTCTTCGGACCCTCTGCCTCCACCGCGCACACGACCCAACGGCTCTGCGAGACGCTCGGTACCTCGTTCCGCTCCCTTGAGGTGGACATCCGCGACGTCAACGCCGTCAATCGGGTGTTTGCCGAGCACGCCCCCTCGCTCGAGCTTGTGATTCACACTGCCGCACAGCCATCCCACGACTGGGCTGCCTCGGACCCACACACCGATTTCACCGTCAACGCCAACGGCACCCTGAACCTCCTCGAGGCCACTCGCAGCCACACGCCGGACGCCACATTCATCTTCTGCTCCACCAACAAGGTCTACGGGGACCTGCCGAACCATCTCCCATTGGTCGACGTCGGGCGCCGTCTCGAGCTCCCCGAAGATCATCGGTATGCGCAGGGAATCGACACATCGATGTCGATCGACGCCTCGACTCACTCGTTGTTCGGTGTGTCGAAGGCGGCCGCAGACCTTCTCGTCCAGGAGTACGGGCGCTACTTCTCCATGCCCACAGTGTGTTTCCGCGGTGGTTGTCTGACTGGCCCAAACCATGCCGGGGCAAAGCTCCACGGCTTCCTCTCCTACCTTATCCGGTGCACCATGACCGGCGACCCGTACACGATCTTCGGCTACGACGGCAAGCAGGTGCGAGACAACATTCATTCCGCCGATCTCGTCGAGGCGTTCCATGCTTTCCATCGGTCTCCGAGTCAAGCCGCGGTGTACAACATCGGCGGCGGTCGTCACAGCAACTGCTCGATGCTCGAAGCAATTGAGTTGTGTGAGCAGATAGCAGGCCGGGAACTGAAATGGGAGCTCTCTGATCTGAACCGTGTCGGTGACCATCGCTGGTGGATCTCGGACCTCGAACCTTTCCGGCGCGATTACCCCGACTGGGACATCACCTACGACATCAAGACGGTCTTGCGTGAGATTTACGAGCAGAACGCCGAACTCTGGCTTGTCGCGTGATGAAGCTCTCGGTCGTCATCCCGGCGCACAATGAAGTGGATTCGATCGGCGAGACCGTTGAGAGGACGGTCACGGAATTGAAGCGAGCCGGAATCGACTACGAAATCCTTGTGATCGACGACGCAAGCGACGACGGGACCGGAGATGTCGTCGCTGCAATTGCCGACGAAGATCCACATGTCAGGTGTGTTCGGTCACACCTGACGCCTGGATTTGGGCAGGCCGTCCGCGCGGGCCTTGGACTCTATACCGGCGACGCGGTAGCAATCATGATGGCGGACCTCTCCGACTCGCCTCGCGATCTGGTCCTCTACTACCGCATCCTCGAACATGGCTATGACTGCGCGTTCGGAACGCGCTTCGGCCATGGTGGGTCGACGCACAACTACCCGCGCCTGAAGCTGATAGTCAATCGGA
>Ga0335074_10004742_pt1 | contig 18766 bp, 16 predicted proteins | sample Lox_Sample_23_FD_206715 | JGI IMG/M metagenome (GOLD analysis project Ga0335074, IMG submission 206715) | Soil microbial communities from Loxahatchee National Wildlife Refuge, Florida, United States - Lox_Sample_2.3 | ecosystem: Environmental > Terrestrial > Soil > Wetlands | place: USA... | reverse complement strand
CTGCCGATCAACGCCAGCCACGAGTACACCGGGTCGTTCTGGACGCTGCTGCAGCCGTACGGCGTGTTCACCGGGATCACGTTCGTGGGCATCTGCCTGCTGCACGGCGCGACGTTCCTGTCCCTGAAGACGACCGGCGACATGCACCAGCGGGCCAGGCGGCTGGCCCAGCTGATCGCGCCGGTGACCATGCTGCTCGTGCTGGCGTTCGTGGGCTGGACCCACGCGATCGCGGGCAAGGGAGCCCTGCTCAACCCCGTCGAGTTCGGTGCCGTGCTGGCCGCGATCGCCGCGGTCTGGCTGGTCTATTCGCGAAGCGAGGGCTGGGCATTCGCCGCGACCACGGTCACGATCGCGGCCTGTGTGCTGTCGATCTTCGTCGACCTGTACCCCAGGGTCATGGTGTCCAGCACCAGCCCGGCGTTCAGCCTGACCGTACACAACACCGCGTCCGCGCGGTACGCGCTCACGGTGATGACCGTGGTCGTCGTGATCTTCCTGCCGTTCGTGCTCGCGTACCAGTCCTGGACCTACTACGTGTTCCGCCGCCGGGTCAGCCGGCATGAGTTCGTGGAGCGGTCCGCGCACGAAGAGCCCGCCCGGGCGGGTGCGGCGGTGCCGCCGGCCGAACAAGGGCAGTCGGTGCCGCAACCGCGCTCTACAAGATCGCGATGGGGTTGACCGGGGACCCGGTCCCGTGCACCAGCCGCAAGGGCGCGATCACGCAGCAGAACGACCACCGGCCCGCTTCGGCGCAGATGGGGACGAGGTCGTCGAATTGCAGCCAGTCGAGCAGGTGCAGGCCCATCGCGTTGATCGCCAGCACGTGCACGGGGAAGTCGACGCCCTCGGCCGCGCTGGGCGAGGTGTCGTTGTTGCTGTCGCTGCCCAGCGCAGCGACCTTCCGCTCGGCCACGAACTCCATCGCCGTGGGATGCAGCCCGGCCCGCGAGGCGGCCGAGTCCCACGGCCCCATCGCGTTCCGGCGCTCCCGGTGGCCGACCCTGACGAACAGCAGGTCACCCTCGCCAACCCGGACCCCCTGGGCCGCCTCTGCCCGGGTCAGGTCGTCGGCGGTCACGTGGCTCCCTGGCTCCAGCCAGGCCACGTCGTGCAGGCTCGGGATGTCCAGCAGCACCCCCCGGCCCACGATCCCGTTGCGGGCCACCTCGATGGACAGCTGGGTGGCCCCGGCCGGCGTGACCGTGTCCGCCGGCACGCCGTTGTAGAGCCTGGCCTGGTACATGACGTGGCACAGCGCGTCGATGTGGCTGTCGGCGTTCCCGTGCACGTTCATCGTCAGCCGGTCCATGGCAAAGGTCAGCCCGGCCGGGTCGGCCTGGTCCCCGGTGCCGGTCATCTCGTCCCTGGCCGGCTCGGGGTTGTCCGCCGCCACCTGGCTCTCGATCGGCGCTTCGAGCGTCACCGTCCGGCCCAGGCGCACCTCGGCAGCGGCGGCGAGCACCCGATCGGGCGTGATGTAGTTCAGCCCGCCGCGCCGGTCGTCGGGTCCCCAGGGCGTAGCCTGGCGAAGCCGCTGGTAGAGCGCGCTGAAGGCGGCGCTGTCCAGGGCCGGCGGGCGTCCGGGGTTTTCTGAGGTGGCCATGACCGCATATTGCCATCACCCGCTTGGAATGATGAGAGCAGCGCGCGGTAGCGGTTCCATGGATGAAGCGCGTTCAACCTAAGAGGAGCTCGCGATGGCGACTGATGAAGTTGACGCACTGGTGATCTTCGGGGCCACCGGTGACCTGGCGAAGCTGGAGACGTTCCCGGCGCTGGTCGGCCTCGTGGACCGGGGTGTGCTGGACGTCCCGGTGATCGGCGTGGCGATGAACGGGTGGGGCCTGGAGCAGTTCCGCAACTACGCCGTCGACTCGCTGAAGCTGAACAAGATGGACCCGAACACCGCGGCGGCCCAGAAGATGCTCGGTCTGCTGCGGTACGTCGACGGTGACCTGGGCGATGACTCCACCTACAAGGCGATGTCCGACGCGGTGGGCGACGGCCAGAAGATCCTCTTCTATCTGGAGGTCCCGCCGGTGCTGTTCGGCCGGATCGCCGAGGGGATCGCGACGGCCGGGCGCACCAAGGACGCCCGGATCATGGTGGAGAAGCCGTTCGGGACCGACCTGGCGAGCTCGCGGCAGCTCAACGACACCATGCACAAGTACTTCCCGGAGGAGGCGATCTTCCGGGTGGACGACTGGCTCGCGTTCGACCCGGTGGAGAACGTCCTGTTCGTCCGGTTCGCGAACTCGGTGATCGAGCCGCTGCTGAACCGGAACTACGTGGAGCGGATCCAGATCACGATGGCCGAGGCGTTCGACGTCTCCGACCGGGGCCGGTTCTACGACCGGACCGGCGCGATCCGGGACGTGGTGCAGAACCACATGCTGCAGGTGCTGGCGACCGTGCTGGCCGAGCCGCCGGACGGCCAGGGCCTCGGCTCCTGGCGGGACGCCAAGTCACGGGTGATCTCGGCGCTGCGGCCACTGGAGCCCGAGGACTGCGTGCGCGGGCAGTACGAGGGCTACCTCCAGGTGGACGGCGTGGACCCGAAGTCGGCCACCGAGACGTACGTGGCGGTGCGGCTGGCCGCCGACACCTGGCGGTGGGCGGATGTTCCGATCCTGATCCGGGCGGGCAAGTGCCTGCCGGTGACCGCGACCGAGGTCGACATCAAGTTCAAGCGGCCGCCGCATGACGTGTTCGGGATCGAGCCGTTCGCGGTCGGCAACTCGCTGCGGTTCCGGGTCTGGCCCGAGACGGCGGTCGCCTTCCAGGTGGCGGGCAAGAAGCCCGGCGCCGGGCTCGAGCCGCAGGCGGAGGACCTGTCGTTCTCCGGGCAGGCCGGCTCGGACATGCGGCCATACGACCGGCTGATCGGCGCCGCGCTGGACGGGGACCGCTGGCTGTTCGCGGGGCAGGACCAGGTCGAGGCGGCGTGGGAAGTGGTCGACCCTGTGCTCGGCGACGTCACGCCGGTGCACCCCTACGCCAGGGCCACCTGGGGGCCGAAGGAGGCCGACCGGCTACTGCAGGGCCGGGATACCTGGTACGACCCCGCGGGCTGAGCCGCCGGGCCGGTGAGCGACGGGGAGCGTGGCGATGACGGACGAAGCGAGTAGCCGGGGAGGCCAGAGCGGCCCGGCCGGCCGGCGTCGGGTCGTGATCATCGGCGGCGGCTTCGGCGGGCTGTTCGCGGCGCGCGCGCTGCGGCGGGCCGACGTCTCGGTGACGCTGATCGACCGCGCCCAGCACCACCTGTTCCAGCCGCTGCTCTACCAGTGCGCGACCGGGATCCTGTCCGAGGGGGAGATCGCCGTCCCGCTGCGGGACCTGCTGAAGAAGCACAAGAACGTCGACTGCGTGATGGCCGAGGTCGTCGACTTCGACGTCGAGGGCCGGCGGGTCATCGCGCAGCGGGTCGGCGGCGGTCACCTGGAGTACGGCTACGACGACCTGATCGTGGCCGCCGGGGTTCAGCAGTCCTATTTCGGGCATCCCGAGTACGCGGGCTGGGCTCCCGGCATGAAGACCCTCGAGGACGCGCTGGCCATCAGGCGCCGGGTGTACGGCGCGTTCGAGATGGCCGACACCGCCGCCGACCCGGCCGAGCGCCGCGGCTGGCTGACGTTCGCGCTGGTCGGCGCCGGGCCGACGGGCGTGGAGCTCGCCGGGCAGATCCGGGAGCTCGCGACCAAGACGCTGCGGTCTGAGTTCCGCAGCATCGAGCCCGGCGACGCGCGGGTGCTGCTGTTCGACGGTGGCGACGCGCCGCTGGCGAGCTTCGGGCCGAAGCTGTCCGCCAGATCCGCCGAGATCCTGAACGGGCTCGGGGTCGAGCAGCACATGGGCACGCTGGTCACGCACGTCGACCAGGGCTGGCTGGAGGTGCGCGACCACGCCGGCCAGCAGACCCGCTACGACGCCTACACGGTGCTGTGGACGGCGGGCGTGGAGGCCCCGCCCGTCGCCGAGGCGCTCGCCAGCGCCACCGGCGCCGAGCGCGACAGGTCCGGGCGGATCGCGGTGCAGAAGGACCTGACGATCCCCGGGCACCCGGAGATCTCGGTGATCGGCGACATCATGAGCCTGGACAAGCTGCCCGGCGTCGCCGAGGTGGCGATGCAGTCCGGGATCTACGCCGGGCTGCGGGTCAGGCTCCGGTCCCAGGGCCGCACGCAGGACAAGCCGTTCCGCTACCGGGACCTCGGCTCGGCCGCTTACATCTCCCGCGGCCGGGCCGTCGTGACCGCCGGGCCGCTGCGCACCGGCGGGTTCATCGCGTGGTGGATCTGGCTGTTCATCCACATCGCGTTCCTGACCGGCTACCGGAACCGGGTCGGCGCGGTGCTCACCTGGTGGCTGGCGTTCACCAGGGACAGCCGCAAGGAGCGGGCGTTCACGGTGCAGGAGGTCAAGACGTTCCGGGACGCCTACCGCCATCCGCTGCAGCCGGGCATGCCGGAGGAGGCGGAGCTGCCGGGGGAGGAAGGCCAGCCCCGTCAGCAGGCGCCGGCCCGGCATGAGGCGCAGCCCGCGCAGCCAGGGAAGCCGGTCAGCGCTACGCCCGCCCCGCCGCCACCCCGGCAAGCTCGCTGATCGTCGAACCCGACAGCAGCCGCACGGTCCGCGACGCCCGGGACGGCAGCGCGGCGCGGCGCGGCAGCCGGACCCGCAGCGCGCCCGGCAGCGACTCGAACACCAGCGGCGGATCCAGCAGCAGCGCCTCGCCGTCGATCCCGACCTCCACCGCCGGGGCGCCCGAGGCGACCTCGAACCGCTGCGCGGCCCACTCGTGCCAGCCCGGGAACCGGCGGATCTGGCCGGCCGCCTCGAGCGCCATGAACCGGCTGGCCGCAGCGGCGTCCGCGATGCTCGCGACGACGATCCCGAGCACGCCGAGGTCGAGCCGCTCCCGCGTGCCCATGCCGCCGATCGTGTCGAGCCGGTAGGGGTCGTTGGACACCAGGATCAGCTGAGCGTTCGGCTGGTCTCCGTCCGGCCCACGGAAGTGCAGGTCCATTGGCTGCGCGTCCGGCCCGAGCACCTCCGGCAGCACCGAGGCGGCGGTCGACAGCTTCGCGTCCCGGTACTCCGGCGACTGGATCACCTTCGCGTACAACCCGAGCGACGCGTTGTTCACGAACACCCGGCCGTTGACCGAGGCGAGGTCGACGCGGCGCTCGACCCCGTCGGTGAAGGCGTCCAGCGCGCCGACCACGTCGTCCCGATCCAGGCCCAGGTCGAACGCGAAGTGGTTCCTGGTCCCGGCCGGGACGCACACGTGCGGGACCCCCCGGCGGCTGGCCACGGTCGCGACCAGCGCCTGCGATCCGTCGCCCCCGGCCATCCCGATCACGTCGGCACCCCGGCTGACCGCGTCGTCGGCCAGCCGCAGCAGGTCGTCTCCTGGCCGTAGCACGACCGGCTCGATCCCTCGCCGTACACACTCCTCCGCGAGATGGAAGCGCTCGGCCTTGCCGCCCCCGGACTTCAGATTCATGACCAGAACGGGCCGCCGAGGCCGGGTCGCCGCGGTCAGGCGGGTCTTGTCGGCGGTCGGCCCGGTCCCGGCTGGCCTGGCCCGGAGCGCGTAGCGCGCCGACACCACCGACACCGCGGCCACGACGATGACGCCCGCCAGCGCGATGAGGTTGAGGTTGGCGAACGCCAGGCCGGCGGCCAGCCCGCCCAGGGCCACGACCATGATCACGACGGAGGCGGCCCGGACGAACCCGCGCCGCGACACCACGTACCAGCCCGCGATCACGCAGATGAGCAGGCAGGCCAGCGCGAGCAGAACGGCGCCGAGGTGGACCACCACGCCGACCAGCAGGAGCCCGGCGGCGGCCAGCAGGGCGAGCAGGGACACTGCCGCGGCCACGCGCCGGCCCGCCGGCGGGCGCTGCGCTCTGTGCTTCCCCACCCATCCACCTGCCTATTCCGCTCGACTGCCGCCGCTGCGCGCCATCGTGCTCCGTCCGGAGGCCCCGACCATCCCCCCTTCCGGGTGACGCGACGGCGGGCCGCCCCGCGGGCTCGCCAACCACACGCGGCCCGCCGCAGGTCACGGACGGTGCCGTATCACCCGGCGAGGATGGGGCGCGGCCGGTAACGGGGCTGATGGACTTGCCCGGACCGTTCAGCTCACGTCAGAAAAGGGGACCCCAATGGCTGACCTGATCGCCATCGGCTATCAGAACCAGGCCACGGCCGAGGCGGCAGCGGACGAGGCACGCAGGCTCGCTCGTGACCTCATCATCGAGCCCGAGGCGATCGCGGTGATCGTCCGGGACGACGAGGGCAAGTACCACGTGCACACCAACCACAACCCGGTCGGCCAGGGCGCGACCTGGGGCATGTTCTGGGGGCTGCTCTTCGGGCTGCTGTTCTTCATCCCGGTCTTCGGCATCGCCATCGGCGCCGGGCTCGGCGCCCTCATGGGCAAGATCACGAAGTCGGGCATCGACAAGGAGTTCCAGGACCAGGTCCGCGGGATGCTTCAGCCGGGTACCTCGGCGCTGTTCCTGATGGTGGACAAGGTGACCCCGGACAAGGCCGTCGAGGCGATGTCGAAGTACGGCGGCACCGTCCTGAAGACCTCCCTGTCCAAGGAGGGCGAGCAGGAACTTCAGGAGGCCCTGCACGGCCACGCCGCCTAGCGCGCCCGCCGTCAGCCACCACCGCCGGCCCGCCGCTTCATCCGCAGCGTGATCGCGGTCACGTCATGATGCGGGCGAAGCGGCGTCGGCCGCCCCAGAACCCGACGCAGCGGTACGGCGCGCTGCTGCTGTTGCTCATCGCGACGTACCTGCTGTCCGCGTCCGGGCTCAGCGTACTGGCCGCCGAGCTGCAGACCGTGCTGTTCCTCGCCGTGATGCTGCTGGCGCTGCGCACCGGCCAGGCCAGCCGACGGGTGGCCACCGTGATCGGTGCCGTGGCGCTGCTCGGCTCGGGCGCCGCCCTCTTGGTCGCGGCCAGTCACACCCGGGGCGGTGACGGCGCGGCGGACATCTGGAAGGGGCTGATGCTGCTCCTCACCGCGGTGCTCATCGTGCGCCGCGTGCTGGCCAGGCCCACGGTCACGCTGCAGAGCATCTACGGTGCGCTGAGCGCCTACCTGATCATCGGGTTGATGTTCGCCGCGTTCTACGCGGCGATCGAGCGTCTCGGCGGGGGGCCATTCTTCGCCCACCAGCAGCCGGCCAATACGCAGACCTTCCAGTACTTCAGCTTCACCACGCTGACCACGCTCGGGTACGGCGACTTCACCGCGGCGGGCAACAGCGGGCGAGCCCTCGCGGTCATCGAGGCGCTCACCGGCCAGGTGTTCCTGGCCACGCTGGTGGCGCGGCTGGTCGCCGCGTTCCGGGCGACGCCCGAGCGGACTCCCGCGTCGGCCGTCGCTGACGTCCCGCGGCCCAAAAGGCGGTGGCCCGCGGGTTACCGGGCGCACGGCTCACGCATGTCCTACCACCGCAAGCCGCCGCCGGCCGGTGGGAGGCGGCCGCCCGGGCCGCCCGGGCCGCCCGGGCCGCCCGGGGCGCCAGGGGCGCCGCGGCGGTCAGCCGGCGAGTCGTGAACCGCGGGTGCTCAGGGACGGCACCCCGGGCGTGAGCTCGCGCTGGCGTGGCAGCTCGCTTCCTGCGGTCTGCCACAGCGCGGTGAGCTCGGCGAGCTTCTCCGGGTGGCTGGCCGCGACGTTCCGGGTCTCGGCCCGGTCGGTGGCTACGTGGTAGAGCTCCCAGCGGCTCGCCCCGGTCGCCGCCTTCCAGCCGTCGTGGTAGACCGCGCGGCCCCCCGGCGCCTGGTACAGCTGCGTTCGGCGGGCGCTGGGAGCGTCCGGCGCCGTGAACGTGTACCGCATGCTGACACCGGGCAGCGGGCCCTGCAGATGCCCGTTGACGAGCTGCGGCGCCTCGATGCCCGCGCAGTCCAGGATCGTCGGCACGATGTCGACCGCGTGGTGGTACTGATCACGCACGCCGCCGGCCATGTCCGCCATACCCGGCAGCCAGCTGATGATCAGCGGGCTGGCGGCGGTCCCGCCGAGCGCCCGCTGCCTCGCCGCGTTGTACGGCGTGCCGAACGCCCACCCCCATCCGTCCGGCAGCCGACCACAGCAGGCCGGGCCGTTTCCGTCGGTGCCGGGCCAGCTGGCCAGGGGGCCGCCGTCGGCAGGCCCGCTGGGCTCGCCGCCCGGGGTGGCGCCGGCCGAGCACGCCACGACGATCGTGTCGTCCAGCTGGCCGGACTCCTCGAGGAAGAAGAGCAGCCGCCCGATCTGCTGGTCGGTGTAGGACCAGAGGGCGGCGCAGGACTCGGCGCTGCGGCTGCTGAGCCGCTTTTCCTGCTCGCTCAGCGAGTGCCATGGCCGGACCGCAGCCAGGTCGCCGTCGGGCGTCTCACCGCGCGAGGGGTGCCCGGCGGCCGGGGCCAGCGCGGTGCCTTCGGGAACCACGCCAAGCCGCTTCATGCTGCCGAGCGCGGCCTCACGGTAGCGGTCGTACCCCATCTCGAACCTGCCGCGGTACGCCTCGGCCCACTCTCGCGGTGGCGCCAGAGCGTCGCTGGCGCCCAGTGACAGATAACACAGCCAGGGCTGGCCCGGGGCGGCATGCTGGCCGTCCCGGATGAACTCCATGGCCACGTCGGCGAGGTCGGCGGTCAGGTGGTAGCCCTCGGCCGGTGAGTATGGCGGGTCGACGTTCCTGTTGTCGAAGACCAGATCGGGATACCAGTGACTGGTCCGGCGGCCCAGGAACCCGTAGAAGCGGTCAAAGCCCCGGCCGAGCGGCCAGGCCCTTCGCGAGCCGTTGATCGCACCCGCCTCCGCCGGGCCGAGATCCCACCGTCCCACGCAGTAGGTGCGGTAGCCGCCGCGGCGCATGATCTCGGCCAGGGTGGCGGAACCCGGCGTCCTGATCGCGTTCGGGCGGCCCGGGCCCGGGTCACCGGCCGCGACGTGCGCCCCGGTGCGTGCGATCCCGTCGCGGCCGGTCAGCAAGCAGTCCCGGGTTGCCGCGGAAGTCCCGGGCATGTGCCATTGTGAATACCGCAGCCCCCGCGCGGCGAGCCATTTCAGGCACGGGGTGTCGATGAGCCCGCCGAACGCATTCCAGGAGGCGATGCCGGCGTCATCCCATACCAGATACAGCACGTTAGGCACAGCGTTGATGATTGCCACCGGCCGGGCCGGGCGCATCGCACTGCGCGGGTGAACTTCCGGTGAACTGAGGAAGAACTCCGGCAGGTGTCCGCGATCGGTATCAGCCATGCCCCCGGGATCGGGCGGTCGGCGCGGCCCGCGGAGCCGGAACCGGCGCCTGCCCGTCCCCGCCATCCGATGCCGCCTGCGCGGACGGATGCGGGGCCGGCGCGAGCCTGGACGAGACCAGGTACGCCACGACAACGGCGACGATGATCAGCGGCGTCACGGCCAGCCCATCGGTGGAGAGCAGCAGGGCGGGCAGCAGCGCCGAGGTCAGCGGGAGCCTGAGCATCACCGTGCTCATCGCGCCGATGCCCATGGCCACGGCGGGCACCAGGGGCAGGCCCGGCAGGTGCGAGAGCGCCATGCCGCCGGCCGCGCCGAGGAACATCGACGGGAAGATGGGCCCGCCGCGGAAGCTGCTCAGCGACAAACCGTAGGCGAGGCCCTTGCACGCGAGCAGCAGCACCAGCGCGCCCGCGGTGTACGCGGCGCTGTGCAGGATGAACGGGCCGAGCTGGTTCTGGCCAGAGAACAGCACCTCGGATGTGGACTTTCCGGTGCCCTCGGCGAACGCGATGGCCAGCCCGGCGACGGCCAGACCGACCACCGGCATCAGCAGCAGCATCCGCCGCTCGACGTGCGAGCGCAGAAACAGTGCCAGCCGGTGAATCCCCACCCCGAGCGGCGCGGCGGCCGTCCCGATCACCAGCGCCCAGCCGAACTCGGCGAGGTCTGGCGTGCCGAAATGGGGAAGGTGAGGCAGCGCCAGCGAGAACGTTCCCAGCCCGGTCCAGTGGCCCAGGCCGATGAAGATCAGCGAGCCGATACCCGCGGCGAGCAGCCCGGGCACCATTACCAGCTCCATCGCCGCCCCGCCGATCCCGGACACCTCCATCAGCAGGAACGCGCCGATGATGGGCGACCCGAGCAGCGTGCTGATCGCGGCGAAGCTGCCCGCCGACGCCACCACGACCTTCGCCCGCTGCGGCGCGTCCCGCTTGGCCAGTCGCACGGCGCAGACGCCAAGACCGCCGCCGAGGGCTATCAGCGGCGCCTCGGGACCGAGCACGATCCCCAGGCACAGGCCGGCCAGGGCGGCGAGCACCACGCCGGGCAGCTCGATCGGCTGCGGGGCGCCGCCCGCCTTGAATCCGTCGGCCGGCGAGTGCCCGCCGGTGCCCGGCAGGTACCGGATCGCGAGCGCGACCAGGACGCCGGACATGACCAGCAGCGGGATCGGCCACCACACCGGTGTGGCGTGGAAGCCGAGGGCCCGCGGCAGGCTCGTGAAGATCCATCCCTGCAGCTTGTTGACCAGCGCGAGGAACCCGAATGCCGCCGCCGACACGGGCACGCCGATGATGGCGGCAAGCGCCAGCAGCGACAGGTAGCTCCGCGATCGCAGCGGAGCCAGCGGATCGGCCGGCGTGGTCACCGCGGCAGCCGGCTCCCGGTTCTGCCGGGTGTCACAGGTCGCTTTCCGCCATGATCCGGCCCGACTTCACGGCGTCCAGAAGCGCCTGGTGGTCCTTTTCGTTCTGGTCGGCGTAGGCGCCGGCGAACTGGGTGATCGCCTGGTCGAACGCGTCCGAGCCGCCGAGGTAGGAAGCGATCGCGATCCGGTCGCCGGAGCGTGCGTGTGCCCTGGCCAGGGTCCAGCCGCACAGCTGACCGTAGATGCGCAGGCCGCGCGGCACCATGGTCCCGATGTCGAGGGAGAACTTCCAGTCGCGCAGCTGGCGGACGTAGAAGTCACGGTGCCCGTTTCCCTCGGTCGGGACGCGCTGCCAGCCGAGGAAGATGTCGCTGGCGGCCTGCATCAGCCGCTGGCCCGCGACCACGCGCTGGCCCTGATTGGAGTACTTGCTGGAGCCGACATACCGGCACAGCACCGAGTCCTGGGCCTCCTTGACCTGCAGGAACAGTGGGTCGCCGGTGTCACGGCCGAGCATCAGAACGATCCAGCAGCGGGTACCGACGCTGCCAACGCCGACCACCTTGTGCGCCATGTCGCAGAACTCATACTGCTCGAGCAGGTAGCGGCGGTCGGTCTCCAGCGTCCGCCGGTAGCCGGCCACCAGGTCGCTGATCAGGCCCTCGAAGTTCTTGCGGTCGATCTCGTTGGGGATCAGCTGGTCAGCCGGGACGATTAGCGGCGGGTCGGCGACGATCTTCGGCTTGCCGTCGACCATGTGGGTCAGCTTGTCCACCGCCTGCATGCTGTCCTTGGTCCGCGCCTTGGCCAGTCCCTTGTCGACCGCCTTGCGCTGGCGCGCCTTCAGCTGCGCCGGGTTCTGCTGGCGCAGCAGGTCCATGTCGGCGGTGGCGTACCAGACCTCCAGGTTCGTCATGTCGGCGAAGTCGCGCATCGCGTTCCGGTACTGGGCCACGGCGGCGGCGGTGATCGCGCGGCGCTTCTTGCCCGCGAAGCCGTTCTCGCGTGCGGCGACTTCGAGGCTGGCGGCGAGCCGCTTGACGTCCCACTCCCAGGGGCCTGGCAGGGTTTCGTCGAAGTCGTTGACGTCGAAGACCAGGCGGCGCTCGGCGGAGCCGAACACGCCGAAGTTGGACAGGTGGGCGTCGCCGCAGGCCTGCACGGCGAGGCCGGTGACCGGCGTGGTGGCCAGGTCGGCGGCCATGGGCAGCGCCGCGCCGCGGTAGTAGCTGAACGGGGAGGCCATCATGCGGCCGTACCGGACCGGAACCAGATTGGGGACCCGGCTGGCGCCCTGCTCCTCCAGCAGCGCGATCGGGTCTGCCCGGTCGGGCGCAGGCTCGAACTCGGCGTGGCTCTCCAGGGGCACCTCGGCCCGCGCCGCCTTGCCGCGCACCGAGCGCTCCTCCGGGGTCAGGTGCCCCAGCCCCGTGTCCAGCTGGTACCGGTGCACGGGCCGGGCCGGCCTCGCTGCCGTGGTGACGCTCATTCTCGGCTCCCCTCTCTGGCCACTGCCCGGCTCCCCGGCCGGACACCCAAGCCGAAACGCGGCCGCACGCCTGGCAGCTGCGGTCGCCGCGCCAGTCACGATGCCCGGGCGCGGCGCCGGCTGCGTCACCCAGCCGGGGTGATCGGCGCGCTGCGGCCTGCCACGAGGACGTCGACGCTCAGGGCGAGGATCCAGGCCGGGAACAGCAGCTCCACCCAGACCGAGATTCCGGTGCCGATGAGCAGCACCAGCGCCACCGCCACCCCCGCGTACGTGAGCCAGCGGGCGACGATCCGGGTGCGCCGCGCGATCGTCACCGTGGTGAGCGTGAACACGGCCGACATCCGCACCGCGTAGATGTTGATCAGGGCCGAGCTGACGTCGCGGCCGAGCACCAGCGTGCCCGGAGCCGACGAGCCGAACGACTTGGCCGACTCGCCGGTGATGATGCCGCCCTCGATGCCCGCCGCAACGAAGAACATGCCGACGAACAGCAGGCCGCTGCCGATGAAGATCGTGGCGAAGAAGCGGTCCTCGTGCCGGCCGATCCGGTCCCTGATGACACCGAGGAACCACAGGAAGGCGATCCCGGCGAACGGCACCAGGTTCAGAGCGACCGCTATGGCCGTCCGGCGCGCTGGGTCGTGCAGCCAGAAGCCCGCCTTGGCGGGATCGGCCGGGGTCGACAGGTGAATCAGCACGAGAGACGCGATCGACAGCACCGAGAAGACGATGCCGGCCAGCGCAGCGGCGCGCGGCGTCTTCAGCGGACTGGCGATCTGCGGCTGGTCGGCCTCTATCGTCTGGTTGGTCATCAGCGCCTCCCGGTGGACCCGGTGGACCCGGTGGACCCGGTGGACCCGGTGGACCCGGTGGACCCGGTGGACCCGGTCGCCCCGGTCGCCCCGGTCGCCCCGGTGGACCCGGTCGCCCCGGTGACCCCGGCGGACCAGCCGGACTGGCCGACCATCGCAGACCGGTCCCGCTCAGGCGCTGCCGAGCAGCTTCGCCTTGGCGGCGGTGAACTCGGAGTCGGACAGGGCGCCCTGCTGGTGCAGCTGATTCAGCTGGTTGAGCTGGTCGAGCATGGACGGCTTGGGCACCGCGGCCGGTGCCCGGCGCTCCTGGCCCTCCTGGCCCTCCTGGCCCTCCTGGCCTCCCTGGCCTCCCTGGGCACCCGGGCCGCCGGGCTTGCGCTGCGCCTGCTGCTGCTCCAGGCTTGCGATGCGCTGGTTCTGCTCGTCCTCGCTGGCCTGCGCCTGCTGCTGCTCCTGCGTTTGCTCGGCGGATCGCTGAGCGGACTTCTTCCCCGCAACGTACGCGCCGCCGCCGATCACGGCAGCGCGCAGCAACGGGCGTCGTCGCATGAACATGTCTTCCCCCTCGCCGACGACGTCCGGGTCAGGCGCCCTCGGGCAGCTCGAGACCGAGCGCGACCATGATCTCCGGTGCCGCCGCCATCGCCCGCGGCCCGCCGACCTGCGGGGCCACGGCGCGCAGCACGCCGACCAGATCCCGCGGCGTGGCGCCGGAGTCCAGCGCGTTGGCCACCTGCCAGAGGTACGAGACCGGGGGAGCGTCGACCGCGATCAGCGCGGCGATCTTGACGAGAGAGAACGTGCGGGCGTCCAGGCCGCTGCCGTCCTGCTCGGCCGTGCGGAGCTCCACCATCTCGTCCAGCAGTTGCTCCCCCTTGGACATGCCGACCAGCGCGTCCCTGGTCGCGGGGTCGACATCAGCCTTTACGGGCACGGTCATGTCCGCGGTCCTTTCGTCGCAGCCTCGATTGCACGTGCGGTACACGGTCGCGCCTTTGCGGCGGCGCTGCCTCACCCGCAGCGGGTGGAAGGCTCACGCTGGGTAATGTCCGGTTACTTGCCGGTGATGAGCCCGTAGCTTCCGTCGAAGGCCACGATCACCCCGGCCACGACGATGGCCCCAACCAGCAGCGTGGAACCATGGGCGCGCAGCCAGCCGTTGAACGCCTTCAGGCGTTTCTCGGTGATCCCGGGAGCGAGCAGGAAGAACACCAGGGGCAGCCAGACCAGGGCCACGTCGATCAGCACGGTGACCACCACGGCCACGGTCGTCAGCTCGATGTCGGCCCGCGCGGTGGCGATGACCTGAAGCGCCGCAAGGAACGTGACGCCCGGGGCGAACATCAGCACGCCGACGACGAACGCGCTCACCGGTGACGGGTTGGCGATCATCCTGGACATCAGTCCGGGCTTCTTTTTCTTCTTGCCCTGGTAGGCCGGACCGCGCCTGCGGTGGCGCACGAATAGCACGGCGCCGACGGCGAGCAGCAGCAGGCCGAGGCCGAGCCGCAGGCCGTACCGCGGTGTGCGCTGGCCAACCTGGTTGAGCCCGACGCTGCGCAGCACCACTATGACGGCCACCGCGATGGCCGTGCTCATCAGCACGGCGCCGAGCAGGTAGAAGAGGGTGGTCTGCCGGGGCCGGGCCGACCCGAGATACACGGCGGCGGCCAGCAGCGCCGCGGGAGACAGCGACGCCAGCACGGCCAGGCCTGCCGCCTGCCCGATCACCGGGGGTCCCGCATACGTCTGCGGTCCCCGGCCCAGGCAGGCCTAGCTCACCCGCCCGGGGTGACCTGCCGATCCGGCCGCCGGGGAAGCATGGTCTCGTGGTCTGGATCGTGCTGGCTTGCCGTGCGTCCGGTTGACCCGCGGCTGCTGAGGTACGCCGGGGCCGCCCGGCGCCAGCTGATCACCACCGTCGCTCTCGGGATCGTGGCCACGGCCGCGATCCTGGCCCAGGCAGGCCTGCTGGCCCACGCGCTCGCCACCGCGGCCCGGGGCCAGGCGGTCGCGACCGCGCTGTGGGGCACGCTGGCGGCGCTGCTCGGCGTCGTCGGCGTGCGGGCCGCGGTGACGTACGGCGGCGAGGTCTGCGCGCTGCGCGCGGCCGCCACCGTGAAGTCGCAGCTGCGGCGCGCGCTCGCGGCGCGGGCGATCGGGCTCGGCCCCGCCTGGTCCGGCGGCCCCGCCTGGTCCGGCGGCCCCGGCGGCCAGGGCGGCCAGGGCGGGCAGGGCGGGCAGGGCGGGCAGGGCGCGGAGATCGCCGCGCTGGCCACCAGGGGTCTCGACGGGCTCGATCCCTATTTCGCCCGCTACCTTCCGCAGCTCGTGCTCGCGGTCGCGGTCCCGGTCGCGGTCCTGGCGCGGGTGGCCGCCGCGGACTGGATCTCTGCCGTCCTGATTGCGGCGACGCTCCCGCTGATCCCGCTGTTCGCGGTCCTTGTCGGCTGGCACACCAAGGCGCGGACGCGGCGGCAGTGGCGGCTGCTCGCCACGCTCGCCGGGCACTTTCTCGACGTGGTCGAGGGCCTGCCCACGCTAAAGATGTTCGGCAGGGCCAAGCATCAGGAGAAGGTGATCGGCGAGGTCACCAGCGCCTACCGGTCGGCGACCATGTCCGCGCTGCGGGTCGCGTTCCTGTCCGCGCTCGTGCTCGAGCTCGCCGCAGCGGTCGCCACGGCGCTGGTAGCGGTCGAGGTCGGGCTGCGGCTGCTCTACGGCCACATGGCGTACGAGACCGCACTGCTCGTGCTGCTGCTGACGCCCGAGGCGTTCCTGCCGCTGCGTGCGGTCGCCGCCCAGTTCCACGCGAGCATGGAGGGCGCAGCCGCTGCCGGGCGGGTGCTGGAGATCCTGGAGACCGGCCCCCCCGCTCGCCCGGGCCCCGCGCCGCGAATCCGGGCGGCCGACCTGTCCATCGATGAGATCGCCCTGAACGCGGTGACCGCCGCTTATCTGGGTCGTGACCGGCCTGCCTTGCGCGAGCTGAGCCTGGCGATCCGGCCGGGCGAGCGAATCGCGGTGACCGGGCCGAGCGGTGCCGGCAAGAGCACGCTGCTCGCTCTGCTGCTCGGCTTCGTCCATCCCACGGCCGGAACGATCCTGGCCGGCGGCACCGACCTGGCCGCGATGGACCCGGGCCGGTGGTGCGCCCAGATCGCCTGGGTGCCTCAGCAGCCCCACTTGTTCGCGGGCACCGCGGCGGACAACATCGCGCTCGGCGACCCCGGCGCCGGCATGGACGCGATCCGCCGGGCGGCCGAGCTGGCCGGTGCCGCCGAGTTCATCGAGGAGCTGCCGCGCGGCTACCGGGAGGAACTCGGCGAGCGCGGGCTGCGGCTCTCGGCGGGCCAGCGGCAGAAGATCGCGCTGGCCCGCGCGTTCCTGCGGGACGCGCGGCTGCTGCTGCTCGACGAGCCGGCCGCCCACCTGGATCCGGTGAGCGCGCGTCAGCTCTGGGAGACCATCGAGGTCGCGGCCGCTGGCCGCACGGTCGTGCTGGTCAGCCACGGCCGCGGCTGGGAACGCCTCGCCTGCCGGGAGATCACCCTGAACCAGGGCGAGCTCCGCCAGCCCAGCGGCGCCGCGCGCACCCCGGCCGCCGCGACCCCCCACGGCTGCCCTGTGACCACAGAGGTCTCCGGATGAGCCGGGCCGTCCCGGGCGGGGTGGCTCGATGAACACGGCCGGCACGGCGGCGGGCGCCGCCGCGCGCCCGCCGCGCCGCCGTCTCCCCGGAGGCGACCCGATGAGCTCGGCCGCCGCGGCGGCCGGACGCCGGCCGCTGATGCGGCTGCTGTGGCTGGCCCGGCCGATGCGAGCCCAGCTGCTCGTCGCGGTGCTCGCGGGCGCCGCCGCGATCGGCTGCGGCGTGGCCCTGCTCGCGACGAGCGGGTTCATGCTGGCGCGCGCGTCCGAGCATCCCAGCATCGTGGCGATCTCGGTGGCCGTGGTCGCGGTCCGCGGGCTGTCGGTGGGCCGCGCCGTATCGCGCTACGTCGAACGGCTGTCCTCGCATGACGTCGCGTTCCGGGTGCTCGCCGACATCAGGGTCTCGATCTACCGGCGCCTGGAGCGGCTCGCCCCGGCCGGCCTCGCGGCGTTCCGGTCCGGCGACCTGCTGGCCCGGCTGATCAGCGACGTGGACGCCACCCAGGACCTGTTCATCCGGGGTATCGCGCCGCCACTGGCCGCGGCGCTGGTCGGCGCCGGCGCGGTGACCGCGGGAGCGCTGATCTTCGCCCCGGCGGCCGGGGTGCTCGCGATCGGCCTGCTCGTGGCCGGCATCGTGGTGCCGGCCCTCGCCGTCGCTGCGTCGCGCCGGGCGGCGAGGGCGACCGCCGATACCCGCGGCGCGCTCGGCGCGACGCTCACCGACCTGTTGGCCGGAGCCGCCGAACTGCACGCGTTCGGTGCCCAGGATGCCGCGCTTGCCGCCGCCGACGCCGCGGACAGCAAACTGACGGCCCTGGCCAGGCGCTGGGCCGCGGCGTCGGGCCTGGGCGACGGGCTGATGGTGGCGGCCGCCGGGGTGACCCTGTGGGGCGTCCTGCTGCTCGGCGTGCACGCGGTGTCCGGAGGGACGCTGACCCGCGTGCCGCTGGCTGTGCTCACGCTGACCGCGCTGGCCTCGTTCGAGGCGGTCAACGCCCTGCCGGCAGCGGCGCTGCAGCTCGGCGCCTCCCGCGGCTCGGCCGCCAGGATCGCCGCCGTGCTGGACGCGCCCGACCCGGTGGCCGAGCCGGCCTCGCCGCTCCCGCTGCCGGCGCGCCCCGTGCGCGTGCGGATGGTCGGCGTGCGGGTTCGCTACCAGCCGGACGGCCCGCCCGCGCTGGACGGCTTCGATCTTGACCTGCCGCCGGGCCGCAGGATCGCCCTGATCGGCCCGAACGGTGCCGGAAAGTCCACCGTGGCCTCGGTGCTGCTGCGGTTCTGCGACCCGGTCGTCGGGCGGGTCACGCTCGGCGGCGCCCGGGAGGCCGGCCGGGACCTCGGCCTGTTCGCCGCCGATGACGTGCGGACCATGATCGGTGGCTGCGCCCAGGACCCGCACATCTTCGACGCCACGATCCGGGACAACCTTCGCCTGGCCCGTCCCGGTGCGAGCGACGAGGAATTGCGGTCAGCGGCGGCCGATGCCCGGCTGCTGCCGTGGATCGACTCGCTGCCCCGTGGCCTGGACACTCGGGTCGGCGCCCGCGGCGCCGCGATGTCCGGCGGCGAGCGGCAGCGGCTTGCTCTGGCCAGGGCGCTGCTGGCCGACCCTGACCTGCTGATCCTGGACGAGCCCACCGCCCATCTCGACCCGGAGGCCGCGGCGGCGCTCACCGCCGACCTGCTGGCCGTCACCGCGGGCCGGTCCACCCTGCTGATCACCCACGACCTCACCGGGCTCGAGCAGGTCGACGAGATCGTTGTCCTGGACCGGGGAAGGGTCGTGCAGCGCGGCACCCACCGCGAGCTCATCGCGGCCGGCGGACCGTACCGCCAGGCACTCACCTGCCAGGGATGACGACATTGGCCTGCGGGCCAAGCAGACTGCCGCGATGGCAGCAGTAGCGGGCTGACCGGGCGAACCGGGCGCACCTGCTGCCAGCGGGGGGCTTGCCGATGTCGCTACCGATCCAGGACTACGGGCTGATCGGCGACCTGCACACGGCGGCGCTGGTCGGCAGGGACGGATCGATCGACTGGCTCTGCCTGCCCAGGTTCGACTCCGAGGCCTGCTTCGCCGGTCTGCTGGGAGAGGACCGGCACGGGCACTGGCGGATCGCGCCGCCCGGCGGCGCCAGCCGCGT
>Ga0335074_10004741_pt1 | contig 18766 bp, 18 predicted proteins | sample Lox_Sample_23_FD_206715 | JGI IMG/M metagenome (GOLD analysis project Ga0335074, IMG submission 206715) | Soil microbial communities from Loxahatchee National Wildlife Refuge, Florida, United States - Lox_Sample_2.3 | ecosystem: Environmental > Terrestrial > Soil > Wetlands | place: USA... | reverse complement strand
CGCCGGATCTCTGATTCGGAGCCGATGGATCGATCAAAGAAGCAAGCTCGGTATCTTTGATGCGCCGGTCGATCTCCTCCGGATGCGACATCCAGTCGACCAGCTGGTGCGGTGTTGGCAGGTCGAGCAGCAGATGGGCAAAAATCTTCTGTGGACTTTCGACGAAGAACTCGCCCTTCCGGTCCTTGGTCGGTTGGAAGAGCGAGGCGGCAATCGTCCGTGCTTCTGCGCGCCGGACCAGCTCTTCCGAGGGTCCCCAGTATGGGCAGCGGCGGTCGAGGGGATTCAGAACGATGTCGCCGCGTGCTTCGGAGTAGAAGCGTTCGATGAATTCACAGGCTGGGTCGTGGATGATCGCCGAGTGCCCCCGTGCCTGGATCTGGCGGAGCATTTGCATGATGATTGTGGTCTTGCCGCTGCCGGTATCCCCGATGATCTCGAAGTGCTGGTCTTCGGCGCGTTCGGGCACGCGGAGAAGACGCCGGCTTTTGTTGACCTTGATCCCGATTCCGGTCCCCTGGACTGCTTTGTTGAACTGCGTGGGTGTGACCAGAACTGGCCCCTTCAGACGCCGGCCGTACTTCATTTCCTTCCATCGCCGGATGTCCCTGGGAACCGACCATGGGAACTGCAGGAGGAAAAAGGCCGCTCCAAAGACCAGCTGCAGTCCGAAGATCCCGGAAAGGGTCTGGCCGCTAAAAATCTGCTGGCGCAAGTACTGCTGGACGCCGGCGCCGGAGAGGGCGAGTGGCGCGCTGCGGTAAAGGAGGACCATGCCTCGCTGTCGTGCGGAATCGGACAACTGAAGGGGAATCGATTTCCCGGTCGGCTGCGCTGTCGATCCGGCTTCGACGTCAACGTCGCCCGCGTACCACACATGACGCTTCGCATCCGACATGAGCAGCATGCGGTACTTCGTATGGAAAGGAAGCGATGCCGTGGCCTCGCTTTTGATGTACGTGGGCAGGTAAAACTGCTGGAGCGGCGACAATGCAAAAAGGAACCTGAAGTACAGAAAGAACCCGGTTGCGATCAGCCCGAGAAACAGCGCGCCGAGGGTGTAGATCGGTTTGTGCGGGGGCCAGACGATGGTCTCTTTGCGGCCCCAGGTGACTTCAGGCATGATGCTCCTCCTCGCCTCCGTTCCTGTACTGCGCCAGGGCATCCTGGGCAGCGCGACGCTTGTTCGCTTTCACATTGCGCATGAGCTCCTGGCACTGCTCGCGGGTCATTCGCTCACCACACGCGATCGCTGAAAGCACGCGCGTCAGGAACATCTGCAGGCCGATGATCTCGACCATCTCCGGGTCGCCATCGAGCGCTTCGGATGACAGCTTTGCTTCGCGAAAAAGAACGTCGCGAATCCACTCCCCGAGGCGGACGCCGTGCCGAGCGGCGGCGCGCTCAAGTTCGGCAAGCTCCTGGTCCGTCACCTTCGTGCTCGCGGTGACGGTGCGGAATTCGCGCCCGTTCTCCCGGTTGGTATCGAGGATGATTTCTGTCATTCCGATCTCCGTTTACGTGCGTTTGCAGAGAGCGCTCTGGAGCGCTCTCGAAAATGCAAGTTGTTGAAACCAAACAAAGCGCTCTGGGGCGCTCCAGAGCGCTCTGCAGCGCCCTACGAGGGGTGGATTGTCGAGATTCAGCCGGTGCGCAGCACCGAACGGGCTTCTTCGGGTACTGGCGGAGCTTTCGGGTCTGGCTTAGGGCGGGTCTCCACCCCGAGAATGGGCGCCTTTCCGTTGGCTACAGGCTCGGCTCCCGCCCTGCGCACCCGCAGAGACGGCGCGACTTTCCCTGATTGCGAGGACTTTAGATAGTCCTGGAATTCGCGGTCCTTGGCGAACACGTAGTTGAGCGCCTTGTCCACGACATCGTCGGCCGATCCGTGTACAAAGGTGGCGTACTGATCGATCAGGGTCGCGGTGGCCGATTCGAGCCGGATGGTGGCGCTCACGTAGCGGCTTTGGGTTACTTCAATCAACGGCATTATCAACCTCCCTGGTGCGTGAAATCAGGCAATCTTATTGCGGGTGATCATGCGCTCGGCCGTGAACGCGATCTCATGCGCCCGGGCAGAGCAGAGCTTGTCGGGAACCTCGAACCGGCGGCGGACCTGAAGCATGGTTACAACGTCGGCGATGGGAAGCCCATCTTTCAGCCAGAGCCAGGCCGAGGCAACGTCTACGGTGCGCTGCGCGTAGTACACAGGATTCGGTTTATCCGCGCGCCTATCGGCCAGCGCCCGGGTCAGCTCTGCCGGGTCTTTGCCGCGGGTTAATTCTGCGAGAATCCACGCCCAATCCCGTTCGGAGTGCGAGTGCTTTCCGGCCGGCTCTACGGGTTCCATCTGGCTCGGGAAAGGGTCCAGATAAGCGAGCGGATTGGCGAGCTTAAAGTCCTCACATTGGGCAGCTGATCCCCTCGGGTATTCGACCGTGACGAGGGGTGCCGGAGCGTACTTCCGGTTCAGGAATCCGGGGAGCCGAAGGACGCGATTGCAGTCGGTGCAAGCTAGGTCGGCGCCGAAGGTGATGGCGAGCAGCTTAAGCAGCGTTTCCTGTTCCTCGAACGGGATGTTCTCGACCCGCCAAAGCACCTGGTATTTGCCAGGTGAAGTGGAGACGATTGCGGTCGGAAGCGGGACGGCATTCGAGGACCGGAGGGCCGCGAGTTTCGCCTCTCCATCGGAATCGAGATCGAGGTACAAATGCCGGATCTCAGCGACGCATTCCTTGGTCCGCTTCCGGCTGCCGGGGATCAGCGGATTGGCGGTGAAATAGACGCTGGACCCGGTCGCGTTCTCATGCGCCAGCCAGCTCAGATACCGGGGCGCGAGCACGTGTTCCAGCGTGACGATTCGCTGGACGATGGTCGTCGGCGAGTGGCACCGAAGGACGATCGCAATCGTCTCATCGGCGCGGAATGATCGGCTCAGGAAATCGGCTGCGATCCCGGGGGCAATTGCTTCTCTATGCGGCACAGTTGGCCTCCATGACGGGCTCGATCTGGAATCGCCTTGCGTCCCGGTCGTAGCCACGAACGGCCAGAACTTCCCGCACGATGCGGCAGCCCGGCTTGCGCTCGATATGAACCACGAAATCGACGGCCTCAGCGATCTCGGCTTCGGTGTCGGAAAAGGTGGTCTGGGCATGGCTGCGCATCACCAGATTGGCGAAGCGATGGAGAGCCTTTTCGGCGGAGTTTGCGTGGATTGTTGCGAGCGACCCGGAGTGGCCCGTGTTGAAGGAATCGAGCAGCGTTCGCGCTTCGGTTCCGCGCACTTCGCCGAGGATGATCCGATCCGGCCGCCAGCGCAGAGCCGACTTCAGGAGATCGTCGAAGGAGATGCGGGCCTTGAACGTGTCGGTCTGGCATTCGGCAGCGAGAACGTTCGGCTTCTCAATGCGCAACTCGGCCGTGTCTTCGATGACAACGATCCGTTCCTGCTCCGGAATCGCCTGGGCAAGGATGTTCAGCAAAGTCGTCTTTCCGGTTGCGGTTCCGCCGCTGATCAGGATGGTTTTGCCGTCGCGGATCTGGCCGCCCAGGTAGTCCGCAAGCGAGCGGCTTAAAGTGCCGCGAGCGATCAAGTCATCGATGGTGAACCGGCGGCTCGTAAACTTCCTGATCGTGACCGCCGGGGCAGGCCGTACAACGGGCGGAATCACGGCGGCGATGCGGCTGCCATCCGGCAGTTGTGCGTGGAGCAGGGGACTGTCTTCATCGAGGCGCTTGCCGAGGTGATTCGCGATCACTTCGAGCCCGGTTCGCAGTTTGCCGGTGTCGAATTGAACGCCTGTCTCATGGCAGATGATCCCGTCACGCTCGTACCACCAGGACGCGTCGGGATTGCCCATGATCTCGCTAATGTTTTCGTCGAGCAGGAGCGGTTCGATGGGCCGAAGGAACGGAAGCAGCAAATCGAAGTTCATAGCAGACCTCCGGGTGGAGAGAAACCGGCCTATGCGGCCGGTTCCTCCCCGGTGTCCTGATCTTCCGGGCCGGCCTTCTCGGCCCGGTCGAGCTTCAGGATGGAATCAACGCGGATTTCCCAGATGCGCCGCTTGAACTCGGAGTTCCTGGTCGCGATTTCGCGGCTGCGCAGTTCGCCTTCGATCTGAACGTGGGCACCCTTCGTCAGCGTGGCGGCAAACTCAGCCAGCCTGCCGAAGACGACGCAGCGATGCCATTCGGTCTGCGCGACGTACTCGCCGCTCTTCCTGTCCTTGTAAGAGGACTTGGTCGCGAGGGAGAGGGTTGTGAAGCTGCGGTTATTGGCGTTGCGAACTTCCGCGTCGCCGCCGAGGAATCCGATAAGGCTGACTTTGTTGTGGTACATGATCTCGTCTCCGTTTTGTTGAAATTCCCGCATCTTGCTCGGGTCACGCCCAGCGAAGCCCGCGAGGGGCCCGGCTCCCAAGGCCGAAGCTCTGCATTTACGGAGGCTCCGGAGAAATCTCTTCGCCGCACTTCGCGAACGAGATTTCGAGCGGAAACCGTAACCCGGAGGGCGATGGAATCGAAGCAGAAGAGCGAGCTGCCGCCGGGCGCCGGTTACGCCCCGAAGCAGTGACCGAGCAGAAAGCGGGATACCAAACGGCAGACGCCCTCTGGACCAAAGTCACCGACCCGATTCGCGGCATGGAAAGAGCCAACGCCCTTGGCTGCGACCATCCACTCTCGAGGCTCGATGAAACGCGCTGCGCCGGTACGCACAACGCTGGCCACTCAAAGGACTCGTGGGCCCTTGCCGCTCCGTTCCTGACGCCACACCCAATCGTTCAGATCCGAGACGCGAAATCGCCAGTACTTTCCGATGTGCCGTCCTGGGATCTCGCCGAGGCGGGCCTTCTTCTTGAGGGTCGTGGGGTGCATGCGCAGAAGCGCGGCGGCTTCGATCGCATCGAGAAGCGGCTCGAATTCGATCAGCGGCAGACGGCTCTGAGCAGCGGTTTGAGTAGAGCGAGATAAAAGGGAAAGCGTCATCGTGACCTCCGATGACGCGATCATGGCCGCGTTTTACTTATATGTCCAAGGCTTTCTTCGTCGCGGATGGTGCGCAAAAGGCAACAACAAGAGGCGGTGCGGAGCCAGAGAGAATCTTCGGGCATTCACCGACCTCGGAACGATCCCAAAAACTCAGGCATGAGTGTCGCGCGTCGTGAACGTGCGAAACTCTTGAACAAACCTGCTTTTTCTCTATCTCACCTGTTGCTCAGATCCCAGGCGTAAATGTCCTCGATGGTCGCATTATTGATCGCCAGAGGCGAACCATCCGGCGCAAGTCCGATCCAGTCACCCATGAAGAATGGGCCGCGTTCCACACCTGCCAGACTCGCACTCCTATCGATCCGGCCGCTTTGTACATCTACACGGAAGATCGCCGCATTTTTCCCGTCAAAAGGACGAAAGTAGACATACCTGCTGTCGTGCGACCAAGCCGGATATGCAGCGGCGACGTTGGCGAGCGGCCGCCATTTGTTGGAAGAAACTTCGTACAAGCTCAGATACTGACTTCCCGAATGCTGTGCGAGGAGAAAGCGACCGTCGGGCGACCAACGAGGGTAAAAAAATCCTGTCGAACCAGGGAGCGTTTCGATACTGTTCGAGCGCAGATTCAGAATGTAGATGCCTCCCGCCTGCGATACTGGCGGAACATCGCTAAACGCCAGTTGGTCTCCTCTGACCGACCAGTCGGGATAGCCCTTTGCTCGATTGCTATGCGACAAGGAGCGAATGGCTCCTCCATTTGCCGGCACGGAAAACACTCCCCAGTCTCCGGTATAGCCGATACCCATAAACGCGATGGACTGATTGTCGGGCGACCAGCGCGGCATCACCGTATCCTTGAATTCGTGGGTGAGTTGCAGGCACTGTGTTCCATCTTCGCGGCACTGCCACAAATTGTTGTCCGCCAGGCTCGTGTACGCGATCCGGTTCCCATCTCTGGAGAACGCGGCAGTTCGGACGGAAATTGAAGGCAGAATCGGAATGAATTCCCCAATTTTGGAGTCGTACCGAACCAGTTCGCCACGGGGGGCCTCGGCGCGCACAAACAGCTTTCTGCTGTCCCTGCTGGCGACTGGACCCCTATAGCTCTCTGCCCCGAAAATCAGAGGAAAGGGATGGCTTCGGACTGGCCAGAAATATTCACGCTGATCCCGCTGAGCCCAGACTTGGAAGGTGTTCCCGACGCGAACCTGGAACAAAAAGAACTTCCCATCTGGGGTCCATGATCCGCAGCATAACTGGTCACGCAACTCTGGAAAGAGTTCGTGCGTTTTCTCGGTCCTTGGGGAAGCTTCCCAGATGGAAGTTTCTTCAGACTCTTTGTTAATGACCGTAAAGCGCAGCCTCTGCCCTCCCGGCGCCCATCGAAACCAGTAAACGTTCCCTGGCGCCCTAAAGAGCTGTTCGCGGGATTCTCCTTCCAAATCGGTTGCATAGACGACGCCATTCGCCGAGTAGAGAATATGCTTCTCATCGGGGTACCATGCTGCATCGTAGGTCATAACGTCGCCTACCCGTTGCGCCGATCCTCCTTTGATCTGAACGTAAAGCGGCTCGAGATCGTCTCTAGAGTGGACCAGGTCTCGGAGAAGCACTGCGCGTCCATCGGGCGTGATGTCGCACAGTTCCGGGTTCGCGAGTCCGGTCACAATTGCCGTGCTTTCCCCTCCCTGTGTCGGAACATAGGTTACTTCATACCGGCCGTTCTCATAACGGGGATAGAAGATCTGGGCACCACTGATGAGCAGCGGTGACAAGATGTGCGTGTGAGATCGAGTGATCCTGACCGGGTCTGTTGCCGTGAGTGAGGGTGACGTTTGCTGTTGCACATAAAGGGCAAGACCGACGCTGCACCCAATGAGAGCAACCATGAGGGAGAGCCAGATGACGGCCAATTTGGGCTTCCGCCCAGCCGCCTGTGCGACGTCGATCCAGCCTGCCAGAAGCTCGCGCTCGGGGCCTGAGCCAACCGCATCTACTTCTGTCGCCTTGGCGATGAAACGGTAGCCCTCCCCAGGAACTGTCTGGATGAAGCGCGGTTGCTCCCGATCGTCGCCTAAAGTACGCCGGATCTGCCGGACAGCCTGCTCGACCGTGTTCTCGTCGCGTTGCGCACCCCATACTGCGGCAAGAAGCTGGTCTTTAGAAACGACCCGCCCCTGATTACGGGCCAGGAAATCGAGGGCTTTCAGGGGAGTCGGGGTTAGGTGAAGGCGTTCATCGCCTCGATACAATCCGCCCCGCGATACATCAATGGTGAACCCTTCAAACCTTAGCGCAACTCCATCGGGATGCTCTGCGGACGGCATAGTCTGACTGGTTTTCAGGACTTTTCAGCAACGCTTCAGCGCGATTCAGTGGTTTCAGGCGTAGTCTCGCGACACAGCATAGCACGTTGGCCCTTCCGTATTCCCCCCGGGATGGTAACAGTGGGTTTATACCCAGAGTAATGCTTTGGGATGACGAAGGAGTGTGCTCGCGCTATTTGTCTTGGGACATATGGAAGCTCTCGCGGTGCAAGTGACCCTCTTTTGTTTGCTTTGAACATGAATCACAGAGCTCTTGACGCAAACTCCTGAGGAAGATGGGAGATCTGTCGTGAATTCGTTTGGGCGACGTTGGTGGATAACTTTGATCATCATATTGTGCGGCCTGATGACCATATCAACGGCGGCATCGGCACAAACCAGAAAACCCCTGACCTCAGCCGATCTCACTCAGATGAAGACAGCGGGTTTTGATGATCAGACAATCATCAACGCGATAAATGCTAACGGCGTTTCCATAGATACGTCCGTTCAGGGGCTGCTGGCCCTGAAACAGAGTGGCCTTAGTGAGAAGGTGATTGACGCGGCCTTGGCAGCCGCTGCTCCGAAGCCAGTCGCCTCCAGTGCACCCTCCGCGGACAGCGGGATTCCAGAAGATATCGGCGCGTACGCAATAGTAAAGGGTACGTTAACCCCGCTCCCGGTTGAGGTCGTCAATTTTAAAACGGGGGGGATGCTGGGAGCTGCCTTTACCTATGGCATCAAGAAGGCCAAATTTCAGGGCACCGTTCCCGGCATCAAAAGCTCTGCAGAATTTACAAATCCCGTGACCGTGATTCTTCGGTGCGCTGACGGCACAGCCCCAACGGAGTATCAGCTCATCCAGTTGGATACCAAGAGTGACCGACGGGAATTCACCGAGTCTAAGGTCGGCCTCATGGGTGCGTCTGGAGGAGTAGACAAGCAGGCCATTGCCATCAATTTCCAGCGGGTTGGGCATGACACCTACAAGGGGATCATTTCCGATCTCCGGAGCGGGCAGTACGGTTTCCTGGCGCCCGGCGCCCTCGCATCCGCGAATGGCGCGTCGACCGGGAAGCTGTACACATTCGGGATTGTCGAGTGAAGTCTTTCGCCTTGGGAGATGTCTATGAAGCCGGAGGAGACTCGCAGGGCTCCTGACACGCGCGGAATTAGGGGAGATCAAGATGGCCTCCGGAGGATCAATCACCGGAGCAGCGGGTGGGAGACCGCCGGAACGCTCGCGGTTCTCGTCGCTCTTTGTGGATGCGGCGGAGCAGGAAGCAGCGGCGGAACCAGCGGCGGTGGGGGAAGCACCACACCGACCATCACGTCCGTGACAGCCTCCTGTTCCCCATCTTCGATCACGGTCACCCAAAGTGCGACGTGTTCAGCCACCGTCTCGGGAACTGGAGCCTTTTCATCATCAGTATCGTGGTCCGTAAGTCCTTCGAATATCGGCACGATCAGCAGTTCTGGCGTTTTCACACCTGCGATTGCGGGTACGGCAACAATCACAGCCACCTCCACACAAGATCCAACCAAGACAGGCAATGCATCCCTCACGGCTGTCAATACGACAGCATTGGCGATCAGCATCACAGATCTGCCGACGGGATCGGCGGGAGCGGTCACTGTCACCGACCCAAATGGGCAGCAGGCGCAAGTGACCACGAGCGAGATTATTCCGGCTATACCCGGCACCTATACGATTACGGCGGCTTCGGTCACTTTGGGTTCTAGCACGTTTGTAGCTACATCAGCCGATCAAACGGCGCAGATCACCTCCGGGAATGTCACTTCAGTAGTAATCGACTATTACAATGTCATTCCCAGCACGACAAAGGTTCTCGATTCGGCGGGCGTGCAGAGTCTGCAAATCTCTACAGATGGCACAACTCTAACCGTTACCCCAGACAGCGCGGTTGCTACGTCGCTGCAGGTTGGAGATGTTCTGGTTGTACCACCGACGAGCGCCGGAGGCGTTGCACCGTCGGGTCTGCTCCGCAAAGTGACCTCGGTTAGTTCCACACCATCTGCAATCATCATTGGAGTCCAGGCAGCCAATCTCGCGGAGGCATTTCAGCGCGTTTCTCTCCAGCTCACCAACCAGTCTGTTGCATCGGATATTCGGGTAGTTCGCACGATGCCTGGGGTCACGTTTCATCCTGGGGCAGTCTTACCCTTTCATTCGCTTCGACAGTCCGTTTCTGGAGCAAGTGTTAGTGCTTTCCAGGATCCATGTGCTGGTTCATCACTGGGGGTTCTCGAAATCACAGGCCCAGTCAATTTCCAACCGGCTGATGGGTTGACCGTACAAGGCCAGGTTGAGATTTGCTCTGGCTTTGATTTCAAAGTTGACATCGTGGGAACGGGTTTTCTCGGTCTGCAGCCGCAGCTGAACTCTCTTACTGCGACGGCTACAGTTGGCGAGTCGGCCGATCTAACGCTGCAAGGTGAATTTCTCGACGGATCATTCAACCCTGATCCAATTGTTCTTGCGACGCTCGTCGGTGCTCCGATTCCTGTACCTGGCCTGCCGATCTGGGTTACGCCGGAGGTGTCCGTGTTTGTCGGAGCTTCCGGCAACGTGTCTGCTGGATTTTCGACCGAAGCAGCAGAGGCAGGTAGTCTCACTGGCGGCGTTACATACGCATCAGGCCAGTGGACACCTGTGCTGCCGACGCCATCTTTCCAATCTTCGTTCACCCCACCAAATATCGACGCTTCGCTGAATGCGAAGGCCTACGCCGGGGTCGATTTGACTCTGAGCGTATGGGATATCGTTGGACCTTCCTTCAAGCCGGACGGCTATATCGACTTCAATGCTGACATCACCGCAAACCCATGGTGGACATTGACCGGCGGCGTAGAGGGCCCGATGAGTCTCGATGTTGGTTTTCTCGGTGAGAACATCGCGAACTACGACCTTGGCAATCTATTCGATTACAGCTACCCTATCGCGTCAGCCGGGGGCCCCTTTTCCCCGGCAGCCTCAAATCCTGTCATCCAGGCTCTTTCCCCTTCTCAAGCAACGGCCGGAGGAACAACCCTTAACCTTTCTGTCGCAGGCAGCAATTTTGTACCCGGCGCGGTGATCGCTTTCGGAAATATTCCTCTTGTAACCACGTGGCAAGGCCCCGGAGCCCTAAGTGGGACTGTGCCAGCGTCACTGATAGCGCAGGCCGCGACCGTTCCCGTAACCGTCTCCAACTCCGGGACTGGTGCTGGGACCTCCGCTGCGGTCAACTTCACCATTACACCTCCAACTGGTGAAATATCCATCAGTCCATCTTCTGTAAGTGTCCCGTTAGGAGAGGTCCAGACATTCTCTGCTACCGTATCTGGCGGTGGCGGAGTGACTTGGACAGTGCAGGAAGGCTCAGCAGGAGGAGCGATCACTGGCGTCGGAGTCTATACGGCCCCGACGCAAATCGGCACGTACCACGTCATCGCCACTGATTCCGCTAACACAGCCCAGACTGCAACGGCCGTTGTGAATGTCATTGCGGGGCCGACAGTGACCACAATTCACTCCTTCGATCACACCAAGGAGGGCGCCAACCCCAGCGCGTCTCTGATTCTCTCTTCTAGTGGGGCAATGTACGGGACCACGGAGGCAGGCGGTGATCTGTCCTGCGCCTACATCTCTACGCTGGAGGGATGCGGAACAATCTTCAGTACTGATACATCCGGCGATGTGAGCACCCTTCACAGCTTCACCGGAACTGACGGCGCTTATCCAGTTGCCGCGCTCCTCTCGGCGACCGGTGGCACGCTGTATGGAACGACACTCTACGGCGGCTCCAACTACTCCTCATGTGATGTGGGCGGTACGACGACCCTGGCCGGATGCGGAACGATTTTCACTTACGACTCGGCGGGAAACTTTACATCAATCTATTCCTTTGGCCCTTACAACTCCTCAATCGGTGTCGGGCCCGATGCACCATTGATTCAGGCCTCTGATGGCATGTTTTACGGCACGGCCTATGTGGGCGGCAATACAGCCTGTGCGGGATCGACTGGTACAGTGTCGCGCAGTGGTTGCGGTGCAATCTTCGATCTGACCGCCACCAGCGCTCCAGCATCTCTTCACGCCTTTGCGGGCAGCGAGGGTGCGTATCCTGGAGCAGCACTTCTGCCACTGAACGGAAATTTCTATAGCACGACGGCGGGTGGCGGAACGCTGAACTGCACATCCTACGCAAGCCCAGGCTGCGGGACGATTTTCGAAATGACCCCCGGGGGTGCCATCACCTCGCTTTACGCCTTCAGCGGATCGGACGGAGCCGATCCATCATCGACGCTCACTCTTGCCAGCGATGGCAGCATGTACGGCACAACAAGCTTCGGAGGCGGTATCGCCTGCAATATAAGCGGCCCTTATAGCGGATGTGGGACCGTCTTCAAGATAGATGCAGCCGGCCACTTCACCTCGTTGCATTCCTTTTCTGGACCCGATGGAGCCTATCCGAATCGGATCATGCAAGCGTCGGACGGCAATTTCTACGGTACGACCTTTGGAGGTGGCGACGCGGCATGTGCCGGAAAATACGGGCCCGGGTGTGGAGTCGTCTTCCGGATGGATTCAGCAGGGAACGTTACAGTCCTTTACGCATTTACAGGAGCTTCCGACGGCTCATGGCCTGCAGCGGGGCTCATCGTCGGAGCAGACAGCAACTTGTACGGCTCCACGCAGTACGGAGGGGTGAATGACGACGGCGTGCTTTTCCGCATTTCCGGCTGGTCGTCATCGTCGGCAGGATCGGCGGCCGTCGCGGCACCAGAGAAACAGGTCATCGTCCCGATCTCTGCTCACAACATCCATGTGGCCATTCCACGCCCGGCAATGCTGCCGAATTAGTGGATAAATCAGGAATAGAGAGGCATTAACGATGAAGAGAATTAGCGCATTAGTTCTGGTTTTTCTTTCTTTTCAACTCTACGCCAGCGCCCAGTTTTTTAAAGTTGGTCCGGAGAAGACCGTTCCTGTAATCGTCAGCCACCCCCCTCAGTTTGGGCTCACAGTCGCCGACCGGCTCAAAAAGCTCGAGAGCCTCTACAAACAAGGGCTCATTACAAAGAAGGAGTACGACGAAAAACGAGCGGCGATTTTGAAGGACCTGTGACGCGGAATCCAAGTTCCCTCTCGACATTCAGAACACAATCGCTCAAAGGAGCCAGATCTATGACTAAGCGCAGCCCTGTTGGACTAATATTCCTGTTTTTTGTCACCTTCGGAATCTACAACATCTTCTGGTTTGTGGAGACGAAGAACGAGATGAATCGTCTCGGTGCGAACATACCGTCGGCATGGATGCTGTTCGTTCCTCTTGTCAATTTCCGCTGGTTTTGGATCTACGGCAAGGGCGTCGCCCTCATAACCAATGGCGCGTATAGTCCTGTCGGAAGCTTCCTGCTCATGATCTTTCTGGGACCATTCGGGAACGCGATCCTGCAGGGCGAGTTCAACAGGCTGGCGATTGGTGGCGAGTCGGTACAGGCTGCTTCTGTTGCATGAGGGTCTTCAGGCCTGGCCGCCGAAGTCCGCGCTCCTGTCTGGCGCCTCCAGAGTATTGCTGGCAACGGTGCGGTCACGTTGCAATTTCGTCTGCGGGTACCAAGCGCGCGAGATGAAGTAGGAGCAGTGCCCCTGCTTTCAGGTTGTGCCTCGCATCGGTTCGACGGAGGTCGTTATGAGACAAAAGGACCCACCGGGTCACGGCCGGGCCGGGACAGCCTGCCGCCCTCGTCAGTCGTGGTGTAAAGGCGGCTGACTCCGCTCACGACAGGAGAGTCCTTCTTGTCCAGGGAACTTCAGCGAAGTGCAGGAAAGCATTCAGTCAACGCGATGGAGAGGCCCAATGTATTGCGTAAAGTGTGGCACTGCCCTCGATAACGGAAATACCTTCTGCGCTGGTTGTGGTGCTGATAATCGCCCCTCCGCATCCAGCGCGATCTCCTCCGCTCCTGCAACCGCTGTTGCAGAACGGGATACGCGCCCCTGTCCCTACTGCGGTGAGTACATCCTGCTCTCCGCCATCAAGTGCCGTTTCTGCGGATCGATGGTGAACGGCGGCCCGATGCTTGCCCAGGCTCCTGGCACGATCACGCTGAACGCCCCTGCACCGGTCGCCTATCCGGCGGCGGGCGCATTGGGCGCAGCGGCTCCCTCTATCGTCATTCAGAATGTAGTAGCCGCTCAGGCTCCTCAGCGTCCCGTCCTCGTGCATCCCGGCATCTACAAGAACCCAGCTCTCGCACTCTTCCTTTCGTTCATCTTCCCAGGAGCCGGCCAGTTCTATAACGGACACGCGGGTAAGGGTTTCCTCGTGCTCTTGACTTTCTGGATCTTGGGAATCACCTATATATGGTCGTTGTTTGACGCCTATCTTTCGGCTCAGCGGATTAACCGGGTGGGGTTTTAAGTTATGGAAATTCCGGAACTGCTGGTCGCCGGCGCGGTGCTGATCGTAGTCTTCACGGCCCTCGCCCTTCTCAGCTCGCGCAACCTCACCGAATATCTCGTGCGCCAGGGTCTCCTGCCACGTAGCTTCCAACAGCTTGCGCCCGTGTTCGCCACAGGCGTGCGCTGGATCGCCCTTGCCTTGGTGGTCGTGGGCTTGGGGCGTGCCGCCGTTGTAGCTGGCCTGTTGTCCGGCGAGTGGATCCGGCGATACGGCCTCCCATCGCTGATGGTCATCGCGGGGATCACCCTATTCTGGCTCAGCTATCGCCAGCGGCGATCCCCCTGACATTTGTTTCGTTGCTTGGTCATGTCGTAATACTGGATTTCGAAGCGCAAACCGATCAGGGCGAGGCATCAGGTGGGGCCACTGGGCAGTCGCATCAGCCCGCTTAGGCGCTGGGCTTAATTCAGATTCCATCATTGCTGAATGGGTCCGCTACCTATGAGCGCAGACGCCTGCTCAGTCGTCTGTAACGAGGGGCGGCCCGGAAGAGCTGAAGCTGATCAGTCTCGTGGCATATTAATTCTCTAAATGCTGGGACTTTGGAAAGAGGTGAAAGCGCGGTGAAGGTGCGCGAAATCACGGTCTCTTCCGGTCAAGCGGCGTGAGGTCCGCCCGAAGCTTTTCCCTGTCAGCTTATCGGATCAACATTCGTCCGGTTGACCCAGAAATGCAGATCGGGGAATTTGCCGCAGCGGAGTTCTTCAAAAAGAGAACCGCCGCATACCAGGCTTTTGTTGAAAGACAAGCTGCGCAGCCCGGGAGATGATCGGACCGATGCTACGATGCTGACGTTTTGTGAAAGAAGAAAGACTGCGTACCAGGCTTTTGTTGCAAAAGCCCCCTACGCGAGCATTCTCAGATTCTGCAGGCGATTCGACATTGCCGACGAACTCACTTGGAATTTCTTTGCCAGAAGCTCAATCGCCTCATTGTCATCCAGATCGAGGTCCTGGATGCGGACCTCTTGCTGGACCAGGCTGCGAGGCATCAAAAGCGCCGCGCCGAGCTTGTTGGCTTCGATCTCCTCGCTGTCCATACCGGCGGACGAATGTTCATCCCGCCGGTACGTCACCTGCTTGTCAATGAACAATTGCGCTTTGGCGCTTCTTCGTGCATGGAGCAGATAATGGGCGATTTCATGCGAGATCGTAAAGCGCTGGCGCACCCGGGCATGGGCGGCGTTGTACCCGATCGATCCCTGGTCCCCCTGAACGACGAGCATCCCGGAAACCTTGTCGCCGAGAGGAGCGGCCTCAAGGGTCAGGCTCAGCCGCTGGGCCACCAGATGAATCGGGACCGGCACTCGGTAGCTGTCCGTCCTGCGAAGCGTCTTCTCAGCCGTTTCTTCGAGATTTTGCCTGGCCATTCGCTTTCCTCTGGGGACTCGGCGCTGCGATTTTCCCCTGGAGCGTTTTGGTTACGAACCCGGTCAGGACCTTGATGGTAGCCGGATCGCCGTTCGCCACATCCTCGATCTGTTTCATTATCTGCCTGTCGAGCACGGTCTGGCTTTGTGGAGCCAGCAGTTCCTCCGGCGAGGGAATCAGAAGAGCCACTTTGGTTTCAAGCAGTTCTGCGATCTGCCACAGGAGATGCAGAGGAGCGCGTTGCCGGCCGGCCTCAATATTCACCATCGACGTGCGGCTGATCCCAAGTCGCTTCGCCAAAAGATTCTGGCTCAGGTGCGCGTTCTCTCTCGCTTGACGGACCTTCCGTCCCACTCCACGATAGAGCTCGTCGAAGTCCGTCATCAGAACGGACAGTACCGTTTTGGACCACCGACGGTCAATGCCGGCAAACGTGTTTCTGTGGCAAACGTAGTGATGTCGTGTGGCATTTGACGTAATGCCGGGGATTGGATCAGTATGGTAGGCATTCGGGGCACCTGCCATCCGGGCCTGAACGGCGTACGAGGCCCGCTCCTCTGGCCAAATGAATTCCGGAGCCCCCGCAAAGTAAGCGCAAGAATCCGTCGCAGGAAACGAAACAGATGACCCGGCAGCGTCGGACCGCATCGACGCGCCAAGTCGGGCAGAAGCAATTCCTGCGAATGTGTGTCCCGTTTTGGCCTTTTCCGCAGCACGCATGTGGTGCTGGGTACGCTGAATCCGCGAATTTTTCGATGAAAAGAAGGCCTCTGTGCACCAGGGGGCCTTCCAAAATGCCTTTAGTCAATGAAGGGGATCCAGCCCTCGTACGGAACATTTCAACCCAGTGGTGAACTCATGGCGGTAACTCCCCCATTCCGAAAGCTCCAATATGTCCTCGCTGTTGCGCACGAGCTGCACTTCGGGAAAGCGGCGGAAAGACTGCACGTCGACCCGTCCACTCTGAGCCGGCAAATAAGAGAAGTCGAGGACGAAGTTGGAATCCAAATCTTCTTTCGAAAGAATCACTACGTGGCCCTTACTGAAGAGGGGGCGTTGTTTGTGCTGGCGATCGAACAGGAGCTGGCCAGGTTTATTGCTGAGTTCGAAAAAGCGAAGGATTTGGCCCGCCTCAGAGCCCGTCGTAAGGCATCCTCGTTTGTCATCGGCTATTCACCTTTTGTCGTCCCATCCATACCGAACCAGATCCGGTCTATTCATAGTCACAGGTTTCCCTCGATACACCTCGAAGTGCAGCGGGCATCAGTTCATGAATTAACCGATTCTCTGATTGCAGAGGCCTGTCAGGCTTGTGTGGTAGTACGGCCACCCGGCACACGCTATTTCGATGAGATCCGGCTGGGTTCAGAGCGTCTGGTCGCGGTGTGGCCGCGCGCGTATCAGAGGTATCTTAGCGGAGCGATTGCGCTCCCTGATCTGAGAGCGCACCCGCTGGTTCTCCCGTGCTCGTACCGCACCGACCCGGCCTTACATCGATGGTTCGTGGACCGGTGCGCAGCTGCCGGGTTTAGGCCCAGGGGCGCGGCGGAGGCGAGTACTCCGCCCGAGGCGTTCAATCTCGTTCAGGACGGTGTCGGCATCGCCGTCCTGCCCGGCGGAGTCTGCGCCGACGCGCCTCCGGCCCTTGAGCGTGCTCCAATCGGCGGCATCGATCCTCTTGAACTCATCCTTACCTGGCGAAGTGGCGCTTCTTACCGCGTGCAGAAGGTGGTGACGGAGATCGGGAATGAGCTGCGTCGACCGAATCAGGAGATCGCGAGCTGATTTTTCCCACAGAAGGAAGTTCCGGGCCGCTCTGGGTAGTTGCACACGGTTCCAAGACGCGCTGTCATGATGACTTTCGCGCAACAACTCGTGCAAACAAAGCCTTGGACAGAGAATCGAGTTCGCGCCAATCTCTGGGCATGACCTGCTCGATGGAGGTCGATTTCACGGGAACGGAGGTAAGCGCATGAACCTTTCGCCCGCATGGCGGCGGTACTTTCGAGGTTGGGAAGTCTCGAACGTGATCTTCCTGTTCTTTTTCCTCGTGCCGCCCGCCGCGTACGCGCAAGCCCTGGGCGGTTCGCCTTTTGACACGGGGTTTTCCGCCATGCAGAACCTGTTCACCGGAACGGTCGCAAGGGTCGCAAGCCTGATCGCGATCGTGATCGGTGGCTACCAGTTCGCCCACGGCGAGCCAGGCGCGAAAAAGGCCCTGGCCGGCGTTGCAGCCGGGACCGGCATCGCCGTGCTCGCCGTTAACGTCCTCAGCTGGCTCTGGGGAATCTGACCGCACGGGATTCACCCGGAGCCCGTCAACCGCAACCGTCAACGTTCTCTTTTGAGTGTGAGGGGCCTGATGCAGACACACACCACAATCCGGCAACCTTCCCAAGTCAGCGACCTCGGGTCCTCTCCGCAAGGTGTTCGCACGGGGGATGCGAACGGGAGGACCTCGTCTCTGAGGCGGAGAAACCGGGTTTTTAAAAGCCTGCACAGGCCCCTCACGTATCTGGGCGTCGAAAGGACGCTGTTCTTTTTCGCCTGCGTCGCCGCGGTCGGCGCCTTCAATCTCTTCAACAGTCTGCTGGCCGGAGTTGCCGTGTTCATCGGAGGGTTTGCGTTTGGCCACTGGGTCACGAACATGGACCCGGCCTTTCTGCGCATTCTCGCGAGGTCCGAGCGGTACAAATCCCGCTACGATCCCGCGAAGCACACCGTTCCGCAGGTGGAGGTGCGGTGATGCTGCGTCTCGACAAGATCCTCAAGCCGTGGAACGATGCTGCCGCCTTTGGCGACCACATCAACCTGTACGGCTTCTGGAATGACACCACGTTCCTGACCAAGAGCGGCGATCTCGGGATGGTGCTGCGGGTTCATGGAGTCGATTACGAGAGCCTCGACCACGACGAACAGGCCTATGCGGTGAAGCGCCTCGAAGCGGCGCTCAAGAACTTCGGCCCGGGCTTTCACGTCTACCAGTACCTCTTCAAGACAAACAACCCGGAGATTCCTTTCGCCGAATACGAGAACGGAATTGTCCAGACGGGTCAGGACCGCCGCCGGGAGCACTTTCGGCGGAAGGCCGACCGGCTGTTTGAGATCGAAATCTACTACTGCATCCTGCTCGAAGGCGCGCGGTCAAAGACGGGCGTCAGTGCTGCCCTTAACCGCCTCTTCCAGGATCCATCCGGGGGCCTGAACGAACTGAGGGCGCAGTTCTCGAATCGCGGTATCAAAGTCCTCCTGCGAAACCAAATCCAGCGCGATCTCGCTCACCTCGAGCAGCGCGTTCAGGCATTCATGCACCAGCTCGCCGACCTGGTACGAATCGAACTTCTCGACCATAAGGGCCAGTTTCGATTCTTCCGGCGCCTCGTGAACTACGATGACTGGCGCATCGCGGGCGAGCCTGGGCATTCCCAGTTTCTTTGCGATCAGGTGATCAACTCCCAGCTGGATCCGGAGCGCGACCACCTTCGCGTTGGGGACGATTACGTTCGCATCCTGACCATGAAGGAAGCGATCGGCGAAACGCGGCCTCTGGCGCTCGATGCGCTGCTGAAAATCCCCGCCAACTTCATCGCGGTATCGGAATGGGTACCCCGCGCCGCCGCCG
>Ga0335074_10004739_pt1 | contig 18769 bp, 13 predicted proteins | sample Lox_Sample_23_FD_206715 | JGI IMG/M metagenome (GOLD analysis project Ga0335074, IMG submission 206715) | Soil microbial communities from Loxahatchee National Wildlife Refuge, Florida, United States - Lox_Sample_2.3 | ecosystem: Environmental > Terrestrial > Soil > Wetlands | place: USA... | reverse complement strand
CAGGCGCGATTGTCAGTTTTCTTCTAGGGACACACTGTAAAGGTCGTCGGCGAGACCTCGGTCGACCGGCCCCATCGCGCTCCACGATGAGAGAGAAAGAGTCGTACTCATGAATATCGCTCTTCGCATCCCAGCCGAGAGATGGTAAGCGTCCGGCCTGACCAGGTGGGATGAGTCCAGAAGTGTCCACTTGTTTGTTAAGTGCACACTTCGAGATGGACTTTGAAGAGAGTCAGGGAGTGTGGGGCTGTAGATCGGCGGCGAGATTCCAGGGCAGCAGGTCGTCCTCGATGCGGCTGAGGGGATAATCAGCGATGCGAGTCAACACTTCCCGCAGCCACAGTTCGGGATCAACTCCGTTGAGCTTCGCCGTCCCGAGCAGTGAATAGATGGCGGCTGCGTTGTGGCCGCCTGCGTCCGAACCACAGAAAAGATAATTCTTTCGGCCCAGAGCGACGGCACGCAGCGCCCGCTCGGCGGCCGAGTTGTCGATTTCGATGTGCCCATCATCGACGTAGCGTGTGAGGGCACGCCAGCGCGATAGCGCATAGCGAATGGCCTCCGCCGTCTCCGACTTCGGGGACAGCGGTCGTAGCATCTTTTCCATCCATGTCCGGAGTTCTTCGAGCAGTGGTGCGGCGCGAGTCTGTCGGATGGTCCTTCGTTCCTCGGTTGGTTTGCCTCGAACTTCATCTTCGATGCGGTAAAGACGGCCGATGCGCTCCAGTGCGCCGGTCGTCGTGGGCGAGGGATGCGCCGCGTGGATGTCATGGAACTTCCTTCTCGCATGAGCCCAGCATGCCGCCTCGCGAATCCGGCCTGTGTCGTACAGGTGATGGAAGCCGGAGTAAGCGTCAGCCTGCAGCGTGCCGGTGAACTCCTTCAGGTGCTGGCGCGGATGCTCGCCCTTGCGATCCGGCGAGTAAGCGAACCACACGGCAGGCGCAGTGCTCTCGCCCGCCGCGCGATCGTCGCGCACGTAGGTCCAGAGTCTGCCGGTCTTGGTCTTACCGTTGCCCGGAGCGAGTACCGGCAGGGGGGTATCGTCGGCGTGCAGCTTGGTCGCGCCGAGAACGTGACGGCGCACGGCATCGACCAGAGGCGCGAGCAACTCGCTCGCGGCTCCCACCCATCCGGCCAGCGTGGAGCGGTCCAGTTCCACGCCCTGCCGCGCATAAATCTCTGCCTGGCGATAGAGCGGGCAGTGATCGGCATACTTCGAGACCAGCACGTGCGCTAGCAGGCCGGGACCGGCCAGCCCGCGAGCGATGGGCCGTGATGGAGCAGGCGCTTCGACGACCGTTTCACACTGGCCGCAGGAGAACTTTGGGAGTACATGCCGGATCACGCGAAAGCTCTCCGGCACGTACTCCAGTTGCTCAGAGACATCCTCGCCGAAATGACGAAGGCCGCCGCCGCACTCCGGGCAGAAGTGCTGCTCTGGATGATGTGTGACGATCTCGCGCGGCAGATGGTTAGGCAGCGGGTTGCGAGCAGGCTTCGCAGCGCTGCTCTCAGACTGAGCAACTCGCACCGGAGCGGGCGCGAGCGCCGGGTGGCTCGTCTCCATCTCTTCCAACTGAAGTTCCAACTGGTCGAGTTGCCGGGAGAGCTTCTCGCTTCTGCTGCCATACAGCATGCGGCGCAGCTTCTCCACCACCAGCTTCAGATGTTCGATCTGTTCGAGGTGCGAGTCGATCTCGGCCTGGTGTTGCGTTAGCCGTTCGCTGAGTGCGGCTCGCTGTTGCGCCAGTTCCTCAAGCTGCTGTTGCTTCTCTTCGCGCAGCCGCTGCTTCTCTTCCTGCTGTGTGAGGACCAGCACCTTCAGCGCTGCGCTGTCGAGTGCATCCAGATCAGGAAGAGCGGCAGGCGACATCCCCGGCAGTATGCCACGCTTCTGTAACTGAAGGAGTATCCAATCTGGTTCACACGGCCATCTGCGGTTGCCAGGTCCGCTCCGGCCTGCGCCAGTCGATGCCTTCCAGCAACATCGATAACTGAGCGCGGCTCAGCGACACGGTCCCGCTGGCCGCCTGCGGCCAGATGAAGCGTCCGCGCTCCAGCCGCTTCTGAAAGAGACAAAGCCCGTCGCCATCGAACCACAGCAACTTGATAAGATCGCCGCGACGGCCACGGAAGACGAAGACGTGTCCGGAATAGGGCTCCTGTTCCAGCACCGTCTGCACCTGGGCGCTCAGCCCCTGAAAGCCGCGCCGCATATCGGTCACGCCCGCAGCCAGCCAGATCCTCGTATCTGCCCGCAACTCGATCACCGGCTCAGGCTCTCCAGCACAGCGCGAATCACCGCAGGGTCGGCAGTGCCCTTGATACTCAGCAGTGCGCGACCGGGAAACTCGATCGTGATGCTGCCTGCGCACGGCAGAGCAGGCGATGGCTGCGAAGCCTCTGGCAGCTTCGCTACTCCAGCTTCTCCCGCGATGGTCACTGGCACCAGAGCAGTGGCGAGCTTCGATCGGCGCGGCGCGAACTCGCCGCGTTCATACTGCCGCTTCCAGCGAAACACCTGGTTGGCGTTGACGCCGTTGGCCAGAGCCACACTGGCCACGCTCGCTCCAGGCTCCAGCGCCAGCTTCACGATCCTCAGCTTCTCTTCCACCCCGCGAAAGATCCGCCGCTTCCGCCCCGACGACACAACCCCATCCATGCGCCCTATCCTGGGCCGCTCATCATCTACTGTCCAGATGGGAAGACCAGACGCTTACCTTGCAACCGTAATAAGCATCCGTAGTCTAGAGTTAGCTCCTCCGTAAGCGTCTGACTAACACACAGGTTTGAACGTTTGAACAGTGGGGTCTGTGTTGAAGCTAAAGCTTCGCGAATCTTTCCAGTTTTTCTGGTCGCCCGCGGAGCGATGGCTCTCCGTTCGAGAATCCGCCACCGCTCCAAGGAGCCACCGTCACTTCATTACTTGTTGCCGTTGCTTCACTGCCCTGCGGCTGGCCGTTGTCGGTATCAGGTATTGCAGGAGAAGCGGCTCGAGCCCAGCACCGTCGAGATTCGCATCTCGGCACCGCTGGACCACCGACTATAGTAGCCGAACCGGAATGGTTTCCCAATGGCAACCAGGGTGCAGCAAGAATCTGACATGCGCCCCCGAAAAGCCGGGCAATTCCAACTACTTTGCCATTTCCTTGATCAGCGCGTCCCTTTCGACGGCTGCTGCCGGCTCCACATAATTCGGCTGCCCCTGCTGACTCATTCAGAAAGAACAATGGATAATCGCAAACCCGAAACCCATACCGCTGTGAGATCATGCGCAATTTTCCTCCGTAAACGAGTGCGGGGCGTTTATCGGAGAGCATGCGCCGAAGAGCCGGATAAGCAGCCTTCCCACATTCGAGCAGAGCCTTCGATGCGTCTCCGGGATAAAAGTTTGGTAGTCCCCACGCATTAATCTGCGCGGCAATTCCGGCACGCTTGCGACTTTGGTCCTCGCCAAAGGCCACGTTCGTCACCCATTGGAGTTTGTTTTCGATACTCCAATGCTGGCAGACCAGCGGATTGATCGATGATAGACCGCGTCTAAGGATCTAAGGATGCGCATGAAACGTCTGCAGCACAGGGGCGACGGCAGCAGCTCAGGAATTCCTGTTCGTCAAGGGCCCATACGTGGTGGTTGCTACCATGAGCATGATCGAAGTAGGACGAGAAGTAACCCCGCACCTAGCACGAATTCAGACTGAGATTCACTAGGCTGCCTTTGCCATAGAACTCTTCCTTCCCATGAATCGTGATCTGACCGTTTGAGGATCCTTCGGCATGCCAGCAGCCCGGATCGGCCTGAAACGGATCGCCGGTGACCGCATACGACAGGCATTTGAGGCCGCCCCGACAGTGGCCGTTATGAGAACAACTCTGGCAGCCACTGCTAACGCGGTGGGGATCGCGCAGCTCGCGAAAGATCCGGCAGTTATACAACTCGCTTAAGGGGTGCTCCATCAGATTACCTACGCGGATGGGCATGCGCCGGCAGGGATAGAAATCTCCGTTAGGCATGACTGTGAACAGGGTATCGCCTGCCGTGCAGTGATAGGGATAGCCATCGCCAACCAGGAACTGCAGGGCGCGGTGCATAGCTACTTCCGTCACGCCATTCGGATCTTCGCGCTCGTTCTCCTCGCGCGCCGCCTGCATCAATTCGAAAAACTCCCGCGTCTCGGACGGAGTGAGCATCTGGTCCTTGATTTCATTACCGCTTCCGTTGGGAATGAGCCGGTCGCTCCAGACTCGCGAGACACGCATCTGCCGTGCAATCCTTGCCACCTCAGGAAATTCGCGATAGTTGCCTCGATGCGCCGTGAAGGCAATCATCGTGCGGACGCCCCCCTCCACCAGGCGTTGAATGCTCACCATTGACTTCTGGAACGAGCCTGGGCCGCGAATCTCGTCGTGCGTCGCCGCGGCTCCATCGATGCTTACCTGCACATAGCCTGGCTTGCATTCAATCAGCAGACGGATCATACTCTCGCTCAGCATAGTACCGTTTGTCAGCACAGAAAAACTGAAGAGGCTCCGGTTCGCGGCAAACTCGCGCACGAGCTCAGGAAAATCGCTCCGTGAAAATGGTTCGCCGCCTGTCACGGTAATGTAGCCGCGCGCCGCATGATCACCGGTGCGCTCTCGGTAGGCCTCGATGAAAGTTCTGAACTGATTCAGGATGTTGCGCAGATCGCGCAAAGGCAATTCATCGCGTTCATATGTTTCCTGATAACAGTGTTCGCAACGCAGGTTACAGCGGTGGGTGATGTGCCATTGGAGCATGAAACGAACGGTTTCCTGGTCGCTATAGATCTGCTCAATTTGGCCGCAAGTTACCATGGCGCCTCGCTTCAATCGTTCCTGTGCCGAGATGAAATACAACGATTATGGTTGGGGAAATACCGTTGGTCAAGAAGGTTCTGTTACTTCGAGTCAAGAGCCAACGCGCCCGGGTTGCGCAGCAATCGACCTCTCGGTTGTTCAATCGCAAATGTAACCAGGAAGTCGGCGAGTCGTTACCCCGCAAGCGCTGTCCCGATCGGCTCTCCTGCAGACACATCTCGCTGATTCAGTCGCAGCATGGGCACAAACGCAAAGGCAAGCGCCGTAAATCCTGCCGATACCCATACCAACGGAACCAGTTGACGGTGAAAAAAATGGTCATAGAAATACGACCCGCTCACATCCGACAAACGGATCGCAAGATTTTCCATTGTCGCAAGGATTGCGTAGGCGAATCCTTCCGAGCGTGGAGGACAGAATTCAGCGGCCAGCGTTGCAGAAACTATTATCGTGATCGTTCCCACCATGCCATTGATGCAGTAGACCGTTACCGCAGACGCGCGACCCAGCATTACCAGATAAGCCAAGGCCGCTAAGACACCGAGCAGAATGCTAAGATTGACCAATCGCTTGCGCCCGATGTGACGAAGCACAAACCTGTGCAGCACGGCTCCCGCCACGCCTCCCGCTGAGTTGATTGAGCCAAGCACGCCTATAAACTGCTGCGAGAAGTGCAATTGGTTAGTCATGTGGAAGTAAAGCGGTACGTAAAAACCCGGGCTGTACATATAGAGAAAAAGAAAGACCGCAATCGCCAGAAACCTCCCCGACCGGATTGCCAACCAAAACGCTGACAGCGTTTCTCTGGTCTCGGTGCGGTTGAGCGTGGTTTTCTTCTCGACAACGAGAAAGATCCCCAGCAGGCCCACTGCAAGCGGCCAGCACAACAGGACGAGTGCTGCTGCATGAACCGCGGTCGCTAGCGGGAGATGCTGCGCAAGCCATCCGCCACCCAGGGACGACAGGATGGCAGCAATGCTCAGCCAGAGCCACTGCTGGTTCACAAGCGCACTGGCCATGCGCAGGCGCTGCCCATTCTCCACCAGGAGTGCGCCGCACACGGTGCTTGAAATGGCCATCCCGAAAAACGTAACGAGCAACGCCCCACAGATGGCGCCAGCACCGGTCAAGCGCGACACCGCGATATAGGCGATTGCTGCGGCCAGGTTAGCAAGGAGCAGATATGATCTGCGTCGGTATCCGAAAATCGGCAAATAATCCGAGACGATGCCGAACACCGGCTTGATGATCCAAGGCAGGCTGAACAGCGATAAGTAGGAGCTGATCATGGTAGGCGACCAGCTATATTGCTCTTTGAAAAACCGGATCAGTGGCTGGCCGATCAGTCCGCGCGGCTCGCAGAATCCCTCTGCCGCATAGACGATCGCGAAGAACAAAAATAGACTCCGGATCGAAGATCCGGAAGACATTTGTATCGATTTCTCCCCTGCCAGCCCGCAGGCTTGTACATTGTCTGCTATTTCCGTCTGTGCCGATTCATTTTTCTGTCGCACTACGCAATTCCTCTGGGCAGCCCCTGGCGGAAGGACAGACCCTCTCGAACCATTTCACCGGGTGAGCAGATTGTGTGGACTTCAACCAGTCATCGAGATCCGATTGATTTGAGGGGAGAAGCGATGTGAGTTAAAGTGTACCCCACATTTCTTCAATCATTCCCAGGTAAATGGCGGTTGACAAGGAGAATCGCATCTGGTATTGGTTTATTCATCAAAAGCCCGACACGTCCCCCCAACCAGAAACTGGTCCCTAGTGCATCGCGATTCCACACTCAGAGAGGAAATCGGTTATGGATACGAGCGTACTTCAGCAGTATGTTTCCAAGGCTCAGAGCGACGCGAACTTCTTCCACGCACTTGGAAACGACCCCGCGAGTGTGATCGCGAACTTCGAGAAGATTGAAGACACCGTGAAGAGCGGAATGCTAGCCGGATCGAGCATGCCCTCTGCGGCGGGTCCGCATGCCTACGGGCGCTACGAAGCCTGTACGTCCACGAGTTGCGGGTGTGGCGGCTCGATTTAAGCTCAGGCGCGGTTAAGGACCAGACGTCTCGGCAATAATAGCCCAAGCAACTCTGCGGTGCCCTGTTTTTGCAGGGTGGAATCTTCATGACCGGCGACCGCGCCTATTGCATAGTTGGCGTGTATTGTCAGTCGTTGGTCGCTGCAGTTTTACATAAGCGAACTGCACAAAACGCCGGATCCTACGCCAACCTGGGGAACGCGCAGTAGGGGATGAATTCGAGCGACAGCTATAGCGATCATCTCACCGGGCTTCAAATTCCTCATAGTCGGCAAGGTATTTGGGCTCGGGCTGGAACTGTCTCTGGCATCCAGGGATGGAAGCTGCATATTTCTTCGATTCCCATCGAAGCCGAGCGACTGCTGGCGACAGTTCTGCCATTTCTACGCGACCGGAATCTGCCTTTCAAAGTCGCCAGAGATGTGTCCATCCTGGAGGGCCTGAACAGCGGGATGCTCGGGCCTACCCAGGTGGGGAAGTTTCTCACGATTTATCCGCCTCACCAGTCAGTTCGCGAAATAGTCGAATGCTTGCTCGTCCTCACCGATGGGTTCAGCGGCCCTTCTGTGCCCACGGATTTGCAGTTGGGCAGTGTTCTATTCAGTCGCTATGGCGGTTTCGCACCTGTCATTGTGCGCGATCGACTCGGCCGCCCACATCGCTGCCTGCAAGATTCCGATGGTAAGCTTCATGACGATGAGTACCGTGTTCCGTATCGCGCGCCGGACGGCGTGTCATGTCCTTTCACTGATCTTGTCCTGAGCCGTAGGCGGGAAGTACCCACGTCCTCGACCTCTACCGCAAACCACATCTTCGGACCGGGTTATCTATTGCTCGATGTGCTGCACACGCGGCCGAAGGGATCAGTATTTCTCGCGCTCGATCTCCGCTCCCAGTCATCTGTCGGAGCCCGCGTCATCAAGCAGGGGCGAAAGCAATGCATGTCTGACAGGTGTGGCAGGGATGTGCGGTGGCGGCTGCGTCGTGAGTTGCAGACGCATCGGCAGTTGGAGGGGATCTCTGCGGTGCCCCGCACGCACGAGTACTTCGAGGTGGAGGGTGACGGCTATCTCGTCCTTGATTATATCGAGTCACAAACGATCGAATCGGTCGTGGGAAACCTCTTGGCCGGGCTCCGTTGGAGCTGTCTTCCCGCCGTCAAGCGCGAGATAATTCTGCGGTATCTCGCCGATCTTGCGGCCGCCGTCGCTGCCATTCATAAACGTGGATATGTACACAGGGATATCAGCCCGACGAATGTGCAGGTGGCTAGAGATGGCTCAATCGTCCTCTTCGACTTTGAAATGGCGCATCTGGTGGACGATCCCGCTCCCACCGCTGGCCTCGGCACAATCGGATTTACCGCTCCTGGTCAGGATCACTCGGCAGTGCCGGCATACTCCGACGATGTGTTCTCCGTGGCCTGCGTCATTGCATTCGCCATCACCGGAATCGATCCACGGCGGCTGCTCTTCGCCGATGCATCGCTGCGTCATGAGCAGTTTCTGGAGTTGACCGGAGGGGGGGAAGAAATCTGTGCAGTGCTCTTGGTTCTTCTTCGAGGGCTCGACTTCAACAGGCACAGCCGTGCAAGTCTCGATGAGATTCAAAAGGCGATTGGGAATGCGCAGATGCAGCTGCGGATGAATGGCCGCAAGGCCGCAATTGCACCTCGATGCTGCTCGGAATCATTTGAGCCACTATTATTGCGGACCGCTCAAGGTCTTTGCAGCCCAGAGCTCAACGCTGCCGGCGAACTCTGGACCTCTCTGCCCATAGGTGATGAAGACGAGGATAATCTCGCTCCGATAGAGCTTCTTCCTTTACGCAGCACATACCGCGGAGTTGCCGGGATTGTCTACGGAATCGCCCGGCTGTTCTCGATGGGCTTCGGTTCTGAAGAGCTTTTACGCCGGGCACACAATGCGATCGCTTGGCTTCAGAGTGATGCTCCCGCTGCTGATGCCGGCCTGCCCGGTCTTTACATTGGCGAAGCGGGAGTCGCATTGGCGCTTTACGAATCCTGCCGAACCGGCCTGATCAGCAATTCTCCGTCGATTGACAGCTCGATCCAATCGCGACTCAATGGCGCACTCGACTGGTGCGACCTGACGCACGGAGCTGCGGGCCAGGGCATTGCAGCTTTGCTCTGTAACCCTGCACAAGCGCGTCGATGCGCAGATTTTCTGATAGCCTCGCAGTGCGAGGATGGTTCATGGATCGTGCCCGAGGGTCTGGACGGTCTTTCAGGCAAGAAGCTGACCGGTTTCGCGCACGGTGTCGCCGGAATTGTGTTGTTTCTTGCCGAGTTCGCGTCGTCTTTTGAGGACCAGGTAGCACAGAGTGCTTGGAGGAAAGGTGTGGAGTGGCTTCTCCGCTGCTCTGTGCGGGACGAGTCCGGAATCACAAACTGGCCGTATTCCGATACGCAGCCTGAGCATTGGAAGTGGTGGTGCCATGGCGCACCGGGAATTGCATTGACGCTGCTCCGGCTATACGAAATTACGGGCGAAGCTGATTTCTTATCAACGGGCATCGGTGCACTGAAGGTTCATCCAGCGTCGATCAGCTACGGCAATCTCACGCAATGTCACGGCATCAGCGGGCTTGGTGAGATTTATCTTGAAGCCTATCGCATTACAGGTGATAAGCAATGGCTCGACCGGGCTCTGTCTATTGCGCGCACCATTTCCGTAATGAGTAAGACAACTGAGAATGGCGGTTTTCTGTGGCTTGCAGGGCATCCAGGTATTCCTACTGCTGATCTTTGCGTGGGTTGTGCGGGGGTGGTGCACTTCCTGTTGCGATTGGTAAAAGGAGCAGAGTTGCTCAGCTTTCCTCTGCTCTGCGGCCCTGGGACACCGGTCGGCAACGTTCGCGAAAATCGCCGGAGGGATTCATGAGCTCCTTCTGGGATGAACGATTTTCCTCTCAGGTATTCGCCTACGGTACTGAACCGAATGAGTTCCTCGCTGCACAGACGAGCCTGCTACATGCCGGAATGAGAGCTTTGGCAGTTGCCGACGGCGAAGGACGCAATGGTGTGTGGCTGGCTCAACATGGGCTCGACGTCCTCTCGGTCGATTTCTCTTTGGCCGGCCTGGAAAAAGCCAAACAGCTTGCTCGCGAGCGCAACGTCCATCTCGAAACGTCCAATGTCGACCTGCTGCAATGGGACTGGCCATGCGGCATCTTCGACCTGGTCGCCACGATCTTTATCCACTTCGCACCGGGTAATCGTGAACGCATGCACCAGTCGATGCATCAAGCGCTCAAGCCCGAAGGCATTCTTGTCCTGGTCGCATTTACACCGCGGCAGCTGCAATATGGCACGGGAGGTCCGCCTCAACTGGAACTCCTTTACACCGAAGAGATGCTCCGGAGCGACTTCGCCGACATGGAAATCGTCGAGTCAAGCGAATCCGTTGTCCAACTGAACGAGGGTGTCTATCATCGTGGACCGGCATCCGTTGTGCGTTTGGTTGCGCGCAAGAAGACCCGAGCAGTCACATCGTCGCTCCCATCCGGTGGAGGGACGATCCAGCCATGAGCCTGGTGCTCGGTTTTTCCGGAGGTCCCAACCTGCTTGGCAAAGAGCCGGCGATTCCCGGGTTGTCTCACCTTTTTTTTCACGACTCCGCTGCAGTTCTGCTGGAAAACGGATCAGTACTCCAGGCTGTAGAAGAAGAGCGAGTCTCCCGCATCAAACATACGAACCACTTTCCTGCTGGGGCCGTTAGCGCCTGCATCCGTCGGACAGCTACTGATAGCGCGCGGATTGAATGTTTTACCTATCCCTTTGAAGAAGGCTTTTGCAACGGTGAGTTCAGACGCACCTCCGCGGCCCTTCGTGTCGAATCACCTCCAGATGCACGCGTACTGCTGGCGGCTAACCTGGGACATGCTCTGGGATTTCCCTGCGACCCGTCGAAGATTCGATTCATTCGCCATCATGACGCTCACTGCGCAGCAGCATTTACGGCGTCGACGTTTGCATCGGCACTCGTATTTGTTCTGGACGGAATGGGAGAACGGGAGTCCGCATCGATTTATGCTGCCAGTGCCAGCGGGAGCGAATTACTGTCGATACAGCCAATCGAGTCCTCGCTCGGCTTCTTTTACAACATAGTCACGCGGCTGCTCGGCTTCGGCGATTTCGATGAATACAAAGTAATGGGGCTTGCACCTTACGGCAATCGCTCACGCTATGCCAAAGAGTTCGCGAGTTTGTACCAACCCCGCACCGATGGGACGTTTCTGCTAGACATCAGTCATCTCCCGAAAATGTGTTGGAAGCTGGAGGTGCCTTCGCGCATTCCCGGAGCTCCGATTCTGCAGAGCCACAAAGACTTCGCGGCAGCCGCTCAGGCGTTGCTGGAACACATTTGCCTAGACCTGATGCGCTTCTGGCAGCAGAAGACCGGCATTCATTGCGCATGCGTGGTGGGTGGCGTGGCACAAAATTGCGCCATGAACGGAGCGGTTGCACGTAGCAGTCTCTTCGACCAGATGTACGTTCACCCCGCCTCACACGATGCCGGAGCCGCCCTCGGCGCGGCAATTGTGATCGAAAATGAGCATGGCTATCGCAGCCAATCTGCACACCGATTCTTCCCACACGCAGGGCATGACATTCACAATTCCGGAGCCGAAGAGCAGTTCAAAGCGCTCAAACCATGGCGCAACGTGCTGGCCTGGGAGTCGCCAGCGGATATCTATGCCGCCACGGCAACCGCCCTCGCAGAAGGAAAAGTGGTCGGATGGGCGCGTGGCCGTGCCGAGTTTGGACCGCGTGCATTGGGCGGACGAAGCATCCTGGCTGACCCGCGACCCGCTGAAAACTGGCGGCGAATCAATTTGATGATCAAGAAGCGAGAGGACTTTCGTCCCTTCGCTCCCAGTGTTCTGGAGGAGTCTGCCGACCGTTATTTTGATCTACCGCAAACAACCTGCAACTTAGGCGAGATGTGCTTTACGGCCGTCGTGCGCGAGGAATGGCGGCCCATCCTGGCCGCAGTGACACATGTGGACGGCACTGCACGTATTCAGATCGTTTCCAAAGCCGTCAATCCCGACTTCTGGGCCGTGATTTCTGCATTCGAACGAATCACTGGAGTTGGAGTTGTGTTAAATACCTCCTTCAACAATAACCATGAGCCGATCGTCGATTCTCCCGAAGACGCCGTGCGCACCTTTCTGATTACCGATCTCGATTTCCTCGTCCTCGGTCCATACATCATACGGAAAGTCGAGAGAGCAGCAAACTTGATGCATTTCGGGCGTGTGCTCAGGCGTCCTGGCTTAATTGTGACGAGAACCCGTTGCGATCAACATGAACAGATTGTCGTAACCCGAGGACAAGTGTCCTTCCGCATATCGCCGCAAACAGCCGAATTGTTAACCCGATATGACTTCGACTTGCAGACGGTAAAGTGCACGGATAAACAAACACGATCGGTCCTTCAAGACGAACTGCTCTCTCTCTGGGAAGGAGGAATCGTCGATATCAGATTAATTGGCTAATTTGTCTACTGTAGAGTTTGGGTGAATTCGCTTGGGAGGTATGCTTAACAATCATGGCCCGCAATCGGTTTGAGATGGTGAAACCTCTGGCCTTGACAGGGGTGGTTGCAGGATTGGTCGCCGCGCCGCATTTTACCCTCGCGGCTCTTGCTTCGAGACCAGAGGCCTTCTCCGCGTTGCTAAAGGGACTGGGAGACGTGGCTAATGTATATTCAGGATTGTTCACCAATATTATCAACACTACAAAGTGGAATGATCACCTAGAAGCACTTGCAAAACGCAATCATTTGTTAAGAGAGAATATGGCCTCCGCTTTGCTCAAGGCCATTAAATCCATTGAGGCCGATCCGAATATCCTGGAGAAACCGGACCAACAACTCTTTGAACATTGGCGTGCACTGCTTAAAGCCGCAAATGCAAGCGGCGCGCTTCTTGATGAAATCGTTCCGGTCAAATTCTCGGATCTGTATTGGGACTTGGTTACATTTGACGAAAGAATTGAACTGCCGCAAGAAGCTGATCTCGATGAAGTGAAGACAGTGGAGGATGATCCGGCGTCTTCATTGGCTCAGTTTCTTCAAGATCTTATCAACGTCAATCTAGAAGCAGATCCGGCGCGCCCTCTTGGACTACTCCCTCATTTCAACTACAACTTACTGGCCCTGTGGGACCGCGAAAGAGCTCAAAGGTTCGCAGTATGCGTTTTGCCTCGCTACGTTGAGGCATTCTCAATCGAAGTGCACAAGGGCGGACCTTTAAAGGATGCCTTCGACGAGAAATTCTTCATCCGTATTTCCCAAGCCATCAAACGGACGGAAGTGGTAGTCATTAAGGGACAGAATGCCATCCTTCGTGGTGTCGATGATCTCAAGAAAAAACTGGAGCAAGGACTTCCATCTATCGAAAATGAAGTCTCACGGCCACAGGTCATACCCAAGGATTGGAAGAAGCCAGCGATCTTCCTTGGCCGCGATGAGTATCTCAATGAGATATACGAGCACTTAGTGCGTAAGGACCCACAGCCGGTTTTTGTGCACGGTTTGTTTGGGGTCGGCAAATCTGCGCTCTGTGAAGCATTTGCTTTTAACAACAGGTCATACTTCGAATCAGGCGGATACGGAAGAATCACACTCGAACCGGGTCGCGACGAAGGGCTGGACGACTTGCTCAAAAGAGTAGCGGAGAAATTTGGTGTCGATGGCACAGGAAGTAACCTTCAGACATTGTTGCAGACGAGGCTTAATAAAGAGGGCAGTCCAGCTCTGCTTCATATCGAGAATATCGATTGGCATGAGGCTGCTCGGGCAGTCTGCGCCATTCGTGGGATTCTTGGCAACTGCCGATTGATCGCTTCCGGCCGGCTGGGCAGCCTTGGAAGCGAGAGTGAATGGAAGTCAATTGCACTCAACCCCTTCAGCCCAGCAGAGGCGTTGAAGCAACTTTCACTTGAATATCGCGCTGCTCAAGACCCGGTGGAGAAGGTCAACTTCGCGAAAGTGGCAGAGCGGTGTGGGTATCTTCCACAGGCGATACATCTTTGCGCCGGCCATCTTAAGGCGGGGATGAGTACAGATCTGATCCTCGAAAGATTACCCATACTTGGCCCAAGCAGCGATGCGGATCCTCTATATGAGCAGAAGGCTCGAGCTTTTCTAGGCAGAAGCTTTGAGTTGTCCGGTCAGTTATTTGAGAATAATTGCCAGCGCATCGGTCGTCCAAAATGGCCTAAGCAGTTTAGTGCGTTCGCCGCAGCGCCCCTTAGCGGTGCCGGTAATCATCTGGGAAGTTTCGTCTGCGGGCTTAGCGAGGAAGAGTTCTCAGAAATGATGCGCTCGGCTGCGGATTTCTCGCTCATCGGGAAGGTGGCGATGAAGGTCGATGGAAAACCTCACGAGGTTTGGGTTCTTCACAGTCTCATTCGTGAGTTGATCAAGGACAGGAGCGGTCAAGAGGTTCGCCAGGGACGGATGCAGCTATCAACTTGGTTCAAGAAAAGAATTTTAGCGGTCTCGGAGTCTACAACAGACTGGAACCAAGTTGATCTAGAACAAGCCGCGCTTATCGAGTGGTTGGATAGCCTCGATCCTAGAGACGCTCAAGAAGTCTGTCTTCTCGGGGCCGAATTCGCTGAACTTCGCGGCCCGTGGCGTGCTTGGGCTAGGGCGGCAGTGAGAGGATTTGAGCGTGAAAGCCCCTTCGAAGGTTGGGCAAACGCAGGACTTGTAGCCGCGAAAACGCTCTTTCATGTTGGAGAGCTTGATCAAAGTGCGCAGGTTGCTTTGGCAATTATGGAGCGAGCCAAGCGAGAAGAAGCCTATGAATGGGTGGCCCGTTCTGTGGGCCTAGTCGCTGACGTTCGTCTATACCAGGAGGGTCGGCGCAACGAAGCACTGCAGGACCGCCTTGAGGAACTTGGAATTTATCAAAAGATGCAGCGCACGTTTGACGAGTCAAGGGTTCGGTGCGAAATCGCACTCATTCACTATCTGTGCCAGGATTTCGACACAGCTCTCGACATTCTTCAAAATCAAGTTTTGCCCGCGCTGAATAATGATGGAGGATTCGAATCACTGCGCTTGCAAGCGCGTTCGTACGGCCAGATTGCCGATATTTATTACTCCCGTGGGGATCTTCTGCAGGCGCTTGGAATCCGCCGTAATAAACAGCTTGCGATCAACGCGCGTTTGAGAGACACAAGGGAAATTGCGATGACGGAGATCGCGATCGCAGACATCCTTTGCCGCTTAGACCAACTCGACGAGGCGTTTCGGATCTACGATGAACAACTCTGCAATATCAAGCAGATCGGCGACATAAGGCCTCGCGCAATTGCCGGGTACGGAATCGCTCACATCCTTTATAAGCAAGGGCTTACGAAGCAGGCAGTCAGCTTACTTCGCTTAAGTGTACTGCCAATATTCGAGCGCCTTGGTGATGTGCGAGAACTAGCGTTGACACAATCGAAGCTGGCCATGCTGCTGGCTGCCGAAGGAGAAAGTGCCGAGGCGGATGCTCTTTGTGCAAGCGCAATTCTTGTGCTAGGTAGTCTCGGTGTACAAGGAAGCCTTGCCCGAGCGCGGTTCCGCTGGGCTCGCGTCAAAGCTGCGAGCAATCACAAACAAGATGCCATTCGGCTTGCGAACCAAACTCTGATCGAGGCAGAAAGGCTAGGTCTGAAATCGCTAACGTGGGAGATTGGACGTTTCTTACGTGCGGAGTCTTCGGAGGCGGAGTTATCTCAAGCTTGAGTCATTTACCAGCGAATCTCTGGATTCGTAAGCATCGGGAAATGTCATCTCATCCATCCGCCATTCTCATTGCCTGAGGAGCACTGATGTCGTCATTGCGAGGGTACCCAACAGAAAAAACTGTGACACTCACAGCTGACGGCGAGAATCGTGAGAACGGAACAGGGGCACCCCAAAAAACCGTCGTTTGCAGTTGGAACGAATGGGACCCTCTGAAGCATGTGATTGTTGGCCGCGCCGATAATTGTCACATACCGGCTCCTGAGCCGGCATTTAACGCAAAGGTGCCGGATGACTCTGATATGCGTGGCCTTTGTGGACGACGTCCACAGGAGACTATCGATAAGGCCAACTATCTGCTCGGCCAATTCGCCGATTTGCTCGGGGCTCGCGGAATTCGCGTTGACCGGCCTGCGCCCATCGATTTTTCAAAGGAGGCGCGCACACCTGACTTTACCGTGGCCACACAGTTCGGCTGCATGCCTCCGCGTGATGTTTTGCTGACAGTCGGCCGCGAGATTCTCGAAGCCACGATGAGTTATCGCTGTCGTTGGTTCGAATATCTTTGTTACCGCCCGCTGATGCAGCGCTATTTTGAAGAAGATCCAGGGTTCCGGCACGAGGCGGCGCCAAAACCAAGACTCACCGATCGCGACTATCGGTCCGATTATCTATCCGACAATATCGGCGTGGAATGCCGTCTGAAGTGGACTGCCGCAAAACATTTCGTGACCACCGAAGAAGAGCCGCTTTTTGATGCAGCTGATGTCCTTCGTTTTGGTCGCGATTTGGTGGTTCAGCATGGCTTTACGACTAATCTGAAAGGTATAGAATGGCTACGCCGGCACTTTGCCGATCATCGTCTACACGCGCTGAACTTCCCCGGTGATCCATACCCCATTCACATTGACTGTACCTTTACTCCTGTGCGTCCGGGCCTGATTTTGAACAATCCACTGCGTAGAATCCCTGCTGAGCAGCGCACACTCTTCGAAAGAAATGGCTGGGAGATTCTTGATGCCGCTACGCCGGCTCATTCCATGCCTCCGCCGCTGTGTTATTCGTCCGTCTGGCTATCCATGAACATCTTGGTTCTCGATCCCAAAACTGTGTGCGTTGAAAGATCTGAAGTTCATCAGGCTGACCAACTGGACAAACTCGGGATGGAGGTTATTCCGGTAGACCTGCGCGATGCGTATCCTTTTGGCGGAGGGCTGCACTGTTGCACGGCTGATGTGTGCAGGGAAGGCGGATGTGAGGATTACTTTCCTACGCAACCATCCGACAAGCGTCAGGGCACATGATCTACGGCATCGCAATGAGGCACAGGTAGCATGGAAGAACCAGATGAGCGGGACGAGGTCACTGCCCAAGTCTGGAACGCGATCCGGGCCGCTCTGGGGCAGCGCTCAATCTGTCTCATTGCACCTTACTTTGATCGCTTCTTTGTGCCGGTCCTGAAGCAATTGAGCGTTGCCGGAGCCGAAGTGCGCTGCGTCATCGCTGCAAACTCTGATCCACAAACTCGTGCCGCTGTTAGGCTTCCTTTGATGGACTTTTCAAAGCACATTAACGCATTGCCTGATACCCGCTTTGAGTTCATCCTCGAAAAGCCTCCTGCGAGTCTCTGCCGCTGGCTCGACGCAATTGACCCGCATCGTGACATGCATCTGCTCGGCAGTGCGTTCACCGGCGTCTCTCATGTCTGTGAGCGACCGGTCTTTGCCTGGCGCCGGGCGGAGTGGGCAGATTGGGAAGACAAGACCCAAGTTGATGCCAAGTTTGATTCACTTGGCATCGCACATCCAGCGCACACGATCGGCTCTTCAGACGATCCTGAGCTCTGCGGGTCCTTCGAGCAACTTAATGCAGGATTGGGAGTTGTGATTGCGGCTGGGTCTGGCCATGGAGAACGCGGTGGAGGTTCGTCGCTTTCCGTCGCGCGAACCCAACAAGACTTCGATCACATCCTCTCTGACCTGCGTGAAAAGCCCTGCACTCTACGCATTTCGCAGTTTATCGCTGGTATCCCGTCGAGTGTTATCGGAATGGCTTCCAACGGTTGTGTCTTCCTATTCGACCCGATCGAAATTGTCACGCTTTTCGATTGCACCACCAGCCGATTCGTGTTTTGCGGTTCATCTACTTATTGGCGACCGTCTGCAAGAATAGCCGAGCAAATGCAATCCGCCGCCGCAAGCGTTGGCCGTGCCCTAATGCAAGATGCAGGATTCAAAGGCGCATTCAGTGTGGACGGGATAGTGGCCGACGGCAGGTTCCTGGCAACGGAGGTTAACGCCCGGCACGCCTCGGGGCTTGGTCTAAGCCGCATCTGGCCGGACTTCCCAATGTACCTATTCAGCCGCTGCCTCGTAGAAGGAGGACCGGCCATTGAGTTGATTGATATTGACTATTTTGTTCGTAAAGCTAGGGAGGCTATCCGCTCGGCGCCATCGCTTTCAGTCCTTGTTCCGCGGTCGCGAGACCGCGTCTTAGAAGACGAGATCGCCCTTCCGCTGACTGCTGGCTCGATCCGAGTTCATTGCCGACCATCTCCCAATGGCCGCCGTGCGCGCATTGTCTCACTCGATAGAATTCCGGACAGCACACTCGTTACTCCATTAGCCGCTGCGTTGGCTGCCCGTTTAGGCAGGCCGGAGCTGGTGAACTCGTCCATCTAGGATCGACGGATCGACAGGGCTCCTCTTGAGATTGGGCCCTCCCCAGACGATCTATCGCCAGCTGGTAATGTTTCACCTCACAAGAGTTAAGTGACGCAGCCGTTAACGTGTTTACGGCCGAGCCCTTGAAAGAACTACCATCGGCGGCTCGGAAGCAACGAAGCAACAGGGAAATGCGGCAACGATTATTGATCTATACGGTACAAATGTGATTTGGGTCGAGAACAATATGTTTAGCGTGTGGGTACTCCACCGAGAGCAGCAAACAGAATGTTACAAAAGGATTCTGATGTCCAAGTGCGAGTCATGTACAGCGCTGTCTCTGAAGCTCTCGACCACATCATGTCGTCAGAAAGCAATGTGGCTGCACGTTCGGCAGCTTCCTCCGTTGATATGAAAAGACAATCAAGCGGCACCATCTCTGGGAAAGCGGA
>Ga0335074_10004737_pt1 | contig 18776 bp, 18 predicted proteins | sample Lox_Sample_23_FD_206715 | JGI IMG/M metagenome (GOLD analysis project Ga0335074, IMG submission 206715) | Soil microbial communities from Loxahatchee National Wildlife Refuge, Florida, United States - Lox_Sample_2.3 | ecosystem: Environmental > Terrestrial > Soil > Wetlands | place: USA... | reverse complement strand
TAAAGAGGGAATGGACGCGGGCGCGGCAGACTCGACCTTAGGAGCACGATCACAGTGGGCAGCACGGACCGGATGAACGTCGTCGTCACCGGGCTCGGCGCGATCACGCCGGTGGGCGCTGACGTCGCGTCGACCTGGGACTCGCTGCTGGCCGGGCGCAGTGGGGTGACCAGGCTGACCGACGACTGGGCCCAAGAGCTGCCCGCCAGGATCGCCGCCTGGGCCGCCGCCGACCCGGCCACGCTGATCGACCGGGTGCAGGCGCGCCGGATGGACCGGTGCGAGCAGTTCGCGATGGTCGCGGCGCGCGAGGCGTGGGCGGACGCTGGCTCGCCCAAGGTCGAGCCGGAACGGCTCGGCGTGGTGGTCTCCAGCGGTATTGGCGGCGTCGCCTCCACCCTGTCCGCCTATGACACGCTCAAGGAGAAGGGCTGGCAGCGCCTTTCGCCGTTCACGGTCCCGATGCTCATGCCGAATGGCGCGGCCGGCTGGCTGAGCATCGAGCTTGGCGCCCGGGCCGGCGTGCACACCACGGTGAGCGCGTGCGCGTCCGGCGCGGAGGCGATCGGCTACGCCATCGAGATGATCAGGTCCGGCCGGGCGGACGTGGTGGTGGCCGGCGGGACCGAGGCCGCGATCATCCCGCTGAACATCGCCGCGTTCGCGGCCATGCGCGCCCTGTGCACCACCCGCAACGACGACCCGGAGCACGCTTCGCGGCCGTTCGACCGGGGCCGGGACGGGTTCGTGCTCGGCGAGGGGGCCGGCATGATCGTGCTCGAGTCCGCCGAGCACGCGGCCAGCCGCGGCGCGACCGTGCACGCGGTCGCGGCCGGTGTCGGCTACTCCGCCGATGCCCACCACATCGCGCAGCCGGAGCCGGAAGGCATCGGCATCGGCCTGGCCATGGGCCGGGTGCTGGCCGACGCCCGGGTGAGCCCCGAGCAAGTGGTGCACGTCAACGCGCACGCCACGTCCACGCCGGCCGGCGACATGGTGGAGTGCCAGGCGATCGCCTCGGCCCTCGGCCAGGCCGCCAGCGGGGTGGTGATCTCGGCCACCAAGTCGATGACCGGTCACCTGCTCGGCGGGGCCGGCGCGGTTGAGTCGGTGGCCGCGATCCTGGCGCTGCGCGAGCGGGTCGCGCCGCCCACCATCAACCTGGACGACCCCGACGACAGCGCCGGGATCCAGATAGCGACGGAACCGACCAAGCTGCACCCGCGGGGCAGCGCCCCGATGGCGGTGCTCAACAACTCGTTCGGCTTCGGCGGGTCCAATGTCGCACTCGCTTTCACAGCAGCCTGAGCTGGGCCTGCCCGGCGCACCGGGCACACCGGCCCGATCTGAGGAGAGCAACGTGACCACGGTGCTGGATGCCCTGTCCCCGCAGCCGCCGCGGGACCGGGTCCCAGCCGCCGACCCGCCGGCTCCGCCGGCCGGCAGCCTGAGCCGGGACCCGCGGGACCGGCTGGAGTGCCTGTTCGACCCAGGGTCGCTGTCGCTGCTCACCCCGGCGGACGACAGCGGCGTGCTCACCGGCACCGGCACCATCGACGGCATGCCCGCCGCGGCGTTCGCCAGCGATCCCCGGGTGCAGGGTGGCGCGACGGGCAGCGCGGGCTGCGCGGCGATCGTCGCCGCCTATGACTACGCGGTCGAGGCTGGAGTGCCGGTCATCGGCCTGTGGCACTCGGGCGGCGCCCGGCTGCGGGAGGGCGTGGAGAGCCTGCACGCCGTGGGCACGGTGTTCGCCGCCATGACCCTGGCTTCGGGCAAGGTCCCGCAGATCTCGGTGGTGCTCGGCCCGGCCGCGGGCGGCGCCGCGTACGGCCCGGCCCTGACCGACCTGGTGATCCTGTCCGGACAGGGCCGCATCTTCGTCACCGGGCCCGACGTCGTGCGCAGCGTGACCGGCGAGGACGTCGACTCCGAACGGCTGGGCGGCCCCGAGCCGCACAGCCGCCGCTCCGGCGTCGTCCACCTGGTGACCGAGACCGATGCCGAGGCGATCGGCCAGGCCCGCCGGCTAGCGCTGCTGCTGGGCCGTCCGGAGCCGGACGGGACCGGGCAGGCGGTGACGTCGGAGGCCGACGTCTCGGCCCTGCTGCCCGAGTCCGCGCGCCGGGCCTACGATGTGCGCCCGCTGATCACCGGGCTGCTGGACGATCCAGGCGTCGAGCTGCACCCGCGGTGGGCCCCGAACGTCGTCACCACGCTGGGCAGGCTGGCCGGGGGGACGGTGGGCGTGATCGCCAACAACCCGCTGCGGCTCGGGGGCTGCCTGGACACGATGTCCGCCGAGAAGGCGGCCCGGTTCGTCCGGATGTGCGACGCGTTCGGGGTGCCGCTCGTCGTTCTGGTCGACACGCCCGGGTACCTGCCCGGGGTGGGCCAGGAGTGGGATGGGGTGGTCCGCCGCGGCGCCAAGCTGCTGCACGCGTTTGCCGAGGCGACGGTGCCCCGGGTGACGCTGGTGACCCGCAAAGCCTACGGTGGCGCCTACATCGCGATGAATTCCCGTTCGCTCGGCGCCACCCGGGTGTTCGCGTGGCCGGGCGCGGAGGTGGCGGTGATGGGCGCGGTGGCGGCGATCCGCATCCTGCACCGGCGCACGCTCGCCGCCGCTCCGGCCGACCAGCGGCACGATCTCGAGGCCCAGCTGGCCGCCGAGCATGAGCGCGAGGCCGGCGGCCTGCCCCGCGCGATCGCCCTCGGCGTGGTGGACGAGATCGTCGAGCCGGCCAAGACCCGGCAGGCGATTGCCCGCGCGATAGCCGAGGCCCCGGCCCGGCGCGGCGCGCACGGCAACATCCCGCTCTGAACGGCTGGGTCCCGGCGTCCGCGTAGTCGATCAGGCGCAAGCCATACCCGCCGATGGGCAACTCGCGCACGTCGGGTCGTCAGTCGTGGATGGGGCGGTTTCCGATGGCGCTGACCATGGCGGGGTCGCGGTGGTCGAAAAACAGGGTGGCGCCGGTGTCCATGGTGGCGATGCGGGCCATCTCGTCGCCGGTGAGGGTGAAGTCGAAGATGTCGAGGTTTTGCGCCATCCGCTCGGGGCGAACCGATTTGGGGATGGCGACGATGTTGCGCTGGGTGAGCCAGCGCAGCACGACCTGGGCGGTGGACTTGCCGTGGGCGGCGCCGATCTCGGTCAGGGTGGGGTCGGAGAACAGGTTGTTGCGGCCTTCGGCGAACCCGCCCCAGGACTCGTGCTGGACCCCGCGCTCGGCCATGAGGTCGTGGTCGGCCTGCCGCTGGAAGTACGGGTGGGTCTCGATCTGGTTGACCGCCGGGGTGAACCCGGTGCGGTCGATGAGATCCACGAGCCGGTCGGGGTAGAAGTTGGCGACGCCAATGGCCTGGACCATGCCCTGCTCGTTGAGGGCACGCATCGCGCGCCAGGAGCCGTAGTAGTCGCCGTAGGGCTGGTGGATCAGGTACAGGTCGAGGTAGTCGAGACCCAGACGCTGCAGCGAAGCGCCGAAAGCCTTCTTGGTGTTCTCCTCGCCGGTGTCCTGCACCCACAGCTTCGTGGTCACGAACAGTTCTCCGCGGGCGATGCCGCTGGCAGCGATGGCGCGGCCGACGGCTTCCTCGTTGCCGTAGGAGGCGGCGGTGTCGAGGTGGCGGTAGCCGGCGGCCAGGGCGTCGGAGACGGCCCGCTCGGTCTTTTCGGCGGGGATCTGGAAGACGCCGAAGCCGAGGATCGGCATCTCGACGCCGTTGTTGAGGGTGACGGTGGGGATCTGGACAGACACGGCGGAACCTTCTTCTGTCGGATGCTGGGGCCGGTGTCCCGTTTCGGGGCGGGCTATCCACTCGGTGGGGACCCCGTGGCGCTGACTCCACGAAACCCCTTCTCGCGCGACTGCGGGAGTGACGGTGTTTCCCGGTAATGCCAGACCCTCCCTGGCGTCGGGCCCGGGTCGTACGGTCGAAGGCATGGACAACCGGGACGAGGTCCGCGACTTCCTCACCAGCCGCCGGGACCGGCTCACCCCCAGCCGAGCGGGGGTCCCGCTCTACGGCGGCCGGCGCCGCGTCAAGGGGCTGCGCCGGGAGGAGGTCGCCATGCTGGCCGGCATGAGCACCGACTACTACACGCGCCTGGAGCGGGGGAACCTCTCCGGCGTCTCTGGCTCTGTCCTCGACGCGCTGGCGCGCGCCCTGCAACTCGACGAGGCCGAAAGGGCGCACCTGTTCGATCTCGCCGCCACCGCCAGCGCCCCCGGCCAGACGGGGCACAGCGCGCCGGGAGGCCCCGGGGCCGGCCGGCCGCGCCGCTCCTCGAGCCCGCCCTGCGTGCGGGAGGGTGTGCTGCGCGTCCTTGACAGCATCAGCGCTCCCGCCTACGTCCGCAACAACCGCATGGACGTCCTGGCCGCCAACCGGCTCGGCCGGGCTCTGTTCGCCGACGTCTACGCGCAGGGCGCCACCGGATTCAACCTTGCCCGCTACCTCTTCCTCGACCCGCGCTCCCGCGACTTCTACACCCAATGGGACGTCGTCGCCCGCGACTCCGTCGCCGCCCTGCGCGTCGAAGCTGGCCGCACCCCTTACGACCGCGGCCTGAGCGACCTGGTCGGTGAGCTCTCGACCCGCAGCGAAGAGTTCCGCACCTGGTGGGCCGCCCACAACGTCAAGTTCCACACCACGGCTACCAAGACGCTGCGCCACCCCGCCGTCGGTGAGCTCGAACTCACCGGCGAAGCGCTCACCCTCCCCGCAGACCACGGCCTGACCATCATCACCTACACCGTCGAACCCCACAGCGCCTCCGAACAGGCCCTGAACTTTCTCGCGAGCTGGAGTGCGCAGGCATCCCCGGCGAATCCGCGCGAGTCCGAGACCATCGAGGAGACGAAGTGACGATGCAGCAACGACGCCTGGGCAGCACTGGGGTCTGGGTCAGCGAGCTATGCCTGGGCACCATGATGTTCGGCGAGTGGGGCACCAGGGACCACGAGGAGAGCATCCGGATCATCCGCCGCGCCCTTGACGCCGGCATCACCTTCGTTGACACCGCCGACGTCTACTCCGCCGGCGAGTCCGAGGTCATCGTCGGCAAAGCCCTCACCGGGCGACGTGACGACATCGTGCTCGCGACCAAGGCGTTCATGCCGATGAGTGACAACCTCAACCACCGCGGCAGCTCCCGCCGCTGGATCATCCGCGAGGCCGAGGACTCACTGCGCCGGCTCGGCACCGACTGGATCGACCTCTACCAGATCCACCGCTGGGACCCCGACACCGACCTCGACGAGACCCTCGGCGCACTCTCCGACCTGGTCCACCAGGGCAAGATCCGCTACTTTGGCCACTCGACGTTCCCCGCCTCGGCCATCGTCGAGGCCCAATGGACCGCCCAGCGCCGCAACCGCGAGCGCTTCGTCACCGAGCAGCCGACCTACTCGATCCTCACCCGCGGCATCGAAAACGACATCCTGCCCACCTGCCAGCGCTACGGCATGGGCGTGCTGTCCTACAGCCCCCTGGCCGGCGGCTGGCTTTCTGGCCGCTACCGCCAAGACGCCAACCAAGGACCCACATCGGTCGCCCGCCAGCGCCTGGCCAACCGGTTCGACCTCGACCTGCCCGACAACCAGCGCAAGCTCGACGCCGTCGGCCAGCTCGCCAAGCTCGCCGACGACGCCGGCATCAGCCTCATCGAGCTCGCGATCGCCTTCGTCCTGCGCCACCCCGCCATCACCTCCGCCATCATCGGCCCCCGGACCATGGAACACCTCGAATCGCAGCTCACCGCTGCCGACGTCCACCTCACCGACGACGTCCTCGACCGCATCGACCAGATCGTTGCCCCCGGCGTCACCCTCAACCCCGCCGACAACGGCTGGGTCAGCCCCGCCCTCAGCCCGGCCGCCCGCCGCCGCTGACGGCCAGGTTCACGGATTCGCCACGGGGACTGCCTATAACCACCGGTCGCCTCCAGGACAACCGGGAGCACTCAGGCCCGCGGCACGCGCCGCGCCCGCCGCGCCCGGCCAGCATCCCGTCCCGCACGCCACCAGCGGCAAACCCGCGCGGAAGCGCTGCTGGCGCTGGCCGGCGCGGTCATGCGGCTGTCGCAGGTGCCCGCGGCGCTGGCCGCCGGCGTGATCGACCTGCGCCGCGCGGAGGTGTTCGCCCGCGAACTGCTGCCCCTCGATGACGAACTCGCGGTGCGGGCCGAGGCGATGGTGATGCCCCGCGCCCCGGAGCTGGCCACCGGGCAACTGGCCGCTGCGCTGCAGCGCCGCACAAAGCGGGCCGAGCACGACGCCCGGGTCGAGGCCTGGGCCGAGCCGGGCCGCGGCACCGCCGCCCTGGCTGGCCGCGACCTGCCCACCGCCGAGGTGATCGCCGCCGACCAGCGACTGACCGCCGCCGCCCGCTGGCTCAAAGCCAACGGCGCCCACGGCACCATGGACTGGCTGCGCTCGCGGGCCTACCTCGCCTTCATCAACGGCTACACCCTCCACGACATCCTCGCTAGCCTGACCGCCAACCAGCCAAGCGCCCACGACCAGCCCCGACGGCCGCGCCATCGCCCACGGCTGCGCCCGCGCCGGGCCCGGCCCACCCGCCACCGCCCGCCGCGCCTGGCTCGCCACCATCACCATCACCCTCATCGAAACCGGGACCTGCCAGCACCGCCGCCAGACAGCCCGATACCAGCCCTCCCCCAGCCTGCGGCACATCATCAAGATCCGCAGCCCCCGGTGCGGCTACCCCGGCTGCCGCCCACTGCGACGACGACCACACCATCCCCTACGACAAAGGCGGCAAGACCTGCGAATGCAACCTGCACCCAATATGCAAGCGTTAATTACACAGCTAGCCCAGTGGTCCCAGGGGATGCAAGTTCCCTCTCAAGGACTTGGCACACGTCAGGCCAGGGCAGTTGTGGCGGGCTCGTCAATGACCAGTAGGCATGTGCCGACCGGACGGCGACGCTCAGCCCGAGTGCGGCACTGGCGGCAGGAATGGACCTGGTCAGCCGCTTCAGGGCGCTGCCGGGCCCGCGATCACTGGGCTGGATTCCATTCGCCACGATCAGGGTGGCAGCACGGATGCTGTCGAGCACAGCCGGATCAGCGCGTTCCGTGAGAGAACCGTGAACGACCAGCGGCCAGGCCATGCGGGTGATTGCCCACCGTAGCCGCTCCAGCCCCGACCCCAGGTCAGTAGCCATGAGCCACGGGCTGCTTGCGTTCCATAGCAAGACGATGTCCCCGATTTCGAGGCCGCCATGAGTGAGGCACAGCGTGATCCCCTTTACCTCTCCTCGCTGCCACGGAATGGTAGCGCCATGGATTTCGAGGTGGCGGGCATGCAGGCCGAGCCGTGACAGCACGGTCAGCCATGTGTCGAGGATCTGCGCGTGCTCGGATAGGTCACGGACCGGGAGGACGCAGGAGACGTTGACGAACGCGGTGAGGAATCCGTCGGCCAGCTGGCCCGAGTTGTCGCGTTTCCCAGTGAACCGGATGACGGGCTGGGGCAGGTAGCCCTGCCGGTAAGAGTACGGGAGCCGTTGTTTCAGGTAGGGGTCAAGGGCCTGGACCGCAGAGATCGTGAAGTCGGTTTCGCGGTTCCACCGAAGCGGCAGCGGGGGGACTTGCGGGATGCCGTGCTCGGCGAACGTCGAGGCGAGGATGCCGAGCATCTCCTGCCAGCCGATTAGCCTGCGGGGTGGCCGGTAAGACGTTCCCCGTGCTTGGTAGCGGATGCACAGGCGGTCGCCTTCGCTGTCAAAGGACCAGCGCATGCCGAGTGAGCGCCGCAGCGCGGTCACCAGTTCACTGGGATGGTTCAGCATGGCGGGTGGCGAGCGCATGGAAGTGCCTGACGGGATCGAAGCGTGCCTGGCCGACCTCCTGCACATGCGCCGGTTTGAGCAACGCCGCCTGTTCGATGGCCTCTGCCAGCGCGGATGCCGCGTGATTATCGTCGGCATCCGGAGGCACAGTGGCTACCGCTCCGGTTTCGTTGCAGAGGGCAGCCTGGGCGCATGTTCCCTGCCTCCAGGCGAGTGCGGCGACGGGAGTCCCGGCCCGCAGGGATTCCCCGAATACCGCCGCACCAGCTTCCACATAGTGCCGGGCGCACGAGTAGACAAGAACCCGGCCCGCGTTCAACGCGGTCGTTTTGGTCGCGCCGCCGAGTTCGCCTGCGAACTCCACGTGGTCAGCGCGGAATAGCTCACTATGAAGGCCTAGGTAGCCTTCGTCGAAGACTGGGCCGATAATCCGTATCCGGCGACCCAGCAGGGCTGCAGCCATGATCGCGAGGTGGGGTGCCTTCTCTGAATCGATGCGCCCAAGCCACACGAGGTCGCAGCCATCGGCGGCGGGTGGTTCTTCTTCTCCGAGCCCGAGGTGCACAGCCAGTTCGGCCCGCGGATGGTCCGCTAAGTACCGTTCGGTCATCTCCGGGGAGTAGCAGTACAGCCGGGAGCGGTACCCATCGAATGCGCCCGCGGTGTGCCGGAAATCCGGCGCGTGCTGGAATGTCGCGATATCGCAATCCAGTTTCTCCCATGCCCGCCGCCATGCGGGAAGGGATGGGTACTCGTGGCCGACGATGAGCAAGTCGTAGCCGGCCGACCGCAGCCGCGGGAACTGACGTGAACCTGCCGTCAGGCTCTCCAAGCGCACGGGCTCGGTAACCCAGCTATCGCCAAGGTCTGGCCGCCAGGAGGGGCCGAGAAGGTGGACGTCGGCGCCTGCGTGGCGCGCTCCAACAGCGACAGCCCACAGCCACCGTTCGATGCCCCCGTACCCCGCGGGCGGGAATGCGTAGCTTCCCGGGAAGTCGCAGACGCCGACCAGCATCAGATCTGCGGTGTCCCGTCCGGCCCCAGCGCCTTGAAGCCCACGTAGGGGACGAGCACGTCTGGCATTGAGACCGAGCCGTCCTGGTGCTGGTAGTTCTCCAGGATCGCTGCCATCGTCCTGCCGATGGGCAGGCCAGAGCCGTTCATCGTTGCGACGAAGGACCGGGTGCCGTCGGCGGCGCGGGTGCGGATGTTCGCCCGGCGGGCCTGGAAGGTGCCGCAGTCCGAGCAGGAGGAGATCTCGCGGTAGCGGTGCTGGCTGGGCAGCCACACCTCCAAGTCGTAGGTGACCTGGGCAGCGAAGCTCATGTCTCCGGCGGCCAACACGATGACCCGGTAGGCCAGGCCTAGTTCCTTCAGGCAGGCCTCTGCATGGCTGATCATCTTCTCTAATTCATGCCGCGACCTGTCTGCAGTGCAGATCCGCACCATCTCGACCTTCGTGAACTGGTGCAGCCGCAACAGCCCCCGGGTGTCCTTGCCGTAGGAGCCCGCCTCGGACCGGTAGCACGGGGTGTGCGCGGTGAAGGCCAGGGGCAGCGAGGACTGGTCGATGATCTCACCGGCGTGCAAGTTGGTCAGCGGCACCTCAGCGGTGGGGATCAGGAACAGATCACGCGATCCAACTCTGGTCTTGAACAGGTCTTCTTCGAATTTGGGCAACTGTCCGGTCCCGGTCATGGTCTCGCGAGTGACCAGGTTGGGCAGCGAGTACTCGGTGTACCCGTGCCGCCGGGTGTGCTGGTCGAGAAAGAAGGCGGCCAGGGCGCGCTCCATCGCCGCACCAGCACCCCGGGCGATGCTGAACCGTGGGCCGGACAGCTTGGCGGCGCGGCCGAAATCGAGGATCCCCATCGCCTCGCCGAGGTCGACGTGATCCTTCGGCTCGAACCCGAACGCTGGCGCGTCACCGTGGCGGCGGATCTCAACGGCGAACTCTTCGCTGTCGCCATCCGGAACCGTGTCCAGCGGCAGATTCGGGACGCCCAGCAGCAGTTCCCGCAGCTCTGCGGCGGCCTGATCGTGCTCTGCCTCGGCGAGGCGGATCTGCTCCTTGAGCTGGCGTGCCCGCTCCTTCAGTCCCGAGACATCCCCACCCTGCCGAGCCGATTGCTGTACGGCCTGGGTCACCCGGTTGGACTCGGCCCGAAGCTCGTTGGCTGTAGTGATGCTGCTGGTGCGCCGGGAGAACAACTCCTCCAAACGTGCGAGGTCCAGTGTGTAGCCACGGCGAGCAAGGCGGCGAACCGCGTCGGCGCCCATGTCCAGCAGCACGCGGGGATCATGCATCAGGGTCCCTCCATCGGGTTTCCTGCTGTCGAACCTAGCAAGCCTTCGGCCTGTCCCCAGCGGCAATTACGCTGGTCGCCGGGGCCGCGATGGGCTTCGCGGCTAAGGTCTGTCGTCAGCGCCTCGATGATTCTCCAGAGATCCCAGTCCGGGAGGAGCTTTGGTGTTGCGCACGGCGCTTCGGGAAACAATATGGCTTCCTCGGTCAGCGCGTGGTGCTGCCCCCAAGAGATCACCGATAGCGCCAGGCCGTGGGTCACCACGAGCCGGGGACCGGGGAGGACCAGGGCCGATCGCAGGCCGTCAAGCATTCGCTGGATGGCTTCTCGCTGCGACTCGGTAGCGCTAGGTGGCCTGCTATGGGGACCGTGCTGACGGAGCCAGGCAGCGTATTCGCCGAACAGCCGCGCCTCAAAGATGCCGTAGTCGAGTTCGTTCAGCCGCTGATCGGCTGTTATCGGGACTTTGGCGTCTTGGAGGATGAGCGTGGCGGTCTCGACGGCACGGGGGAGCTCGCTGGTCACACAGGACCGAATTTCGGCCACGGGGATCGTGGCCCGCGCTCGTCGGCACTGCTCACGGCCCGTGTCATCCAAGGACACGGCAAGGCGCGGATCGCCGTTGACCCGGTAGCACATACTCAGGGACGTCTGCCCGTGGCGAAGCAGATAGGTGATCATGACCAGGCCGTCTCCCGAATATTGCCGAGCGCCGTCATGACTTCGATCATCCGCGTTACCCGCGGATCGGCTGTCTCGACGTAATACAGGAGGCCATCCAGGCACAGCGTTAGGCACCAAGGCAGCAGCTCGGTTGGACAGATGCCACCGACGCGGGCTGCGGTAAGCAGCCGGTCCGATGGATCGCGGGCGAGGTCGTAATAGACGATCCAGAAGGCCCAGTCGAACACCGGGTCGCCGGTCATCGGGAGCGGGTCTATGAACACTGGGCGGCCATCGCGGCTGAACAGCACGTTTTCCCGGTATAGATCGGCGTGCAGCAGCACTCGCTCTTTCGGCCGCATTGGCAGCCGGTTCACCGCTGCGATGCTTCGTGTCAGGCTGGATTCCGGGATCTTGGCACCGATGGCTGCTGCCCGCCGGTGAATCCTGGGCCGCACGTCGCCATCGATGTAGCTTTCCAGGCTCGGGAAACTTTCCGGTGCCCTTGTGCGGGAGTGCAGCAGGCGCAGGTTGTGAGCCACCGCGTCGTATTCGTCGGCGGGTGCCGCCGCACCGCCGGGCCGGTCAGCGACCAGGCGCAGTGCCGCCATGGCCAGGTGATCGGCGGCGTGCGTCACGGCGGGGGTCAGCGGCGGACCCCACAGGCGCAGCGCCGCGACCTCGCGGCGGTATCTGTCGGGGTCGTACCATGCCTTGATCACACGGGATACGTGATCGCTATCGCTGGCCAGCGCGATCACCGAGGCGCAGCCGGCGTCGTGATAGCCGGTTACGGTCAGATTCCACTCCGCGGCGGCGTCAGTGATGGCCTTGGGCGCGCTGTTCAGCCATTCGTTCGCGGGTTGGCCGTAGTGGCCGGTCAGCCGCTGGCGGGCGCCGCTCGTGACCGGACCGAGGCTGGCGTTCATCAACTCATCATCAGCCCGGTGGCGAGGATCTCCTCGGTCAGTGCCGGGAAGCCGTCCAGGGCCTGGAAGATCACAGCATGCACCTTGTCGGGCTGGGGGTAGGTAGCGGCGAGCCGGACATGTACCCGCCAGGGGCGATCCAGGCGCTGACCGGTCGCGCTGATCAGGTGGACTTCGGCATAGCCACCTGTTGTCTCCGCAAGGCGCGTGGCGATCCGCTGCGCGGCGAGGTTGTAGAGCTTGCCCACGTGATACACGGGGTTCTTGCCGCTGGCACCCTCGATGTTCATCGGCCGAAGCGGAGTGATCAGCCCGGTTACCCGGTTTCCCCGCCCGACCACACCCTCATCTCCGGACTCGATGGAACTTCCGGTGTAGGTCAGGTAAAGCTCATCGCGGTCCGGAATATCGCGCACGTTGATCCGGAACCGGGCCGGAACGTCTCCCAGGCTCTCCGCCGCCAGCCGATGACACTCCGCAAGAAGCCGTTCCTTGTTCTCCGCGTATGCGGAGCGACTCGACACGTACCCGCACTTCTGCGGCACGCACAGCACCAGATCGAAGTCTTCGCCGACGCCGTAGCCCATCAGCTTGACATCCGAGCCGCACCAGGGATGTTCCGCGGCGAAGCCCTCCGGCGCGGACAGCCAGTCGACCAGCCCCCTGGCGAAGCCTTCGAGGTGGTTCTCGGGCGCCCATCCGGTGCCAAGCGAGGTGTCGTTGGACAGCCGGACCCGTCGCTCGCGAAGATCGTCCAGGCAGCGAGGAGCAAACCACAGTGACCGATCCGGCGTGCCCGTGCCGGTGACCACGGCACCGGGACTTGGGTTACTGGTGACGTTCAGCTCAATGCGCATAATCCCGTCCAGCTCCGGCAGCCGCGTCGCGAAGAACTCCCGCGTGGTTTCGGTGATCAGATCGTCTACTGGGATCTGATGGCCACCGCAGGTACGCGCAGCGCGACCGTTCACTAGGACTCGCACTGGCGAGGTGATGCGCCCCGCCCCGTACCGGACCTCACTCGCGCCGCCGAGCAGAGCGAGCTTGTCGAAATTATGGTGGAGAACAGCTCCGAACTCCCGCAATGTGTGGCGGCTGTAGGCCTGTGAGAGGCTTTCGGCCAAATGATCGGCCAGCGTATCGGGATGACCCCAGCCCTTTCGCTCGACGACGGTTAGGTCGGCCGGTTCCGGGATCCCAGAGTCGACCACCATGATGCTGCCGTCGACCTCAGTCCTTGTACGCCGCATGAGACCCTCACTCCTGCGAATCGATGCGCCCAGGCCGGCCGTGCATCGGAAGCGTCGCTTGACTGTGATCCTTCCCGCCTGAAAGTGGTCGAAGTGACACATCTTGTGTCAGCTCCTTGAGGTGGCCGTCAACCCCATAGAGCCAGGCTGCTGGGTAGGCTGCGCTTGCTGACCGTGAGCGAGGGAGAGGCGCTTTGACGATCCGGGCCGTGGTCTTCGACATCGGCGAGACTCTGCTAGATGACTCGCGCGAGTTCGGCGCCTGGGCTGACTGGATCGGTGTGCCTCGTCATACGTTCTCCGCAGTCCTCGGGGCAGTGACCGCCGAGGGCCGCAACAACGCCGAGACGTTCCAGTACTTCCGGTCCGGATTCGACCTGGCCGCCGAGCGACAGCGTCGGGAACGCGCTGGTGTCGGCGAACAGTACGGCGAGGAAGACCTGTATCCCGATGTCCGCCCCGCGCTTTCACGGCTTCGCGAGATAGGGCTATGGGTTGGCATCGCCGGCAATCAGACTGTCCAGGCTGGGCAGATCATGCGCAGCATGAACCTCCCCGCCGATCTGGTGGCCACGTCCGGCGAATGGGGTGCCGCCAAGCCCGATCCTGCTTTTTTCGCGCGTGTCATCGAGGCGGCGCCCTGTGAGCCGCACGAGATCGTCTACGTGGGCGACCACCGGGACAACGACCTGGAGCCCGCCAAGGCGGCGGGCCTATGCGCCGCGCATATTCGCCGGGGTCCTTGGGGGTACCTGTGGGCCGAGGACCCGAAGGTGGTCAAGCTGGCCGACTGGCGGATAGATTCTCTCGCCGAACTGCCCGCACTGCTTGAAACGCCGCAGGGCTGACCCTGCTCATCAGGCAGCAGGGCCTTACAGCCGGTCGCGTTCACAGGCGGCGGATTAGCCGGTACAGTCTTCCCGGAACGGCACGGAGCGGAGTCAGCGTGTCACCTGGCGGCGGTCACGGTATAGGCGAACGAATCGCCGCCGCCCGGAAACTTCGCCGCATGACGCAGGCTCAATTAGCAGAGGCCGCCGCAATCTCAGTCAGCTTGCTACGGAAAATCGAGCAAGGCTACCGGCCTGTCACCCCTGGGGTCTGGTCTTCGATCACCCGCGCCCTTGGCCTGCAAGCCGCTACCGGCGCAGATGAGGCCCGGTCCGCGGGCAGCCGGGTCCGCGCGGCTATCCCCCACATCAGGCGTGCCCTGGACTGCTATGACCTTCCCGATGATGGCCCCATCGCGTCGCTGGCAGATCTCAGCGCTGCCACGGAGAAGGCAACCGCCCGCAGGCTCGCCGCACACTACACCAGCCTGGCGGACACTCTCCCCGACCTCATCACCGAGTTGACACGCGCGGCCCACGGCTACACCGGCCGTGATCAGGAAACTGCGTTCGGGCTGCTGGCACTGGCCTACCGGGCAGCGGACGCGATCAGCGATAAATTCGGCTACTCCGATCTTTCCGCCCGCACCATCGAATTGATGCGCTGGGCGGCCGCACGGTCCGGTGACTCCGTGCTCGCGGAGGTAGCCGCCTATGTGCGCGCCGAGACCTTCTTCTCCAACCAGCTCCCCGCTGCCGGGCTGCGTGCGCTCGATGCTGCCAGCGGGTCGCTGGCCGCCGAAGGTTCACGCGAGGCGCTCGCCATCTACGGATCGTTGCACATGCGCGCGGGCGTCCTTGCTGCCTGCGCCGGACTGCCAGAAGCTGCCGCATCCCATCTGGCCGAAGGCCGCAACGTCAGCCGTCATGTGCCCGATGCCGCCTATCGCGGAACGGCCTTCGGTCCCTCCAGCATGCGGATACACGAAGTCGCAGCGGCTGCCGAGTTGGGCGACTGCAAGGCCGTCCTCCGTAAAGCCGCCGGGTGGCAGCCACCGCCAACGGTGCCCGCCGAACGTCGCTCCCACTACTTCATCGAGCTGGCGCGCGCGCAGCTCTGGGCCGGGCACCGCAGCGATGCGCTGGCCTCGCTCTGCGTCGCGCGCCGGATCGCTCCCCAGCACACCAGGCACAATCCGCGCGTCCGCGAAACGACCCGGACTCTCACAAGCCTGGAAAGGCATCCCAGCGACACGCTGCTGGAATTCGCTCGGTGGGCCGGAATCGGCAAGTAGAAAGGCGGCGGTCGCGCTGGCGCGCTCCCAGCGGCTGGCGCACCTGACCAGGGTGAACTGGTTCTTCGTCTCCCTGGTCGCGCACGCACGCGCCGCAGGCGGCGGCGCCGAGTTGCAGCTGTGGCTGAACGAGCCCGCCGCCGAATGGCTCTGCAGCCATGTGTTCACCCGATTCACGGTCGCGTACCTGCCGCATCCCGACGGGCTGGGCGTGTGGGCCGAGGGCGGCCGTGCGGTCACGTTCGTGCTGGAGTACGACACCGGCACCGAGCACCTGCCCCAGCTCGCCGCAAAGCTCCCCGGCTACGGCCAGCTCGCCGCAAAGCTCCCGGCTACGGCCAGCTCGCCAAGACCCTCGCCGACGCGGGCCGCACCTGCCCGCTGGTGCTGTTCTGCTTCCCTGGCCCGCACCGCCCGCAAGGCGCTGGCCGCCTGCTACGACGCGGCGGCGTTGCGGATCGCCACCGCCGCCATCCATCCGGAGCATGTCAGCCCGGCCGGGCCGCGATGGCTGCCACTAACGCCGGGCCGGGCCGGCGGCCGTGTCGCGCTGTGCGCTCTCGACACGGCCATTCCCGACCCGTGGTACCCGATACGCCCGCCAGGAACTCGCCCGGCAGCAGACCGCACGGGCCGAGTCACAGGCCGAGTGGGACGACCCCGGCGGCGACACCGACGGCTTCGACGCTGCCAACGGACAACGCTGAAGGGAGGTGACCGCCCATACGTCCTGCCGCCCGCCGCCGGGAGCGGCCGGCCACGCCGGCACGCCCAGCAAGGCAGTGATCCAGTGTTCCGGCGACATGACACACGAGGCGACCTCGGGCTCCAATTGCTCCTGCTCCGCCGCGCCGCGCCGCCGCAGTCCGCATCCGGGCCCGGCGCGGCGCGCACGGTAACATCCGTCTCTGGGCCAACGGAGGGAGCGAGCAGTGCCAGAGGACTTCAACAGCAAGATCATCAAAGAGTTCCGCGCCAACGGGGGCAAGGTCGGCGGCCCGTTCGAGGGAGCGCGGCTATTGCTGCTGCACACGACCGGCGCCAAGAGCGGCCAGGAGCGGGTGAATCCCGTCGCATACCAGACCATCGGGGACGGTTTCGCGGTGTTCGCGTCCAAGGCCGGGGCGCCGACGAACCCGGACTGGTACTACAACCTGCTGGCGAACCCGCGGGTGAAGGCTGAGGTCGGCACCGAGACCATCGAGCTCACCGCGCGGGTGGCCGACGACCAGACCCGGGAGCCGATCTGGACCGCGTGGAAGAAAACCAACCCCGGCTTCGCCGAGTACGAGGCGAAGACGACACGGCAGATCCCGGTCGTCCTGCTCGACCGCGTCGGCTAGCCGGGCCTCCGGGCTGCGGCCCCGCCGGAATCCCGCGGGCCACGGCGCGGTTGCAGCCATAGTCGCTGACCGAGGGAGCTGACGTGACTACATCGCTGACCAAGCCGCTCTACACCGCCCGGGCCACCGCGACCGGCGGCAGGGCCGGGCATGCCGTCTCCGACGACGGCATCGTCGACGTCGACCTGCAGCCGCCGAAGGAGATGGGCGGGCCAGGCGGAGCCACCAACCCCGAGCAGCTTTTCGCCGCGGGCTACGCGGCGTGCTTCCAGAGCGCGCTCGGCGTGGTCGGCCGCCGCCAGAACGTGGACACCAGCAGCTCGACCGTGGAGGCCGATGTCACGATCGGCACGATTCCCGGCGGCGGGTACGGGCTCGCGGTCGCGATCAAGGTATCCATCCCCGGCGTCGAGGCTGAGACCGTGCACGCGCTGGCCGAGGCCGCTCACCAGGTGTGCCCATACTCCAACGCCACCAGGGGCAACATCGACGTGACGGTCAGCTCGGCGTGACGCTGGCCGCGCCGAGCCCGGCCCCGACCCGCGCGTAGGCGTCCAGGACCAGGTCCCAGAAGCCGTCGGTGTCGATGGCCACGGCCACCAGGGCGTTGCGATCGACGGCCGCGGCGGTGAAGTCGGTGACGGTCATCCCCGACGTCCAGCGCCCGGCGGTCTCCACCTCCACCCGTGCGGGCGCACACGTTATCAGCCCGGGTGCCGCGACCCTGGCCACGGCGCAGACGTCGTGCACGGGCGTCCCGTCGGCGCGCTCCGGCCCGGGCCCATGGCCGGCGCCGGTGTATCCGGCCAGGGCCGGCAGGAGCAGGTCGTCGGCGAGCCGGCCGAGACCGCGCATCCGGGCGCGCACCGCGGTGGTGGCCAGGGCCTGCAAGGTCACGTCGAGGCCGACCATGGTCACGGTCCAGCCGGCCGCGAAGACGATTGCCGCGGCCTCGGGATCGGCGGCGATGTTGAATTCCGCGGCTGGCGTCACGTTCCCGCGGCTTGCCGACCCGCCCATGATCACGAAGTCCCTGACCTGGGAGACAATCTGCGGGTGGCGCCGCACCGCGAGCGCGATGTTGGTCAGCGGGCCGATTGCGATCAGCGTGACCTGCCCGGGCTCCGCGCCGATCGCGCCGGCCAGGAAGTCGACCGCGTGCCCGCGGGCCGGCTGTGACGACGCCGCCGGAAGGCTGGCCGCGCCGAGCCCGGAGTCTCCGTGCACCTCCCGCGCGTGCAGCGCGGGCCGCTGCAGCGGAACCGGGCAGCCGGCCGTCACGGGCACGTCCAGCATGCCCACGAAGTCCCGCACCCGCAGCGCGTTCTCCGTGGTCTGCTCCAGGCCGACGTTGCCGGCCACGGTGGTTATCCCGACGAGCTCCAGCTCCGGGTTGCCGTGCGCGAAGGCCAGGGCGAGGGCGTCATCGATGCCCGGATCACAGTCGATGATGATCTTCTGAACCGCCAAGCCGCGCTCCCCGCGTTCCCGTCCTGCTGCCTGCGGCTATGGTCGCACACGGCCGCCGGCACCAGGCTGGTCGCCGCCCGGTCCCGGATTCGTGCTCCAGGACCGGGCGGCCGCTTCAGGACGCCTGCTGGCCAACCAGGGACGTCCGGCCAGGCGCGGCGTGGGCGGGCGGGTCGAGCGGGGCGACCAGACCGAGCTCGACGGGGGGATCGAGCCGGACGGCCGCAGCCGGACGGCCATGGTCCGGTGCCGCGGAGGGGCGGGCCGGGCCGGCCGGGCGGGGAAGCCCGGACCCGGCGGAGCCGGACGGGGCGGGCGCGCCCGCCCGCCAGCGCTGGGGGCGCCCGCGGCGCTGGGCTGGCAGCGGCAGGCCGTCCGGGAGGGACTCATCCCTGCTGCGAGCGGGCGCGAGGAGCCGCTCTCTGAGCCGCTCACGGCCGCGGTGCAGGCGCGACATCACCGTGCCGATCGGGATCCCCATGATCTCGGCGATCTCCTTGTAGGGGTATCCCTCGATGTCGGCCAGGTAGATCGCGGCGCGGAACCCTTCCGGCAGGTCACGCAGCGCTCGGGTGATCTTGGAGTCGGCCAGCCGGTCCATCGCCTCTTCCTCTGCCGACCTGGCCGACTGGGAGCAGAGCTTCTCGGGGGCGTGCATCTCGCCGAGCTCGCTGAACAGCGACTGAGCTGGCTCGCGCTTCACCTTCCGGCGGGTGTTGATGAACGTGTTGGCCAGGATGCGGTACAGCCACGCGCTCAGGTTCGTGCCCGGCCGGAACTGATGGAATGCGACGAAGGCCTTGGCGAAAGTCTCCTGCAGCAGGTCCTCGGCGTCGCTCGGGTTGTGTGTCATGCGAAGCGCTGC
>Ga0335074_10004736_pt1 | contig 18780 bp, 17 predicted proteins | sample Lox_Sample_23_FD_206715 | JGI IMG/M metagenome (GOLD analysis project Ga0335074, IMG submission 206715) | Soil microbial communities from Loxahatchee National Wildlife Refuge, Florida, United States - Lox_Sample_2.3 | ecosystem: Environmental > Terrestrial > Soil > Wetlands | place: USA... | reverse complement strand
TGCTGCCCTCGTACACCAGGTGGGTCTACGAGCGCGACACCTACGCCTGGTCCGGAGCCGAGCTTATCCTGCTCAGGGCGCGGACTGGCCAGGTGACCGGCGCCCGGCCCGGGAGCCCTCCCGCTGCGTACAGTGGAGTCAGCTGCGGCGACCTGCCCCAGTACGCGCCGCTCTACGCGCCATCACCCGGTTAGCCCGACCGGCGTCGAGCGGGTGTTGGGGCCCCCAGTGCCCGTCTATCGGGTGTCGGGGGCCCCAGCACCCATTTCTATCGGGGTCTGTGCGTCACAAGCCCCGCATATCGGGTCTGTGCGTCACGAGCCCCATCCGGACGGGCCTGGGGTCCCATATGGTGGGAATGGGTGCCACGGCACCGGTTGGGAAATGCTTGCGTGGCACGGCGCGAAACGGAATCGTATGGCGTGCCGGAACACCAACCGTTACCAGTGGGAGGACTCGACATGCGGGGATTCAGGAATTTCCTCATGCGGGGAGACGTGATCGTCGTCGCGGTCGGGCTGGTCGTGGCCCTGGCGTTCAGCATGCTGATCACCGCGTTCACCACTGACATCATCACCCCGCTAGTGTCCGCCGCCGGGGGTAAGACGGGCAACGGCCTGGGCTTTTATGTCAGCGGTCACAACCCGAAGACGTTCGTGGACTTCGGTGCGTTCATCTCCGCGATCATATTCTTCGTCGTCTTCATGGCCGTGGTTTACTTCGTCATCGTCGTGCCTTACAAGCACGTCCAGGCCCGCCGCGGGCAGGTGGTATTCGGCGACCCGCCGGCGGTCAAGACCTGCCCGGCATGCCTGTCCGGTGACCTGCCGGCGGCCGCCTCGAAGTGTAAGTACTGCGGGACCGACCAGCCGACGGAGAAAGCGGCCGCCTGACTGACTACAGGGGACTAGACGGGGTGTCGCCGCCGCCCTCCAGCCCGCTGCCGCGGTCCGAGCCGGAGGCGTCGGGGCCCACCGAGGGTTCTGAGTCCGCCGGTTCGGGCTCGGCCGGGGTCTCGGCGGCTTCGGCGGCTTCGGCGGCTTCGGCGGCCTTAGCGGCTTCGGCGGCCTTCTGGTCGGCCGCGCGGACCTCGCCGATGAGCTCTTCGAGCCTGGCCGCCCTGATGCGGCGGAACGTGCGGTGGTCGCGGGCCCGGTCCAGGACGGCCACCTCGAGCTGGGCGGCCACCACGTCCGGGCGCTGTTCGCCGTTGGACGGCGCGGCCAGCGCCGCCAGCGCGGCTCCGAATGCCTCGGCGAGCGACAGCCCCTCGCGGTACCGCTCCTTCAGCGCGGCGGACACCTGCTCCGCCTGGCCGCCGAAGGCGACGAAGCCGGGCTCGTCGGACACCGACCCGTCGAACGTGATCCGGTAGATCTGGTCGTCCGCCGCCCGGAGACCGATCTCGGCGACGACGATCTCCACCTCGAACGGCTTGTTGCTCTCGGTGAAGATGGTGCCCAGGGCCTGGGCGTACCAGTTGGCGATGCCGCGCGCGGTCACGTCGACGCGGTCGTACTGGTATCCGGTGATGTCCGCGTAGGTGACCCCCGCCTTGCGCAGGTTCTCGTACTCGTTGTACCGGCCGACCGCGGCGAACGCGATCCTGTCGTAGATCTCGCTGATCTTGTGCAGGGCTCTGCTCGGGTTGGGCGCCACCATGAGGATCCCGCCCGCGTACTTCAGCGCCACGCAGCTGCGGCCGCGCGCGATGCCCTTCCGCGCGTAGTCGGCCTTGTCCCGCATGGACTGCTCTGGCGACACGTAGAACGGCATGGACACCGCGGACGCTTCCTTTACTGGTGGGTGGTAGGCGGGGTCTTAGGGGTTTAGGTGGCGGGCCGGGCTAGCCTGCGTCTCGCAGCGGAGCCTGCGGTCCGTCGGGCGCGCTCATCCGGCCCTGCACGACCTGCTCCGCGTAGTCCTCGGACTCGGCCTCGGAGAGCCGCCGAAAGCCGTCAGCCGTCACCGTGGCGATGACCGGGAAGATGCGCCTGGTCAGGTCGGGCCCGCCGGTCGCCGAGTCGTCGTCCGCGGCGTCGTACAGCGCCTGCACGCACGCCAGCACGGCGTCGCGCACCGGCATGTCGTCGACGAAGAGCTTCTTCAGCGAGCCCCTGGCGAAGACGGAGCCCGAGCCGATCGAGAAGAACCTGTGCTCCTCGTACGGGCCGCCGAGGGGGTCGTAGCTGAAGATCCGGCCGCGGTCGGCGTCCTCGTCGTAGCCGACGAACAGCGGCACGACGATGAAGCCCTGCATGGCGGCGGCCAGGTTGCTCCTGACCATCCAGGCCAGCCGGTTGGCCTTGCCCTCCAGGGACAGCGAGCGGCCCTCCATCTTCTCGTAGTGCTCAAGCTCAACCTGGAACGCGCGGATGAAGTCCATCCCCATGCTCCCGGTGCCCGAGTAACCGATGGCCGAGTACTCGTCGCTGCGGAAGACCTTATCCACGTCGCGCTTGGCGATCATGCTCCCGGAGGTGGCGCGGCGGTCGCCGGCTAGCACCACTCCGCGCTCGCAGGACGCCGCCACGATCGTCGTGGCGTGCGGCAGGTCGCGGATCACCTGCCCGTCCCCCGCGGGGACGCCGGGTGCGGGCATCCGGCCCGGCAGCAGATCCGGGGAGTACGAGGCGAGGAAATCGGCAAACGATGAGCCCTGCCGGCCCATGAAGCCCGCCGGTGGCCTGGACCCGGGTCGCCCCGCGCCGCGCATCCGCCCGGAACCCCCGTCTGCCCCGCCGAGCGGGCCTGGCTGGCTGCCGTCGAAGTAAGAGCCCAACGCGAACCTCCTCCCAAGGTGGTCATCAGCACTGCCCTGTTAAGGACCCTACTGCCGCGCCGGAGCGGGGCGGCCCGCCAGGGGCGCCGGTGCGTCCGCCTACGGCGAACCGACCTCGCTGGCTACTGGCCGCCCTTTTGCACGTACGACCTGACGAACTCCTCGGCGTTCTCCTCGAGGACCTCATCGATCTCGTCGAGTATCGCGTCGACGTCGTCGGAAAGCTTTTCGTGCCGCTCCCTGGCCTCCTCGTTGGTACCAGGCTCGGCCTGTTCGGTCTCCTCGGCGCGCCTCGTGGTCTGCCGCTGACCGCCTGAGTCCTTGGATGATGCCATGTCGCTACCTCCGTCTGTCCCAACGCTATCGTCACCCGTGGGAGTCCCGCGCAATCCCGCCGGGCCGAAATCGGTACGAACTCGCGACCCCGGACCCGGGGACCTGCTAGTCCTGGCCGGTGAGCGCGGCGACCAGCTCGGCCGCGCTGCGGCAGCGGTCCAGCAGCTCACCTACGTGCGCCCTGGTGCCGCGCAGGGGCTCGAGCGTCGGGACGCGCTGGAGTGACTCGCGTCCCGGGATGTCGAAGATGACGGAATCCCAGGAGGCCGCCGCCACCGCCTCGGGGTACTGCCGCAGGCAACGGCCCCGGAAGTAGGCCCTGGTGTCCTCGGGCGGGTTATCGATCGCCCGGTTGATGGTGGCGTCGTCGGTCAGCCGAACCATCCGGCCCCTGGACGCCAGCCGGTTGTACAGGCCGCGGTCCGGCCGCACGTCGCAGTACTGCAGGTCGACGAGCTGGAGCCGCGGATGATCCCAGCTCAGCCCGTCCCTGGACCGGTACCCCTCGAGCAGCTCGAGCTTAGCCACCCAGTCGAGCTCCCTGGACAGCTGCATGGGGTCCTCGGCCAGGCGGTTGAGCACCGACTCCCACCGGTCCAGGACGTCGGCGGTGATGTCGTCGACGTCGTCCCCGTACTTGTCCTCGGTGTACTTGCGGGCCAGCTCCAGGTACTCCGCCTGCAGCTGCACAGCGGTCATCTTCCTGCCGTCCTTCAGCGTGATCAGGCGGCGGCAGGTCGGGTCGTGCGAGACCGCGCGGAGCTCGGCCACCGGGGCATCGACCGATAGGTCCGTGCCGAGGAACTTGTCCTCGATCATCGCGAGCACCAGCGACGTCGTGCCGACCTTGAGGTAGGTGCAGACCTCGCTCATGTTCGCGTCGCCGAGGATGACGTGGAGCCGACGGTACTTCTCCGGGTCGGCGTGCGGCTCGTCCCTGGTGTTGATGATCGGCCGCTTCAGCGTGGTCTCCAGGCCGACCTCGACCTCGAAGTAGTCGGCCCGCTGGCTGATCTGGAACCCGGAGCCCCGGCCGTCGGCGCCGATGCCGACCCGCCCCGCCCCGCAGATCACCTGGCGGGACACGAAGAACGGGACGAGGTACCTGACGATGTCGGCGAAGGGCGTGGCGCGCCGCATCAGGTAGTTCTCGTGCGACCCGTAGGAGGCGCCCTTGTTGTCGGTGTTGTTCTTGTACAGCTGGATGGGCGCGCTGCCCGGCACGGTCGCGGCCTTGGTCGCGGCCTCGGCCATGACGCGCTCGCCGGCCTTGTCCCAGATGACCACCGAGAGCGGGTTGGTGCACTCGGGCGAGGAGTACTCGGGGTGGGCGTGGTCGACGTACAGCCGCCCGCCGTTCGTGAGGATGACGTTGGCCAGGCCGAGGTCCTCGTCGGTCAGCTGCGAGGAGTCTGCCGCCTCACGGGTCAGGTCGAACCCGCGGGCGTCCCGCAGCGGGTTCTCTTCCTCGAAGTCCCAGCGGGCCCGCCGGGCCCGGGCGGCGGTGGCCGCCTGGTAGGCGTTGACGATCTGGGATGAGGTCACCATCGCGTTGGCCCCCGGCTGGCCGGGCACGGAGATGCCGTACTCGGTCTCGGTGCCCATCACGCGAAGAACGCTCATGCCAAGCAGCCTAACGCCGTTACGAGCGAAGTCGGCATGCTGACACGGTTTGCCGGGCGCGAACAGCCATCACAGGTATTGCCCGGTGTTGGCCACGGTGTCGATCGAACGGCCCGCCTCGGTGCCGGTCTTCCCGGAGATCAGGGTCCTGATGTACACGATGCGCTCGCCCTTCTTGCCGGAGATGCGCGCCCAGTCGTCCGGGTTGGTGGTGTTCGGCAGGTCCTCGTTCTCTTGGAACTCGTCCACGCAGGCGGACAGCAGGTGGCTGACCCTGATGCCCTTCTGCCCGGTCTCCAGGAACTCCTTGATGGCCATCTTCTTGGCCCTGGACACGATGTTCTCGATCATGGCGCCGGAGTTGAAGTCCTTGAAGTACAGCACTTCCTTGTCACCGTTGGCGTAGGTGACCTCGAGGAACCTGTTCTCCTCGGTCTCGGTGTACATGCGCTCGACCGTGCGCTGGATCATAGCCTCCACGGTGGCCCGGGTCGAGCTGCCGTGCTCGGCCAGGTCGTCGGGGTGCAGCGGCAGTTCGGCCAGCACGTACTTGGAGAAGATGTCCCTGGCCGCCTCCGCGTCCGGGCGCTCGATCTTGATCTTGACGTCGAGCCGGCCTGGCCGCAGGATGGCCGGGTCGATCATGTCCTCCCGGTTGGAGGCGCCGATGACGATGACGTTCTCCAGGCCCTCCACGCCGTCGATCTCGCTCAGCAGCTGCGGCACGATCGTGTTCTCCACGTCGGACGACACGCCGGAGCCGCGGGTGCGGAAGATCGAGTCCATCTCGTCGAAGAACACGATGACCGGCTGGCCCTCGCTCGCCTTCTCGCGGGCCCGCTGGAAGACCAGCCTGATGTGCCGCTCGGTCTCGCCCACGTACTTGTTCAGCAGCTCGGGGCCCTTGATGTTGAGGAAGAAGCTCTTGTGCTCGGCCGTGCCGTCCGGGCCTGCGGTCCTGGCCGCGACCTGCTTGGCCAGCGAGTTCGCGACCGCCTTGGCGATCAGCGTCTTCCCGCAGCCGGGCGGGCCGTACAGCAGGACGCCCTTCGGCGGCTTCAGCTGGTGCTCCTTGAACAGGTCGGCGTGCAGGTAGGGCAGCTCGATCGCGTCCCTGATCTGCTCGATCTGCGCGGACAGGCCACCGATGTCGGAGTAAGAGATGTCCGGAACTTCCTCGAGGATGAGCTCTTCCACCTCGGCCTTCGGGATCCGCTCGTACACGTACCCGGACCGCGGCTCGAGCAGCAGCGAGTCGCCCGCGCGCAGCGGCGAGTTCATCAGCGGCTCGGCCAGGCGGACCACGCGCTCCTCGTCGGCCTGGGAGATGACCAGGGCGCGTTCGCCGTCGGCGAGGATCTCCTTGAGCATGACGACCTCGCCCACCTTCTCGTACCCCTGGGCGATGACGACGTTGAGCGCCTCGTTGAGCACGACCTCCTGGCCGGCGCGCAGCTCGCTGAACTCGACGTTCGGCGACACGTTCACGCGCATCTTGCGGCCGCCGGTGAACACGTCGGCCGTGCCGTCCTCGCAGGGGTTCAGGAAGACGCCGAACCCGGACGGCGGCTGGGCCAGCCGGTCGACTTCCTCCTTCAGCGCCACGATCTGGTCGCGCGCCTCGCGCAGGGTGGCCGCGAGCCGCTCGTTCTGGGCGGTGACCCCCGAGAGGCTGCCCTCGGTCTCGCGCAACCGGTCCTCGAGCATCCGGACCTGGCGCGGAGAGTCCGCGAGCCTGCGCCGCAGCACCGCGATCTCCTCGTCGAGGAAGGAGATCTGAGCGGTCAGGCTCTTCACCTCATCCTCGTGCCGCGAGGAGCGCCCGCTCTCTTCTCTGGCGGCCATGGCCCTCACCTCCTCTTGACCCGCTAACTAGACATTACCTATACACGACCGTTCCCTAACCTCGCGAGGCGGTTTCGATGCCGTGTTGCCGCTCATTTATGCGCCATTACGTCATAAAAGCATGACTCAGAGTCACCATTTCGCGAGGGCGTAACACATCGTCGTTCGGCTTAATGGTCTTGATGATCTTCTTCTTGCGCGCCCTTGGCCGGCCGCCGCCTGCGGGGCGGGGGCACCACGCCGGGCGCCAGGCGCCGCGCGGTGACCAGGAAGCCGGTGTGGCCCACCATGCGGTGCTGGGGGCGGACCGCCAGGCCCTCCACGTGCCACCCGCGGACCAGGCTCTCCCAGGCGGCGGGCTCATCGAAGCCGCCGTGGGCGCGCAGCGTCTCGACGGTGCGCGACAACTGGGTCGTGGTGGCCACGTAACAGCAGGCCAGGCCCCCGGGCGCGAGGATCTCGGCGGTGGCGGGCACGCAGTCCCACGGCGCGAGCATGTCCAGGATGACCCGGTCGTAGTCGGCCGGGGCCAGGTCGGCTCCGGTGCCGAACTCGCCGACCACCAGCCGCCACGCCGCGGGTGGGCCGCCGAAGAACAACTCGACGTTCGCCCGGGCGATCCCGGCGAAGTCGGCCCGGCGCTCGAACGAGGTCACGCTGCCGTGCTCGCCCACGGCCCGCAGCAGCCAGCAGGTCAGCGCGCCCGAGCCGGCCCCGGCCTCGAGCACCCTGGCCCCGGGGAAGACGTCGGCGAACGCCACGATCTGGGCGGCGTCCTTCGGGTACACCACGGCGGCGCCGCGCTTGGCGGCCAGCGTGTAGTCGGCGAGGAGGGGGCGGAACACCACGTACGGCGTGCCGCCCGAGGACCGCACCACGTTCCCGTCCGGGCCGCCGATCAGGTCGTCATGACACAGCGCGCCCTGGTGGGTGTGGAAGGACGCGCCGGGCCGCAGGGTGATGAGATGGCTCCGGCCCTTGGGATCGGTCAGCTGCACGGGCTCGCCGGCCGCCAGCGGGCCCCGCCGCGGTTGGGTCATGCTGCCGCAAGGTATCAGACGCCCGCGAAGGCGTGGTCGACGTCCCGGGCGGCGAGCACCCCGTAGACCTGACCGGATGGCTCCACCAGCAGGTACTCCGACGCGGGCGCGCGGCGGAGCGCGTCGAGGAGCGCCATCCCGGACAGGTCGGCCGGCAGCACCATGTTCGGCTCCAGCGTCCTGGCCAGCGAGCCTGCCTCGATCCAGGGGCGGCGCTGGTCCGGCGTGGCCATTACCGCGGTCTCGTTGAGGATCGCGATCGGCTTGTCCTCGTGATCGACGACCACCACCGCGCGGGCTTCGCTCTCCTTCGCGCGCCTGAGCGCCTCGGCTAGCGGGGTGCTCGCGGTGACCGAGACCGCCTTGCGGGCCAGCCGGCGGGCCTGCAGCCCGGGAAGCCGCTCGCGGAACCTCGCCGCCTTGATTGCCTGCCCGGCCCCGGTCCACATGAAGGCGGCGATCAGCGCCAGCCACAGCACGGTGGTGAAGTCCCCGCCGATCCTGTTCTCGACCGCCGGGTCGATCACCAGGATGAACAGGCTCAGCGCGAGGACGCGGCCCGTCCAGGCGGCGGCGATCGTGGCGGTCGACGGGCGGCGGGTCACCTTCCAGATCGCCGCGCGCAGCATCATGCCGCCGTCCAGGGGCAGGCCGGGCAGCAGGTTGAAGATCCCGATCACCAGGTTGGCCCACAGGAGCTGGAAGGCCAGCGTGGAGGCGACGACGTCCGCCGCGGGGACCGCGCGCGTCAGGCCGTAGCCGCCGGCCGCCAGCACGAGGGAGGTGGCGGGGCCGGCCGCGGACACCGCGAACGCCTGCCACGGCGTCGGCGGCTCCCGCTCGAGCTCGGAGACCCCGCCCAGCGGGTACAGCAGGATGCGGCGGACCGGCAGCCCGTACGCGCGGGCCACCAGCGAGTGGCTGAGCTCGTGGATGAGAACGGACGCGTAGAGCAGCACGACGAAGGTCACGGCGACCACGAACCGGGTGGAGCCGTGCAGCGTGGAGGCCAGGTCCTGGGCGTACCTCAGGACGATGAAGCCCGCGATGAGGAACCAGTACGGGGAGATGTGCACGGGGATGCCGAAGGGACGCGCGATGACGATCCCGGAACGGACCATGCGGCGCGGCGGCGGCTTCTCCGGCGTCGTGCGTGCCACAGTACCGATGCTACGTGCAGAACTAGCCTGGGGGGACGACCCGCCACGACCCCCCCGCGGGGCATGCCCCGGAGGGACGACCCGCGCGGTCGCGCGGTCGGAGATCCACCCGAATGTCGGTGCGGTGGCCTACGGTGTGGCTGTGGAGGAAACCGCAGCAGTCCTTGATGTGTTGCCGCCAGAGCCCCGCTCCCGCGTGGTTGCCCCAGCGGTCGCGGAGCCTGGCGAGGCGGAGGCCCCGCGCGGGCCGGCCTTGTCGCCTTCGCGGGCGGCCGACTTCATGACGTGCCCGCTGCTGTACCGCTTCCGCGTGATCGACAGGCTGCCCGAGCCGCCCTCGACGGCGACGGCGCGCGGAACGCTCGTGCACGCCGTGCTTGAGCGGCTGTTCGACCTGCCCGCAGCAGGGCGGACCCCGGAGGCCGCGCGGGCGCTGGTGGACCCCGAGTGGGACCGGCTGGCCGCCGCCGAACCCGAGCTCGCCGAGCTGTTTGGAGATGACGCCGAACGCGCCGACTGGCTTGCGTCCGCGAACGCCATCGTCGACGCGTACTTCACCCTGGAGGACCCGCGCAGGCTGGAGCCGGCCGAGCGCGAGTCCTACGTGGAGACCACGCTCGATTCCGGGCTGCGGCTGCGCGGCTACATCGACCGGCTCGACGTGGCCCCGGGCGGCGAGATCAGGATCGTGGACTACAAGACCGGCCGGGCGCCGCGGGAGGCGTACGAGGCCAGCGCGCTGTTCCAGATGAAGTTCTACGCGCTGGTGATCTGGCGGCTCCGCGGCCAGGTGCCGCGGCTGCTGCAGCTCATGTACCTGGCCGAGGGCGAGGTGCTGCGTTACGCCCCCGACGCGTCGGACCTGCTCGCCACCGAGCGCAAGGTCGCCGCCCTGTGGCAGGCCATCGAGCGGGCCAGGACCTCGGGCGACTGGCGCCCGAGGCCGAGCAGGCTCTGCGACTGGTGCAACCACAAGGCGCTCTGCCCGGAGTTCGGCGGCACCCCGCCGCCCCTCCCGCCGGAGGGCGGCCCGGCGGAAGGCGGCCCGGCGGCGTCAGGTCAGCAGGGCGATGAGGAGGGCTAGGGCGGGGATCGCGATGGCGGCCAGGGGGAACCAGGCCCAGCGTGCGGTGGCCGGGGTCGGGCTCGGGCTCGGGCCGGGGTCGTCCCGCGCGGAGCCGGCCTTCCTGGCCTGGGCGCGTTCCTTCTCCGCCCGGGTGTCAAGGGTCGCGGCGATCGCCCGGGCGGGCGGGAGGGAGGCGAGGTACCTCGCCTCGGCCGGGAGGCGCGACATCCCGTCGGACTCCGGCAGCCCCGGCACGCCGATCCCGCTGAACAGGCCTGATCGCGGCCGTGGCGGCCCCGGGCGCGCTTCCTTCCGCTTGGTCCGGGCCGAGAGGTAGAGCGCCCAGCATTCGATCGCCTTCCCCGGTGCGTCAACGGCCGTCACCGGCGAACCGTCCCTGGTGTGGTGCACCTTGACCCAGTCGCCGGCGTCCACGCCCTGGATGACCGCCCAGGGCACGCGGTGGTCGCGGAACGGGTTCACGATCGTGACGCCTGTCTGGTCGGCGATGACTCGGGGCCGCAGGGCCAGCGCGTAGGCGAACCCGGTGACCAGCAGGACGATCGCGTCGATAACCAGCTCGGTGTGCACCGGCGTCCGCTGCACGGCGAGGTCGACGACGTTCGCCAGGGCGAACGCCACCCAGATCCACCACACGACCACGGGCGCGCCCAGGCGGTACACCTCGTGGCCGACCGCGGGCGCGCCGCGGCCCGGTACCACGCGGGACTGACTCGGCACGGTCAGCTGATCCGAACCCTCGGGTCGAGTAGAGCGTAAGCGAGGTCGACCAAGATGTTCGCCACCACGACGAACGCGGCCGCGACCAGGACGAACCCGATGATGACCGGCAGATCTTCGGTCTGGATCGACTGCACCGCGACCTGGCCTATACCTCCAAGGCCGAACACAGACTCCACGACGACCACGCCGCCGAGAAAGCCGCCCACGTCTATGCCGAGCTGGGAGACGACCGGGGTGAGGGCGGACCGCACGCCGTGCCGGAAGATCACCCGGCGCTCGGAAAGACCCTTGGCCCGCGCGGTGCGGATGTAGTCCTCACCGAGGACAGACAGCAACTGCCCGCGCATCAGCCGGGTGTAGATGGCGGCCTGGACCGCGGCCAGCGTGATCCAGGGCAGGATCATGTGCCCCGCCCAGGTGACGATCCCCTGTGAGGGCCCGGCGTACTGATCCTGGATCCAGTGGAACCCGTGCTGGTTCAGCGGCACGAACACGATCAGGAGCAGGAACTCCCCGATGACGAACGGCGGCATCGACAGGCCGATCAGCACGCCGACCGTGGACAACCGGTCGAACAGGCTGCGGGCCCTGGTCGCGCTGATGATGCCGATGCTCAGCCCCACGATCAGCCACAGGATGGTGCCGCCGACGACCAGGGAGGCAGTGGGTGGCAGGTCCTGCTTGAGGATCGTGTTCACCGACTCCTGGTTGAAGTAGGAATGCCCGAGGTTAAGGTGCGCGAGCCGGTCGAGGAAGTGCCAGTACTGCACGCCGATCGGCTGGTTCAGGCCCAGGTCCTTGATTGTCTGGTTGATAACCGCCGGGGTGGCCTCCCGGCCCGCGAGCTGGCGGGCGACGGTCGCCACCGGGCGCGCGAAGAACAGGAAGAACGTGCCCGAGGCCACCAGCCACAGCACGACGAGGCCGGTCAGGATGCGCCGGATGAGGAAACGGATGATGGTCATGTCAGACGCCTCCTTCGCTACTGAGCGGCCGGCGGCAGGGCCGCGCCGGGGATTTCCTCGGTCAGCACCAAGGGCTTGGCCCTGCGCGGCCGCTTGGCACCCTTACGCGCCCTCAGCAGGCGTTCGGTGGTGGGGTCCATCGCGTCCCTGATCCCGTCGCCGAGCAGGTTGAACGCCAGGGTGGTGATCAGCAGCGCCAGCGCGGGGAACACGATGTACCACCAGGCCACCGTGTAGAAGGGCTGCGCCGCGGACAGGATGTTGCCCCAGCTGGCCGTGGGCGGCTGGACGCCAAGGCCGAGGAACGACAGGGTCGCCTCGAATACCACCGCAGCCGGGATGTACAAGGTGGCGAGGACGAGCACCGGGGCGAGCAGGTTGGGCAGGATATCGATGAACATGATCCGGAACGGCCCGGCGCCCAGCGATCTCGCCGCCTCGATGTACTCCTTTTCCTTCAGGGACAGCGTCTGGCCGCGGACGATACGGGCGATGCCGGCCCAGGCGAAGAACGAGATCAGGGCGATGATAATGGTCAGGGATGGGCCGAACACGACGACCAGCGCCAGGGCGAGGACCACGTAAGGGAAGGCGAGCACGGCGTCGATGAACCTGGCCAGAATCGTATCGACGAGACCGCCGAAGTACCCGGCGATCATTCCCACGGTCACCCCGGCGACGGTGGCGATCGCCGTCGTCGTCAGGCCCACGAACAGCGAGATCCGCGCGCCGTAGAAGATCCGGACCATCAGGTCGCGGCCGGTGTCGTCGGTACCGAGCCAGAAGCCGTTGGTGCCCGGTCCGACCGGGTTGCCGACCGCGTTCTCCCCGGTGTTCACGAAGGCCTGGTTCGGCCCGTGATGCACGAGCGCGGCGATCCCCGGGGCGGCGAGGGCGAGCGCGATCATCACCAGGATGACGATCATGGACGCGACCGCCACCTTGTCGCTGCGGAGCCGCCTCCAGGTGAGCTGCCACTGGCTACGGCCCTCGACCGCCTGCACGGGGGCGCTCTCGACGGCCGCAGCCTGGAACTGGATCTCGGTGACACTCATGGGACTACCTCCTGGCAGCGGCTTCGGCGGCGAGGTTTTCGCCGGCCTCGACCGGGAAGTGGCAGGCGGTCAGGTGGGTGGCCGCGTCGCCTGCCTTGACCTCCAGCGGCGGGTCCTGCTGGCTGCACAACTCCTGCGCCTTCGGGCACCGGGGATGGAACCGGCAGCCGGAGGGCGGGTCGATGGGTGAAGGAATGTCGCCGGTGAGAATGATCCGCTGCCTGCTGGCCGCCGCGTCCGGATCGGCGGCCGGCGCGGCCGAGAGCAGCGCCGCCGTATAAGGATGCCGGGGCGAGTCGTAGACGAGTTCCTTCGGCCCGGATTCGGCCACCCGGCCCAGGTACATGACCGTGACCGAGTCGCTGACGTGGCGTACGACCTCCAGGTCGTGCGCGATGAACAGGTACGTGAGCTCGTAGTCGCGCTGCAGGTCGGCGAGCAGGTTGAGCACCTGCGCCTGGATCGACACGTCCAGCGCCGAGACCGGCTCGTCGCAGATGATCAGCTTGGGCCGCAGCGCGAGGGCCCGCGCCACGCCGATGCGCTGCCGCTGGCCGCCGGAGAACTCGGCGGGGAACCTGTTGTAGTGCTCGGGGTTGAGCCCGACCCGCTCCATCAGTTCCTGCACCTTGCGCTTGCGCTCGCCGGCGGGGACGGTCTTGTGGATGGCGAACGGGTCACCGATGATCGCGCCGACCCGGCGGCGCGGGTTCAGCGAGCCGTAGGGGTCCTGGAAGATCATCTGGATCTCGCGGCGGAACGGCTGCATCCGGGCGCGGGACAGGTTGGTGATGTCGTGCCCGTCGAAGATCACCTTGCCCGACGTGGCCGGCAGGAGCCCGGCCACGCAGCGCGCCAGGGTGGACTTGCCCGAGCCGGTCTCGCCCACCAGGCCGAGGGTCTTGCCGCGCGGGATCGTCAGCGAGACGCCGTCCACCGCCTGGACGTTGCCGACCGTGCGGCGGATGAACCCCACGGTGCGGACCGGGAAGTACTTGACCAGGTTCTCGACCCGGACCAGGATGTCGTCCCCGCCGGGCGCGGCGCCGGTCATCACCGGGTCTACGGCCTCATGGGTCATGACGCCACCTCCGGGCTCGCCGCTATCGCCTCGGCCACCTCGACCGAAGCCCCCGTCCTGCCCTCGGCCACGGTCTCGGCGCGCAGGTGCTCGGCCTCTCCGCCGACTCCGGCGGCCGCCGTCGGCAGCCAGCAGGCCGACAGGTGCGTGAAGTCGCGGACCTGGCGCAGATCGGGTTCCTCGGTCAGGCACCGGTCCATGACGTAGGTGCAACGCGGGTGGAACTTGCACCCGGACGGCAAGTTGATGAGACTGGGCGGCATCCCGGGTATGGGCCGCAGCCGGTCAACGGCCGCCGAGCTGTTCGGGATGGACTCCAGCAGCCCCTTGGTATACGGGTGGTGCGGCCGGTAGAAGATATCGTGCTTGGAGCCCTTCTCCGCGGCCCGGCCCGCGTACATGACCATGACGTTGTCGGCGATATCCGCGACGACGCCGAGGTCGTGCGTGATCATGAGGAGCGCGGTGTCCGACTCCCGCTGCAGTTTTAGCAGCAGGTCGAGGATCTGCGCCTGCACGGTGGCGTCCAGCGCGGTGGTGGGCTCGTCGGCGATGATCAGCTGTGGTGAGAGGGACAGCGCCATCGCGATCATGGCCCGCTGGCGCATACCGCCGGAGAACTGGTGCGGGTAGTCGTTCACCCGCTGGGCCGGGTGCGGGATCCCCACCCGGCCCAGCAGCTCCACGGCCCGCTCCGCGGCCTGCTTCTTCGTGACGTCCTTGTCGTGGGCACGGATCATCTCGGAGATCTGCCAGCCGACCCGGTACAGCGGGTGCAGGCTGGTCAGCGGGTCCTGGAAGATCACCGCGATCCGGGCGCCGCGGACCTCGCGCATCTGGCCCTGGCTCAGCTGCAGCAGGTCCGTCCCCTCGAAGACCGCCTTGCCGGTGATGACGGCGCCCGGGGTGAGCCCGAGCAGGGTCTGGGTCAGGACCGTCTTGCCGCTGCCGGACTCGCCGACGATGCCGAGGGTCTGCCCCGGTTCGACGGAGAACGACACGCCCCGCACCGCGCGCACCACGCCGTCAGCGGTCGGGAAGCTGACGGTCAGGTTCTCTACCTCAAGCAGGGCCAATGCCTACCTCCGCTCGCCGCCTGCCCACGAGACAAGGCAAGCGTGACACAAGATCGCAGTTGCCGCTATAGACGGATCTGGCTGGGCGTTTGCGTTCCTCCCAGCCAGATCCGCATCGTGCCGCTATCTAGCTAGCCGTTGGCGAGCCATAGGTTGGTGATGTCGACTTCGCCGATATTCGGCGTGAACACGACGTTCCTGGTCCGGGCGCTCGAGAAGTTCGGGAAGCCCTGGTCCAGGATCGGGACGATCGCCGCGTCCTTCATGATGTCCACGTCCGCCTGATGCCAGTCCGCCGCGGCGGCCGAGAGCGTGGTCGCGGCCTCCGCCTGGCTAATCAGCGTGTTGACGGCCGGGTTGTTGTAGCAGCCGTAGTTGTTGGTGTTGACCGTGCACCTCGGCGCGAACAGCGCCTGGATCATGGTGCGGCCGTTGTTACCGAACCAGTCGGGGATCCAGGCGACCTGGGCCATGTCCCACTGGTTTGGCTTGTTGTTGACCGGGGAGTTGCCCGCGTCGACGAAGAAGCTCGACCCCGGCTCCGGCTTGCTGGTCAGCGTGATGCCGCACTGGGAGAGCGAGGCCTGGATGGCCTCGAAGGCCCGCGTGTTGGTCGAGTCGTTCGGGTACATGTACAGCAGCGTCACGCCGTTCGGGTAACCCGCCTTGGCCAGGTCGGACTTGCACATCGCCACGTTGCCCTGGCCGTTGTCGTCCGGGTACAGGTTGGTGTTCTGGTATCCGGCGTTGCCCGGCGGGATGACCGTGTTGATGATGGGGCCGACCGGGGGGCCGCCGTAGGCCTTCTGCACGGCCACCTTGTCCAGCCCGTACTCCACGGCCTGGCGCACCAGCACCTTGCCCATCGCGGCGTTGGCGTCCGGGCTGCGCAGGTTGAACACGATGTACGGCTGCGTACTCGACCAGGGCCAGATCTTGAAGTTAGGGTTGCCCGAGGTCTCGAGCGCCGGCAGCGACGCCGGGTTCAGCGGGGTGTCGTTGGTGACGTCCTCGGTGCCCGCCTGCATGTCAGACAGCTGGGTCTGGGCAGACGTGACGCCCATGGTCAGCACGATCTTGTCCACGTAGGCCTTGCGGAGCGGGTCGGTGGACGCCTTCCACGCGGGGTTCCGCACCAGCGTCATCGACTTGCCGGGGATGTACGAGCTGATCTGGTACGGGCCGTCCGAGATCGTGTGCTGGTCCAGCTGGAGGCTGTTCGGCACGTAGGCGTCGTACTCGACCGGGCGGGCCGAGGTGAACGGCATGGCCATCATGTAGATGAAGTCGCTGGCCGGGGCCATGAGGTTGATCTGCAGCGTCAGCGGGTTCGGCGCGGACAGGCCGGTGATGTTGTTGGAGTTCTGGAAGCCCGCGATGTTCGCCGCGGTCCCCGGGTGCGTCTTGGCGTTCGCGAAGTAGGCCTGCTCGGCGTTGCAGTACGAGTTCATGCCGGCGATCGTGCTCGCGAAGTACGTGATGTTGCCGACGAACCCGCCGGGGGCCGGGTTGCAGAACGCCTTGAACTCGCGGATGAAGTCGTCCGCGGTGACCTGGCGCGGCGGGGTGGTGTTCCAGTCCACGCCCTGCTTGATGTGGAACGTATAGGTTGTCCCGCCGTTGGTGATCCCGCCGTTGGCGACCGTGGGCACCTCGGTCGCGATGTCCGCGACCGGCGTGGTGTCCGCGGTCCAGCCCATATCCGACGTGCTGCTGTAGGGCTCGGCCGGGTACTGGAGGAGCTGCCTGGCGTAGGCGCGCTCGAACTCGTAGTCCGCCGTGTAGTACGCGGGCACGGTGTCGATGTGGTCCGGGCCGGCGGCCGCGACGACGTTCAGCGTCCCGCCGTACACCGGCTTGTTCGAGCTGCTGGCCGCCGGCGTGCTGCTACTTGATGAGGAGCTACACGCGGCAAGCCCGGCCGCAGCCAGCACCGCCACGCCCAGCGCGACGTACCGGTTTGGTGCACTGATCATGGGCATGTTCCTTTGGTGACGAACTTGGGTATCAAGGCAGCCGTCGGCGCCCCGATGTGTGATCACTGCCTACCTGGAGAGACTGTGCGCTTCCGGCGCCGAAATCCAGACCAAAGCCGGCGTCGTAGCGCGATTGTGACTAAAAAATTCCTCAGCTGATGCCATAGAGGCGAAAGATATCCCGCCGCAGGCAGAGCGCAGGCCGGCCGCAAGAGCTCCGATATCAGCTTATGCCGTGACGGCGCAGAATGTCCTCAACGTCCCCGAGGTCATCGTCGTCGTCGTGCCCGGAACTCGCGCTCTTCCCCTTGCGCGCCTTGACCGGCGCCGTGGCCGCGACGGCCGCAGGCCGGGTGGCCAGCTGTCCCGCACCGGTGACGGCCGACCGCTTGGCGGCCGCGTCGTCAGGTCCGACGGCCCGCTGGCCCTTGTTCCGCTTGAGGGTGCGCCGGCGCAGCGGCCCCGACGCGAAGAACAGCAGCACGGCCACCCCGGTCACCGCGATCCCCGACCACACCTGGATCGAGAACGCGAAGCCCTTCGCGAAGTCTCCGATGGCGGCGCCCATCTTCCAGAACATCTCGATCGCGCCGGTCAGGTACGCGGCCAGCGGCAGCAGCGAGAAGGCCGCCCCGCGCAGGCCGGAGCCCAGCCCGCGCCGGCGCATGACCAGGTAGCTGAGCACCAGGCCGAGCCCGGTCAGTCCCCCGCATAGCGGCAACCAGGCGATCTTGTCGTAGGTGGACATGCGCGCCTCCCCGAGGTTCTGCTTGAAGTCTAAGCCGACTGTGGGCGTGTCAGCATGGGGGCTAACCCCCCAAAGGGGCGATACCGGGCCTGACCGAGATACCGTCGGCGTCGGCGCGCAGGCCAAGCAGCGAGCGCACCACCGTCCGGCCGGGAGCGGGCGGGATCGGGACCAGTGACGGGACGGCGATCACCCGGCATCCGGCGGCCTCCGCCGACGCCACCCCGTTGGGCGAGTCATCCAGGGCGAAGCAGTCGCCGGGAGGCATGCCGACCAGCTTGGCCGCCAGCAGGTACGCCTCCGGATCGGGTTTGGTGACGCTGACGTCCTCGGCGCACACGAGCGCGTCGAACCGCAGGCCGGTGCTGGCCAGCACCTGGTCCATGAACCGGCGCTCGGACGAGGTCACGAGCGCGTGCGGGAGGCCGGCCGCCGCCACCTCGGCGAGCAGCTCGCGCGCGCCAGGCTGGATCGGGACGCCGTCCCGGCGGACCAGCTCGGCGATCCCGGACATCAGCCACTCGCCGACCACGTTGGCCGGCACCGCCCTGGCCGCCCGGCTGAGCATGTAACGCACCGAGCGATCCAGGCTGCCGCCGATCAGCTGCGCCTGGTCCGCCTCGGTCCACTCCGCGCCGAGCCTGGCCATGACGGCCGTCTCGACCTGGAGCCATAGCGGCTCGGAGTCGATGAGCAGCCCGTCCATATCGAACAGCACCGCGGTGCTGGCCTGTTGTGTCATACCGAGAAGTACTTTGCCTCGGGGTGGTGGACCACGATCGCGTCGGTGGACTGCTCGGGGTGCAGCTGCATCTCCTCTGACAGCTCTACGCCGATGCGGGACGGCTCGAGCAGGCGCACCACCTTGACGCGGTCGGCCAGGTCCGGGCAGGCGGGATAGCCGAAGGAGTACCGCGCGCCCTGGTAGCCGACGCGGAAGAAGCCCGCGATGTCGTCCGGATCCGCGCTGCCGATGCCGAGCTCGCGCCGGATCCTGGTGTGCCAGTACTCGGCCAGCGCCTCGGCCAGCTGGACGGACAGACCGTGCAGTTCCAGGTAGTCCCGGTAGGCGTTCTTCGCGAATAGCTCGGCGGTCGCCTCGGAGATCCGCGGTCCCATGGTGGCCAGCTGGAACGCCACCACGTCCGTCTGTCCGGAGCCTTCCGGCTTGAAGAAGTCGGCCAGGCACAGCCGCCGGTCGCGCCGCTGCCGGGGGAAGGTGAACCGCTCCAGCTCGGTGGTTTCGTCCCCAGCCCGGACGATCAGGTCATTCCCGGAGCTCA
>Ga0335074_10004735_pt1 | contig 18782 bp, 14 predicted proteins | sample Lox_Sample_23_FD_206715 | JGI IMG/M metagenome (GOLD analysis project Ga0335074, IMG submission 206715) | Soil microbial communities from Loxahatchee National Wildlife Refuge, Florida, United States - Lox_Sample_2.3 | ecosystem: Environmental > Terrestrial > Soil > Wetlands | place: USA... | reverse complement strand
TCCTGCACCATGACACCCCAATACTCGCCGGCGTTGGAGTCATGCGTCGTCGCGTTGAAGGTGCGCGGCCCCATCGGTGTCTGATAGGTCATGCCGGCCATCGCATTTGCCACTTTGGCATCGTCGGTCGTGCCGGCTTTCTCGATGCCCTGGGCGATCGCCTGGATGATGACGTAGCCCTGGATCGCCCAACTTGTTCCGTACTGATTGCCCATCGCCTTCGCTACCTTCTGGTCGAAGGTGGCTTCGGCCGGCGGCTGATTTGGACCGTCCCAGATCACCGGATCATAGGCGTTCGCCCAGATGCCATAGGGGAAGGCACTGCCGAGAGCGGTGGTTACATCCACCGAGCCCACCTCGCCGCCGGTCGCGACCCGGTTATCCAATGCCTTGAAATAGCCGAGCGGCGTCGCCTGCTTCACGAAGCTGATGAAGTCGCCGGCGAACTCATCGCAATATACCGCATCCGGATGCTTGCTCATCTGCGCGGTGATGAACGGGGCGAAGTTAGATTCGCCGAGCTTCGGCCATTCCTCATCGACGATCGTGATGTCGGGGCGCAACTGCTTCAGCTTGGCGACGAAGGCATTGATCGCCTCATGACCGTAGGCGTAGTCGGGCGCGACGGTGGCAACCGTCTTAACGTCCTTCCACTTGGCCATGATGATGGCGCCCGCCTGGCCCTCGATCGTGGTGTTGGACGCGGCGCGGAAGATATAGGGGTGGATATGCTCGGGATCGGTCAGGGACGAGAGCTTCGCTGACGGTGCGACGAAGACGATGTGGTTTTCCTTGGCGATGGTGGAGACGGCCGGGGCCTCGGCGGAGGTCAGCGTGCCGGCCAGGAAGCCGACGCCGTTCTTCACGATCAGTTCGCGGGACAGGCGGACCGCTTCGGCGGGGTTGGCCTTGCTGTCGCGCGCCAGCAGTTCCAGCTTGCGGCCGAGAACGCCGCCTTTGGCATTGATGTCGGCCACAGCGAGTTCGGCGCCCTTCAGGATCGGTTCGCCGTAAACGGCCGTGGGGCCGGAGAGCGGAATCGGGAAACCGATCTTGATGGTATCTTCGGCGACGGCAGTTATTGGCAGGGCAAGCGCGAGCGCTGCCGCCGCCACGGCGTGACGGAATCCCATAGACAAAAGCCTCCCGTTATGCGCGCGGGTTCGTGCCGCGCGGTCGTTTGCGGGCGCAACGGTCGCAGGGGGCGGATGGGGATGTCAAGCGGTGGGATAGGAGCGGCGGGTTAAGGGAACGAGCGTGCCGACCCGATCACCCTCGCCCTCGGCGCTGACGCGCCTCGACCTCTCTCACGCTGCGCGCACAGCGCAGCCTGGGAGAGGTTGTCTATGGGGGAGGTTCATTATGCAGCGACGCGGATTTCGGCCCTGGGGCGCAGCAACGACACCTGGCGGACGCCGACAACCTGCGACAGATTGCCTTCGACCAGATGCACCATCTCGACGGGCATTGCCTCAAGCGCGATCTCGACGTGCATGACCTCGCCATTGCGGTGCGACCACATGCGGTCAGGGGCCAGGTCGCGGCGGGCGAAGGGTTGCAGGAGCCGCGGCAGCAGGCAAGGCGATGCATCCGCATCCAGCATAAATCGGACAGCGACCTCGCCGCACGCAGCGGCGGCAGTACTTGAATCATCGGACATGGGGGGGAAACTCCGGTAACGAACGACGCGAAAGTCAGGCAGTCAGCCCCGGCTGCTCAAGCAGCCGGGCGGATAATTCGCGTCGTGAGAGCCCGGAGGTACATACGGGCCTTATATCATCATGAGGCGGGCCAGTCCAGATGCGGCAGCCGCAGCAGCGGTACCTGATGCATCGACAGCACACCCTGCTTCAGCGTCAGCGGCACTTCCACTTCTGCGGGGCCGCCTTTGACCGGCGTCGCCGCGATCAGCGACAGCATGGCCTTGGCGGCGATCGCGGCGGAATTGCTGATCACGCCGTGCGTGGCGAGCACGTCGAGCGTTGGCGCATAGCCGGAAACCTGGGCTGTGGCGCTGCCCGCCAGTTGCAACTGGTCGTCCAGCCGCAACGTCGCGCGTGCCGTCAGGTCCAGCGCGCCCCACCGCAGGGCCACGTCTTGCAGTTCCACCTGGCCGCCGCTGTCGCGCCACTGGGTCGCACGCTGCGGCAGGCTTGGTGCATCCGGCAGGGGACCGTCCACCGCCCCTTCCAGCGTGACCGATCTCACATGCGACCCAAGCGCCCAATCCGCACGTTCCGGCAATGCTATGTTGTCAGCCGCGCCGGCCAGCGAGACGGCCGCCTGCCCCCGCCCCGCCGCCGGGTGCAAGACGATCTGGACCGCAAGCGATTCAATCGTCATCGAATCGGGTTGTCCGCCGATACTGACATGTGCCCGCACGCCCTCGCCATGCAGGTCCAGCACCTGGGCGAGAGGCTCGGGTTGCAGGGGCACCACCGCTTCCAGATGCGTGGCACTGTAGGCGATTCGGGGCGCGTCGGAGACGCGAAGGTGCTGCAGGCCCGCGGCCTCGATATGCAGCTTATGCAGATCGCGCGGCGTCAGCCGCAGCACCACCCGGTCCGCGCGCCAGGACAGCCCGTTCGGAATGTCGAGCTTGCCGCCGCTCAGCTCGAAATCACGCAGGGTCAGCGTGGCCGCGGTCGGCCAGCCGCCGGGCGCCGGTGCAACCGCCGTGACGGTCCAGCCTTCGGCACGACGGTCCGCGACCCACGCCGTCAGGCCGTCGCCCAGCCGCTGCTCCGCGACGTACCAGACGGCAGTATCGGCGAGAACCGCTATCAGCAGCAGCATCGGAATCAGCCACAGCGCGCGCCGCATCATGCCTCACAGTCTGGACGGCAGCGCCGCTTATAGGCAGAGTATCGATAGTGGCCAACGGCAGCCTGTGGCTCGACCGTAACGATGCGGTTTGTGCCGACTTGCGCCTCACGTGTTCGTGAATTGATCACGGGATATCATCCCCACCCCAAAAGCGGGGTGGATGCGTACTAATAACACGAATAACATGCAAATTTATCAATAGCTTGTTTGCCATCGTTGTGGTCGGCGGGAAGCCGCGCCGGGAGTTAACCCACAGAGTTTTCCACAGCCTCTCTCGATGCTGCGGCGCTACTGCGCCACGCTGCCTCCAGCCGTGGCAGCAGATCCTGGCGCCGTGTCGTTGGCTCGATGGCGGGCAGCAGGCTGACATGGATGACGCCTGAACGCTTGCGGAACGCGCGCCGCCCCCAGCAATATCCCGAGTCGGTCATGACCGGAATGACCGGCAACCCGGTCGAGGCGGCCAATGCCGCCACGCCCGGCTGCAGCGGCAATAGCGTGCCGGGTTCGGCACGCGTGCCTTCCGGAAAGATGACGATCTGGCGCTGTGCTTTCACGGCTTGCGCCGCGTCCCGGATCAGGCGGCGCATCGCCTGCGCGCCGCCGCCGCGATCCACCGCGATCATGCCGGCGGTGTGGGTCAGCCGGCCGAACAACGGGATGCGCCTCAGTTCCTGTTTCAGTACGTAAGCGGGACGCGGCAGCAGGGTAAACCAGATCAGCGTGTCAAACGTCGATTCGTGGTGAGAGGCGATCAGCGCGGGCCCGTTCGGCAATGGTCCGCTGATCTGCCAGCGTATCCCGCAGATCGCGCGCACGCCGGCAAGCTCCAGCCGTGCCCAGGCGATGACGACGGCAATCACCCGGTGAGGCGCGATCAGACTGACCGCTGTCGCGAGGACGGTCATGACAAACGTCGAACAAAAAAAGAACAGGTTGTAGAGCGCGGAGCGAAGCAGGGTCATCCAGGGTGCGCCTCGTGCGGCAGCGTTGCCACGCGGTCCGGCATCAGGTCGGTCAGGCCGACGACTGAAAGCAGGTATTTTGTGTATTCTTCCACGATCAGCCGCAGCGTCACCACGCGGCCGATGCCGCCCGAGCGCGGGGTGAGCACGGGATCAGGATAGAGAGTGACGCCGGGCAGCGTCCGCCGCAACTCGGTCAGCGCACGCGGCATATGGTAGAACGCGGTCACGACGATCAGCGACCTGATGTCGTTGCGCTGCACCCAGGCAGCCGTTTCCAGCGCGTTGCCACGGGTGGAGGTGGCCTGCCGGCCAAGTGTGACCTCCCCTGCCAGGGGCGCCGGATTGATATCGGCGGTGCGCGCGAGGCTGGGGAGTTCCGCGCCACCGCCAATGCCGGACAGCAGCAGCCGCGGCGCGCGGTGCTCATGCAGCAGGCGGAGGGCGGTGGCGACGCGGTCGGCGCCGCCGGTCAGGGCGACGATGCCGTCGGCGTCGGGGGGCGGCGGCACCGGGCGCGTGGTCGTGTGGATGAACCAGGCGAGCCCGCCAATCCAAACAACGACGGCGGCAAAGACCACGCCGCCAATGACGCGCAGGATCACGCCGCGCTCGCTCATGGCAACCGCCGCAGCCACCAGCGTACCGTGCCTTGGGCGGTGAGGAAGCCGATCGTGGCGGCTGCAGCGGGCAGGCCAGGCAACGCCAGCCAGAGCGCTGGAGGCAGTGCTGCCAGGACTTCGGCTGGTGTGGTGGGCGGTGGTGCCGGGCCGGCGAACGGCGCGGCGAGAAGTGCGAGTGTCAGCAGGACAGGCAGGGCGAGCAGCGCACCCACCAGGCCGCCGGTCGTGGCGAGCATGGTGGCACGGCCGGCGAACCGGGCCGCGATGTAGCTGTCGGTGGCGCCGAGGCCATGAACGATTTCGATGGCCTCGCGGCGGGCGGCGAGGCCGGCGCGGGTGGCCACCGCGATCACCGCGGCCGCCACCGCCGCCACCAGCAGCAGCGCCATGCCAGCGCAGGCCTGAAGACTGCGCGACAAGCGGGCAAGGCGGCTGATCCAGATGTCGTGGTTCTCGGTCAGCGTTCCTGGGGCGGCGTTGTCGAGGCGCGCCGCCAGGGGGGCGGTATCGACGTCGCCTTGCGTCAGGCGGACGGCGACGATGGCCGGCAGCGGCACGGCCAGCCGGTTGGCTGCGGCGCCGAGCCACGGCTGGAGAAGTGCGTCCAGTTGCTCGCTGGTGAGTGCGTCCGCGGAGGCAATGCCGGGACTGCCGCGCAGGAGGGCGAGCACGCGATCCAGCCGGGTGCCGGTGCCCTGCGCGGCCGGATCGTTTGGTTGCGGCACCTGCACGGTCAGGGCCTCGCCCGCGCCTTGTTCCCAATGGCGCGCCAGCGCGGCGGCACCGTCCCATCCGGCGAGTGCGAGCGCCGCCAACAGTGCCATGGCCGCGACCAGGAACGGCAGCGCGCGGTCGGCAAGGGCACGGCGGAGTCCGAGTTCGTCAAATCCGGCGGGGCGCAGGGACAGGTCAGGCACGTGAGTTCTCCCCGCGGCTGGCCTTGCGAGGCGCGAAGCCAGTCAATCTGAAGCCAGTCAATCTGCTGGGCGGCGCGCTGTGCCGCGGGTGCCGCTCGGGCGGGTGCGTCCGCATCACTCCTGCCTCACCAGCCGGCCGCCCTCGAGGCGCAGTGCCGGCGCAGGATGGCGCGCCACCAGCGCGTCGTTATGCGTTGCCACCACAACCGATGTTCCTAACCGGTTGAGCTCCTTGAACAATTGCATCAGCCGTTGCGCCTGGGCGTCGTCCAGGTTGCCGGTGGGTTCGTCGGCGAGCAAGAGCGATGGGCGGGCGATCACGGACCTGGCAATGGCGACGCGCTGTTGCTCGCCTCCGGAGAGTTCGGGGGGGCGGGAGGCGTGTTTCCGCCCCAGGCCAACCCAGCGCAGCATCTCGGTGACGTCAGCGCGGATCTGGCCTTCGGGGCGGCCGGCGATGCGCAGGGGGAGCGCGACGTTGTCGAAGGCGGAGAGGTGGGCCAGCAGGCGGAAATCCTGGAACACCACGCCGATACGCCGGCGCAGGCGTGGCAGCGCGCTGCGGGAGGCGGCGCCGATATCGGTGTCCAGCACCAACACCCGGCCGCGGGTGGGGCGGACGTCGAGATACATCAGGCGCAGAACGCTCGTCTTGCCTGCCCCGGAAGGACCGAGCAACCAGCGGAAGGCTCCATTGGGGAGGGTGAAGCTGAGGTCGTGCAGCACCTCGGGGCCGGCGGCCTGGCCGTTGCCCGCGGCATAGCTGAGCCCGACGCTGTCGAATCGCACCATCGCCGTATTGTCGCGCGGATCGGGGGGCGAGGGGGAGAGGCGGACTTTGGTGCTGTCTGGCCGGCGGCGTTTGCTGCGATTGGCACGGGCCTGGGCGCGTGGCGCCGCCTGGAGAGAGAGGCGCGAGCGGGCGGATCAGCGACCTGCGGCGTCGTGCCGGACCGGGCGCGGCGCCCCAAACCGGCGCATAGAGGCCAGAAGGAATACCGCGCCGGCCAGCAACCCCAGGCTGCCGGGTTCGGGAACCGGGGTGGGCTGTCCGCCGGGAGGGTCCGGGACCGAGATGGGCGGCCCGCCGGGAGGATCTGGAACCGAGATGGGCGGCCCGCCGGGAGGATCTGGAATCGGGGTGGCCGGTCCGGCAGGAGGATCAGTACCGGGCGGGTCGTTCTGCGGCGGGGGGGCGTTTGGGAACAGCAGCGTGGCGCCCGGCTCCGGGGGTGGGACAGGTGGATCGCTTCGATTGGGCGGTGGGGCCGGCGTTGGTATCAGCAGAGTGCTCCCGCCGCTGAAATCGAGCGGGCCAGTGGCCAGGGAGCGGTTGGATGGCAGGACCGTTGTGTCCGGTTGCTGACCGGTTTGCTGATCGGCCGGGGCGGTCGGCGTGACGGGTGGGTGGGGTTGCCGGGCGGCGGGCGTCTGGACGGAAAGCGCCAGCAGCGCCACGGTGGAGAGCGCGCAGACGCTGCCGGCCACTGCATGCGGCAGCTTCAGCCAGGCGAGGCGGGTGCCATGCCAGGGGTGCCAGCGGCAGGTTCTGTGGTCGAACACCATCATGCGCATGGCGCAAACCTCTGGTGGCGCGTGTTGGGCATCGCTGGTGCGGGGAATGAAGCGGCGGCGGGCGCCGTTTAGCCAATTCCGGACATCAGATTATATTTTGAGACGTTCATAGATCATCTATTTGTCTAATTAATCATGAATCATGGCATTTGTCGAGAAAATAATTTACGTGGACGCTTTTCGAGAGATCGGCCCGGAGCAGGGCGACTGGCATGTTATACCAACCGCCGGAAAGATTGACTCATCCGCCGCGTTCATCGTCATGGCGGGCGAAGGCTGCGAAGGCCCGCGATCCACGACTCGCCTTGCCACAAGCTGCAAAGCCGTGGATGCCGACCTTCGCCGGCGTGACACGAGGGGCCCCGATCGGACGTCAATCTATTCGCCGGTTGGTATTATTGGCTCGCGGATTGGTGCATTGTAACGGCGGCCTGTTGGGCCTCGCGACCCGTCTCCCCTGCCTTGGTCCACTTCGCGGCCCAAGCCCACAAACGGAGGGGAATTCTTACAGCTGCTCGCTGTTTCACCAGCCGCGGGCCGGGCCGGCCGGTGGCAACTCGCAATGATACGTAGGGTTCGCCGGTGCATGGTCAAGCATTGAGCTGTTCTGGGCTACCGGTTCTGGCCAGGCGCCTTTCGCGTTGGGCTACTGGTCATGCCTCGGCAGCCCGACCATGGGCGTGGGGTACGCCCCCGCGGTGACAGCAGGCCAGAGCCATGCTGTAACCGCCCCGTCGCAACAGGAGGCAGAGCATGAGCGAGACGCTGGAAGGCGGCTGCGCGTGCGGCGCGGTACGCTATCGCCTGGGCAGCGCACCGATGTTCGTGCATTGCTGCCATTGCCGCGACTGCCAGCGCCAGGTTGGCAGCGCGTTTGTCATCAACGCCCTGATCGAGGCGGACCGGCACATCGTGCTGTCCGGCGAGACCACGCCGTCGGCCATGCCTACGGACAGCGGAAAGCCGCATAGCATCTTCCGCTGCACCGCCTGCGGCACGGCGCTGTGGAGCGAATATGGCGGCACCGGCAAGCTGCATTTCGTGCGGGCGGCAACGCTGGATGATCCAACGGCACTGAAGCCGGACGTGCATATCTACACGCGGTCCAAACTGCCTTGGGTGACGCTGCCCGTAGGTGTGCCGGCATTCGAGGCGTATTACAGTGCCAGAACACTATGGCCGGCCGAGAGCCTGGAACGCCGCCGCGCCGTGTTCGGCTGACAGTGGTCGAGCGGGAAGCGGCAGAGGCTCCCCCTGGCCTTGCAGGCCTGGGCCGCCAGGCGGACCAAGGTTGGACAGAGGGGCAGGTTCAGCACGGACCATCCCGCGGGGAGCCCGCTGCCCCCGCCCTTGGTGCGCCTGGCGGCCCAGGCCCGCATGAGGAGGGAAAGCCCTTACCTGCCTTACCTTCCTCACCCCGATTCCCCCGCCACCTTCTGCTTCTCCTGCTCACCACCACCGCGCTTCGCCTTCTCTTTGCATCGATGCTCGGGCTGGGCGTGGACGAGAGCTACATGGTGGCGTCCGGACATACGCTGAGCCTCGGTTATTTCGACCATCCGCCGGCATCGTGGTGGCTGGCCTGGGCCGCCGCGCACCTGGCCGGCGCCGATCCGCCGATCGTTGTGCGCCTGCCGTTCATCGCATTGTTCGCGCTGTCCACCTGGCTGATGTTCCGGCTCGGTGCCGCGGTGGCGGGCGAGCGCGCGGGGCTTTGGGCTGCGGTGCTGCTGAACCTGTCGCCGGTTTTCGGGATCACCACCGGCACCTGGGTACTGCCGGACGGGCCGCTGGATTGCGCCTTGCTCGGCGCCGCGCTTTGCCTGGTGCACGCGCTGCCTGCCCTGGACCGCACCGCGTGGCGATGGTGGATCGGCACCGGGCTGTGCGCGGGGCTCGCACTGTTTTCGAAATACTCGGCCGGCCTGACGATCCTGGGCGCCTGCGCCTACCTGCTGACCAGCCGATCGCATCGCGGCTGGCTCGCCCGCCCGCAACCTTACGTCGCCGGCGTACTGGCACTGGCCGTGTTCTCCCCGGTGGTGGCCTGGAACGCCTTGCACCACTGGGCGTCTTTCGCGTTCGAGGGCGCCCGTGCCGAAGCCGGCGCTCGCTTCCATCCGTTGGGGCCCATCGTCGTGCTCGCCGGCGAGGCGTTGTTCGTGCTGCCCTGGATCTGGGCGCCAATGATGGCCGTGTGGATCGCCGCCCTGCGCCGAGGCCCGGTGGCATGGCGCGGCTGGCTGCTGGCCTGTCTCGCCGCGCCGCCGATCGTGGTGTTCGCGCTGATCGCCGCGTGGTCCAGCCAGCGCGTCTTGTTTCATTGGGCCGCGCCCGGCTACCTGATGCTGTTTCCGTTGCTTGGCGAGGCGGTGGCGACCCGCCTGCCATCCTCCCCTGCCCTGCGCCGCGTGTTGCGGGACACCGCCATCTTTGTCGTGGTGGCGGTTGCGGTGGTCGCGACGCAGGTACGGTTCGACTGGCTGCACCCCGTCATCACCCGGGTCGCACGCCAGGACCCGGACGTTGCGGCAATCGACTGGACGTCATTGCGCACGGACCTCGCGGACCGCGGCCTGCTGGCGCCGGGGACGGTGGTCGGCGTGCCGAACTGGCAGGATGCGGGAAAGATCGGTTACGCGCTGGGGCCGGACGTAACGGTGGTGTGCCTGAGCAATGACGATCGGCAGTTCGGGTTTGCGGACCCGCCGCGGCGGTTTATCGGGCGGGACATGCTGCTGCTGGTGCCGGACCATGTTCAGCGCGCAGAGCAAAGGTTGGGTGCGCTGTTTGGTGCGCTGACAGCGCTGCCGGCCGCACCGATCCGCCATGCCGGCCGCGTGCTGGCGAATGTCGCCGTGCTGCAGGCGCACGATCTGCGGACCTGGCCGCCGCAGTGACCGCTGTCTGCATGTGGCGGTCAATCAGGAGCTGGCAATCAATCAGGCGCCTGGGCAAAACGCGAGAACAGAAGTGGATTTTGGCCGGAAGGGCTGATAGTAGGCGGTAGCGCATTTGTTGGCGGACGCGTTGATTGCCGCTGTTTTTATAGGGATGATATTTGATGAAAATTAATATTCCGCGATCGTCGGGGATGTCGTTCCGTCGTTTCGGTTTGGCATCTCGTTTGGGTCTGATCGTGGCGATCGGTGCCATCGGAGTTGTCGCCATCTGCGGCGTTGAGCTGATTGCGATCCGCCATTCGCTGATGTCCGAGCGCGAGCTTGCGGTGAAAGGCGAGGTCGAGACGGCGGCATCCATGATCCAGTACTATGTCGATCAGGCGGCTGACGGTCACATGACGATCCCGCAGGCCCAGGAGCAGGCGAAGGCGGCGCTGCGGGGGCTGAAGTTCACCGATGGCGGCTACTTTTTTGTTTACGACGATCACGGAACCATCCTCGCCGCAGGCGCGAACCTGAAGATGGACGGCAAGAACTTGCTCAACGCCCGGGATTCGAACGGCACGAAGTTTGTTGCCACTATGCTGAAGACCGCGCAGGCGGGAGGCGGATTCACCGCGCTGACATTCCCGCGGCCGGGCCAGACCGTTCCGGAGCCGAAGGTTGCTTATACGCTGGATGTCGATGCGTGGCACTGGATGGTCGGCAGCGGTGTCTATGTGGACGATGTCGAGGCCGCGTTCCGCGCGTATGTCGCGGAGGCCGGGCTTTGGATCGGCGTGCTTCTGCTGGTCATGGGAGCCGGCGCGCTGCTGGTGGGCCGAAGCATCACGCGGCCCATCAAGCGGCTGACTGCAACGATGGGAACGCTGGCGCAGGGCACCACTGAGCTGACTATCCCGGGCACCGATCGGCAGGATGAGCTTGGCGCGATGTCCCGCGCGGTGGAGGTGTTCCGCAACAATGCGATCGAGGTCGATCGCCTGCGCACAGAGCAAGTGGCGGCGGATCAGCGCGTCGCGGGGGAAAAGGCGGAGGCCCAGGACCGGATGGCGGCCGAATTCGAAGCAACCGTCGGCCAGGTCGTGCATGGTGTCGCCGCGGCTGCGAGCGGGATGGAGGCGACGGCGCGTTCGATGCGCGCTGCGGCGGTCGATGCCAGCACGCAGACCATGGCGGTTAGCAGCGCCTCGGAACAAGCGACGAGCAATGTTCAAAGCGTGTCCGCCGCCACCGAGGAGTTGTCGGCATCGATCGCCGAAATCTCGCGACAGGTGCACAGCTCGGCTGAAACCGCGCGCGCCGCGGTGGCGGAAGCCGGACATGCCGGCACGTGCGTTCGCGGCCTGACGGCGGCGACGCAAAAGATCGGCGAGGTGCTGGGGCTGATCAGCAGCATCGCGGGCCAGACAAACCTGCTGGCGTTGAACGCCACGATTGAAGCGGCGCGTGCCGGCGATGCTGGCAAGGGCTTCGCGGTGGTGGCGAGCGAAGTGAAGGGGCTGGCCAACCAGACGGCCCGGGCGACCGAGGACATCGGCGCACAGATCGCCGGGGTGCAGCAGACCACGAAGGAGGTCGTGGAAGCGATCGGGACGATCACGCGCACGATCGAGCAGATCAGCGAAACGGCTGCGGCCATTGCGGCCGCGGTTGAGGAGCAGGGCGCGGCAACCCGTGAGATTGCGCGTAACGTCGCGCAGGCGGCCGACGGCACGGGCGAGGTTTCCCGCATTATCGTCCATGTCGCAGAGACGGCGAACAGTGTTGGATCGTCATCCGAGCTGGTGATGTCATCGTCGGCTGACCTGTCGCGGCAGGCTGAGACATTGCGGGCGGAAGTGGCACGGTTTGTCAGTCGCGTCCGGGAGGCTGCCTGATAGCAGCCGGCGGAAAGCCTGACGTACGGCCGAGGCCCTCGCGTCATGCCGACGCAGGCCTGTCCCGATGAAGTTTTCATGCGCCCGGGAGCTTTGGTCTGGTTCGTGAGGATCATAGGAGTCTTTCGTCGAACGGCGGGGCAGCCGCGCCGGCCGGTGGCCGCAACTCGCAATGACATCGGGCGGGTCTGCGGGTGGAGGCAGCGTTCAGGGCAGGCGTGCGTGCGCGTTCGCCGTCGCGGAACCGCAGACGCGAATCGGGGTGGCGGTGCCGGGTCTGGTCCGGTCCCGTTGGTTATATTGATATATCGTAACTTCAGTTTACGACTGAGGTGGCGACCTCCCACGCCGGCGCCGGGGAAGCCGGCCAGCGCAGGGCTGGCGCAGTTTCGGTCCGCGCGAATGTTTCACTGGATTCCGGACAAGGTCCGGCCTCCGGCGACAAACATTCGGCTGGCGATTGCTGTGGCGGTGCACGATCGCACAACTGCTCCTCCGCCAGGAGACAGTCGAGGCAGTGGTGTTCCGGCGGCACCCCAAAGCGCGGCGTCTCGATACGAGACGCAGGCGCTTTGCGCCGGTCAACCTCCGCGATGAATTGCGTGAGAGAGCAGCCGAAGCGGTCGATCGGGACGAACAGTTGGTCCCAGAACGCGCTGGCATTTTTGGTGGCCGCGCCGAAAGCGGGCGACGTGCCGGGCAGGATGGCACGAGAGGCCCGGCGGCGCGCTTCGTCAGCGACGGCCTTTACGGCGGACAGATGGGAGAGATCGCCGGGCTGCCACCAGTGTGTATGCGCAGCTACGGCGGGGGCATTGTCCTTTGCCGCCGCGCCAACGGGCGCATTCACGCCGTTTCGCCCGGACGGGGTGTGATCGCACTGCAGCGCCGGCAGCCGCAAACCGAGGCGGCGATTGGCCCGCTGCCACAGTGCTTTGTGCAGTGCCACGCCGCGGCGTATGTTTGTATAAATAACGCGGATGCCGTTGGTTCCGAAGCATCGGCCGGCGAGGCCGTAACCGGCTTCCCGGATATGGCGGCGGACCGTGAGGGCGAGATGCCTGCCATGCTCGATGAGGTTGAAGACAAGCGCGACAAGGGCGGCGAAGGCGTTAAGGATTGCGGAAGCGCGGGCCCAGGCCCGCGATGAATCGGGTTGGGCAGCGCGAGCGGATACGATGGCTGATGCTGCGTTCATGGCGGCGGAGTATGGCATGTAGCGAGCCGGCCTGTCAATATGGCAAACGAAAAAAGTTTGTAACTAACGGAGGGGGGCCTACCTTGGCGGGGAGCGTCTGGGCGGAGGGCGGCTTGGTCAGGGTGGGAATCGGGACCCACGCCTGGGCAGGTGGTGGTACTCAGGGCTTGTTCGAAAATAAACGAATCGGAATGCACGGTCGAACAAGCCCTAAGCTTTTGCTTTGAGCGGCAGCTTTGTCGGCGTGCTGACGCACTTATTTGCCGACGCTGGCCTTAGGGCGGCGGACATCAAATCGTAGCCGGACCGGTGGATGTGGACAGGGCAATCGGGTGAAGCAAGCAAGATCAGGGCTCCGCCGTTGGCAGGGTTCCAAGCGGCCGAGCCCCACGCGCGCTAACGTAACGAGTCGAGCCTGGCATCGGTGGGAAGCAATCCATGCAGGTAGCCTCGTTTCCCGGAATGGCCTTTCCAATCGTCGTTCGATCTGCAAGCCACGAAATCATCTCCACGTCCTCTCCTGCCTCCGCGTCCTCTCCTGACAATAAGCCAGCCGCCCACAGCCTGTGTCGCCACGGCGTTCGCTCGATCGTGCTTGATCCCGTAGCGCTTGTGAGGCTGGCTGCTGGCTTTTATGCGGGGAGGAAGCGGAGACAGGAGAGGAAGCGGAGGTGGCATAGATGCTGCCTCGCAGGCCAGGCCGCCGGCTTGAGCGACTATGGGGTCGCGCCCCTTGGCGGGGTTTCAGGGGCAAAGCCCCTGATGCGGCTGGTTCACCCGATTGCCCTGCCTGCTCCGAGACACGGGCGACATCGGACGGCGATCAGGGCGTCTGCGCCGGTGTGCCGGCAACATTCATTGCATGACCAGTTGCCGTCGTTGTTGCCGGGGCCGGACCCACTGTATTTGGGTCCGTGCAGGGAGGTCCGGTGGCGACCTAACCGGTCGTAGGCCGGCCTGCCGAGCCATCCTGGAACGGGACATTCAGAAGCGGACAAGCCGACGGCTGTGCACCATGTTACTGTGAAGTCGGGAAGTAAGGCGACACCGCCTACGGCCGTCATGGCGGGCGCAGGCCCGCCATCCACGACTACGCTGCTGGCAACAAGAAAAGTCGTGGATGGCCGGCCTGCACCGGCCATGACGCGTATAGCAACTGTCGCCCTACTTGCCGACTGCTGAGTAAATCGATCTGCCGAAGCAGTTCATTTCTCGAAAGCGAACATAGAGATTTCAACGTTCATCCAGGAGAGGGTGACAGGTTTCCATTCGCCCGCCCGGGTGAACGACGCGCTAACCGCAGCACACGCGGGCGGGCTGTCGCATCCAACGTGGCGAGGTTGTTACGGCTATGACAGTACCGCCACCGCCAGCTAGTCTCTGCTCGCCCGACAGAAGGCAGGGAGGCACCATGGACGACTACCCCTACGATCTCGGACCGTACACCCGCAAGATCAGCACCGCATCCCCGGCCGCCCAACTTTGGTTCGGCCGCGGCCTGAACTGGTGCTTCGGCTTCCACCACGAGGAGGCGATCCACTGCTTCGAGGCCGCGTTGGCAGCCGATCCGGACTGCGCCATGGCCCATTGGGGCATCGCCTACGCCGTCGGCCCCAACTACAACTTCCCCTGGGAGATGCGGGATGCCGACACCAAGGCCAGTTCCCTCGCCCGCGCCTATGACGCCACCCAGGCCGCCCTGGCCCTCGCCGACAGCGTCACCGCGCCCGAGCGTGCCCTGATCCAGGCGCTCCCCGCCCGGTTCCCCCAGCGCGACCCGATCGAGGACCAGCGTCCCTGGAACGATGCGTTCGCCGACGCCATGCGCCGCGCCCACCAGGCGCACCGCCGCGACCTCGACATCCGTTCCGTCTTTGTCGAAGCGATCATGAACCGCACCCCCTGGCAGATGTGGGATCTGCGCACCGGAGCACCCGCCGACGGCGCCGGCACGCTCGAGGCGCAGGAGGTGCTCGACACCGGCTTCCGAACCGTCCCCGGCGCGCTGCGCCATCCTGGCCTGCTGCACCTGCACATTCACCTGATGGAGATGTCCCAGCACCCGGAAGCGGCGCTGCGGTCCGGCGACCGGCTGCGCGAGCTCACCCCCGACATGGGACACCTCGTGCACATGCCCAGCCACATCGACATCCAATGCGGCCACTACCAGGACGTCGTGCTGTGGAACCAGAAAGCAAACGTCGCGGACCGCAAGTATTACGAGCGCGCCGGGGCGATGAATTTCTACACCGCCTACCGGGTACACAACTACCATTTCGTTGCGTATGGCGCGATGTTCCTCGGCCAGTACGCGCCGGCCATCGCGGCGGCCAACGAACTGATCGAGACCATGCCCGAGGTGATGTTACGCATCCCCTCGCCGCCAATGGCCGACTTGTTCGAAAGTTTCGTTGCGATCAAACAACACGTGCTGGTCCGCTTCGGCAAGTGGGAGGAGATCCTCGAGCAGCCCTTGCCGGATGACCAGCAATTCTACTGCAACACGGTGGCGGTGATGCATTACGCCAAGGGCGTGGCCCACGCCGCCCTCGGCAATGTGCCGGCAGCGCAGGCCGAACAGGCGCTGTTCCGCGCCGCCCGGCAGCACGTGCCGGAATCGCGCATCATGCTCCCGGCCACACCCTGCCAGCGCTTCCTCGCCATCGCCGAGGAGATGCTGGAGGGCGAGATCGCCTACCGCCGCGGCGAGCACGACGACGCCTTCGCCCGCCTGCGCGCCGCCATCGCGCTGGAGGACGACCTGCCCTACGCCGAGCCCTGGGGCTGGATGCAGCCGATCCGCCACGCGCTCGGCGCCCTGCTGCTGGAGCAGGGGCGCGCGGCCGAGGCGGAGGTGGTCTATCGCGAGGATCTCGGCCTGGCCGGCAGCCTGCCCCGTGCCCAGATCCATCCCGACAATGTCTGGGCCCTGCGTGGTTTGCTGGACTGCCTCGACCGCCGCGGCGAAACCGTGGAATCCCCCCTCATCCGCCAGCGCCTGGACCTCGCCGCCGCCCGCGCCGACCTGGACGTGGCCGTCTCCTGCTTCTGCGCTCGCGGGTAGGCGGCCTGACGTGCACACTGCCGCCCCGCGATCAAAGGACGACAGGGCCGCAAAGGGCAAGGACAGCGTCGTGACGTAGCCATGACCCTGTCGGATATCGTGCCTGGCGCTACGCAGGCTGGAAGGGAGATCGCCGCCAATGATCCATGTTGGCCGCGGTTAGGATGATGTATGGCGAACGACAGCTTCGACGGTGGCCAGGCCACACCCACGGCAGCGCCCACCGCACAAGCGTCCCCCGGCGGCATAGCGCTGCTGTTGTTCGCCTGCCTGCCCTATGTCCTCATGGTCGGGATGTTGCCCGCCGCGGATGAGTTCCCCAACGAGGGCGGCGGCGAAGCCCGGATGGCCTGGGGATTCGCGCAATTATGGGCCTACACGGCCTGGGCTGCGACCCTCGTGCTCCTCACGCTGGCGCTATGGCGCGCGTCGCGAGCGGGTGGGATCTCACGATGGGCGCGGCAGATGCTGCCTCTCCTGGTTACCGCCTCTGGCGGCGCCACGGTCTTCGCTATCGCGCAGAGTTTCGAGCAACCGGAACCTTGGTTGCCTCTGGTTCCAATCGTGCTGCCGCCGATGATCGGGGTTTATGCGGTGGCTGGTTGTCTGCCTGCGCTTTCGCGATGGCTGCGACGCGGGCGGTTCGACGGCGTATCGATTGGTTTGATCGCCGCCATGTCGCTGGCGGTCATTCCGCTTGCGCTGCTGGACACCGCGTTTTATCCGAAACGGTTGGAGCGCCACCATGCTGAACTGGCCGCCGCCGACGCGGCCGAAAAAGCGGCGGGGGCGCAACGGGAGCAAGCGCTGCGCGCGCAGTTTGCGAGCCTCGGGCCAAACTCCTCATTGCGCGATTACCTCGAGGGGCAGTACTGGTATTTGAGCGGCGTGGACGTTCTCGCCGCCGCGCGCCGGGTCAACAGTCGGCAAAGCGATGCCATCGCCATGCTGGACGACGGATTGATCCTGGACCTGTCTGATCTTTGGCAACTCGATCTGCAACCGACACAGGCACTTTGTTCGGCATACAGCAAGGCGTTGGCGGCGCGGTTCGGTCGCTCCGACATCGGCGAAGGCTCAGCGTTCATGAGCCTGCTCGACAGGCAATTTCCCAATATGCAATGGCTGTCGAACGGGCATTGTGACCTCGACGGATCAATCGGCGCGATTGACGCGCGGCTTGGTTGGATGCTCCATAGCAACGACCCGTCAGGCGCAGCGGCGAACGATTATGCGGCCTATTTTTCACGCTGGGGCGTCAGCCGGGAGACAGTCGAGGCCGCTCGGGTCAAACTCGCAGGGTTTCGTAGTGCGCGGTGATGGTTGGACGAACGCGATCCGCGATGGCGAGGCTTGCGTCCTGCGACAGTCGGTATCGAACTGAGCGATTTCGGCTGGCGCAGGGTTCCAGTACCCAGAAGCATAGAAGAACGGTGCAGCCCCCATGTCATTGTGAGGAGCGAAGCGACGGAGCAATCTCGGTTGTACAGGCGCACGAACTGTCCGTGCGCTTTCCCGCAGGAGATTGCTTCGTCGCTTCGCTCCTCGCAATGACATGGGGTGCGTGACTCCTGGCACGACCCGGCAATGACATGGGGTGCGTGACTCCTGGCACGGCCCGGCACTGGAGTCAGCCGCGGGAGCAGACGCGGGCATTCGTCCGACCCGGCCGGACCGCTACGGACCGCTCACTCCGATCAGCGATGCCAGTCGTTCGGACTCATTCAGCAGGACACTGGACGCGCCGTCGTACGCGATTCTGCCGCGGTTCAGAATCACCGCACGCGGCGAAAACTCCAATGCCAGCCGGGCGTGTTGCTCGACCAGCACCATCGCCAGCCCCGCTTCCGACCGCAGGCGCCGCAGCGCGTCGAGCAGCCGGTCCACCATCACGGGTGCCAGGCCTTCCAGCGGTTCGTCGAGGAGGAGCAATGACGGGTTCACCATCAGCGCGCGTCCGACGGCCAGCATCTGTTGCTCGCCGCCGGAAAGCTGGTTGCCCATGCTGTGGCGCCGCTCGGCCAGGCGCGGGAACAGGGCGTACACCCGATCCGTGGTCCAGCCGTCGCGCCGCGGGCGGCGGGCTGCGACGGTCAGGTTCTCCTCGACGTCGAGCGAGGGAAAGATCTCGCGCTCCTGGGGCACATAGCCGATGCCCAGCCGGGCCCGCCGGAACGCCCGCAAGCCGGCGAGCGACCGGCCGGCGAAGGCGATGTCTCCGGCATGCAGCGTGGTGTGGCCCAGCACCGAGGCCAGCAGCGTGGTCTTGCCGACGCCGTTGCGGCCCAGGACCGACACCGTCCCGCCTTGCTCCAGCGTGAGCGAGACACCGTCGAGCACCACGGTCTCGCCGTACCCGGCGGACACGTCGCGAAGGAGCAGGGAGTCGGGCATGGTGGGGAAACAAAGCACGTCCCCGGCGGCACCGGGAGGGTTGGGGGGCAGGGATGCGGACGGGTCCGGCGTCCACATCCCGCCGTTGTGATTGCCGGTGCGCCCGCCTGCCGCCAATCTGCCAGTACCTGCCGTCAGGCCGGTACCTGCTATCAGGAAAGCGTGCATCACAGCCCGGTGTCATTGCGAAGAGCGAAGCGACGAAGCAATCTCGTTCGGGATAGCGCCCGGGCGGTCCGTGCGCCCACAGGGTCGCGCGTGCACAGGATGGGGATTGCCGCGCCGCTTCGCTCCTTGCAATGACACCTCTTCGCATGTGTGGACGGCCCCTTGGATGCAAGAGCAGCAGTTGAAAAAAGTGACGGGCGGTTCGATTGCAGTCATGTGTCCGGCCTGTTGGCGCGGCTGCATGCCGCTGGCCCAGATGGGGTCCGCGA
>Ga0335074_10004734_pt1 | contig 18782 bp, 15 predicted proteins | sample Lox_Sample_23_FD_206715 | JGI IMG/M metagenome (GOLD analysis project Ga0335074, IMG submission 206715) | Soil microbial communities from Loxahatchee National Wildlife Refuge, Florida, United States - Lox_Sample_2.3 | ecosystem: Environmental > Terrestrial > Soil > Wetlands | place: USA... | reverse complement strand
GAAGAGATGGACCTCGACGCCATCCTCGCCCGCCGGCCTCAGCTCGTGCTGGTCGATGAGCTGGCCCACACCAACGCGCCGGAAAGCCGGCATCCGAAGCGTTACATGGATGTGGAAGAGCTGATCGCCGCCGGCATCGATGTTTACACCACGCTCAACGTCCAGCACGTCGAAAGCCTGAACGACGTCGTCGCGCAGATCACCCGCATCCGTGTCCGCGAGACCGTCCCCGATTCGATCATCGACCGCGCCGACGAAGTCGAGGTGATCGACCTGACGCCGCACGACCTGATCCAGCGGCTGAAGGAAGGCAAGGTTTATGTGCCGCGCCAGGCCGATCGCGCCATCCGGCACTATTTCTCGCCAGGCAATCTCACCGCGCTGCGCGAGCTCGCCCTGCGCCGCACCGCGCAGCGCGTCGATGAGCAGATGGTCAGCTATATGCAGAGCCACGCCATCCCCGGCCCCTGGCCGGCCGGCGAGCGCGTGCTGGTCTGCATCAGCGGCAATACCGACGGCCCATCCGTGGTGCGGCTTGCACGCCGTCTGTCGGATCGGCTGAAGGTACCATGGACCGCGATACACGTGGAGACCTCACGCAGCCTGCGTATGAATGAGGCCGAACGCAGCCGCATCGCCGACGTGCTGCGTCTGGCCGACCGGCTGGGTGCGGAGACGGTGACGCTGCCCGGCCAGGATGTCGCCGGTACCGTCGCCGAATATGCGCGTGCCAACAACTTCACCCATATCGTCATCGCGCGTTCGCCGAAATCCTGGTGGCGCGACCTGCTGTTCGGCTCGATCACCGAGCAGCTCGTGCGCCGCGCCGGTGGGGTCAATATCCACGTAATCGCCGGGCAGGAACCCGGTGATCAGCCGGCACCGCCCGCGCGCACCGAGACTGATTCCGCGCCGCGACCAGGACCCGACGCGCGTCCCTATCTCGGCAGCCTGGCCTGCGTCGCCGGGGCGCTCGCCATGGCGCTGGTGCTGCATGACGTTCTCGGCATCGCCAGTATCGCCCTTGCCTTCCTGACTGCGGTGCTGGCCAGTGCCGTCATGTACGGCCTATTGCCGTCGCTGCTGGCTTGCCTGGCCGCCGTGCTCGCCTACAATTTCTTCTTCCTGCCGCCGCTTTATACTTTCACCATCGCCGACCCGGAGAACGTGGTCGCGCTGTTCTTCTTCGCTGTGGTCGCGGTGATCGCCAGCAACCTGGCTGCGCGGGTGCGCTCACAGGCCATTGTGGCCCGACAGCGGGCACGCACCGCCGAGGAGCTTTATCAATTCAGCCGCAAGCTCGCCGTGGCCGCCAATCTCGACGATCTGTTGTGGGCGACCGTGCATCAGATCGCGCTGATGCTGAAAGTTCGCGTGGTGATCCTGTTGCCGACAAACGGTAGCGTGGCGGTGCGCGCCGGCTTCCCGCCCGATGACGAGCTCGACGCCGCCGACATCGCTGCCGCGAAATGGAGCTGGGAGAAGAACCGCGCCGCCGGCCGCGGCGCCGACACGCTGCCCGGGGCGAAGCGGCTGTTCCTGCCGATGCAGACCGGACGTGGGCCGGTCGGCGTGATCGGCATCGACAGCGACGAACCAGGCCCGTTGCTGACGCCGGACCAGCGTCGTCTGCTGGACGCGCTCGCCGACCAGGCGGCACTGGCGATCGAGCGGGTCAACCTGGTGGAGGACGTCGATCGGGCGCGGCTGGAAGCCGAGCGCGACCGGCTGCGGCAGGCGCTGCTCACCTCGATCTCGCACGACCTGCGCACGCCGCTGGCCTCCATCCTGGGATCCGCCACCAGCCTGGCCGGCGGGCAGGTGCCGGAGACCATGCGCGACACCCTGGTCCGAACGATCCAGGAAGAAGCCGAACGACTGAACCGTTTCATCGGCAATCTTCTGGACATGACGCGCATCGAGTCCGGCCCGTTGAAGCCCCGCACGGGGCTCGCCGACATCTCCGATGTGGTTGGCGCGGCCTTGCAACGCGCCGGAAAGATCCTGGCGCAGCATCGGGTGCAGCTCGATCTAGCCCCTGACCTGCCGATGCTGGAGCTCGACATGGTGCTGTTCGAGCAGGTGCTGTTCAACCTGCTTGACAACGCGGGGAAATACGCCCCGCCGGGATCGCTGATCCGGTTGCGCGCATGGCGAACCGACGGCCGCGTCTGCCTGCAGGTGATCGACGAGGGCGACGGTATCGCAGAAACCGATCGTGAGCGCATCTTCGAGAAATTCTATCGCGCCCGAGGCGCCGATACCGGTCGCGCCGGAACCGGGCTTGGCCTGGCGATCTGTCGCGGCTTCGTCGAGGCGATGGGTGGCACGATCTCCGCCGCCAATCGCCAGGATCGTTCGGGGGCCATATTCACCGTCACCATGCCTGTACCTGCACATGCCGATCGCGCGGCGGATCTCGCGCTGTGACCAGCGACGCGCGGCCCCTGCGGATCCTGGTCGTCGATGATGAGCCGGCAATCCAGCGCTTCCTGCGGGTCGGCCTGACCGCGCAGGGCTACGTCGTCACCGAAGTACCGGATGGGCGCGGCGCGCTCGACGCCGCGCGGCGCGGCGCGACGGACCTTGTCGTGCTCGACCTGGGCCTGCCCGACATCGATGGCCTGGAGGTGATCCGACAAGTGCGCGCAGCCGGATCCGACTTGCCAATCATCGTCCTGTCCAGTCGCGACAACGAGAGCGCAAAGGTCGAGGCGCTCGATCTCGGTGCCGACGATTTCGTGACGAAGCCCTTCGGCATAGGTGAATTGCTCGCCCGCATCCGCGCCGCGCATCGGCACCGATTGCAACAGCATGGCGAGCGCCCGATCTTCCGCAGTGGCGACCTGACGGTTGACCTAGTACGCCGCATCGTCACCGTCAGAGGCGAGGAGGTGAAGTTCTCGCCGCGCGAATATGACCTGCTGCGGCTGCTCGTCGCCCATGCCGGAAAGGTGCTGACCCACAAGATGATCCTGCGCGAGGTTTGGACCGGCGATACCGATGTGCAATACCTGCGCATCTACATTCGCGCGCTGCGGCAGAAGATCGAGGCCGAACCCGACAGGCCGCAGCATATACTGACGGAGACCGGGGTGGGATATCGGCTGCGAGCGCCTGATTGATGCCGATGCGGGCTGTTGCGGGAAGAGGCCGGGGGGCGGGGCCGCGCCGGGTCGGAGAAAGGTTCACACGGAGCGCCACAGAGATCGCACGGAGGGCCACGGGAGCGTGCAGCGTCACAGTCGCGCCTCCGGCCGCAGGCCAGTGACCCACCCGGCACAAGCGTCCAGAACACGTAGAGACCTCCGCGGCCCTCCGTGCGATCCCTGTGGCGCTCCGTGTGAACCCCTTTTCGCCAGGATCGGCCTGCAAACACAGGATTCGCTCGAAGCGTAACCATGCGCATTGCCGACCTGATCGCACCTGCCCACGTCCTCGCCGCGCTCCGGGTGCAAGACAAGCCGCAACTGCTGGCCGAGCTCGCTCGTCGCTCGGCCGCGGCCACCGGCATCGACGCCGGCGCCATCCTCACCGCGTTGCAGACCCGCGAGAAGCTGGGCTCCACCGGCCTCGGACAGGGCTTTGCCCTGCCGCATGCCCGCATCGACGGCCTGACAGCCTTCTTCGGGCTGTTCGCCCGACTGGCGCGCCCCATCGACTTCGAGGCCATTGACGGCCAACCGGTCGACCTCGTGTTCCTGCTGCTGATCCCGCCCGACGCCAACTCCCAGCATGTTGCCGCCCTGGCGGCCATCGCGCGACCAATCCGCGACCGCCTGTTCGTCCGTGAGCTACGTCAGGCTAAAGGCGCCGCGGAGCTCCACAACCGCCTCGCCAGCGCCTAACTCTGCCTCCCCTTGCGGGAGGGGGGTGGGGGCAGCGCGACAGCTCCAGCCCCCTACCCTGCACACTCCGCACAAACCCCCTCGGCTTCCACCGTCGCCGAGGACAGCGCAAATCCATTGCGCTGCGCCGCCCGCGCCAGTGCCTCGCCGACCTCCGGATCGTCCAGCTCGGCGACGCGCCCGCACCGCTTGCAGATCAGGAACTGCGCGGCATGGGCCTCGATGTGCTCGCCGTCGCAACGATGGCTGCAGCCGACGAAAGCCGAAAGCTTTTCCACTTTATGGATGAGCCCGTGCTCCAGCAGGAAATCGAGCGCCCTGTACACTGTGGGCGGCGCCGCCGTCTTGCGCCCGGCGCGCAACTGGTCCAGCAGCTCGTACGCGCCCATCGGGCGGGAACTCTCCAGCACCAGGCCGAGCACCCGGCGCCGCAGCTCGGTCAACTGCGCCCCGCGCCGGCGGCAGATCCCCGCCGCCCGGTCCAGCAAAACGTCGGTGCGGCCCGAGAAGTCGCTGCTTGTCATGCCTGATGCCCCTGCCAGACCCGTTATGATATAACACCTCTCCCCGGCTGCGGGGGAGAGCCTGGGGTCCGTCGCGGAGCGAACCGGGCTACGTCGCGGCTGCCTGCCGAAGCTGCGCCACATCACGCCGTCCGGCGCTCAGAATGTACCCCACGTCCGAACCGCCGGTCAGGTAGCGCATCCCGAGCTTCAGCAACCAGGACTGGAACCCCAGGTCCTCACGCACGCCCCCGACGCCGAACGACTTGCCGTGGGCGCGCGCGGCGCGCGCCGTGGCCTCGTAGGCCGCCTGCATTTGCGGATGCTTGTACTCGCCGGGAATGCCCATCTCGGTGCTGAGGTCGGTCGAGCCGATATGCAGCATGTCGATGCCCGGCACGGCGGCGATCGCGTCCGCCTGCTCGATCGCGCCCGGAGTCTCCAGCATCGCGATCAGGAGCGTGTTCTCGTTCAGCAGGCGGTTGATCTCGCCCTGCTTCAGCGCCGCATAACCCAGCGCCGGAACCGTCCCGGCCGCCGAGCGGTGCCCAATCGGGGCAAAGCGGCAGGCCTCGACGACCGCGTGCGCCTCGGCTGCCGAGGTGACATGCGGCACCATCACCCCCTGCGCGCCGCAGTCGAGAATGCGCGTTGCATCATGGGGATCATGTGAGCTCACCCGCGCAATCGGCGTGACGCCTGCGCCGAGCGCCGCGATGCAGATCGAGGCGGCGGTTTCCAGTGAAGTCGGATTGTGCTCCAGGTCGATATAAATAGCGTCGAACCCGCATGCGGCGGCGATCAGCGCGATGTTCGGCGTGCGCATCTGGTTCACACCCATGCACAGCACCAACTCCTCGCGCGCAAGCATCTGCCTGGCACGATTCGGTCCGATTGTGTTGGTCATGACTTTATGGCTCCCACCGCCGCTGCTCGTCAACTTTCCGTTCGGGCCAGAACAATGTCGCACGACTCCCGCATTCTTGCCATCCATCGCGACCGCCCGACGCCGCTCCTGATTTATTGTCTGGATGACACGGCACGCGGCGGGCAATCATGGCACCAGTGGCGTGCCTGCACCGCTGCTTGAACCCGGGAGACGTTATGCCGCCCGCCATTCTCAAGTCTCGCATCGCCGAAGGGTCGCCTAACCCGCGCGGCGCAACCTGGGATGGGCTGGGGGCCAATTTTTCGTTGTTCTCGGCCAACGCCAGCAAGGTCGAACTCTGTCTGTTCGACGATGCCGGTGAAACGGAACTCGAGCGCATCGAGCTGCCCGAATACACCAACGAAGTGTTCCACGGCTATCTACCGGACGCCCGACCGGGCACGATCTATGCCTACCGCGTGCACGGCGCCTATGAGCCGGAGCAGGGGCACCGGTTCAATCCCAACAAGCTGGTGCTCGACCCGTACGCCAAGGCGCATGTCGGGCAGCTTCGCTGGGACGATGCATGCTTCGGCTATACGATCGGAGCCGAGGGCGACGACCTGACCTTCGATGAGCGCGACAGCGCGCCATTCGTGCCGAAATGCCGCGTGATCGATCCCGCCTTCACCTGGGGCCGCGTGCGCACGCCCGAGATTCCCTGGGAGCGCGTCATCGTTTACGAACTGCACGTGAAAGGGTTTACTGAGCGCCACCCGGCCGTGCCCGAGCGGCTGCGCGGCACATATGCGGGACTCGGACAGAAGGATGTGGTGGATTATATCCGTTCGCTAGGTGTAACGTCGGTAGAGCTGCTGCCGGTGCACGCCTTCGTGACCGACCGTTATCTGGAGGAGAAGCGCCTTACCAATTATTGGGGCTACAACACCATCGGCTTCTTCGCTCCCGACCATCGCTACTCTGCGATTCCCACTTTCGTGTTCTCTGAGTTCAAGGAGATGGTAGCGCGGCTGCATGATGCCGGGCTCGAGGTGATCCTGGATGTCGTTTATAACCACACCGCCGAGGGAAACGAACGGGGGCCCACGCTGTCGTTCCGCGGCATCGACAATGCCAGCTATTACCGCCTGCTGCAGGATAATGCTCGTTACTATATCAACGATACCGGCACCGGCAACACGCTCAACCTGTCGCATCCACGCGTGCTGCAGATGGTCACCGACTCGCTGCGCTACTGGGTTGCCGAGATGCATGTCGATGGGTTCCGCTTCGACCTCGGCACCATCCTCGCCCGCGAGTGGTACGGGTTCGACGAGGGCGGCGGGTTCCTGGATAGTTGCCTGCAAGATCCCGTGCTGTCTTCGGTCAAATTGATTGCGGAACCATGGGACATCGGTCCGGGAGGTTACCAGGTCGGCGGCTTCCCGCCTGGCTGGGCAGAATGGAATGACAAGTTCCGCGATACCGTGCGCGCGTTCTGGAAGGGCGACGAGGGCAAGCAGCCCGATCTGGCAACGCGGTTGGCCGCTTCGTCCGACGCGTTCAATCGCCGCGGCCGCAAGCCGTGGGCCAGCGTCAATTTCGTCACCGCGCATGACGGGTTCACGTTGGAGGACCTGGTTTCCTACAACGACAAGCACAACGAGGCGAATGGCGAGGACAACCGCGACGGCCACGACAACAACCTGTCGTGGAACCACGGCGTCGAAGGACCGACTGACGACGAGGAAATCCTGGAGCTGCGCGACCGGCAAAAGCGCAACCTGCTGGCGACGCTGCTGCTGGCGCAGGGCACGCCAATGCTACTGGCCGGCGACGAGTTCGGCCGCACCCAGCAGGGCAACAACAACGCCTACTGCCAGGACAACGAGATTTCCTGGGTCGACTGGGAGATCGACGAATATGGACGCCTGCTGATCGATTTCGTACGCAAGCTGATCGCGATGCGCCAGGCGTTCCCGATCCTGCGTCGCAATCGCTTCCTGACCGGCGAGTACAACGCTGATCTCGACGTAAAGGACGTGCAATGGCTGACCCCGGACGCCACCGAAATGTCCGACGAGCAGTGGGGCGACGGCAACGCTCGGTGCATGGGCATGCTGCTCGACGGTCGAGCGCAGGCAACCGGGATCAAGCGCCCGTCGATGGACGCGACGGCGCTGTTGGTGCTGAACGCGCATCATGACGTGGTGAAGTTTCGGCTGCCGGAGGTGGTGGGTGGGCAACGCTGGCGCCGCCTGCTCGACACCAATATCCCGGATTCCGAAGGGGCGTTTGCGGTGAAGTCCGGCGAAGAATACATGGTGACCGCCCGTTCGGTGGTGTTGTTCGCCTTGGAAGCCGACCACCGGCCTTCGGTCGCGCTGCGGCGGGCCCGGTTGGCGCTGCGCCAACTGGCGGAAACCCCGACGACGGTGCCCTCAGCTAACGGAGACGCGGCACCGCCACAAGCGCCTGCGCCTGCCGAGGCGGACGACTGAGAGCAGCCAATCGCCCAGGTCCGCCAGACCCGCACCACTATGCGGAAACTCGTGATCGCCGGCGATCTTGCCCTGCACATCGACGACACACGTCTGGTGTCGTTTCGAACTTCAGTCGACACCGACAAACCATGCCAAGGTCTCTTGTGTCATTCGCGTTTCTCCCCGTTTTGCGACAACATGCGGGCCGTCACGACGCCTGCCGATCCCCGTACTGGCGCTCACCTCTCCCGCCCTGCGGGAAGGGTCGCCGCATCGCAGCGCGGCGGGATGGGTGCCGGGCTGAGGCGACTGGTGGCGCGCAATCGATGATCCGCAATTTCTCCGATCACGCGGCGAACGAACGGACTTTCCTCGCATGGGTACGCACTGCGATCGCGGTGATGGCGTTCGGCTTCCTGGTGGCGAAGTTCGACCTCTTCTTGAAGATCGCTGCCCGCTCGTTTGGTGGCGGGCGCCAGATGGTCGCTGTGCCAGGCGCCGATTTCGGCGGTGCTGCCGGGGTTGTGCTGATCCTTGCCGGTACGCTGATGGTGGCGCTCGCGGCGGTGCGCTTCGTCCGCACCGGCCGCGCGATCGATAGCGCCGACCACGGCGCGAGTGGCGGGCGTATGGACCTGGCGCTCGCAGGGCTGATGGTGGCACTCGGCATCGCGCTGGTGCTTTACCTGCTGCACACACTGCTCAACGGTGTCTGAGCGGCAACGTCGGCCGAGCCGCGCGCTTATCCCTGCTTCTCCCACCCGCGCGCGGTTTGCCGCCAGTAGGTGATGGGGAACCCGGTTTGCCGCGCCGCCTGCCAGCGCGCGCGTGCCGCGGCCAGCGCTGTCTCGTCGTTGCCATCAAACAGGTCGAACACGCGCTCGAACTCGCCAAGCCGCGGGCTTTCCGTCCCGTCGATCAGGAACAGAAAGCGGGCGCCATTGGGTGCTGTATCATCGGCGGCAATCCAGATCGGCTGCAGATCAGCGTCGCCGTCCACGGCGGTGCCGTGCGGCAGCCAGTCCGGCTCGGCGCATTCCCACAGCGCTGCGTCCACAGCGGCGATCCGTTCGGCAGTGCGGCACAGCACGAGCGCACGCTGACCCGCCGCGAGCGTGCGGCCGAGAAGTTGCGGCAGGGCCGCTTCAACCTGGGTGCGGGTCAGGTGATAGAAGCCGATCTCGGTCACTTGGTTTCATAATGCTCGGCAACCAGCCGGTCCAACAGCCGCACGCCGAACGCGGTGGCACCCTTCGGCGTGCACGCCGCGTCCTTCGTCGCCCACGCCATGCCGGCAATGTCGAGATGCGCCCAAGGCTTGTCGTTGACGAAGCGCTGGATGAACTGCGCCGCAGTGATCGAACCGCCCGGCCGTCCACCGACATTCTTCATGTCGGCGATCTCCGACTTGATCTGCTCGTCGTACTCCTGGCCCAGCGGCATGCGCCATACCTTCTCTCCGGTCGCGCGGCCGGCTGCTTCCAGCCGCTGCGCCAGCTCGTCGTTATTGCTGAACATGCCGGCATGCTCGTGGCCGAGCGAGATGATGATCGCGCCGGTCAACGTGGCGAGATCGACCATGAATGCCGGATCGAACGTCGCCTGACAGTACCAGATCACATCGGCCAACACGAGCCGACCCTCGGCATCAGTGTTGATTACTTCGATCGTCTGTCCGGAAAGGCTCTTCACCACATCGCCCGGCCGCTGCGCGGTGCCGGACGGCATGTTCTCCACCAACCCGACCAGCCCGACCGCATCGACCGGCGCCTTGCGACCCGCCAGCGCCCCCATCAGACCGATCACTGTGCCGGCGCCGGCCATGTCCCACTTCATGTCCTCCATGCCGCCGGCCGGTTTGATGCTGATGCCGCCGGTGTCGAACGTGACGCCCTTGCCGATGAACGCCACCGGCTTGCCACCGTTGTTGCCGGTGCCATTCCAACGCATCACGACCATCCGAGGTTCATTGGCGCTGCCCTGCGCCACACCCAGCAACGCGCCGAAGCCGAGCTTCTGCATCTCCTCGGGTCCGAACACTTTCACATCGACGCCGAGATCGGCGAGCTTCCGGCAACGCTCTGCCAGCGCGGCGGGGTTCAGCACGTTGGGCGGCTCGCTGACCAGATCGCGTGAGAAGAAGACGCCGTCGGCAAGCGCCTTCATCGGTTGCCACGCCGCCTGCGCCTGAGCGGGATCGGCGGTCAGCACCGCCAGTCGAGCGAGCTTCGGCTTGTCTTCCGGCTTCTCCTTGGTCCTGTAACGATCGAAACGATAAGACCGCAAAACGGCACCGAGCGCTGCCGCGGCGCCTTGTTCCGCGCTCAGCCCGTCCGCCGCGATCGCCACATCCGATTCGCGCGCCAGCGCTGCCGCGGCATGGCCTCCCGCCTGCTCCAGAATCAGCCGGCCCAGTTCGGCCGGCTTGCCCAACCCCACCGCCACCACGCGCGACAGGCCGGCACCCGGTGCCAGGATGGTGCAGGTCTTGCCCTTGCCGCCCTTGAACTCCGCCGCCGTCAGCCCGCGCGTGATGGCGCCGCCGGTCGCCTCGTCCGCCTGCTGCCATAGCCCTGACGGGGTTACCTCCTCGGCTATCGGCAGTACGAGCGCGCCGGATCTCGGCAGTGCGGGCTTGGTGAAAACAACTTCGAGCATGACGGGCGAGTCCCCTGGTTCGGCGTGCGGGATTGCAATCGTCGCGGAGTGTATCAGCCGCCGCCGGTTTTGCCATGCTCGCCCGGCTTCGCTATCTGGCGCAACATGACCGAGCTTCTGAGCGCCGATGCTCCCGGCATCGCCCGCGCCGCCACCCTGCTTCAGGCCGGCGAATTGGTTGCATTTGGTACCGAAACGGTCTATGGACTCGGCGCCGATGCAACCAACCCCCGAGCGGTGGCCGCGGTGTTCGCGGCGAAGGAACGCCCCCGCTTCAACCCGCTGATCTGCCATTACCCGGATCACGATGCAGCTTTCGTCGATGTCGTGCCCAACGAGATCGCGCACCGGCTGGCCGCATCCCTGTGGCCGGGACCGTTGACGCTGGTGCTGCCGCGCCGGCCGCAAAGTCGTGTCGCGCTGCTGACGGCGGCTGGTCTCGACAGCCTTGGCGTGCGTGTCCCGTCGCATCCGGCGGCATCCACGTTGCTGCGTGCTGTAGCAAGACCGGTCGCCGCGCCTTCCGCGAACCGCTCCGGCACGGTCAGTCCGACAACCGCGCAACACGTGCTGGATGATTTGGCGGATCACATCGCCGCCGTGCTGGACAGCGGCCCTTGCCCGGTCGGCGTCGAATCGACTGTGCTGGACCTGACCGGTCATGACCCAGTGCTGTTGCGTCCCGGCGGCACGACGCTCGAAGCAATCGAGGCCGAGATCGGCCCCGTGCAGCGTGCTCGATTGAGCGGCGTGCTGCGCTCGCCCGGCATGATGGCATCGCACTACGCGCCAGCCTTGCCGGTGCGGCTCGATGCTGTGTCAGTATCGATGGACGAGGCGCTGCTTGCGTTCGGCGCCCCGCTTCCCGGCGCCGGCGCAACCTTCAACCTGAGTCCGAGCGGTGACCCGATCGAGGCCGCCGCTCGGTTGTTCGTCGGACTGCGTGTGCTCGATGCGGCCGGGCAGGCGCACGGCTGCAAGCGCATCGCGGCGATGCCGGTGCCGTCCGCCGGCCTCGGTCAAGCCATCAATGATCGTCTCCGCCGTGCCGCCGGCCCCAAGTGAGACGACGTACTTCAGCAGTGCTCCACGCGGCACAGGAGGCAGCCTGGCTTCGCCGTGTGGATGTTCACATAGGCCGTTCGCTTGTCCGTCAAAGCCCGCTGCAGTGGTTCATCCACTTCGGTGCCGTCACCGACATGGCCGAGTTCATAGATGCACTGGTCCCCGGCGTCGTAGGCACGCACCGACACCAATGCCCCGCGCACAATCTCCGGAATCTCGTTGATGCTGTCATAACGCTCGCACTGGGCAGCGTGCACGAAGACGGGGCTCGGCGTCCAATACACGCCCTGCGGCCGCGGCAGATTGTACGAACCCAGCAGAACCGCCTCTCCGTCCTGCGCATAGTGCAGGCAGGAACGGCACGGACAGCGAGAGTCCGGGCCGGGGCTTCGGACGCGTAGCTCGTTATTGCGGTCGTCACGGCGGGTCGTGCGAAAGCGCTCGATGGTCCCGGTTTCGATCGGCAGACAACGGAAATCGGTCATGTTTGGCTCTCCTCGGATTGGCGCCTCATCAGATAGCGACGGACCGCCCCGGCCGCCCCCCGTTCCTTGCGCCGGCTCCTCCGTGTAGAAGCGCCGCATGGCTCGCACCCCTCGCCCCGAGTTCCCACCTCCGGCGCTGATCTCTGACACCGCCGCGCTGGCCGCGCTGTGCCGGCGCCTGCGCGAAGAGACATTCGTCACGGTCGATACCGAGTTCATGCGCGAGCGCACCTACTGGCCTGAGCTTTGTGTCGTGCAGCTTGCCGGTACGCAGGAAGTCGCGGTGGTGGATGCAGAGGCTCCGGACATCGATCTCGGCCCGCTTGGCGGGTTGCTGGCGGACCGGAACGTGACCAAGGTTTTTCACGCTGCCCGACAGGACATCGAGATCTTTGTTACGAAGTTCGGCGATGTGCCGGCGCCGGTGTTCGACACGCAGGTGGGCGCGATGGTCGCCGGGTTCGGCGACCAGGTGGCGTACGATGCGCTGGTTGCTGCACTCGCCGGCGGGCATATCGACAAGGCGCACCGGTTCAGCGACTGGTCGGCGCGGCCGCTGTCGCCGGCGCAGGTCGCGTATGCCGCGGCGGACGTGACGTGGCTGCGGTTGGCATACGAGAAGTTGTGCGCACGGCTGCAAGAGGAAGGCCGGCTGGAATGGGTGGCGCAGGAGATGGCTGCGCTGACGGATCCGGCCACCTATCGCATCGATCCCGACGAGATGTGGCTGCGGCTGCGCCCGCGCAGCAGCAACCGCCGCTATCTGGCGATGGTGCGGGCGCTTGCCGCGTGGCGGGAACGGGAGGTGCAGCGGATCAACATCCCTCGTCAGCGGTTGCTGAAGGATGAGTCCCTGCTCGAGATCGCTGCCACGATGCCGGACTCGCCGGAGGCGTTGGCGAGGGCGCGCGGTATCACGCGGGGGTTCGCCGAGGGGCGGACCGGCGCATCGCTGCTCGAAGCGATCACCGCGGCGCAGGCACTGCCGGAGGATGCGTTGCCGACCGTGCCGCGCAGTGATGCGGGGCGGCCGTCTCCGGCACTGGTGGCGCTGCTGAAGGTGCTGCTGGCGGCGAAGAGCGAGGAACACAATGTGGCGCCTCGGTTGATCGCCAGTTCGGACGATATCGATCGGCTGGCGTTGAACGATGGACGCGACGTGCCCGCGCTGCACGGCTGGCGGCGCGAGGTATTCGGCGAAGATGCGATCGCGTTGATCGAGGGGCGCACCTCTCTTGGGGTGCAGGGAAGGCAGATCAAGGTAATACAACACCGGACTTGATCCGAGGTCGCCGCGCATAAGCGCGGCGGGTGAGGGTGCCGCCCGGCGGCCCGCTTCAGCCCCGCGCGCCGCGCTCCTCGGCGAGCCGGTCGAACTGCGCAGCCATGATGAAGTCGTTCTCGTGCAGGCCCTTGATCTTCTTCGTTTGCAACGAGATGGTCGCGTGCCCCCAACCGAACGACACCTCGGGATGATGGCCGTGCGCTTCGGCAAGGTCGGCGACGCCATGCACGAAGGCGAACGCCTCGCGGAAGTTGGAGAACCGGTAGGTTCGCTCGATGCGCCGGCCGTTGTCGAGCAGCGTCCATTTGGGCGTTTGAGCGAGGAACTCCTGCGCCGCCTCCGGCGTGAGCGGCGGGATGCCGCCCCGGCATGGCGTGCAGGTCTTTTCCAGCAGGCTTTGTGACATGGGGTTCCGCTCCGATACGACCGGCAGCTATTAGGGTAGGTTAGGTATCACGCGGCGCGAGTTCAACACTGCCCGGAGGACGTCCATGAGACTGTTCCATCGTCTATGCGCGCTGGCCGCGCTGTCCCTTCTGGCCGGCGCACCAATCGGCGGTAGAGCCGGGGCAGAAGATGCCCCCAACGTCATTACCATCGGCGACCTCCACGCGAGCACCGGGCCGTTCGCCAGCATCTCCATGCCGGTCTATTACGGCATCAGGTTCTGGGTCGACCAGACGAACGCCGACGGCGGCGCCTTCGTCAAAGCTTACAACAAGAAGATCCCGCTCAAGCTGATCAGCTATGATGATCAGAGCGACCCTGCCACCGCCGCAACGGAGATCAACCGGCTTATCACCCAGGACAAGGTTAACATGCTGGTGAGCGATTCCGGGTCGGCTCTTACCGCCGTCGCAGTCCCCATCGCGCGTGAGCACGAGACCTTCCTTTTCGACCCGACCGGGACCGGGCTGCCGCTCTTCGCCCCGGGCAATCCCTACATCGCGCTGATCGCCAGTCCGATTTCGACAGTCTGGCCAAGATACGCCATCGACTTTCTGAACACCTTAGGCGCTGCTGCGGGAATCAAGACAGTGGCGATCCTGTACGCCGCCAATGACTTCACTGGCACTCAGGCGTACGCCTTCAAGAAATTCCTCACCGAGGCCCATAAAGTGAAGATCGTCTATGACCGGAACGTGCCTACCAACACCACCAACTACACGGTACTAATCAGCAACATCGCCGCGAAGAATCCCGATGCCGTGATCGAGCTCGGCTATCCCGGCAATGATATCGCCTTCCTGCGCAACCTGCGGGAGTCTGGGCAGAAATTCCGCTTCGTTTTTGCCATTTCTGCTGGCACTGAACCGGAGGAGCTGCTGAAGAACGTCGGTATTGATGGGCTAAGGGGCGTATTCACCTACGTCACCCCGGCCCAATGCACCTATGAGGTGACCGCCGGGCTGGATCTGGCGGCGTACCGGCGGGCGTGGCAGAAGACGTACGCACACACGCCGGACGCGGCATTCGGCCTGAACGCGATCGCCGGCTATGCCGTCGGCGTCGTGTTGCAGGAGACGCTGGCCAACGCCGCCAGCCTCGACCAAGCGGCGTTGCACAACGCGGTATTCGGGCTGTCCGGCCGACTCACCACGCTTGCCGGGCCGTTCAGATTGGACGACCGTGGCGCCCAGATCGGAGAAGTCGCGCCACTCGGCGAGGTCGAGCCTGAGGGAAAGGAGGGTATGAAAGTCGTCGTCGTCTATCCGGCCAACCTCACCACCGGCAAGGCGATGCTCGGCCAATAAACGTCAGATTCAAGCGCGAGTCCACGCCGACAACCCGCTGCATAGGGGTTATTTCCGGCCGACATAAGGGCTACGTTGCAGCCGATGCGGCGGGAGGAAAGCATGCCAGGCAACCCAGCCTACCTTGTCGGTCTCGATCGCAACCAAGCGAACTACACCCCGCTGAACCCGGTCACCTTCCTGGAGCGGGCAGCCCATGTCTACCCGGACCGGATCGCCGTCATTCACGGCGCCTGGCGCTCGACCTGGCGCGAGACCTATGCCCGCTGCCGGCGGCTCGCCTCGGCGCTGACCCGACGCGGCATCGGCCGCAACGACACGGTCGCGGTGATGGCGCCCAACGTACCGGCGATCTACGAGGCGCATTTCGGCGTTTCCATGGCCGGGGCGGTACTGAACACGCTGAACACGCGGCTCGATGCCGCCACGATCGCCTTCATGCTGCGCCATGGCGGAGCGCGGGCACTGATCACCGACCGCGAGTTCTCGGCCACGGTCGCGCAGGCGCTGGCGCTGATGGACGACAAGCCGCTGGTGATCGACATCGACGACCCGGCCTGCACGGACGGCAAGCTGCTGGGCGAGATGACATACGAAGAATTCCTGGCGACCGGCGATCCCGATTTCGCCTGGCCTAACCCGCCCGACGAGTGGGATGCGATCTCGCTCAATTACACCTCTGGCACGACCGGCGATCCCAAGGGCGTCGTCTATCATTATCGCGGCGCGTACCTGAACGCGGTCAGCAACATCGTCAACTGGAGCATGCCGCAATTCGCGGTGTATCTCTGGACCTTGCCGATGTTCCACTGCAACGGCTGGTGCTTCCCGTGGTCGGTGGCCGAGCGTGCCGGCACCAATGTCTGCCTGCGGCGGGTGGAGGCGCGGGCAATGTTCGACGCCATCCGCGACCATAAAGTGACCCATATGTGCGGCGCGCCGATCGTCTATGCGACTCTGATCAATGCGCCCGCCGAGCTGCGCGCCGGGATCGATCACAAGATTGCCGGACAGATCGCCGCCGCCGCACCGCCGGCCGCCGTCATTGAAGGCGCCGAGACGATCGGCATCGAGCTCACGCACGTCTATGGCCTGACCGAGACCTATGGACCGGCATCGGTCTGCGCCAAGCATCCGGAATGGCGCACGCTGCCGCTGGAGGAGCGGGCGGAGCGCAATGGTCGTCAGGGCGTGCGGGTGCCCATGCAGGAAGCGATGACGGTGCTCGATCCCGATACGATGCGGCCGGTCCCGGCGGACAACGAGACGATGGGCGAGATCATGTTCCGCGGCAACATCACGATGAAGGGCTATCTGGCCAATCCTGCTGCCACCGAGGCGTGCTTTGCCGGCGGTTGGTTTCACACAGGCGACCTCGCGGTGATGCAGCCCGATGGATACGTGAAGATTCGCGATCGCTCGAAGGACGTCATCATCTCCGGCGGTGAGAACATTTCGTCGTTGGAGGTGGAGGATGCGCTGTACAGCCATCCCGCTGTGCAGGGTGTGGCCGTGGTGGCGCAGCCGGATCAGCGATGGGGCGAGACACCCTGCGCCTTCATCGAACTCAAGCCGGGGGCGAGCGTCACGGTGGACGAGCTGCGCGAATACTGCCGCCAGCATATGGCGCGATTCAAGGTGCCGAAGAGTTTCGTGTTCCGGGAGTTGCCGCGGACTTCGACGGGGAAGATCCAGAAGTTTGTGCTGCGGCAGATCGCGCGATCGGTGGAGGCGATCGAGTAGCGGCTGGGCGGCCGCCCTTCTTGCTTTCCTCCCGGCCCCGTGCTGCAAGCCCTCGCCAGATTCTCCTGGCTGGCCCGCATGCCCGAGTCTTGCACCAATTCGCCGATCACGATCGAAGCCGAACGTGTCCTGATCCTGGATTTCGGCAGCCAGGTCACGCAGCTTATCGCCCGGCGAATCCGCGAATCCGGCGTCTATTGCGAGATCTGGCCATTCAACGCAGATCCCGCCCGCATCCGCGCCTGGGCGCCGCGGGCGATCGTCCTGTCGGGAGGCCCCGCCTCGGTGCACGAGCCTGGGGCGCCGCTCGCCCCGGATGTCGTGTTCGCCATGGGCGTGCCCGTGCTTGGCATCTGCTATGGCGAGCAGCTTCTGTGCGCTCAGCTCGGCGGCGAGGTCGCGGCATCGGAGCATCGCGAGTTCGGCCGCGCCTTCGTCGATGTGACCGAGTCCTGCGCATTGTTCGAGGGCGTCTGGCCCGTGGGCGCGCGCGAGCAGGTGTGGATGAGCCACGGCGACCGCATCACCCGTCTGCCGCCAGGCTTCCGCGCGGTGGCAGCGACCGAGGCGGCGCCGTTCGCAGCAATCGCCGATGACCGGCGCCGCCTGTTCGGCCTGCAATTCCATCCCGAGGTGGCGCACACCCCGCATGGCGCAGCTCTCTTGCGCAATTTCACCCATCACGTCGCCGGACTGTCAGGCGGGTGGACGATGGCGGGGTTCCGTGATGCGGAGATCGGCCGGCTGCGCGCGCGGATCGGCAACGGCCGGGTGATCTGCGGGTTGTCTGGCGGCGTCGATTCGTCGGTTGCCGCTATGCTGATCCATGCGGCGATCGGCGACCAGTTGAATTGCATCTTTGTCGATCACGGGCTGCTGCGCGCCGGAGAGGCCGCGCAGGTCGTGAGCACCTTCCGCGACCGGTTCAACATCCGCCTGGTGCATCGCGATGCGTCGGAGCTGTTCCTTAGTGCGCTGGACGGCGTCACCGATCCGGAGGCGAAGCGCAAGACGATCGGCCGCCTGTTCATCGAAGTGTTCGAGCAGGAGGCAGAGAAGCTCGGCGGCGCCGATTTCCTGGCGCAGGGCACGCTTTATCCGGATGTGATAGAGTCGGTCAGCTCGACCGGCGGGCCGAGCGTGACGATCAAGTCGCATCACAATGTGGGCGGCCTGCCGGAGCGGATGCGCCTGCGCCTGGTCGAGCCGCTGCGCGAACTGTTCAAGGACGAGGTGCGCGCACTCGGCCGCACGCTCGGCCTGCCGGAGGCGATCGTTGGGCGCCATCCGTTCCCCGGACCCGGGCTGGCGATCCGCATTCCGGGTGCTGTCACCCCCGAGAAGCTGGCCCTGCTGCGCGGAGCTGATGCGATCTTCCTGGAGGAGATCCGGACTGCCGGGCTGTACGACGCAATCTGGCAGGCGTTCGCCGTGCTGCTGCCGGTGCGCACGGTGGGGGTGATGGGGGACGGGCGCACCTATGACCAAGCTTGCGCTCTGCGCGCGGTGACCAGCACAGACGGGATGACCGCCGACGTCTATCCGTTCGATATCGGGTTTCTTACGCGGGTGGCCAACCGGATTGTCAACGAGGTACGCGGGATCAACCGGGTCACGTACGATATTACCAGCAAGCCGCCGGGGACGATCGAGTGGGAGTAAGAGGGTGCCAAACCTTGAATAATTCTCACTATTTTGCAGTTCAACAAGCCATCAGCCGCTCACCTTCCTGATCAGATCGAGCAACCGGTGATCGAGACTCTGCGCGACTTTGTCGATCGTGGCATTGTGGAATTGCCCGAACTGCGTTGAAGGCTTGTCGTATTCGAAAGTCGTTCCGCCCTTTGCGTTTTCGTACACGTTGAGTCGCAGAGGAGCATAGAGCGCGGCACGGAAATTGAGTTTCGTCATCTGGACGGCAGAGAGGATATTCCCGACATAATAGACGGTCCCTGGGCGGCGGCCCCCATTGAGCGCTAACCAATCGCCATGCACCGCGAGATAGTGGAGCATGAGGCCGTCAGGCTCCTGACCCCGGGTCAGCTTCTCACGAAGTTCGTCGATCTTGTTCTCCTTCAGCAGTTCGCGAT
>Ga0335074_10004733_pt1 | contig 18783 bp, 16 predicted proteins | sample Lox_Sample_23_FD_206715 | JGI IMG/M metagenome (GOLD analysis project Ga0335074, IMG submission 206715) | Soil microbial communities from Loxahatchee National Wildlife Refuge, Florida, United States - Lox_Sample_2.3 | ecosystem: Environmental > Terrestrial > Soil > Wetlands | place: USA... | reverse complement strand
GGTGCAGCCTTCGGAAGTACTCTACCACCGGCCGGTATTGGTGGAGCGAGGCAGTTTTCGCCCCATCACCAACGTGGTGAAGGATGTGCTGGACCGGGCGATTGAGCAGCTTCAGGAGGAGTGCAAACTGCAGAATCCGGCCATCCTCATGGAGATGACTTTAAATAGCCTCACCGCCGAAGGCTCGATCGATCATGACGACTTTCTGGCGCGAGTGGATATACTCGGCGCGCTCGGCTACTTCGCGATGATCTCGAATTACGCGACCTTTGACCGGCTGATTGAGTATCTTCGCAACTATACGCAGGCGATGCTCGGAATGGCGATTGGCATTCCCACCCTGCGCCAGATCCTCGAAGACAAATATTACCTGGACCGGAGCGGAGGGCTTCTGGAAGGTCTGGGACGGTTGTTTAGCGGAGCCGTGAAACTGCTGGTTTATCCGACGATCGATCCCGGTTCGAGCGATCTCGTGACCGTTGGCAATCTGGAGGTTGCCGGCCCCCTGAAGCACTTTTACGCGTACCTGTGCGAAAGCGGTTTTATCGAGGCGGTCCAGCGGTTCGACGCCTCCTATCTGCATCTCAGCCCAGGAGACGTGCTGGCCAAGCTACAGGCCGGCGACCCGGCCTGGGAAAGCCTGACGCCGCCGAAAGCGGTCGAGCTGATCAAGAAAAACGGCCTGTTCGGTTACGCGCGGAGCGGGCCGGCAAAAGACAAGACGCACTAAGGTCCACTCATGATGCGAATATTTTCACGCAACGTTCTTTCTCCGTTAGTGCACCTCTCTAACAACTGGATCAGCCTGGCCGGCGTTGTGATCGTGACTACCGCGACCATATTCTGGCTCTTTCTGCTGCCGGTTACGCTGCGCGGGGAGATCACCCATCCTTATATCGGCATTCTCGTGTTTCTGCTTCTGCCGGGGTTCTTCTTTGCCGGGCTCCTGCTGATCCCGTTGGGGATCGTGCTGCGGCGTAGACACGAGCGCGGTCCCGCCGCGGGCGCCAGTCTCCCGCCTTTGAACTGGAGCAATGCGGACTTCCGGCGGCTGGCGCTATTCGTGGGGTTCACTACCTTTGTCAATATCGCCGTGGCCAGCCAACTCACCTATGGCGCAGTCGATTACATGGATTCCGTAACGTTTTGCGGCCTCACCTGCCACAAGGTGATGCAACCGGAGTACACCGCGCACCAGAATTCGCCACACGCGCGAGTGGCCTGCGTGGAGTGCCACATCGGCCCCGGCGCGTCCTGGTTCGTGCGCAGCAAACTGTCGGGTGTGGGGCAGGTTTTTGCAGCGGCTTTCGACACCTACCCGCGGCCAATTCCGGTGCCGGTTCAGAATCTGCGGCCGGCCCGTGAAACTTGTGAAGTCTGCCACTGGCCGCAGCGTTTCGATCAGGACAAACTGGTGGTGATTCCCAGTTATGCCGAAGACGCACAGAACACGGCCTCGGAGACAGTATTACTGGTCAAGATCGGCGGACGGGGCCGCGGGATTCACGGCGTGCACGTGGGAGAAGGCGTCCACATCCGCTACGCTCCCTCCGATGAGTCGCGTCAAACCATTCCCTGGGTGGAATACGAGGACCCCCAGGGACACAAAACGATTTATTCCACCACCGGGGGAAATGGCGGGCCGCCGGCAGGCCTGGCGACGCGCGAAATGGATTGCATCGACTGCCACAACCGCCCCACCCACACCTTTCAGATGCCGGGCCAGGCCATCGACAATGCGCTGGCCGCGGGGCTGATCTCACCGGCGCTTCCGTTCGTCCGGAAACAGGGTTTGCAGATTCTGAAGAAGCCCTACGCCACGCGTGACGATGCCGCCGCACAGATTCCCGCCGCACTTACGGCCTTCTATCGCGACAATTATGCGGCCACTTACCAGGGGCAATCCACCCAGGTACAGCAAGCGGGACAGACTCTTGTGGCCATTTACAACCGCAATGTGTTTCCGGCCATGAAGATCACCTGGGGAACCTATCCCAATAACATCGGCCATAACGACTTTCCCGGCTGTTTCCGCTGCCACGACGGCAACCATACCAGCGCCAGCGGGAAAGCCGTTACCCAGGATTGCGGGGCCTGCCACAACGTGTTGGCGGTTCAGGAAACCAATCCTAAGATTCTGACCGATCTGGGCGTCACCGGGATGTTGCCGTAACGCCGCAACTGTCGCCGCTCATTTCTTGAGCGTACGAATATAGGCCACTACATCGTCCACCGATTTGCCGGTAACGGAACGAATCGGCTGCATCTTTCCTTTTCCCGTGGTGATGATCTTGGCGAGGTCGGCGTCGCTCATCTTCTGGACCTCGGGGGAACCCAGATTCGCGATCTCCACCTTCATCATTTTCGCGATGGCGGGATTGGCTTCGCCGGTCGCCCCGTGACAATTCTTACAGGATCTGTCGTAGACTGCTTTTCCTTCGGTGGCATTTCCGGCTGCTAACGCCACGGCGCTCCCGAACGTCAGAACGGCAATCCCAACCACGAACTTTCTCATTGGTGGCTCCTCTCGGTTTGGCAATATTGGCGGGCATCCGCGCCAGAACCCGCTTGGGGACGCCCAGCCCCGGCGATTGGCCGCCTACACGGAGCCAGGCAGCCACAGGTGAAGCTTACGCTCTCGAACTCTTACGCCGGCTGATCCAACATCAGTATAAAACATCGGGCATAATGATCGATTGTGGGGGCAGACACATGACCAGCAGCCTTCCCAAAGAAATCGGCCGGCTCGTGAAAAAGCACTGGCCGGACGGCGTCGTCGAGGAGTTCGACACCTGGGAGTCCTATTTCCACGAGATCCATGACCGAGTCTGGAGCGATCTGCAACGCATTCGCTCCGCCTCTGCCTTTTGGGAGACGGAGCGGTCTTCCCGCCTTGGCGGGGAAGACGACGATTGGGATGACGATGACGCTGACCCTGACGATTTCGGCGAGGGTTCCGAGGAGTTCCAGTCTTACCACGTGTTCTTCCTCTCGCCCGGAGGCGAAGAATTCGTTTATGAGGACGAGACTCAGAGTTATGCCGATCCGGACCCCGGTGACGACGAAGCCTCGGGCCCCGAAGAAGCCACGGTCAGCGGCGAGCGAACCGAGGGGTATGCGGTAGCCATCTCTCTCCTCGCGCCCGTGGCGGCGATTTCCTGGAGCAGCATGGCGTACTTCGAGGATGGCAGCTTCGACTCCCCGGATGTCCAACCGCCGGGTTTGGAGGAAGAGGTAGGAGGGGAGATCGCGGACGAACTGGAAGAAGACGCCCGACCGCCGTTGAGCAAGGAAGCGGAGCGGAAGCGCGAGCGGCTTCGCCAAGCCATCGCCGCAGTTTTGGAGAAACACCGGATCCGGCTCCTGGACGAAACTGTTCTCGGTCTTCCGGTCCCGGGATTACGGCCGGGTGAAGAGGTCTTCATGGACAAACCGGTGCGCGTTTTTGACGCGTTCTTCTTCCGCGGCGTGTGACCGGCCCGACTAGCGCGCCGGGCGCAGGTTCTTATAAACCTTCCCGCCCTTCATCACGAAGGCCGCGCGCCGAGCCGCGGTGACGTCCTTCAGCGGGTCGCCATCGAAGGCTACGATATCGGCCTGCAAGCCGGGCGCCAGCGCGCCGATCTGATCGCCCATGTTCATCGACGCCGCGGAAATCGAAGTAACCGACTCCAGGGCCGCCATGGGGTCCTGGCCGCCATCGCGGACCCGCACGATAAACTCCTCGTAATTGCGGCCATGCGCTCCCGCCACCGCGTCGGTGCCGTAGACAATCTTCAGATCCTTGTGCGTAAGGGCCTTCTTGAAGGTAGCGAGGGTGATGGCGAGGCCCTTCTGCATGAACGCAAAGCCTTCCTCGTTATAGTTACCCTGGCCCAGGAATTTGGGCTTGTTTTCGAGATAATTCTGGAGCACCAGCCCGATGTTGGGGTCGTAATAAGTGCCGTGCTCGGCCATTAGGGAAAAGACTTCGTCGGTGCCGTAGGCGCCATGCTCCACCGAAGTGCAGCCGGCCAGGGTGGCCGCCTTCATGGATTCCGGCGAATGGGCGTGCACCAGGGTCCGCAATCCCAGCGACTTGGCCTCGCCGCAGGCGGCCTGAAGCTGCGCGTCGGTCATGGTCTGGGCGCCGCCTTCGCGAATGCTTTTGGAGGCGAACAGTTTGATGAAGTCCGCGCCTTGCTCCTTGCGCTGCCGCACCAGCTCGCGCAGCCGGTCCGGATCGCCGCTGTTTTCCATGAGCGGCTGCAGCGAGGTCAGAATGCGCGGACCGGGGATGATGCCGCGGGCGATGGCGTCGCGCAGGTCCTTATCGGCCATCTGGCCGGGGCTCTGAATGGTGGTGAAGCCGGCGTTCAAAGTCATCACCGCGTTATCCACGACGTGCAATACGGACTGCGACTGCGGCTCGCCCCGTCCGGCGTTGCGGCCGCTGTTATCGAAGTGGTAACCGATGTGGGAATGCGTGTCGATCCAGCCGGGGGTGACGGTGAGGCCGGTGAGGTCGTAGGTGGCAGCGTCTCGCGGTGCGGCGCCGCCGATGCGCAGGATCTTGGATCCCTCCACCACAATGGTGGTATTGCGGATCGAGCCGCCTTTGCCATCGTAGGCCAGGCCCACCTTGAGCACGATGGGATGTTCCTGGGCCGGCGCCAAGGCGGGCCACAAGGCCGTCAGCGAAAGCGCTACCCAGGCGGCCGGGCGAAGAGCTTGGGTCAGGGTGAGTTTCATGTTGGTCTTTCGAGTGTACTCCGAATTCTAAAACTCGAGGCTCACACCCATAATGATCCAGCGGCTGCCCGATTGGCCGGGTTTGGGTTGGCGAACAGGTTCAGCCCCGCGCCGCCGGTGGCAGTGCCGGCCGCAGGATTGCCGGAGGTGCCCGCCCCGCCCAAGCCGGCCTTGGGCGACTGAGGGGGGCTAAGGCGCCCCCGCCAGCCGCCGGGCAACCCAAACTCCCAAGCGGGCATCCATATACATAGAAGAAGGTGTGCAAGATGAACAAGCAGTGCTTCCTAGCCGGGATCTTAGCCGCTGCCATGGGTTTAGGCCTGCCCCTGATGGCGGCGTCCATCCCGGATACTCCAGAAGTTCCCGCTCAGATGGTAATCACTTTGCGTCCAGGACAGGGCGGCAGCCTGCCCGCGAGGCTCGAAGCCGGCGATCTGACGGTTGCGGTGGACAGAAATCCCGCGCACGTGGTTCGCTTACAACGGCTGGCCGGCGACTTGGCCAACATGCAGCTTTTCGTTCTGCTGGATGATTCCTCCCGGTCTTCAAGCCTGGGGGTTCACTTAGGGGAGCTGAAAGCGTTTATCCGATCTTTACCGCCCACCACGCAGGTGGCCGTCGGCTACATGCGCAACGGCAGCTTCGCGCTGGCGCAGGGGTTCACGGCAGACCACCAGAAGGCGACCGACTCCTTACGGCTGCCCGAAGCCCTTCCCGGCGGAAATGGCAGCCCTTACTTTGCGCTTTCGGATCTCGTCAAGCATTGGCCGTCCCAACAGGCTACCAACCGCCGCACGGTGCTGATGCTGACCGACGGTGTCGACCGGTACTGGGGCACCTCGGAAATAGACGACCCGTACCTCGACCAAGCCGTCCATAGCGCCCTCAAAGATGGTGTCATGGTCTATTCGATCTACCTGCGCGGCGCCGGTCTTTACGGACGGGGTGGGTGGGTGAAGGATTTCGCCCAGTCCCGTCTGATGCAGGTGAGCCAGGAAACCGGCGGCAATGCCTACTTCGAGACATTCAGCGACCCGGTGGAGATTGCGCCTTTCCTGAGCGATTTGCAGGGCCGTCTGGCCAATCAATACCAGGTGTCGGTTCAAACTTCCAGCCGAAAGGGAGTTCAGCCGGTGAAGGTGCGGACAGAATCGCCCGGAATGAAGATCGATAGCCCGACGCGCATCTGGGTGCCGTAGCGGAACGTCCGGCGTGGGCGGGCGCCGGCCCGCTCACTCACGGTTATAAGCCGGTGGCAGCGTAGCGGTTGCGCGCGGCGTCGCTTTCAGCGCTGGCGACGGCCGCACCTGACGCGGCAACATGGCGTCCTCTGGCCGGGTTGACGGGAACATGTTTAATGGCAGCCAACCCCGCTGGCGGTGATTCTCCCCTGCGCGGCGAGGGACAGCCGGTCCACTACGAGCGTCGGCATCCACGACACAGCGGACGGGCGGCCGAAGAGCGGGATGGCCGGACGCGGAGTGGTATGATTTCGGTTCATGCGCTATGTTCTGGCCTCGCTCCTTATGACTCTTTTGCCGGTGGCGCACGCGCAGGACCGCTCCCAAGCCCGCTCCATGGTCATTTCGACTGGCGGCATCGTGGCCACCAGCCAGACTTTGGCCTCGCAGGCGGGGGCGCAGGTGCTGGCGCGGGGCGGCTCGGCGATGGATGCGGCCATCGCCGCTAACGCCACGCTGGGGGTGGTGGAACCGGAAAGCTGCGGGATGGGCGGCGACCTGTTCGCCATCTATTGGGAGGCCAAAACCGGCAAGCTGACAGCCATCAACGCCAGCGGCTGGGCTCCCACCGGGCAGACCATCGACTTTCTGAAATCGAAGGGCTTTCAGGAGATGCCGCAGGAGGGCATCCAGTCCGTCACCGTACCGGGATGCGTGGATGGATGGGCCAAGCTACACAAGCGCTTCGGACGGCTGCCGTGGAAGGACCTGTTCCAGCCGGCCATCTATTACGCTGAGCATGGCTATCCGGTGACGGAAATGATCGGCGCGGCATGGGAGGAGAAGGACGTAGTCGATAAGCTTGCGAAGGATGAGAATGCGCGCCGCGTGCTGCTTCCGAACGGGCACCCGCCGCAGGTGGGCGAGTTGTTCCACAATCCGCAGATGGCGGCGGCGTACCGGCTGCTGGCGGCGCAGGGGGCGGCGGCATTTTATCGTGGTGCAATCGCCAAGGCCCTGCTGAGGACCAGCCAGCGGTTGGGCGGCAAAATGACCTCGGCGGACCTCTCGGACTTCGAGTCGGAATGGGTGGAGCCGATCGCCTGCGATTACCACGGCTGGAAAGTCTACGAACTGCCGCCTAACGGACAGGGCGTGGCGGCGATCGAGATGCTGAATATTCTGTCGCTGTTTCCGCTGTCCACTTACACCCCGCGTGGGGTGCTGGAACTGCACACCGAGATTGAGGCGCAGAAGCTGGCGTATCAGGATCTGCACCGCTACGTGGCAGACATGCGCTTCGCCAAGGTGCCGGTGGAAGGCATGATTTCGATGCAGTATGCGCGCCAGCGAGCCGCATTGATCGACCCGGACAAGGCGCACTGCGACGTGACGCCGGGCGATCCGGGGAAGATTCACGGGGACACGATTTATCTTTCGGTGGTGGACCGCGAGGGCAACATCGTTTCGCTGATCCAGAGCCTGTACCAGCACTTCGGTTCGGGAGTGGTGGTGGACGATTACGGCTTCGCGCTGCAGAACCGCGGCGGGCTTTTCGAACTGGACCCGTCGCACCCCAACGCGCTGGCGCCGCGCAAGCGGCCTTTCCACACCATTATTCCGGCGTTCATGGAGAAGGGCGACGTGCACATCGGGTTCGGCATCATGGGCGGACTGAACCAGGCGCAGGCACACGCGCAGTTCGTTTCCAACCTGGTGGACCACGGGATGAGCATTCAGCTGGCGCTGGAGGCGCCGCGCGTTACCAAGAAGACCTATGGCGGGTGCGATCTGCAGATCGAGAGCCGCATTCCGGTGGAGGTGCGGCAGGCGCTGGAGGCTAAAGGCCATCAACTGAAGGTACAGGGCGATTTTTCGAGCGAGATGGGGGGCGGCCAGGTGGTGGTGCACAACTCGGCCACCGGGGTGAACTTCGGCGCGTCGGACCCGCGCAAGGACGGAGCGGCGATTCCGGAGCCACCGAAGTATTTCTGAGACGGCGCGCTGGTCAGAATTGCGCCGGGTCGAGCACTTGGATGCCGGGGTAACGGCGGAAGTCGGCGACATTGAAGGTGAGGATGCCGGTTACACCGTAGACTTGCATGACGGCGACCAGGTGGGCATCATGCGCCTGCTTGCCGGAGACGGAGTGCTTCCGCACCAAAGCTTCCCAGGCGGCTGCCACGCCCGGCTGACCCTCGAGCACCCGGAGAAAACCATGGATGGCTTGCAACTCGGCGGCGGCTCTCGCAGGCGGCATCCCGAATCCATTGACGGACAAAGGACGAGTGGCGACCACCCAGCATTCCACCAAGTTTTGTGGGGATGCCCAGAGTTCCTGTCCGCCGTTTCGTAGTTTCGTGACGGCGCTTCGCGCTACTGAAGAGTGAGGGTGAAGCGGCTGCATCAGCAGAAGTAGAATGTTCGTGTCAACAAGGATATGGGCTGACATCACCGGCCGTGATCGCCGTAGATGGACTCCCGCTCCATAGCCTCATCGGGCAAGACAACGGTGTTATCCGCGTTGCTGTCGATGAAGGCATTGAAACGGCGCAACCACTCTTCGTAAGGTAGCCGGTTGGGATCGGTCTCGGGCCGATTGGCCACCAGAACCTCCTGTATCAGGTTCTCCAGCGGCACACCTTTGGCCTGGGCTTCATCGCGGAAGGCCTCCTCGACGTCGGGGGGAAGGTTCAGGGTGACGGTCATGCGGGCAGCTCCTGCCTCCAGCGTACCCTAAAGAAGGAACCGGCCGCTCGCCGCGAAGCGCACTGTGTTATGCTAAGTGGCAATCTGCGACATTTCGGTCCACGCCAAATCCCCAAAGCTGGAGGAATATGAGTCCTAAAGAAGTCCTGGAATTTGCGAAGAAGAACGACGCCAAGCAGCTCGATCTGCGGTTTACCGATATTCCGAGCCTGCAACACCATGTCTCGTATCCCATCAACGAGCTGGACGAGGGCAGTTTCGAAGACGGTTTCGGCATGGATGGATCGAGCATCCGCGGTTGGGCGGCGATCCACGAGAGCGACATGCTGCTGATCCCGGATGCCGAGACGGCCTTCATGGATCCTTTCGCCGAGACTCCCACGCTGGTGATGTTCGGCGACATCAAGGATCCCATCACCAAGCAGCGCTATGAGCGGGATCCGCGCTGGATCGCCAAGAAGGCCGAGTTGTACCTGACGAACACCGGCCTGGCCGACACTGCGTATTTCGGCGCGGAGGCGGAGTTTTTCATTTTCGATAATGTGAGTTTCGATCAGAACCAGCACGAAGGGTTCTATTTCATCGATGCCGAGGAAGGGCGCTGGAATTCGGGCCGTCGCGAGAACAACCTGGGATACCGCCCGCGCTACAAAGAGGGCTACTTCCCGGTGCCGCCGACGGACCACTATCAGGATCTGCGCAGCGAGATGGTGCAGACCATGATCAAGGTGGGGTTGAATATCGAGTGCCATCACCACGAAGTGGCCACCGGGGGGCAATGCGAGATCGATCAGCGCTTCGACAAGCTGGTGAAGAGCGCCGACAACATGATGTTGTACAAGTACGTCATCCGCAACGTTGCCAACCGGAAGGGCAAGACGGTGACGTTCATGCCCAAACCGATTTTCGCGGATAACGGCAGCGGCATGCACACGCACCAGAGCCTGTGGAAGGGCGGCAAGCCGCTGTTCGCGGGCGATTGCTACGCGGGCTTCAGCCAGATGGGGCTGCATTACATCGGCGGGCTGTTGAAGCACGCGCGGGCATTGAGCGCGATCATCGCTCCCACCACCAACAGCTACAAACGGCTGGTGCCGGGATACGAGGCGCCGGTGAACCTGGCGTACTCGCGGCGGAACCGCTCGGCGGCTTGCCGGATCCCGATGTACTCGGCGAACCCGAAGGCCAAGCGCGTGGAGTTCCGGCCGCCCGATCCGGCGGCAAACCCGTACCTGGCGTTTTCGGCGATGCTCATGGCCGGGCTGGACGGAGTAATCAACAAGCTCGATCCGGGGCAGCCGCTGGACAAGGACATTTACGACCTGTCGCCGGAGGAGATGAAGAGCGTGCCTTCGATGCCGGGATCTTTGGACGAGGCGCTGACCTGCCTGGAAGACGACCACGCGTTTCTGATGCGCGGGGACGTGTTCACCGAAGAGCTGATCGAAACCTTCATCGATTACAAGCGGAAGAACGAAGCGGAGGCCGTGAGGCTGCGGCCGCACCCCTACGAGTTCGCGCTGTATTACGACATTTAAGAAACCGGCCCCGGATCAACACGGGCAAAATTCATAATTTTCACCCGTGTTGATTCCGTGGCCTTGTGGGACCTAAAAGATATCCAGCAGGTGGCCCATTTTTTCCTGCTTGGTCCGCAGGTAGGCCTGGCGGGTGTCCAGCACATCGGCGAGGCAGGGGACTCTCTCCACCACCCGGACGCCGGCGGCTTCCACGGCTTCGACCTTGTCAGGATTGTTGGAGAGCAGGCGGATGGCCGTGAGACCGAAATAGCGTAAAATGGCGCCGGGCAGCAGGTAGCTGCGCAGGTCGGAATCGAAGCCCAGGAGTTCGTTGGCTTCCACCGTGTCGGCCCCCTGATCCTGCAATTCGTAAGCCCGCAGCTTGTTCAACAGGCCAATACCGCGGCCTTCCTGGTGCTCGTAAATCAGCAGTCCGCGACCTTCCTTGGCGATGCTTTCGAGCGCGATATCGAGTTGCGCCCGGCAATCGCAGCGCAGACTATGGAAGACATCGCCGGTCAGGCACTGCGAGTGGATGCGCACCAGGGGCGGTCCGCCGAGGGCCAGGTCGCCCATCTTGAGGACCACCGCCTCTTCCACGCGTCCGGCCGCCAGACCGCGAAATCCGAAGATACGGAACAAACCGAACTGGGAAGGAAAATCCGCTTCCGCCACCTTTTCCAGCTTCAGCGGTGTGGAAATGTTCATGCTTTGTTATGGGAACCTTAGTGCTTCTATTATAATGGCTTCCGACGACGAATGCTGCAAACTGACGCACTGCCGGCGGCGCAGCCCGGAATGCTGGAGTCCTACTATCTCCCGCTCCTGGTGCGGTTGGGAGTGGTGGCGGCCATCGCCAGCATTCTGGCGCGTTCCAGCCATTTCAAACGCACGCTGATGCGGGAAGCACGCACCGTGAACCAGCGCCTGGAACTGGCGTTGTGGTTGAGCGTGGTGTTCGGGGCCTCAGTGGCGGTGAGCGTGGTCAGTTCGACCTATCGGGCGGTGGATCTGGGCCTGGAGGGCAGCCTGCTGGCCGGCCTGCTGGGCGGCTACGTGACAGGCCTGCTTTCGGGCATCCTGATTTCCCTGCCGGCGATGTTTGCCGGGCAACATCTCACCATGGTCTTGCTGGCGGGCGTGGGTGTGCTGGGCGGGCTGCTGCGCGATTGGGCGCCCGACCCCGAGGAGATCTGGCGCTTCTCGCCGCTGCCCGATCTGAACATTTACCGTTTCTTCACCGAGAGCCGCAATTACCGGCGGGCCTCGTTTCATCTGCTCACGCTGGCGGGCATTCTGTGCGCCGAGTTTCTGCGCCAGACGATGGGCGATTTTTCTCCCGATAACGCGGTCTTCCGGTTGAATCCCAAGACCCCGGTGAACCTGCATCCCAGCCTGATCGCTTACTCGGCGGTTTACCTGGCCACACTGTTTGCGGTGGCCATTCCGCTGAAGATCTGGAACAACACGCGCAACGAGAAAAAGCTGGAGGAGCAGGAGCGGCTGCTGGCCGAGGCGCGGCTGGCGGCGCTGACCAGCCAGATCAACCCGCATTTTCTGTTCAACACGCTGAACTCGGTATCGTCGCTCATCCGCACCGACCCCGACCAGGCGCGCCTGATGGTGGTGCGGCTGTCGAAGGTGCTGCGGCGGCTCCTGCGCAAGCACGAAAACTTCACGCCCTTGCGCGAAGAGTTGAGCTTTATTGAGGATTATCTCTCGATTGAATTGGTGCGCTTCGGCGACAAGCTGCGTTTCGAAAAGGATGTGGCGGAAGACACCCTGGAAATGCTGGTGCCCAGCATGCTGTTGCAGCCGCTGGTGGAAAACTCGATCAAGCACGGCATTGGGCGCAAGGTGGAAGGGGGCGCGATCCGCATTCGCACACACCGCACGCCGGCGCGGCTCCACCTGCTGGTGGAGGACGACGGCGTGGGCATTCCGGAGGACAAGCTGGCCACACTGCTGGACCGCGGGATTGGGGTGACCAACGTGAACGAACGGCTCAAGGTGTTGTTTGGAAACGACTACCGCATGTGGGTGGAAAGCCAGCCAGGCCAGGGCACGCGCATTCAGATTGAGGTGCCCGAACTGCACACACACCTGGCGGCGGTGTCGTGATCTCTGGGACAATGGGGTTTCGCGTATGCTTACCGATTTTAGACACGGCATAAATGCCGTACCGGCGCGGAGAAACGGAAGCCTGGTCCGGCTGCCCCGCGGGGATCAAAAATTCTCATGTTGAACCACCAACGAATCGACTTGGGGCGCGCGCCACGCCAGCCAAGGATTGTTGCACCCGGATCGGATTGCGCGCTGTTCCTCGCTCAGTCGATGCGGTCGCTGCCGGTGACGGCTTCGCTTTTTCCCAGCTCGCGATTTCTGGCCGCCGCGCTGCTGCGGCAAATCGATTTCGAGAGCGCTTTCGTGATCGTGGAACTGGGCGTTGGCACGGGCGCGATCACGAGGCAGATCCTGCGGCGGCTGGGACCGCGGACGGTGCTGTACGGCGTGGACCTCAATCCGCACTTTGTTTCGCACGTCCGGCACCGCATCCGCGACTCGCGCTTTTTTCCGATTTTGGGGCGGGCGGAATGCCTGAGCTCGCTGCTGAGGGAGCGCGGCGTGGGGCGCGCCGACGCCATCGTGTCTTCGCTCGGCCTGACCAGCATGGCCCCGGAGCAGCGGTCGAAAATCCTGCGCCAGGTGGCCGAGCATCTGGGTCCCAACGGGCTTCTGACGCAGTATCAGTATCTGCACGCCGGCTCCAACTCGCGGCTGCTGGCCTCGCTGGGATTCTCCCCGTTCGCCGAGCGGGAATTTCTGGGGCGGTACTTTCGCGAGGTGTCCTCCGAGCGGGTGTTTTGGAACATGCCGCCGGCCACCGTGTATACGTGCCGGCTGTGAGGCGTGGCACCGCGCGCGTCTGAGGCACGGCGGCCGCGGGCCGCGTTTCGAAAGCGCTGGCGACGTAGCGGTTGGCCGGCCGACGCCCCTCACGAGAGGGTGCACAAGACCTGGCCCGACTTCACCGCGTCTCCGCGCTTCACCAGGACTTCCTCGATCACCCCGGACATCGGAGCACCGATGGTGTTCAGCATCTTCATAGCTTCAATGGTGACCAGAGGGTCGTCCTGCCGGACTCTTTGGCGCGGAAACACTTCAACGGCAGCCACCAGGCCGGCGATGGGGCTGCGGCAGATCCTGTCTTCCGGCCTGGTATCCAGCGGACGGGGCGGCTGTAGCACCGAATCCGGCACGGCCGCCGGCGGGAAATCCTGCATCCATGCGGCCTCGGTTTCCGCGAGCACCTCTACCCCAACGTCGTAGGTTCCGTCTTCCAGCGTGATGCGAAGTCTCACCTTGGATCTCCTTTCGGGCGGCCTGCGGGCCGGTCCGGACGTCTGGCGGAGCAGGCGCGCATGACCGGTTTCGAGAAGCGGCCGGCGTTTTTCCAAATCGCGGAGGCGCGATTCCGCCGGGCGAATCTCCAGAATGCGGAAGCGGCTGCCCACAAGCGCCGCGGTTGCGGCGGCAATGAGTACCCGGCTGCGCGTGCCGGCGGTCCGCAGGCTCTCGTGCTCCAACACCATTTCCATTACGGGCGCCATAGGATCCCCTTACAACGGCATGTTGCCGTGCTTTTTGGAAGGCCGCGGGCGCCGCTTGGTATGCAAGGCCTCCAGGGCCGCCGCCAGGCAGGCCCGCGTTTCGGCGGGTTCGATGATGTCGTCCGCCAGTCGCGCGCCGGCCGCCACATAGGGCGTGGCGAAGGTCTCGCGGTATTCGTCGATGAGTTCCTGGCGCCGCGTCTCCTGGTCGCCGGCAGCGGTGATCTCGCGGCGGAACACGATTTCGACGGCCCCTTCCGCGCCCATCACGGCGATTTCCGCCGAGGGCCATGCAAGCACCTGGTCCGCCCCCAGTTCCTTCGAGCACATGGCGATATATCCACCACCGTACGCCTTGCGCACCACCACGGTGAGCTTGGGAACGGTGGCGGCCGAATACGCGAACAGCAGCTTGGCGCCGTGGCGGATGATGCCTCCGTATTCCTGGTCGATACCCGGCAGGAATCCGGGCACGTCCACCAGCGTCACCAGCGGAATATTGAAGCAGTCGCAGAAGCGCACAAAGCGCGCGCCCTTATCGGAGGCATTGATATCCAGCGCGCCGGCCAGCACCGCCGGTTGGTTGGCCACCACCCCCACCGTGCGCCCCACGATGCGGCCGAAGCCGATCAACAGGTTCCTGGCGTACTCCTTCTGCACCTCCAGAAAATCGCCGCGGTCCAGAATCCGGGTGACGATCTCACGCATGTCGTAGGGCTGCTTGGGATCATCCGGAACGATGCGGTTCAAAGAGTCGTCGTGCAGGTGGCGCTTGTCGGGATCCACGATGGGCGGATCGTCCAGATTATTGGAGGGCAGAAAGGAGAGCAGGCGCTTGCAGATTCTGATAGCCTCCACGTCGTTCCCGGCGACGAAGTGGACCACGCCGGAATTAGACATTTGCGCGCGTGGCCCGCCAAGCTGCTCCGCGGTGATGACCTCGTTGGTGACCTGCTTAATGACGGCAGGTCCGGTAATGAACATGTACGCGTAGCTGGTCTGGATGATGAAATCGGTAAGCGCCGGCGAATAGGAAGCGCCTCCCGCGCAGGGGCCGCAGATGAGCGAAATCTGGGGCACCACTCCGGAGAGCATCACGTTGTGATGGAATACCCGGGCATATCCGGCGAGGCTGCCGACGCCCTCCTGGACGCGCGCGCCGCCGGAGTCGTTGAGGAACACGAACGGCGTGCCGGTGTCTAAGGAATGGCGCATGGCGTCGGCGATCTTAATGCCGTGCACCTCGCCGGCCGATCCGCCGGCGACGGTGAAATCCTGGCTGGCGACATGCACCGTCCGCCCCCCGATCCTGCCGCTGCCGGTGACCACGCCATCGGCCGGAAGCACCTGATCGGCCATGCCGAAGAGCATGGCATGGTGCTGCGCGAACAGTCCCGACTCCTGAAACGTGTCGCGATCCAGCAGAAGAGCCAACCGCTCCCGCGCAGTCAGTTTGCCGGCGCTGTGTTGTCTGGCCGCGCGCTCCGGTCCTCCGCCGGCACGGGCCCGCTCTTTTGCCTTTTCGAGCGCCACAAGGTTATCTTTCTGGGTCTTGGCCGCTGTCATAGGGTAATCGGATCTCCAACGCTTATTCTAGGCCCGCGGCGGGGCCGGTGGGAATGCCGGGCAGGGCAGGGCTGGTTCTAACCGCGAAGCCTCCACGCCGGCTGTCGTCGTCGTTCATGGAACCGGAAACTGCCGCGGGAGGACCGCCTTGACGCGGAGGCGCGGAGACGCGGAGGAAAGTCAAGAGAGATCGAAATGTCTTCTCCGCGAATTTTTCCGTGTCTCCGGGCCCAGAGATTGGATCGAGAGAGAGAGAGGACCCCCAAAGGGGTCCTTTGACCGGGAGACCGGAACGAGAAGGCTGGGAGGGCCGCCTTACGCATCCCGCGGGCGGACGTAGAAATCGAGGGCGGCCTCAGCGGCCAGCCCGTGCGGCTCTTTACCGGCTTCCGGGTGGGTGCTTCGGAAGCGCTCCAGCAGCAACTCCTCGAAATGCCGCACCAGGTCCGGCTGGCGCGCGGCGATATCGTGGAACTCCTCCGGATCTTCCTGCAGATCGTAGAGCCGCCGCCAACGGCCGGCGATGGGCTGCGCGGGGCGGTACCAGTCCAGGCGGCGTCCGGAGCAATAAATGAACTTGTGCCGGGCAGTGCGCACGTAAGCCTGCTCGGTTTCCAGGTACTCGCTGAAGATGTGATCGCGCGGATGCGCCGCGGCCCGCCCTTCCAGGTACGGCCGCAGCGACTGGCCATGCTCCACGGGCAACGGCTCCACTTTCAACATGTCCAGGATGGTGGCGGGCACATCCACGTGCTCGGTAAAGTCCCGCACCACGGCGGGCCGGATGTGCCCCGGCCAGCGCATCATCAGGGGTACCCGCAGAGCCTGTTCATAGCCGTTGTGCTTCTCGAAGCGGCCGTGCTGGCCCAGGAAGTAGCCATGGTCGGCGCTGTAAACCAGGAAGGTGTTGCGGTCCAGCCCCAGGTCCGCAAGTTTCCGCAGCACCACCCCAACGTTGCGGTCCATAAACCGCACCGAGGTGTAATACGCCGCGATGATGCCGCGCTTGTCCACCTCCGTGAGTTGGTCGAAGACCGCCGGGACCTGCGGCGCGTCCTCGGGGCCCAGCGGTGGAGGAGGAAAGGCGCCGGGCTGGAAATGGTCGCGGTCTTCCACCGGAAAATCGTATGGCGAGTGCGGCTCCATGAAGCTGACCCAGAGACCGAAGGCTCTGCCGTCGCGGCGGCGCTCTTCCAGAAACTGCCCGGCCTGCCGCGCCAGGAAGGTTCCTTTCATGTCCTCGTAGTAGCGCGGATAGGGCAGTTTGTCGGCATTGAGCCAGATGCGGGCAGGGTCCTGGAACGGGCGCCACGGCGGCTTGGTGCGGATGCCGGCGGGCACCGCGCGAGCCGCGGGCTGACGGCTCCAATCGCGCTGGACCACGTCCTCGGTGGAGCAGGTGTCGAAACCGAACATTCCCGGCCGGCCGGGGCGGTTGAAATGCATCTTGCCGAAAACGGCGGTCTGGTAACCGGCCTTGCGCAACTGGCGGGCGATGGTCGGCCTGTCCTCCGCCAGGGGCGTGCTGAGCAGAGTGACTCCGCTGGCATGCGGATACTGCCCGGTGAGGATCGATTGGCGAGAAGGGGTGCAGATCGGCGAATTGCAATAATGGCGGGCGAATCGCACGCTTTGGGAGGCCAGCCGATCGAGGTTGGGCGTTTCGGCCTGGCGGTTGCCATCGCAGCCGAGCACGTATCCGGCATGATCGTCGGCCAGAAGGAAAACGAAATTCGGCCGTGCCGGGGCGGCGGCGCGAGACCAGCCGGCGCCCGCCATGCCCGCCAGCACCGACCGCCTGGTCACCATGCTGTCACTGTAACATTGGGGCACCGCGGTTGCCCGCGGGCTGGGACGCGGAGGCGCGGAGGCGAGAAGCAAGCATGAAGAGAGGACATCGCCTTTCTCAGTGTCTCCGCGTCTTCGCGTCCGGCGTTCTCTGCCTCGCGCGGAAATGGGGCATAATAGGGTAGCCGCGTCCTCAGGTGGTTCCGCATGTCTATCCGCGTTTTCCCCATCCTTGCTCTTTCTGTCCTCCTGCCGGCGGCCTTTGGCGCCGAGCCGGACGCCCTTGCCATTGAAGCTAACATCCTGGCACGCCACTTGCCTTATGGAACCATTCTGGACCCGATCCTTTCGCTGCCGGACCTCTCCCAGATTGTGGACTATACGCGCTGCGGCGATTCCGCCATCTGGACCGGTCACTACCTGGCCGCCGAAGCGTTTCGCTACAAAGTCACCGGCTCCGCAGACGCCTTGACCAACATCAATAACACTATCAGCGCTATCGATAACCTGGTCAACGTGACCGGTGGGAATGTGCTGGCACGCTGCGCGCTGCCGGCGGATTCGCCTTACGCGGCGAGTATCGCAAGCCAGGAATCGGCCAACGGAATCTACACCGGCATGGCGTATGGCGCGCCTTGGATCTGGGTCGGCAACACTTCGCGCGACCAATACATCGGGGTCTTTTTCGGCTTGGATGTAACTTACGACATGGTGACCGACCAGACTGTCCGTAACTGGTGCTCTTACGAGATCACGCGGCTGCTCCAGAACCTGCTGGATAACGGATGGAGCATCGAACTGCCGGATGGCACGGTGAGCACAACATTCCTGGTGCGCCCGGACGAGCAGTTATCCCTGCTGCTGATTGGCAAGCACGTAAATGGCGGCGCGTTCGAGGGCAAATACTCCGCCTTGTCTAACGAAATCTCTCCCACCGTGGTGATTCCGGTCGGCGTCGATTGCGCCGATCAGACCAGCTCGTACTTCAAGTTCAACCTGGACTATCTGACGTTTTACACGTTGAAGCGGATGGGCAGCGGCTGGTCCTCGTTGTGGTATGACCTGGCGTATGACACGCTGCGCAACACCACCTCCAGCCACCAGAACGCGCATTTCAACATGATTGACCGCGCGATCAGCGGGGCCAACCAGAACCGGGACCAGCAAACGGTGGCTTACCTGAATGCCTGGCTGCTGCGCCCGCGCACGGACGTGTACCGGGACTTCGCCGGCCAGTTTCCGGCCTGTAGCCCCAACGAGGCCTGCCAGCCGCTGCCGGTGGAGGATCGCGTGACGACCGATTTCCTGTGGCAGCGCGATCCTTTCGCGCTTTCGGGCGGCGGCCAGGGGGATATCGAAACGGCGGGCATCGACTATATTCTGCCCTATTGGATGGGCCGCTACTACGGCGTGATTACGAACTAACCAGCGGCTTGGCGCGCCCGGAATTTGGAGCCGGGGAATCACCGCGGTTACCGTTGGGCGCCTTGGCTTCTCTAACCCCTTGACAAAACGGGCGATTAGGCCCTAAAATCACTTCCAAGTGTGCGTAAGGGGGCGGGCCCGGCTGCAAGGGGCCAGCCAGAGTTGGTTGGTTTCAATGTCACTGCAAAGGGATTACCAGTCTCTTTTCCAGTATGGCCGGTCGTCGTTTTCGGCGCCCCTCTCGGGTGTCTC